>Ga0187892_10002411_pt1 | contig 37538 bp, 30 predicted proteins | sample MA1701073metaG_FD_139345 | JGI IMG/M metagenome (GOLD analysis project Ga0187892, IMG submission 139345) | Bio-ooze microbial communities from a basaltic lava cave in the Kipuka Kanohina Cave System on the Island of Hawaii, USA - MA170107-3 metaG ... | reverse complement strand
ATCCTCTCGAGCAATGGCGAATGCGCGCTCGGGTCCTCCCGACGGCGGCAACGGCGAGGGCGGCCCGATCCGGTCGCGGCTCAGGCCCGAGGGATCGGTCCTCCTGATCGTCCTCCTCATCGTGCTCCTCGCGTGGGGGTTCGTCGTCCTCGCCGACGTCGTGTCGAACGGGGCGACGGACGCGCTCGACGCGCGGATCGTCCGGTCGCTCCGCAGGGAATCGGACCTGGCCGCCACGATCGGCCCCGAGTGGCTCGCGGTCGCGGCGCGGGACGTGACGTCGCTCGGCGGCGCGGCCGTTCTCTCGCTCGCCTTTCTCGCGGTGGCGGGCTACCTCGCCCTCTTGAAGAAGCCGCGCGCGATCGTCTTTCTCGCGGCGGCGTCGCTTGGCGGGCTCGCGCTCGATCTCACGCTGAAGGGGATCGTCTCGCGGCCGCGACCCGACGTCGTGCCGCACCTCGACCGCGTCGCCACGTCGAGCTTCCCGAGCGGGCACTCGATGCTTTCGGCGATCGTCTTCCTCACTCTCGGGACGCTCGTCGCCCGGGTGACGCCGGGGCGGCTCGCGAAGCTCTACGTGATCTCGGTCGCGCTCGCCGCGACGTTTCTCGTGGGCTCGAGCCGCGTCTTCCTCGGCGTCCACTATCCGACCGACGTCCTCGCCGGGTGGAGCGCGGGCCTCGTCTGGGCGCTCGTCCTCGAGCTCCTCGCGCGCTTCCTCCAGCGCCGCGGCGCCGTCGAGAAGTAACGGTGCCTGGCACCGTTACTCGCAGAACTCCATCAGGACGCCGTGGGTGCCCTTCGGGCTCGCGAACGCGATCCTCTTTCCGCCCGCGCCGGGTTGCGGCGTCGAGTGGACGAGGGGGACGTTCGCCGCGGCGAGCCGCTTCAGCGCCGCTTCGAGGTCGTGCACCCGGAACGCGACGTGGTGGATCCCCTCGCCGCGCGTCTCGAGGAATCTCGCGATCGGGCTCGAAGGCCCCGTGGGCTCGAGGAGCTCGATCGCCGTCTCGCCGAGCGTGAACTTCACGACGCGGACGCCCTGCGACGGAACGTCCTCCGCCTCGCCCGGCTCGAGCCCCAGGACGTCGCGGAAGAACGCGACCGCAGGCCCCAAGCTCTTCACGGCGATCGCCACCTGGTCCAGGGCTTCGATCACAGGATGCTCGCCTCCCGATGCCGGCCGAAAACCGTCTCGAGCGCGGCGCAGATCTCTCCCACCGTGAGCCTCGCCTCGACGCACCGGACGAGGCGGGGCAGGAGGTTCTCGTCGCCTCGCGCCGCCTCCGCCAGGTCGTCGGCCGCGGAGCGCGCGATCGCCGGGTCGCGGGCGCGCTTCACGTCCGCGACCGCCTTCGAGCGCGTCTCCCGGGCGGACGCGTCCACGCGGAAGACGTCCGCCGGCTCGGGCTCGCCTTCGATGCGGAACGCGTTGACGCCGACGACCGTCCGCCGCCCCTCCTCCACCTCTTTCTGCCAGCGGTACGCGCTCCGGTGGATCTCCTTCTGCACGAATCCCGCCTCGATCGCCTTCACCGCGCCACCCATGCGGTCGATCCGCTCCATGATCTCCCGCGCCCGCGCCTCGAGCTCGCCGGTGAGCGACTCGACGAACGGCGAGCCGCCGAGCGGGTCGACCGTGGCCGTGACGCCGCTCTCGAGCGCGATCACCTGCTGCGTCCTGAGCGCGAGGAGCGCGGCCGCCTCGGTCGGGAGCGAAAGGGCCTCGTCGCGCGCGTTCGTGTGGAGCGACTGCGTGCCCCCGAGGACCGCCGCGAGCGCCTGCAGCGCGACGCGCACGACGTTCACGTCCGGCTGCTGCGACGTGAGCGTCGAGCCCGCGGTCTGGGCGTGGAACCTGAGCTTTTGGGCGTCCGGGTTTCGCGACGAGAAGCGCTCGCGGAGGATCCGGGCCCAGAGGCGCCGCGCGGCCCGAAACTTCGCGACCTCTTCGAAGAGGTCGCTGTGCGCGTTGAAGAAGAAGCTCAGCCGCGGCGCCACGTCGTCCGGCTCGAGGCCGCGCGCCCGCGCCGCCTCGAGGTACGCGACGCCGTTCGCGAGCGTGAACGCGATCTCCTGCGCGGCCGTGCACCCCGCCTCGCGCATGTGGTAGCCCGAGACGCTGATCGTGTTCCACCTGGGGAGGTGACGCATCCCGTATTCGAAGACGTCGGTCACGAGCCTCAAGCTCGGGCCGACCGGGAACCGGTACGTCCCGCGCGCGGCATATTCCTTCAAGATGTCGTTCTGCACCGTGCCCGCGAGCGACGGAAGCGGCGTGCCCCGCTCCTTCGCGAGGGCGACCACCATCGCGAGGAGGATCGCCGCCGTCGAGTTGATCGTCATCGAGACGGAGACGGAGTCGAGCGGGATGCCGGCGAACAGCGCCTCGAGGTCGTCGAGGGACGCGATCGAGACGCCGACCTTCCCGACCTCGCCTTCCGACAGCTCGTGGTCGGGGTCGTAGCCGAGCTGGGTCGGGAGGTCGAAGGCGACGGAAAGCCCCGTCTGGCCGCGCTCGAGGAGGTAGCGGAACCGCGCGTTCGTCTCTTCCGCGGAGCCGAAGCCCGCGTACTGGCGCATCGTCCAGAGGCGGCCCCGGTACATCGTCGCGTGGATCCCGCGCGTGAAGGGCGGCTCCCCGGGCTTCCCGACGTCCGCCCCGAAGCGCGCCGAGAGCGCGGGGTCGGGCTCGTAGAGCGGGCGGATCTCGATGTCGGACGTCGTCGCGGCCGGAGCCGGCGGCGGCGCGACGGCGCGCTTCCGCGTCATCGCGCGCGCCTCAACTCGCGCACGCGCCGCAGGATGTCGAGCGCGTCCGCCATGTCGGGAGGCAGCTCCGCGCGGAACGTGACGCGCTCGCCCGTCGTCGGGTGCGCGAAAGAGAGCTGGTGCGCGTGAAGGGCCTGGCGGTCAAGGACGACTCGGTCCTCGAGGTTTCCGAAAAGAAGGTTTCCCCCCGACAGCTCCGAGAACATGACCGCGCGGCGCCGGGCATAGATCGCGTCCGCGAGGATCGCGTGCCCGATGCTCGCGAGGTGGAGCCGGATCTGGTGCGTGCGCCCCGTCCTCGGATGGCATCGGACCAGGGAATAGCCGTGGAACTCCTCCTGGACGGCGTAAAAGGTCGACGCCTCCTTCCCGTGAACGGGGTCGATCGTCATCCGGTCCGGGTGGCTGCGGTGCCGCCCGATGTGCAGCGTCACGTAGCCGCTCGGCGGATCCGGCACGCCGTAGACGATCGCGAGGTACTCCTTCTGCACCTCCCGCCCCTCGAACTGCTTTCCGAGCCGGAAGTGGGCGGAGTCGTTCTTCGCGACGAGGATGACGCCGGTCGTGTCCTTGTCGAGCCGGTGGACGATGCCGGGACGCCCCTCGCCGGCGACGAGGCTCAAGCCTTGCCCGAGCCGGTGCACGAGGGCGTTGACGAGAGTCCCGCGCGTCCGCCCCGGAGCCGGATGGACCGAGAGCCCCGCCGGCTTGTTGACGATGAGAATGTCCGCGTCCTCGTAGAGGACGTCGAGATCCATCTTCTGCGGCGGCGGCGGCGGCTCCGTGCGGTCGGGCGAGAAGACGACGCGGATCCGGTCGCCGGGCTTCACGTCGTAGGAGCCCCGGACCGAGTGGTCGTTCAGCGTGACGAGGCCGGAGTCGACGAGCCGCCTGAGAAACGAGCGCGAGTACTCGGAGAACTTGAGAGCGAGGTACCGGTCGATGCGGATCGTCGAGCGCTCCTCGACCGTGAACTCCTCGATCCGAGGGGTCGGGAGGGAAGAGTCCTTGGGCGCGAGGCCGGCCCGCGGCGTCGCCTCTCCGTCGTCGTCGTCGCCGGAAGGGAGCTTGCCCGGGGGGGGCGGCGCGTCCGGCGCGATGTCGTCGTGTGAATCGGGCTCCGGCATTCTCTCGTCGGTCGGAGCGACGGCCCTTTCGGGCGTCGCCGGGTTCTCCGGTCGTCGGGTCGGGGTCGGTCGACATTGACCCCCCGGCGCGACCGGGCTAGCGACGGCCGCGGCCGATCGGGATGCCCGTGTCGAGACGCTTGCCGCACTTCGGACAATCGTACTTCTGAGTCTTGCCGACGTCCTCGGTCAGGATGCGCATCGCGGTCCCGCAGTCCGGGCACTTCTTCGGGCTCAGCGCGCGATAGAGAAAGAAACCCGCGACGACGAAGGCCACGCCGAGAATGAGGATCGCCGGGTCCACGCTGCGCTCTCTCTCCCCGCCCCGCGGCGTCTCCGGACGTCCGCGCGGACGCGGCCGGCATTATAGGCGAGCCCTCGCCGGCTGCAACGTTTGACCGCTTTGACAGGATTCGGAACTCCTGATAGCATCACGGGCTACGAAGAAGGCGCCGCCGTTCCCATCGCCGTGCCGGAGAGGAAGAAAGGCACATCCATGCAAGCGATCCCGACCTCCTTCATCGCCTTCACTGCGTTCGCGAGCTGCCTCTTCTTTGGCTCCAAGAGCGACAGCGACCCGGCACCGCCGAAGGGCATGGTTTTCGTGCCGGACGGGACGTCGTACATCGGGGACACCGAGAACGAGCTCAAGGCCCTCTTCAAGCAGATGGAGAAGAAGGACCCGCCGAACGACTACTGGACGTCGCTCGTGAAGCAGAGCGACCAGCACAAGACGCTCGGAGCGTTCTTCCTCGACAAGACCGAGGTGACGAACGGGCAGTACGACATCTTCCTCAAGGCGACGGGCGGCGCGCCGCCCAAGGTCGACGTTCCGAACGGCCAGACCCTGACCGACTGGGAGCCGACGAAGGACGGAAAGGGCTTTCAGGTGCGAAAGGGCCGCGAGAACCACCCGGTCTTCGGCGTGTCGTTCTTTGACGCGCAGAGCTTCGCGATCTGGGCCGGAAAGAGGCTCCCGACCGAGTTCGAGTGGGAACGCGCCGCCCGCGGCGACGACACGCGCCGGTACCCGTGGGGCAACCAGTGGCACGACCTCAAGTACTGCAACAGCGCCCTCTACGGCCGGAACGACACGTCGCCGGTCGGCAGCTTCCCGGAAGGCGCGAGCCCGTTCGGCGCGCTCGACATGGCGGGCAACGTGTGGGAGTGGACGGCGTCCGCGTTCGAGCTTTATCCGGGCAACGCCCGCCAGACGGGAAACGAGGGCGGGCAGTCGATCCGCGGGGGCGGCTTCGTCCAGGTCCCGTCCGCGCTCCGCGCCTCGGTGCGCGTCGGCACGCCGCCCACGTTCCGCACCCACGCGCTCGGATTCCGCTGCGCGAAGAGCATCCCGCCGGCGGTCGACGCGCTCGTCCTCGCCGCCGAGGGGCTGCGGGGCATCTTCCCGCCCGATTTCAAGTTCGACCCGAAGCACGTGATCGGCGTCGAGCAGATCGAGTACGCCCCCGGCACCGAGTACATCGCGCGATACAAGTCGATCGGCGTCATTCCGCGCGTCGACACCCCGTTCAACAGCCAGCGATCGCTCGAGACCTGGCAGAAGAACAACAAGCAGCCGATTCCGCTCTTCGTTCTCCGCACGGACGTCGATCTCGACGGCCCCAAGATCCCGGCCGGCCAGTACCTCGTCGCCTACGACGCCCCGGGCTCGATCCAGGTCCCCGCGAAGGCGGCCGGCGCCGATCCGGGAAAGAACGGCGAGGCCGGGGGAGAAAAGGCCGAGGCGGGCGAGGAGAAGAAGCCCGACGGCGACGCGTCCGGGGAGACGCCGGCTCCCGCCGAGGGCGGCGAGGCCGAAGAAAAAGGCGAGACGAAGGAGAGCGCCTCGGAGGAGCTGCCCCCTCCGCTCGAGAAGACGAGCGCGGAGGCCGCACTCGACGTGGGCGCTCTCTCTAAGGTCTCGACGGTCCCTCGGCTCGTTTTCATCGACGCGAAGGGCAACTACCGCGCCGAGATCGCGAACCCGTCGTTCGGGAGCGAATCCGACGCGAAGAGCGAGGTCGCCGTCGACGCCGCGAAGAAGACGCTCAATCTCCGCGTGGTCCCGCGGTTCCGCCTGCGCGGAAAAGAGATCGTCTTCGAGCACAAGTTCAGCGTCGCGGGCTGGTAGCCGGCTCCGCGAATCCGGCGTCCCCGGCCCGGAGGGCTTCTCGAGGAGCCCGTCGGGCCGCTCTCGTTCGCGGCGCCGCCGCGGGCGGAAGAGCCCGCGAGGACCGAGCATGGCGCACTCTCCCGTCGGCGTCGTGGGCGCCGGCACCATGGGCCGCGGAATCGCCATTGCGTGCGCGGCCGCCGGCGTCGACGTGATCGTGCTCGAGAAGTCGCCGGAGGCGCTCGAGCGGGCCCTCGCAGGCCTCGCTCGCGATCTCGACGCGGACATCGCCAAGTGGCGGCGCACCGAGGCGGAGAAGCGGGCCGTCCTCGCTCGCGTGCGCCCGGCCCGCTCGGTCGAGGATCTGTCGGCCGCCCGCCTCGTGATCGAGGCCGTCCCGGAGGAAGCCGGCCTCAAGGGCCTCGTGCTCGAGGATCTCGACCGCGTCCTCGCGCCCGATGCGGTCCTCGCGACCAACACGTCGACGCTCTCGATCAGCGAGCTCGCGACGCGGGTGCGGCGGCCCGAGCGCGTCATCGGGCTCCACTTCCTCTTCCCGGCGCAGCGGGCGCCGCTCGTCGAGATCGTCCGCGGCCTCCAGACGTCGGACGCGGCGTTCGCCGCGGCGCGCGACTTCGTCCGGTCGCTCGGAAAGACCGGCATCGAGGTCTTCGAGTATCCGGGCTACGTCACGACGCGCGTCCTCATCCCGTTCCTCAACGAGGCCATGCACGTCGTGATGGAGGGAGTCGCGTCGCCCGAGGACGTGGACACGGCCATGAAGCTCGGCTACGGCCTCCCGGTCGGCCCCCTCGCGCTCGCCGACCGGATGGGGCTCGACGAGGTCATGCGGTGGATGCGGCACCTCTTCGACGAGCTGGGCGACGCGAAGTACCGTCCGTGCCCGCTCCTCCGGAAGATGGTGCGCGCAGGACGGCTCGGAGTGAAGTCCGGCCGCGGATTCTTCGACTATGGCTCTGACCCGGCTTCCGAGGGGGAGATGGAGAAAGCGCCGTGAAAGTCCTCGTCCTCAACTGCGGCAGCTCGACGCTCAAGTTCCAGCTCGTCGAGACCGACGCCGCATCGGAGCGGGCCGCCACGGACCGTTCGCTCGCGCGGGGCGTCGTCGACGGCATAGGGGCGAACGCGGTCTTGAAGCTCGACGTTTCGGCTCGCGGGGAAAAGCCCGTGCGCGAGGGCGTGGACGCGAAGGACGTCCGCGCCGCGGTCGAGCGGAGCCTCGCGCTCGTCTGCCGGGGGGACCTCGGGCTCGCGAGCGAGCCGGGCGAGATCGAGGCCGTGGGACACCGGGTCGTCCACGGGGGCGAGCGGTTCCGCGAGTCCGTCCTGATCGACGACGGCGTCGTCGAGGGGATCGAGGCGTGCTTCGACATGGCTCCCCTCCACAACCCCGCGAACCTCCGGGGCTACCGCGCCGCGAGGGAGATCCTTCCGGGCGTCCCCCACGTCGCCGTCTTCGACACGTCTTTCCACCAGAGAATGCCGCGCGAGGCCTTTTTCTACGGGCTCCCCTACGTGCTCTACGAGCGGTACGGCATCCGCCGCTACGGCTTCCACGGCACGTCGCATCGGTACGTCTCGCGGCGCCTCGCCCAAATCCTCGGAAGGCCGGCCGACGACCCCTCCTTGAGGCTCGTGACCCTCCACCTCGGCAATGGCTGCTCCGGCGCGGCGATCCGCGGAGGGACGTCGATCGACACGTCGATGGGATTCTCGCCCCTCGAGGGCCTCCTCATGGGCACGCGCTCGGGCGACGTCGACCCGGCCGCCCTCCTCCACGTCGTGACCCGAGAGGAGCTTTCGCCTGCGGAAGCGAACGCGCTCCTCAACAAGCACAGCGGCCTCCTCGGCCTCTCGGGGAGGAGCGGCGACATGCGCCACCTCCTCGAGGCGGAGGCGGAGGGCGACGACCGCGCGAGGCTCGCGATCGAGGTCTTCACCTATCGCGTGAAGAAGTGCGTCGCCGCGTACTTCGGCGTCCTCGGTGGCATCGACGGCCTCGCGTTCGCGGGCGGGATCGGGGAGAACGCGCCCTCGATCCGGGCGCGCTCGCTCGAGGGCCTCGAAGCTCTCGGCATTCGGCTCGACGAGGAGCGGAACGACGCGGCCCGCGGCGCCGAGAGGGAGATCTCGCCCGAGGGCGCGCGCTGCCGAGTCTTCGCGATCCCCACGAACGAGGAACTCCTCATCGCGCGCGACACGTGCCGGATCGTGTCGGGGCGGAAGCCGGACTGACGGAGGGCCGCCCCGACGCGCACGGTGCCGGGAGCTCGGCGATCAGCCCACTTCCCGGTCATCGGTCGCGCCTTCGCCTGCCGGGGACGTTCTCGATGCTGCCCCTTCCCCGCGACGGTCGAGAGGCTACCTGTGATCCGCTTCCGAGCGCACCTCCGGCCTCGAGGAGCGGTCCCGGCGGGCATCGAAGCGGAAGAGGATGGAGAAGAAGCCCGAACCGCCGAGAGCGAAAGCGGCCCAACTCAGCCCGACTACTGGGTACATGTAGCGCGCGCCTTGAGCGGTGAACGACGACGCGTCGATGATCCCGAACAGCACGAGTCGGCCGAGGATCACGGTCAGGAGCACGGGCACGACGACTCGCCCCACTAGGCCGGCCGCGCGACGCCGGGACGCGAGCCGCGCGAGCAAGTGAAGCGCGGCAACGAGGAGCGATGCCGCGCACAGGATCGGGAAGAGGCGTCGGACCTTCAGCTGAAGCGCCCGGCGGATCGGTGATGCCTGCCGGCCCGCCTCCCCTCGGCGCGTCACGAGATCGACGAGGGCGCGCGTACTTTCCGGGACGTCTTTTCGGTCGTCCTCCACGAGAGGCGAGAGCCCGAGGAGCATCCTTCCGACACGGACCACTGACCAGGGAACGTGCGTGATCCAGAGTCCGAAGTCGGGATTCAACGGTCCGAGCGTCAGCGAGCGGGCCGGCAATGCGCCGCTCTCGAGCGCAGCCTCGACCTCGCGCCGCATCCGCCGATAGAAGCTCGCGGCGACCGGCGCGGAACGGTGGTGGCCGGCGGCGGCGGCCGCTTCGCGGAGCGCCCAGTGAAACCACCCGTCCGGAATGTCCGGCTCGAGCCGATCGGACGGCCTCATCTCGCGCCATCGAGCACCCACCGCGCCCTCCAAGTGCGGCTCCAGCGTGCGAAACGCCGGACTGACGGAGTAGACCTTCCGGCGCGACTCGCTCGGCATGGAGTAGTAGCGCCGGGGGCGGTCGGGACGGACTCGGATCAGCGTCCTGTACGCCTTCTGGAACGTGGAGTCAGTGATCTCCGACATGACTGACACGCCGTAATCTCGGAAGTTGGCACGCTGGACGAGCGAGTCCAAGGCAGCGATCGGGAGAGCCATCGGTAGCGCGAGTGCGACGACCCGCGCTACGGAATGCGAAGAGGATTTGCGATCTCTCCATGCGCACGCGGCATCCAGTACGAGGAACACGAGCAGGGTCAAGAAAAGGAGCTCGCGCTCCGGGCGGAGGATCCAGAGGACAGCCGCCGCGAGTCCGGCGCCGAAGGCCAGGGCGACCATCGCCGGCCGGAGGCCTGTCGCCGCCGCCGACATCAACGCGCCCATCGCGAGGAGAAGGACCGGCGCGTACAACGCTTCCGCGGCGAGATGAGCGTTCCAGTAGAACGACGGAGGCTGGAAGAGGATTCCCGCAAGAACGAGGAGAGAAAGTCGCCGGGAGACCCCTACGCGTCTCAGCGACAGCGCGAAGGCGATCGACGCCCCCGCGTGGAGAAAGTCGGCTGCGACCTTGAGGGGGAGTCCGATCGCGTGAACGAGGGCCACCCAGAGTGGAAAGCCGGGCTCTCGAATCAGCGTGAGCTCGTCGTAGGGTCCGAGCCATGCCCCCTCCGCCCCCCGGATCAAGCTATCCGCCATCTCCGCGTAGCGAAGCTCGTCGTGCGGCTGGTGGCGGGCTTCGAACCCGTCCGCCGCGCCGAGCCAGCAGCGAAGGACCGCGAGAAAGAGAATCGCCCCGGCGAACGACGCTCGCTGCGTCACGCGAAATCGAAGACTCACCGGGATTTCGAAAGCGAAACGCGGCCCGTGCGGGGCGGGTCGACTCGGCCGATCGAAGAAGCCGGGCACGAGGAAAAAAGGGTGACCCCAACGGGATTTGAACCCGTGTTGCTGGAATGAAAATCCAGTGTCCTAGGCCGGGCTAGACGATGGGGCCGGGAGGAGGCGCGGACTATATCAAACGCCCCGGCGGGGATCGACGCCGCGCCCCTTGTGCGGACGGCCTTTCGAAAGGACGATAAGGGTCACTCACGGCCGGGGCCTGCGGCCGCGATCGGATCGCCATGGGACTCGAGAATCGCGACTACTACGCCGAGGAGACGCGCGGAGCCCGACGCCCCTTCCGCGTCAGCACGGTGACGGGGTGGGTGATCCTCATCAACATCGCCGTCTTCGTCCTCTGGCAGATCGCGCGCTCGAGCGACTCTCTCCGGGAGCTCATGTCGGCGAACTTCACGGTCGGGGCGGAGGGCGTCTTCGGCGAGCTCCGCGTCCACACGCTCCTCACCGCTGTCTTCTCGCACATCCAGCCGCTCCACATCCTCTTCAACATGCTCTTTTTCTGGTGGTTCGGACGCGAGCTGGAGACGATCTACGGCCGGAAGGACTACCTCGCCCTTCTCCTCATCTCGGGCGGGATCGCGTCGCTCGCGCACGTCCTCTTCCAGGCGGCGATGCCGGACGAGATGGGCCCCGCCCTCGGCGCCTCCGGCGCGGTGATGGCGGTCGTCGTCGCGTACGCCTTCTTCTTCCCCAACAGGAGGGTCTACTTCTACGGCATCTTCCCCATGACGGTGAAGTGGCTCGCGATCATCTACGTGGGCACCGATCTCCTCGGCGTCATGAACCCGTCGGAGAGCCACGTCGCGCACGCCGCCCACCTCGGCGGCGCGCTGACGGGCCTCCTCTGGTACAAGCTCGACTTCCGCCTCTTCCCGGACAGCGGGACCGGGCTCGGGAATCGGATCGCGGGGTTCTTCCGGAACGCCGCCGCGCGAAGGCGCGCCCGGAAGGCCGAGTCGGCGCGGCGCGACGCGAGCCGGACCGAGGAGCGCGTCGACGCGCTCCTCGAGAAGATCGGCCGCGAGGGGCTCGCCTCCCTCACCGACGAGGAGCGGAAGTTCCTCCAGGGCGCGAGCTCGCGCTACCGATCCTGACGGCGGCGCGGCGAACCGGCCGTCAGTTCTTCACCTCGATCCTCCGGACGCCCGACCACGCTCCGGGCTCGCCGGAGGACGCGATCGCCCGGACTCGCCACCACAGCCTCCGTGTCGGGAGCGACGCCGTGGCGTATCGCGATTCGACCGTCTCCGGGCTCTGGACGAGAGGCGCCGAAAACTGGTCCGAATCGTCGATCTCGACGCGGTATCTCGCCGCCCCCGCGACGTCGGACCAGTCGAATGCGATCGTCTGGCCGGGAGAGAAGCGCGCGTCGTTCGCGGGCCCGACGAGCGTCGGCGCGGGGAGCGGACCCGATCTTTCGGCCGCCACGGTGAGCGAGGCCGTCCGCGAAGCGCCCGCGTAGGAGGCCGCGATCGAGACGGAGGTCGTCGACGCGACCGCCGACGTCGAGACGAGGAACGCCCCGCTCGTCGCCCCTCCCGCGACGGTGACGCTCGGGGGAACGGACACGACCGCGGGATTCCCGCTCGAGAGAGCCACGACGGCGCCTCCCGAGGGGGCCGCGGCCGTCAGCACGACCGACCCCTGCGCGGCGCCGCCGCCCGACACGGTCGAGGGGCTCGCCGAGACCGACGAGAGGCTCGCCTCCGCGGGAGAGGAGACGGGATCGAACCGGCGCGTTGCGGACCAGGGTCCCGCGACCCCGGCCGAATTCACGGCGCGGACGCGCCAGAAGTGGCGGCGCGCGGCGAGCCCGGTCGTCGTGTATCGCGACGCCGCGACGCTCCCCTCGCGCACGAGGGGAGAGGAAAAAGTGCTCGAATCGTCGAGCTGGACGAGATACGTGGCCGCGTGCGCCACGTCGCTCCAGTCGAGCGTCACCGGCTGCGCCACGCGGGTCGCGCCGTTCGCCGGAGAGAGGAGCGACGGCGTCCCGGGCGTGGGCGGCGCGCCGGTCACCGTGAGCGCCCCCGAGGCCGTGAGATGGAGGAGCGCCTCGATCGGCACCGTGGCCTCCCCCGCGACGCCCGACGTCGCGACGGGAAAGGACGCGCTCGACGCCCCGGCGGGAACGGTGACGCTCCCGGGCACCGCGGCGACGGCCGGGTTCCCGCTGAAGAGCTGAACGACCGCCCCGCCTGCGGGCGCGGCGCCGCCGAGCGTCACGGTGCCGGTCGACGGCGAGCCGCCGTCCACGCGCGACGGAACGAGCGCCAACGCCATGACGGGAGGCGTCGCCGCCGCGGACGGGCTCACGGAGAGAGCGAGGCTCGCGGCGCTTCCTCCGTACGCCGCGCGGAGCGTCGCGGTCGTCGCCGCCGCGACCGGTTTCCGCGTGACGAACGCGAACGAGGCGGTCGTCGACCCGGTCGAGACGACCACGTCCGCCGGAAGAGCGGAAAAAAGGTCCGGACGATCGGACGACAGCGTGACGAGGAGCGGCACGGGCGCGGGCTGGGCGAGCGCCACGGTCGCCACGCCGCCCTCGCCTCCCCTGAGGCTCGTCACGTTCGCCCGGAGCGACGAGACGGAAACGCCCGTCACGGCCCCCACGTTGACCACGCCCTGAAGCACCGCGGAGTCGAACTCGGCGGTGATCGTCACTGCGCGCGCCGAGGGCACGCCGCGCGTGAAGATCCGGAACGCGTGGCTCGAGGCGCCGGCGAGCACGACTTCGTCGCTCGGCGACGCGGCGGCGACGGACGGATCGCTGCTCGAAAACCGGACGACGCCGTCGGGAAACGCGGGCCACGCGGCGAGCGGGATCGGCCCCGAGAACGAGAGCGATCCACCCGACGAGCCCCCACCCGCGACCGCGGCGGGCGCGATCGTCATCGATCCCAGGACGGGGAGCCCCGGTGGCCGGACATAGAGCGGCCGCATGTACGATGCGCCGTGACCGTCGACGACGACGTTCGCGTCGACCGCGACGGCGACGGGGAAGGTCGCGATGGGGAACGTGGCCGTGGTCTCCCCCGCCGCGATCGTCACGGAGTCGCCGACGCTCGCGACCTCGGGATGGCTTGAGAGGAGGCGGAGCGCGAGCCCGCCCGGCGGCGCCGGGGAGCCGATCGTCACGACGCCCCGGGCCGGATTCCCGCCGGTCAAGATCCCCGGCTTGAGCGCGAGCGACAGGGCAGGAACCGCCGCGTCCGAGGGCGTCACCGTGATCCCGGCCTGGGTCCCCGCGCCGTCGATCGTCGCGACGAGCGTCACGCGCGCGATCTCGGCGACGGGGCTCGTGGAAATCTCGAACGGCGCGCTCGTCGCTCCTTCACGGACGACGACGAACTCGGGCACGCCGACGGGAACGGAAAGCGTCCGCGTGCGGTCGAGGCCGATGGTGCGGTCGTGGTGCGCAGTGATCCGCGCCACGGCGCCGCCCGGCGGCGCGGGCGCGGTGAGGTGCATCATCCCGTACGCGGTCGATCCGCCGACGGGCCCGCTCGAGAGGCCGCTCGAGGGGTGGACCTGGACGAACGAGACCGCCGGCCGTCCGGCCGAGGGGCTCACCGAGAACGTGCGCGCGGGCGACCACGCGGAGAGGTTTCCCGCCCGGTCCGCCGTCCGAACGCGCCAGAAAAACGTCGCCTGCGGAAGTCCGCCGCTCGTTCCCACGCTCGGCGGAAGGAGCGCCTCGGTCTCTTTGATCGCGCCCCGGTAGAGGAGGAAGCGCTTGTCGAAATCGGCGCGCACCGCCACCTGGAACTCGTAGGACTCGACGCCCGACGGATCCGTGACCTCGGACCACTCGATCCGCCCGACGAGCCCGCCGCGGAAGACCGTTCCGTCCGCGGGACTCTGGAGCGCCGGCGGGTCCGCCGCGAGGTCGCCGCTCGCATCGGGCTCGAGCGTCATCCTCGTGACAAAACCCTCGTTCGACGCGCCGCCGCCGATCGCGTTGCTCGAGACCGGGTCTAAGGCGAGCGCCGTGACCGGGAAATCGTTGGACTGCGTCTGGCCGGAGAGGATCACCGTGTTGCCCGCGACGTGGGCGACGTGCGGTGACGTCCGGAGATTGTCCGCCTCGCCGCCGCTTCCGCCGAAGAACGATTGATAGGCGTAGCGCGACGCGTCCGCGGAGAGCCGCGCGACGAACGCGGCTCCCGGAGCGCCCGCGCCGTGGGCGGTGCGGTCGAAAGCGCCGCGTGTGGTCGCGAGGTCCCAGGGCGCCTCCGGGCCGGCGACGATCGCCTCGCCCGCCTCGTTGACCGCGAGGCCCGTGATGCGGCTTCCGTGGTGGTAGGTCGACCACGCGAGGGCGCCGCCGCCCGCGGCCGCAAACCGGAAGCGGGTGACGACACCGGCCTCGACGTTCGGGAAGAGGTCCGAGAACGGAGGGTTGTCCGGGCGAACGACGCCGGCGGTCGTCGGGTAGTCGCTCGACCAGCTCCGGCCCGCGACCGTCACGGAATCCGGATTCGAGGGATCGAGCGCCACCCTCCACAGCTCGTCGCCCGCGGAGCCGCCGACGAGCGTCGCGTAGCGGAGGTCGGCGCTCCCAGCCCCGTCGAGGGAAAGACGCGCGAGAACGCCGTCGAGGGAGCCGTTCCAAGTCGAGTCGAAGGCGCCGGCCGTCGGAACGAAGACGCGGACGTTGTTGCCCGACGACCAGCCCGCGACGGTCACGACGCCGTCCGGACCGACCGCGAGGTCCTCGAGGTAGTCGAGCGACGGGCCGCCGAGAAACGTCGAGTACGTGATCTCGGTCCCGTCCGGGCCGAGGCGCGAGACGAACATGTCGCCGTGCGCGCCGCCGTCGGCCGGGGCGTTCGGGACGTTGTACGTCGTGTCGAAGGCGCCGGGGGTCGTCGGGAAGTCGTTCGACGCGGTCACGCCGCCGACCACGATCTCCCCCGACGGCGCGTAGGCGACCGACGTGGCGAAGTCCTCGAAGAGGCCGCCGAGGTAGGTCGAGAAGACGAGGGCGCCGAGGGGGTCGACGCGGAAGACGAAGCCGTCTTTGTTTTCGCCCACGGAGTCCACGGCGCCGGGCGTCGTCGGGAAGTCGGGCGAGAACGTCTGGCCGCAGAGGACGGCGCTCCCGGCCGCGTCCACCGCGAGACCACGGCTCACGAGCTCCGAGTGCCAGCCGCCGAGAAACGTCGCGTAGACGAGGCTCGATCCGTCCGAGCCGAGCCGCGCGACGAAGGCGAGGCTCCGCGCCTGCCTCGAAGACGTGAACGCGGGATCGAAGAACCCCGGAAAGTCGGGCGAGTTCATCGTGCCCCCGACGAACACGTCGCCGGACCCGTCACGCGCCGGCGCGGCCGGACCCACGAAGTCAGGGCCCGAGCCCCCGAGGAACGTGGACCACTCGATGCCGGGGTCGACGACGAGCCCGCGCGACGGGTCTCGTCCGGGAGCCTCGAAGCCGTACGAGCGCGGCCCGAGGACCCGAAACGCGCATTCGATCGGCGTCTTTTCCCCGGAGGGCGAGACCTCGAACGTCCGCGGCCGGGTGTGCCGGAGCGCGCCCGCGGGCGTGCGGACGACGAGAGCGCCGTCCTTCTCGACGTGGAGCCCGGTCGCGGCCCCTTCGCAGCGGAAGACGGCGCGCGAGAGGTCCGCTCCGGGAGCGAGGACGAGGTCGTACTCGAGCCGATCCCCCTCCGAGCGCACGACGAGGTCGATCCCCTCGTGGAGCGACCGGTAGACGACCGCCCCGAACGCCGCGACGCCGGAGCGCCATCGGGCGGGATCGTCTCCGACGTAGAAGTTGTAGAGGGAACGTCGCCGGCCGAGGCCCTCGGGTCCCGCCCCGCCGCGGGCGCCCTCGAAGACGATGCGGACGGAGGGGCCCGCGCCCGCGGGCGCGGGGAGGACGATGCCGTCGTCGAGGAGGTGGGCGCCGGCGCCGCCGTGCGCGGCGAACCGAGCCGCGCCCGGCCATTGGCCCCCGTTCTCGACGAAATCGAGAGGGAGGCGCGCGGGGGAAGTCGAAGCCTCTTCGAGGTCCCGGCCGAGCGCGGCGGCGACCGGCGCGCAGGCGGCAAGGACGAGCCCCTTCACGAACGGCGCAAGATTCGGGAGTTTCATGACAGCCTCTCGGTCGGGGGGCGGTGATCCCCCCGGATGATCGATGGGGTCGACCTTTTCGAGACGCCGTCGACTTCCGCGGTCGGCGGGCCGCGGACTCGGCCCGGCGCTCAAACGGGAATCTCGCGAGTTCGATCCCGGGGGCCGGCCGTCCGCGGGCGCCTATTGTGGCGCCGCCGCTCGATTCAATCTACGGGGATCCGTCCGCGAGGCGGCGCCCGCTCGGCGGGGCCTCAACAAGGACGGAGCCGGTCCTCAAGCGAGGTCGAGGAGGAGGCTCAAGAGGAGAGCGGTCAGGACCGCGAGAAAGAGGGCGAGGACGAGTGGGATCCGCCTCCGCCGTCCGGCCCGCCGCGAGCCCACCCGGATGCCGCTCACCGCTCTCTCGATGCCGCGCCGCCGCCTCGTCTCGATGAGCCGCCTCCGCGGGAAAGGGAGGGCCGGCTCGCGATCGCGCCGCTCAGCTCCACGTGGGCCAGAGGGTCGGTCCCTGGTTCAGCCCGCCCACGCCGATCTCGACGGGGAGAGGCCCGTCGAAGTAGAGGAAGACGCGCTCGCCGCCGCGGACGAGGATGCCCGCGGTGAAGTGCGTGTTGAACCGGAACAGGAGGTCGCCGGAGGCGTCGTACTCGAAGAAGGGCGGGATCTCGACGATGACCGATCCGCCCACGGTGACGTCGAGCCGGACACGCGAGGGAGGGAAGTTCCCGAGAGGGCGGCGGCCCGACGTGAAGTCCTTGAGGACGATGCCCTCCGAGGGCGGAGCGATGCCGAGCGGAGTCTCGCGCCCCGGCTGCGCCGTCACCCGGAAACTCACGACCCTGACTGGCATCGCGATCGCTCGCCTTTCCGGTCCCTATATCCCCAGTTCGGGCGGATCCGTCTCAGGAATTCCGGACGGAATCTCGCACGGCCGGAGGACGGGGCCGCTGCGTCGCGGCGGGCGAGGCGGAGGGTGGTGAGGGCACCAGGATTCGAACCTGGGACCTACTCCTTAAAAGGGAGTTGCTCTACCTGCTGAGCTATGCCCCCGCGGAAGGCGGCGTGGGCCGCGAGTATATCACCGAGGGGAAGGCTGGGCACGAGGCGGAGCGGAGGCTCAGATCTCCATGATCTCGGTGTTCTTCTTCTTCACGACGTCGTCGACCTTCGTCTCGTAGCTCTTGAGGAGGTCCTGGACGTCCTCGCCCGCGCGGTCGACGTCGTCCTCGCTGACCGACTTCTCCTTCGCGATCTGGTCGAGGAGGCGGTTCGCGTCCCGCCGCGCGTTGCGGAGCGTCACCTTCGACTCCTCCGCCATCTTCGACACGCGCTGCGCGAGCTGCTTCCGGCGCTCCTCGCTCAAGGGCGGGATCGCGATCCGGATCACCTTGCCGTCGTTCTGGGGCTGGATGCCGAGCTCGCTCTTCTGGATCGCCTTCTCGATGGCGCCGAGAGAGCTCGGGTCGAACGCCTTGATGACGATGAGGCGGGGCTCCGGGATCGAGATGTTCGCGAGCTGGTTCAGGTTCGTGGGAGACCCGTAGTAGTCGACCTTGATCGTGTCGACGAGCCCGGCGGACGCGCGCCCCGTGCGGATCGAGCGCAGCTCCTCCGCGAGGAACGCGACCGCCTTGTCCATCGCTTCCTCGGCCTCGAGGAGGACGTCGTCCAGCGTCTTACCCGGGTCGGCTGCCATGATCATCGCTCGTTCGTTCGTTTGTTCGCCCGCTCGATCACTCGTCGCTGATCGTCGTTCCCACGTTCTCGCCGCGAACCACGCGCTCGATGTTGCCGGGCTTCTTCAGGTCGAAGACGACGATCGGGAGGTTGTTCTCCATGCAGAGCGTGATCGCCGTGCGGTCCATGACCCGGAGATGCTTGTTCAGGACCTCCATGTAGCCCAGCCGCTCGAAGCGAACGGCGCTCGAGTCTCGCTTCGGGTCCGCCGAGTAGACGCCGTCGACCTTCGTCGCCTTGAGGAGCACCTCGGCGCGGACTTCGGTCGCGCGGAGAGCCGCCGTCGTGTCGGTCGTGAAGTACGGGTTGCCCGTCCCCCCCGCGAGGATCACGATCCGCCCCTTCTCCAGGTGCCGGATCGCGCGCCGGCGGACGAACGGCTCGCAGATGGCCTCCATCCGGAGCGCGGAAAGGACGCGCGTTTCGCCCCCCAAGCCCTCGATCACGTCCTGGAGGGCGAGGGCGTTGATGACGGTCGCGAGCATCCCCATGTAGTCGCCCGTCGCGCGGTAGATGCCGCGGGCCTCGAGCTCGGCGCCGCGGATGAAGTTGCCGCCGCCCACGACCACGGCGATCTGGACGCCGAGCGCCCGGACCGCGAGCGCCTGGCGGGCGATCGACTGCACGTCGTCGAACCCGATGCCGCTCGCGCCGCTCGAGCAGAACCCCTCTCCCGAGAGCTTGAGCAGCACGCGCCGGTAGCGCGCCTTCGGCACCGGCTCCGCGCCGCGCGGCGCCGACGGCTCCGTCACCACGGATTTCGAACCCATGCAGTATTGGTCTTCAACACCGGCCTCGTCGCATCTCGCCGAGAAGCTCCGGCCATTCGTCGACTCGCGATGGCATCAGCCGGGCGCCGCGTTCGCGCGCGACGCCAGAATCGGGTTCCGGCCCTCCGGCGTCAACGCGGGCCCACGCACGCCGTCACTCGAGGCCGATCTCGAATCGGACGAAGCGCTTGATCTGGATGTTCTCGCCGATCTTCGCCACCTTCGACTTGATCAGGGCCTCGATGGTCTTTGTCTCGTCCTTCACGAACGGCTGCTCGAGGAGGCAATTCTCGGCGTAGAACTTCTCGAACTTCCCCTCGACGATCTTTGCCGCGGCCGCCTCCGGCTTCCCGAGGGCCTTGACCTGCTCGGCGTAGATCGCCCGCTCGCGCTCGATGACGTCCTTCGGGATGTCCGCGCGCGAAAGCGCCATCGGGCGCGCCGCCGCGACGTGCATCGCGATGTCCTTCACGAGCTGCACGAACTCCTCGTTCCGGGCCACGAAGTCGGTCTCGCAGTTCACCTCGACCAGGACCCCGATCCGGTTGTTGCTGTGAACGTACGACCCCACGAGGCCGTTCGCGGTCGCGCGTCCCGCCTTTTTCTCGGCCGTCTTGAGGCCCTTCTTCCGAAGCCAGTCGACCGCCTTCTCGACGTCTCCGCCGGTCTGCGACAGGGCCTCCTTGCACTCCATGATGCCCGCGCCCGTCTGGTCGCGCAGCGTGCGCACCATGTCGGAGCTGATCTCCATCCGATGATTCTCCTCGTCCGTCCTGTCGCCTCGACTTCGACCGTCCCGGGCCCGCTCTCTACTCCCGGCGACGCCAGCGTCCGGCGGGTCAGGACGCGCCGGCCGCGCCCTCGACCCCGCCCGCCGTGTCCGCCGGACCGACCGGCGTCTTGCGGATCACCACGGTGCGGCGGCGATCGGGAGGCCTCCCGGCCTCGCGGTCGCGGCTCGCCTTGTCCTCGGCCACGGCCCGTTCCTTCGCGAACACGAGCCCCTCGGCAAGGGACTCGGTCATCTTCTCGGTCAAGACCTGGATCGACCGCATCGCGTCGTCGTTCGCCGGAATCGGGATGTCCACCGTGTCGGGATCGCTGTCGGTGTCGATGACTGCGATGGCGGGGATTCCGAGGCGGCGGGCCTCTTTCACGGCGTTCTTCTCGCGCCGCGGGTCGACGACGATGACGGCCGCCGGGAGCTTCGTCAGCTCGCGGAGGCCGTCGAGGTTCCGGCGGAGCTTTCTCTTCTCGCGCATGAGCGCCGAGACCTCCTTCTTTGGAAGGCGGTCGAGGGAGCCGTCGGACTCCATGCGCTCGACCTCCTCGAGCCGCGAGAGCCGGTTGCGGATGACTCCGTAGTTCGTGAGGGTGCCGCCGATCCAGCGGTCGATGACGAACGGCATGTTGTTCTTCTTCGCCTCGACCATGACGACGTTCTTCGCGGGACGCTTCGTACCGACGAAGAGGACCTTCTCGTTCTCTGCCGCGATGCGCTTCAGGAAGTGGCACGCGCGAATGAGGCCCCGGAGGGTCTCTTTCAGGTTGATGATGTGGATCGTGTTGCGCTTGCCGTAGATGTACGGCGCCATCTTCGGGTTCCAGCGGCTGACGCGGTGGCCGAAGTGGACGCCGGCCTCGAGAAGGGCCGATACGGAAATGGTTGGCAAGGCGGTCTCCTCCCTCCGGAGCGTTCGACCCGCGCCTCGCACTCGGTTCCGAGTCGAGACGCGGCGCGTCGGCGGGCGCTGTGCGGTCCCTCCGAGCTTTGGCTCCGAGGCGATGTCGGAACGATGCGACGCCAGCCGGGCGCCCGCGGCGGGCGCACGCTCTTCGGTCTGGACAATCGCGGGGGGAGACTATATCAAACCGGGTTCCTAGGTCAACGAGTGACATAAACTTACGGCGTCCGCGGCCCGTTTCGGGCATTCGCGGACCCTTCGATCGTCGCGGGCCCGACGGAAGCGTCTCGCCCGGAACGGAGACCGGTTGTCCCTCCCGAAGAACGGCGAGCCCCGGGCCGAGACGTCCCTCTTCCTCTCGGCCGGCGAGGTGTCGGGCGACCTCGCGGGTGCGGACCTCGCGCGCGAGCTCTTCGCCCAGGGACCGCCGGGAACGGCGCTCCGGGGGCTCGGAGGCCCGGCCATGGCCGCGGCCGGGGTGAGGCTCGAGGAAAACCTCCTCCGCCACGCTGTCATGGGCGTCACGCGCGTCGTCGCGCGGCTGCCGTCGCTCGTCCGGCTCCTCGCCCGGATCCGGAGGATCCTCGAGACGGAGCGCCCCGACGCCGTCGTGCCGATCGACTATCCCGGCCTTCATTTCCGCGTGGCCGCGATGGCCCGCGAGTTGGGGATTCCCGTCGCCTATTACGTGAGCCCGCAGATCTGGGCCTGGGCCCCAGCGCGGATCGAGAAGATCCGCCGGCTCGTCGACCGCATGATCGTCATCCTCCCGTTCGAGGAGCGCTACTACGCCGAGCGCGGCGTCGATGCGGTTTTCGTGGGACATCCGGCGCTCGACCGCATCGCGGCGCACGCTCCCGACCCCGCCCTCGACGAGGCGCTCCGCGGGCCGCTCGTCGCGATCCTCCCCGGAAGCCGCGCGCAGGAGATCACGGCCCACCTCCCGGTCCTCCTCGAGGCGGCGTCGCGGATGGCCGCCGAGGAGAAGGGGCTCCGCCACGCGATCGCTTACCCCGGGGACGACGACGCCGTCTTCGCCTGGATCCAAAGGACGCTCGCCCGGGCGCCGATCGCCGCTCGGACGACGGTCCTCCGCGGGCGCGCCTACGACGTGATGCGGCGCGCGCGCGTCGCTCTCGTGTCGTCGGGCACGGCGACGCTCGAGCTCGCGGTCTTCGGCGTCCCGATGGCGATCCTCTACCGGACGGGGCGCGTCGCGGCGGGACTCGCGCGCCGGCTCCTCCGCACGCGGATGATCGGGCTCGCGAACATCCTCGCGGGGCGGAAGGTCGTGCCCGAGTACTTGACCGCGGGAAACCCCGCACCGGAGATGGCCGCGGCGGCGCTTCGCCTTCTCCGCGACGGGCCGGAGCGCGAGCGGGCCCTGGTCGAGCTGCGCGCGGTGAAGGAGAGCCTCGGCCCGCCCGGCGTCGCGGCGCGCGCGGCCCGGGAGGTCCTCCGCCTCCTTTGACTCGAGGCCAGTTGCGCGGCAGGGCTCCGTGGACTAGGCTTGAATCGTCACCGCGCCGGGAGGCTCGACGCCATGAAGACGGCCCCGTGTCCCATCGACCGTTTCGTGAAAGACCTCGACCGCCTTGGCGAGGCCCGGTTCACGCTGAGCGAGGTCCTCGCGTTCCTCCTCGAGCGCCCGGTCGACTTCGGCAGCCTCGAGCCGTACCTCCACTGGGACGCCGGCCGCTACACGCGGAACCTCATCCACAGAACGCCCCTCTACGAGCTCCTCGCGCTCTGCTGGGAGAGCGGGCAGAGGGCCTCCATTCACAACCACGCGGGCCAGCTTTGCTGGATGGCGGTGCCGACGGGCCGCCTCCAGGTGCAGAACTTCCGCACGGTTTCGATCGACGAAGCGGCCCGCCGCTGCCGGCTCGCGCCCACCGAGCGTTACGAGATGGGGCCGGGCAGCCCGCTCGCGGTCGAGCCCGGCGAGCCGATCCACGACGTCGCGAACCTCCCCGAGTACGGCGAGAGGGCGGTGAGCCTCCACATCTACAGCCGGCCGTTCGACACTTGCCTCGTTTACGACCACGAGAAGGGGACGTACTTCGAGAAGAAGCTCACCTACTACTCGGTCCGGGGAAAGCGCGTCGCCGCGGCCGCGACCTAAGGGGCTCCGGCCGGCGGATCCGCCTCGCGCCTCAGGCGAGGCGCGCGAGGCTCTCCTCGATCGCCGCCAGCACCTTCGCCGCCGCGCGCATCGCGCGGAGGCCGTGTTCGCCCGGCACCGGCGGCTCCGTGCCGGCCCGCGCCGCCTCCACGAAAGCCTCGAGCTCCGCGCGGAGCGGCTCGCCCGCCCCGTCCTCCGCGTCCTCGTCGAGCTCGAGCGCCTCGACCTCGAGAAGGCCGCCGAAGACCGCCGCCGTCGGGTCCGCAATCTCACCCGGCCGGCGCCCCACGAGCTCCTTCACCGCCTCGTCGAACCCGGGCCGCTTCCGGTACACGACGCCCGACCGCTTCCCGTAGTCGAGGGAGATGTACCCCTCGGACGAGAACATCCGCATCGTCCGCTGGACCTTCATCGAGACCCGGCTCGCCGTGAGGCTCGCGACGGCCCCGTCCGCGAACACGAGGCGCGCGTTCGCGATGTCTTCACGCGCGGAGACGAGGACGGAGACCCCGACCGCGTCGACGCGCTCCACTTCCGAGGGCACGAGCTGGAGGACGATGTCGAGGTCGTGGATCATGAGGTCGAGAACGACCCCGATGTCGGTCGACCGGAAGGAAAACGGGCTGATGCGGTGCGCCTCGACGTAGCGCGGCCGGATCCCCATGCGGAGAACGTGCAGGACGGCCGGGTTGAAGCGCTCGACGTGCCCCACCATGAGGACCCGCCCGCGCCGCCGTGCGAGCTTCACGAGGTCCTCCGCCTCGGCGAGCGTCGACGTCATCGGCTTCTCGACGAGGACAGAGAGCCCCCGCTCGAGGAACCGCTTCGCGATCGCGTGGTGGTGGCGCGTCGGCGCGGCGATCGTGACGGCGTCGAGTCCGAGGCCGTCGAGCGCGGCGAGGGACGGCGCGTGCGGGACCCCGTGCGCCTCCGCCACCCGGCGGCCAGCGGCGGGATCCGCGTCGTGGACGGCCGCGAGCTCGGCGCCCCGGAGCGCGGCCAGGATGCGCGCGTGATGGCGTCCGAGGTGCCCCGTCCCGACGACCGCGACTCGGAGCCGCGGCGCGGGCGCGTCCGCCTCGTCAGGCATCGGCCAGCATGAACTTCATGACCGCCTCGGCCACGAGCTTGTCGTTGACGAGCGCCCTCGCGTGGATCTTGGCGGTGCGGGCCTTCACGCGCACGGTCTCTGCCTCGAGGCGGAGCTGGTCGCCGGGGATGACCGCCTTCCGGAGCTTGACGTGGTCGATCGAGAGGAGGACCGCGAGCTTGCCCGTGTTCTCGAGCTTCCGGAGAAGCAGAACACCCGCTAGCTGCGCCATCGCCTCGATCTGGAGGACCCCCGGCATGACCGGCTGGTCCGGCCAGTGACCCTGGAAGAACGGCTCGTTGATCGAGACATTCTTCACCCCCACCGCGCGGCGATAGCCCTCGATCTCGATGACCCGGTCGATGAGGAGGAACGGATACCGGTGCGGGAGGATCCGCATGATCTCCCGGATCTCGAGTCCGGTGTCGCGCTGGAGGACGCCCCGGTTCTCCTTCGACCGCATCGCGCTCGAGATCTTCTGCGCGAGCTTCACGTTGAGGTTGTGGCCGGTCTTCGTGGCGACGATGTGGGCCCGGAGCTCGGCCCGGACGAGGAAGAGGTCGCCGACGAGGTCGAGGATCTTGTGCCGCACGGGCTCGTCCGCGAAGCGGAGCTCGTTCTCGACGACGCCGTTCATGCCGAACACGAGCGTGTTCGAGTGGTTGGCTCCCTTGCCCAGGCCGATTCCGCGGAGGGCCTCGACCTCGCTCTCGAGGCAGAACGTGCGGGCCGGCGCGAGCTCGCGCTCGAAGGTGTGCTCGTCCACCGACAGGCGGCGGTACTGAGAGCCCACCCCCGAGTTCGGGTAGTCGAGCGTGTACTCGATCGTGAGCCCCTCGCCCTCGGCCGCGGGAAGGGCCACGAGGCTCGAGCCGTTCTCGATGACCGAGATCGGCTCGTCGACGGTGAACGTCTTCCGCACGGCCTTCTGCTCGACGATGCCCGCCGCGCGGATGAGGTCGACGATCGGCTTCGAGGATCCGTCGAGCCCCGGGACCTCGCGGCCGTCGATCTCGATCGAGACGTTGTCGATGCCGAGCCCGTGAAGCGTCGCCATGAGGTGCTCGATGGTTTGCACCTCGGCGCCGTCCTTCTCGACGGCGGTCCGCCTCGCCATGTAAGCGGCGTTGTCGGCGTTGACGGAAATGCGCGGGCTCTCGGGAAGGTCGACGCGGACGAACTCGACGCCGAAGTCGGACTCGGCCGGCTTCAGGACCACTTTGGCCCGCTCGCCGGTGTGGAGCCCCACCCCTTCGAACTCGACGGGAACGCGAATGGTGCGCTGAGCGCGCCTCACGGCATGCATGGATATCGGGTGCCCCCGGGGCCGGCGAGACGAGCGCGCGCCGCCCCCGCGAGCGCCAATCTACTTCCGGGCCTCATGCGTTGCAATCGAAGCCGACGGCTCACTTCTGGCCGTTCAGGACGAGGAGCAGGTCCTTCGTCACGTCGAGCGACTCGTCGCTCCAGAGGACCTGCCGGAGGAGGATCTTCTGGATGATCTCCGGCTCGCTCTTCCCCTCGATTTCGGGGCTCGACCGCATCAGGACCGCGGAAAGCCCGCGCTTTTTCGCGATGTCCTCGACCGCGCTCGTGATGTCGCGGTAGATGTCGCGGTAGGCGCGCCACACCTTCTCGTCGGATTCGCGCTGGATCATCTCCTCCTCGAGCTTGATCGTGAACGCGTCGATCCGGATCTGCTTGTCGAGCTTCTGGTGCGCGGTCGTGCCCCGCGTCAGGAGCTCGAGCTCCTCCTTCGACGACGCGAGCTTCTGGCTCTTCTCCTCGAGAGCCTTGAGCGCCGCGTCGCGGTCGCCCTTGATCTTCGTCTGCAGCTCCTTCGTCTTCGAGTACTTCTTCATCACCTCGTCGACGTCGACGAAGCCGACGCACGCGTTCGCCGGAGGGGCCGCGTGGACTGGACCGGCCTCCCGGGCGAGCTCGGCCAGAACGACGAGCGGGACCGCCACGCAGAGACCGGCGAGGAAGGTGACGACGACGTCGCGTTTCGAGGCCATGAACGGGATCTCCTCTCTACTTTTTCCCTCTCGTCGAGGGGCGCTCGTCTGACCGGCGCTCTCGCCCCGGCTCCGCCGCCTTCCCGGCGGGTCACGGGCGCCCTCCCGGGGCTCCGGGAGGCGCGCGCGGCGCCGGGGAGCATACGGAGCGGGCCGGCCAATGGCTAGGAGCCGCCGCGGGAGCGACTCGGGCGGACCCGGTCAGTACGGCAGCGAGCCGAGCGTGAAGCTCACGACCTGCTGGTCGTCGCCCGGCTCCTTCAGGATCGGGAAGCCGAAGTCGATGACGAACGGCGTCGGCCCGAGGAACGGCAGGATGAACCGGATGCCGAAGCCGCCGGAGAGCCTGTACTCGTCCAGGCGGAAGTCCTCGAACTCCGTCGACACCTCGCCCGAGTCGAGGAAGAACGCACCGTAGAAGATCCGCTCGTAGAGGGGAAACCGGTACTCGGTCCCGAGGAGGACCTCGAACTTGCCGCCGGTCGGCTCGTCGAACTCCTGCGGGCCGACGCTCCGGAATTCGAGGCCCCGGAGCGTGCTCGTGCCGCCGGCGAAGAACCGCTCGAAGATCGGGACGTCGCTCGAGTCCCCGTTCTCCTGGGACCAGCCGACGGTGGATCGGACCGCCACGACGTGGAAGCGCTCCTGCACGTCCTCGTAGACGGGGATGTAGCGCGAGAACTGGCCGATGACGCGGGACATGTCGACGTCCCCGCCGAGGACATTGCCGAAGTACTCGTAGCTCGCCCCGGCTTCGAACCCGTCCGAGGGAAAGAGCGGGGAGTCGACGCGCTTCCAATTGACGCCGAAGCGGAGGGCCGACACGTACGACCGGCCCTCGGAGTCGAGGATGATCTGCGGGATCCGGATCTCGGTCTCGCCCGCGTCCTTGTCGCCGTCACCGTCCGCGTCGCGGAAGCGGTCGTCGATGTCGTCGATCTCGACCAGCTCGAAGCGGTAGCCGAGCTCGACGCCCAGCTCGCGGTTGAAGCTCTCGAACCGCCGGCCGAGCGTCGGCTCCACGCCCGTGTGCTGCTCGTCGTAGCGGCGGCGGATCCGAGTCCGCTGGTAGAAGTCGATGCCGAACGAGTTGTTCGTGTCGAAGAGGTACGGCTCGCGGAAGCCGAGCAGGTAGCGCGAGAAGCGCGTGCCGGGCGCGAGCTCGAGGAAGAGGGCCTGGCCCGCGCCCGTGAATGCCTCGCCTTCGAGGACGTCGCCGACCGACGAGGGGAGGTCGGCGATGTCGAAGTTCCGCTTCACGATCGAGACCTGCCCGATCACGCCCGACTCGGACCCGATCCCGGCCGCGAACCTGAGGCTCCCGGTCCGCGCCTCCTCGATCGCGAGCTCGAAGTCGACGACGTTTCCTCCGCCCGGCCGGTCCTTGATCTGGCTCCCGCGGAGCGACTGCGGCTCGAAGTAGCCGAGCGCGAGGAGGCGCTGGACGCTCTTGTCGAGCTCGGTCCTGTCGATCGGCTGCCCCGGGTAGACGGTGAACTCCCGGAGGATCACCTTGTCCTTCGTGAGACGGTTCCCGCGGATCTTGATCTCGCCGAGCGTGTACTTCTCTCCCTCGGTGATCGCGTAGGTGATGGCCACCCGGCTCGAGTCGAGCGCATAGGTGTCGACGACCTCGACGCGAGCACGGATGTACGCCTGCTCCTCGTACAAGCGCTGGATCGTCCGCTGGTCGCGCCGGAGGTCTTCGCCGAGGAACCGGTCGCCGGGCGAGAGCACGAGCTTCGAGAGGATCTCCTCCCTCGAGAAGAGGCGGTTCCCGCTGACGTCGACCGACGCGACGGTGTACGAGCGCCCCTCCTCGACGTGGATCGTGACGTAGGCCTCCGACCGGTCGGAGGAGAAGCGGATGTCCTCGATGGTCACTCGGGCGTCGCGGTAGGACTCGTCGCGGAAGAGCCGCTGGATCTGGACGACGTCCTGCTCGAGGGTGCGCTCGTTGAAGATGCCGCGCGTGAGAAAGCTCGACTCCTGCGTCTCCATCACCTTCAGGATCTTCGAGCGGGAGACGTTGCGGTTGCCCTTGAAGCGGATCTCGTCGACGGTGACCTTCGGGCCCTCGACGATCTCGAAGACCGCCTCGTACTCTCCCTCGGCGGGCTTCAGGCGCCAATTGACCTCGACCCAGCGGTATCCCTCCTCGCGCGCGTAGTCCTCGATCCGCGACTTCATGAGGTTCAGCGCGAACTCGTTCAGGAACCGGCCGCCGGTCCCTTCCGTACCGAGCGCCGACCGGAGGTCGTCCTCCTCGAGGTCGTCGAGGCCGTGGAACGTGACGCTCGTGACGAACGGCTTCTCGACGACGTAAACGGAGAGAACGAGGCCTCCGTCTTCGACGAGGTACTCGACGCGGACGCTCGCGAAGTCGGCGCCGAGGCCGCGGATGTCCTCCGAGAGGACGGCGGCCGAAAACGCCGACCCCTCCTTCGTCTGCATCCGCTGGCGCGCGACGCTCTCGTCGAGCTTCTTCAGGCCGACGAACGTGATCCGCCGGACGGTGAGCCCCTCGTAGCTCGGCTGGGCGAGGGCGGGCGAGCAGAAAGAAGCAAGAAAAAGAAGCGCGAGCGCGAGCGAGAACGCCGCGGCCGCCACGGAGGAGCGGCGCGGACGGGTCGCCCGCGACTCGGATCGCCGATGGCTCATCGGCCGAAGTCGCCCTCCCTCTCTCGATGTCCCGCTCGCGGAGCGCCCGCGGACTTGGCGCGCCCGGGGGCGGGCCCGCGGGCGTCGCGCCCGAAAGGAGGGGGGATTATATCGGCCGCTCTCCGAGGACGCGCCCGAAAAGGCCCCGCACCGGAGAGCCGGCCGCGCGAGCGAGCGCCGCGCGGAATCGCGGCGCCCGGCACGCGTCACCGAAGGCCGACGGAGTCCTCGCGCTTCCTCGCGAGACGCGGAGAAGTTGCGGCCGAGGTCGCTACTGTGGCACCCCGACGGACTCGTAGGCGAGGTTCCCGAACCGGAGGAACTCGGGCATGAACGTGAGCTTCACCGAGCCCGTCGGACCGTTACGGTGCTTCGCGATGATGACTTCGGCGACTCCCTTGTTCTGGTCGGAGGGCTTGTAGTACTCGTCGCGATAGAGGAAGAGGATGAGGTCGGCGTCCTGCTCGATCGCTCCCGACTCGCGGAGATCGGACATGCGCGGGCGGTGGTCCTCGCGGCTGTCAACCGCGCGGTTCAACTGGCTGATCCCGATGATGCACACTCCGAGCTCGCGCGCCAGCATCTTGAGCGCGCGCGAGATCGCGGAGATCTCCTGCTGGCGGCTCTCCTCGCCGCCGCGGAACGGGCTCTCCATGAGCTGGAGATAGTCGACGATCACGAGGTCGAGGTCGTGCTTCGCCCTCAGGCGGCGAGCCTTCGCCTTGAGGGTGAGCGGCGAGAGCGCGGGCGTGTCGTCCACGAAGATCTTCGCGTCGTGGAGCCTCCCGGCGACGTCCGGGAGGCGGCTCCACTCGGCCTCGGGGATGTCGCCGCGACGGAGCTTGTGGGCGTCGATGCGAGCGAGCGAGCAAAGGAGGTTCTGCGCGATCTGCTGCCGGCTCGTCTCGAGCGAGTAGATCGCGACCGACTTGCCCATTTCGACCGCGGCGTACTCGGCGACGTTGAGGCAGAACGTCGTCTTCCCCATGCTCGGCCGCCCGGCGACGACGATCAGCTCCGAGGGCTGGAGCCCGCACGTCAGCGCGTCGAGGTCGTAGAAACCGGTCGGGAGACCCGTGAGCGCGCCCTTGTTCCGGTGGAAGTCCTCGATCATCTTGAAAGTCGTGAGGAGGACGTCGGCGATTCTCGTTCCCTCGTTCTTCTCGATGCGGTCGGCGATGGCGAAGATCCGGGCCTCGGCCGCGTCGAGGAGCTCCTTCACGTCGCCGCGGCAGTCGTAAGCCTGCCGCACGATCTCGCCCGCCTCCTCGATGAGGGAGCGGAGCGTCGCTTTCTCGCGCACGATCGCGGCGTAGTCGGTGCCGTTCGCCGGCGACGGGACGCTCCCCATGATGGAGACGATCGCGTCCGTTCCGCCCGCCTTCTCGAGAATGCCGCGCTTCAGAAGCTCGTCGCGCAGGGTGACGAGGTCGATCGCCTGGGCGCGGTCGTAGAGCCCGATCATCGACTCGTACACGAGCCGATGCGCCGACTTGTAGAAGTGCTCCGGCCGCACGATCTGCACGATGTCGCCGAGGAGCGCGTTCTCGAGCATGACCGCGCCGAGGACCGAGACCTCGGCGTCGAGGCTGTGCGGAAGGTTTCTCTCTTCAGGCCCGCCCGTGCCCGCCATGACCTCTCCTCCCCGGTCGATCGGCCGTCCCGTCCCGATCCGCGCGCAGAGCGCGCGCCGTCCGCCTCGCTACCCTCGGAGGCTTTTTGGTCCCGCCTATCCCTCGCCCGCCGGCTCCGCAGGGGCCGCGGCCGTCGGCTTCCGGTCCTTCCCCTCCTCGTCGACGACCCAGACCTTGAGCGTCGCGACGATGTCGGCGTGGAGGTGCACCGGTACCTCGTAGAGCCCGGTTTCCTTGATGGGCTTCTCGAGCATCACCATCTTGGGCTCGATCTCCACCTTGATCGTCTCCCGGACGTTGTCGGAGATCTCCTTCTCGCCGACCGAGCCGTAGAGGTGCCCTTCGTCGCTCACCTTCGACTTGATGATGTACCGCACCGCCTCGAGCCGCCGCTTCAGGCCGGCCAGCTCGTCCTTCCGCTTTTCCTCGCGGACGGCGATCTTTTTCTTCTCGACCTCGATCAGCCGCAGGTTCTCGGGCGTGACCTCGATGCCGAGACGCCGCGGGATGAGGTAATTCCGCGCGAACCCCCTCGCGACGTCGACGACCTCGCCGCGGCGGCCGAGCTGGTCCACGTCGTCCTTCAGTAGCAGCTTCATCGGCTCCTCGTGTCCATTCCTCGCTCACGATCCCGCGGCACCGCCGCGGCCTCGCTCTCCGCTTTCCGTTCGCCTGTCCCTCGGTCGCTCGCGGGCGGCGAACCGTTACGCGCGCCGGCCCGGGCTCCGCCTCAGCGGCTGACGTACGGCAGGAGCGCCATGAACCGGGCGCGCTTGATCGCGACCTTGAGCGACCGCTGGCAGTAGGCGCAGTTCCCGGAACGCTTCCGCGAGTACATCTTCCCCTGGCTCGTGCAGAGCTTCTGAAGGGTCCCGATGTCCTTGAAGTCGATCGTGACGCGGCCGTGCTTGCGGCAGAAGCGGCAGCGCCTCTTCTCGGCGAAGCTCTTGAAGCGGCCTTTCGAGCGGCCTCCTTCCGAACGGCCCTCGCGCGAGTCGTCCCGGCTCCTGAATGGCCGATCCGGCCGGTTCGTCGTCGTCGTGCTGCTGGTGGTCGATTCCATCTCGTTCTCGGTTGTCCGTCGTCACGCCGGGCACTCGCCCGGAATCGGGTCTCGGTCGGTCAGTTCGAGTCGCCTCCGTCATCGGAGGACTCGTCGGATGCGGCGCTCGGCGGCGGGGAGGAGAAGCGCGGCCGACGGCCGCCCCGCCCGAATGACTCCTCCTCGGGCCCTCCCAGCACGAGCTCCTCGTCCTCCCGGAGCGCCACGGTGGCAGTCTCGGGCGGGATCTCTTCGAGCCGCACGAAAAGGTACCGGAGGACTTTCTCCGACAGGTTGAAGTCGTGCTTCATCTCGTCGAGGCGCTGGGTGTCGATCTTGAAGTAGGCGAGGAGGTACGTTCCGCGCTTGTGCGCGCCGATGTCGTACGCGAGCTTCCGCTCGCCCCATTTGTTGCTGCGCACGATCTCCGCGCCGTGCTTCTGGAGGAGGCCGTTAACGAACCCCTGGATCGAGTCCCAGTCGTTCTTGGCCTCCTTGTTGTCGAGAAGGAACAGCCCCTCGTAGTTCGAGATCAACTTCCTGCCTCCGTCCTTTCCGAAGCGGCGCCGCCCGCCGGGGGTCGCGCCGTCCGCGGCCGCCCGAGCGGGGGGGCGCTAATTATACCGATTCATGCACGCGTCGAGAGCGGCCCCTCCGAGCCACATCGCGGCCGCCTCCGCGGCCCGCCGGATCGAGGCGTCGTAAGCCTCGCGGTCCGCGTCCGGGATCCGCTCGAGCACCCAGTCCGCCGAATCCACTCCGGGCGGATTCGCTCCGATGCCGACCCGGAGACGCGGGAAGCCGTCGTTCTCGATCGACGCGATGATCGAGGCGAGCCCCTTGTGTCCGCCGGAGCCGCCGGCGGAGCGGAGCCGGATCTTCCCCACCGGAAGGCTCAAGTCGTCGCACGCGACGAGGAGGGCCTCGACGTCGATGCCCTTCTCGGTGAGGAGCCGGTAGGCCACGTCGCCCGAGAGGTTCACGTAGGTCTGCGGCTTGACGAGGAGGACGGACTCGCCCCGGACTCGCGCCGTCCCGACGAGCGCCTGCCCGCCGAACGCCGCCGACGAAACGCGGACCTTGAACGCGCGGGCCACCGCGTCCACGAGGTCGAACCCGGCATTGTGACGAGTGCCGGCGTACTCCGGACCGGGATTGCCGACCCCGAGCACCGCCCTCACGCCCGTTCCAGCCCGGACGACGGTCCCCGGCCCCGACGAGGCCGGCGATCGCCCGAGGAAAAACCCCCCGCGCCGCACCGCGTCATCCCTTCTTCTCGGTCTTCGCCTTGGTCGCCTCCTCCTTCGCCTTCTCCCGGTCCTCGCGCTCCTTCTGGCTGATGATCTCGGGGCCGGCCGGGGCCTCTTCCGGCGCCGCTTCCGCGACGGGCTCGGCCACGACCCGCGGGAGCGCGACCGTCACCGCGAGAAGGTCCTTCTCCTTCGGGTCGAGGAGCGACACGCCCGGCGGAAGCGCGATCTGGCCGACGTGGATCGAGTCGCCGATGTTGAGCTCGGCGATCTGGATCACGAGCTTCTCGGGGATGTTCGCCGGGAGGCACTTGATCTCGACGTCGTTCGTCTGGTACTCGACGACGCCGCCCTCCTTGACCCCCTTCGGCACGCCCTCGAACTCGATCGCCACGCGGAGGTGGATGACCTCGTCCATGGCGATCTCCTGGAAATCGACGTGGACCAGGTCGTCGCCCATGTGGTCGAACTGGACGTCCTTGATGATCGCGCGCCGGCCTTCCTTCCCCCAGGAGAGATCCACCATGCGGGCGCCCGACTTGAGCATCCCCTCGATCGTCTTCGCGGCGACCGTGAGGGGCTGGGGATCGCGGCGGTGCCCGTAGAGCACCGAGGGGACCTTTCCTTCTGCGCGGAACCGGCGCGCGGCGCGGGTCCCAATGTCCTTTCGCGGCTCGACTGGGATCTTCGGAATCTGCATGGTTCGGCTCTTTCTTCGCGGGTCTCGTCTCGGTCGCTCGCCGAGCGTCTCAAAGCGGGGGCAAGAACTCTCCGTTGAAAAGATAGCTCACGGACTCGTTTCTGTGGATGCGGCGGATCGCCTCGGCGAGGAGCGGAGCGATGCTCAGCACGCGGACCCGGTCGTGCCGGCTCTTCTTGTCGCCGAGCGGGATCGTGTCGGTCACGGCGACCTTCTCGATCGGCGAGTCGTCGAGCCGGCGGAGGGCGTCCCCCGCGAGCACCGCGTGCGTGGCGCACACGTACACCTTCTTCGCCCCGCGCTCCTTCACGATCTTGCACGCCTCGGCGATCGAGCCGCCGGTCGCGATCATGTCGTCCACGATGACGACGTTCCGGCCCTGGACGTCGCCGATGACGTTGTAGACCGCGGCGAGGTTCGGGCCGAGCCGCCGCTTGTCGACGATCGCGTACTCGGTCTTGAATTCGCGGGCATAGGCGCGGTTCATCTTGATGGAGCCCGCGTCGGGCGCCACGATGATCATGTCCGGGATCTCGAGCTCCCGCAGGTACCGGAAGAAGACCGGCGTCGCGTACAGGTGGTCGACCGGGATGTCGAAGAAGCCCTGGATCTGGCTCGCGTGCAGGTCGACCGAGATCACGCGGTGGACGCCCGCCGTCACGAGGAGGTTCGCGACCAGCTTCGCCGTGATCGGCACCCGGCCCTCGTCTTTCCGGTCCTTCCGGGCGTAGCCGTAGTACGGCATGACCGCCGTGATCCGCCGCGCCGACGCCCGGCGCAGCGTGTCGATCATGATCAAGAGCTCCATGAGGCTTTCGTTCACCGGGGTGCACGTCGTCTGCACCACGAAGACGTCGGAGCCCCTCACGTCGTCGTTGATCTTCACGTCGATCTCGCCGTCGGGGAACTTCCCGATGTACGCGTCGCCGAGCGGGATCCCGAGATACTCGACGATGTGGCGCGCGAGCTCCGGATTCGCGTTGCCGGTGAAAACCTGGAGTTCGAGCTTGCTCACGGGCGATCCTCCTCCGGTCGGTCCTTCAGCTTCCTCGCCGGAACCCCCACGTAGACCTCGCGGGCCTTGACGGTCGTGCCCCGCGTCACGACGGCGCCGGCGCCGACGATGCTGTCCTCGCCCACGTCCACCGGAGCGACCAGCACGGTCCCGCTGCCCACGAACGCCCGATCGCGGATCGTCGTCCGGTTCTTCCGCCGGCCGTCGTAGTTCGCGGTGATCGTGCCCGCTCCGACGTTGACCGCCGCGCCGAGATCGGCGTCGCCGATGTACGACAGGTGGAGCACCTTCGTGCGCGGGCCGATCCGCGCGTTCTTCGTCTCGACGAAGTCGCCCACCTCTGCGCCGTCCTCGAGCACCGTCCCCTCGCGCAGCCTCGCGAAGGGCCCGACCCGGCAGCCCTTCCCGATGCGGACGCCCGCCTGAATGACCGTGAAAGGGAGGATCACCGTGCCCTCGCCCACTGCGACGTCCGCTTCGACGTACGTCTTCTCGGGATCGAGGACGTCGACGCCGGCGCGGACGAGGTCCGCGAGGATGTCGCCCCTGAGCCCCCGCCCGGCCGCGATCAATTCCTCGGGCGTGTTGACGCCGTCGAGCTCTCCCGCCCGCGGCCACCGGACGGCCGCTACGCGGTGGCCCATCGAGCGGAGGACCCGGACGACGTCGGTCAGGTAGAGCTCGCCCTGGGCGTTGCGCGAGCCGATTCGCGGGAGCGCCTCGAAGACGAGCGGAGCCTCGAAGCAGTAGACGCCGGGATTGAACTCGCGGATCCCGCGCTCCTCGGCGGTCAGGTCCCGGTCCTCGCGGATGTCGGCGACTTCGCCGCCCGCGTCCCGGATCACGCGGCCGTAGCCCTCCGGGTCGGGACGCTCGGCCGTGAGGAGGGACGCCGCCGCGCCCGACGCGCGATGCGAATCGAGCAACGTCGTCAACGCCTCCGCCCGGAGCCGCGGCGTGTCGCCGTAGAGGACGATCACCGGACCCGAGTGCCCTGCGAGCGCGGCCTTCGCGGCGAGGAGGGCGTCGGCCGTCCCTCTCTGCTCGCGCTGCCGCGCGAACTCGACGCCCGCCCCCCCGAACTCCTTTTCCACCTCGTCCGCGCCGTGGCCCACCACGACGACGGTCCGCGCGACGGAGAGCGCCCCGAGCGCTCGGAGCACGTGCGAGAGGAGAGGCCGCCCCGCGACGCGCGCGAGGACCTTCGGTGCGGAGGAACGCAGCCGTTTCCCGAGTCCCGCGGCGAGGACGACGGCGACGATACGGCGCGAATCGGGCATGAAGTGGACGGGTCGGTCCTTCGACCGGAAAGCCGACGAACGGAGACGGGCGACCCGACGGGCCGCTCCGGAGGACGACCGAGACGAGACGATTCTGGGCGCGGAGGGACCACGCCCTCGCGGGACGACGGGGTCACCGGCCGCGGAAGCGCAAGACCCGGAAAACGCGGCAATTTACCAAAGCGCGACCGGCCGTCAACGCCCGCCCAGCGGCGCGTCCGAAACGGGCGGAGCCGCGAGTCCTTCTTCGATGCCAAGACTTTTGTTTCCAAGGTCTTGGATCGTCGTCGGTGCGCCCCGGGAGCCCTTCCGCCGGTGTTGCGACATCCGGAAGCGACGACATTGAACCGTGCCCCGCCCGCCGTGTCAACGCCGCCCGGACATTCGTCCCGCGGCTCGCCTCGTCCCGCTACAATCCACCCTCCCGCCGCGGAAGCAAGGCCCCGAGAGAGGAGGCCGTTCGCATCATGCCGACACGCCGTCCCGTCGTTTCCGCGCTGCGTTTCGCGTCACTCGCCGCCGCCGCCGTCCTCCCGGGCTGCCGGTCTCTCGACATCGAGCGCAAGGCGCCCGCGGGAACGGAAGCCGACCTCCTCCTCGCTGGCGGGACCGTGAGGACGCTCGCCCCCTCGCTCCCGGCGGTTGTCGAGGCGCTCGCCGTCCGGGACGGCCGCATCGTGGCGGCGGGCGATCTCGCGTCCGTCTCGGCGACCTGCGGTCCGCGGACGCGCGTCGTCGATCTCCGGGGAGGGTGCGTCGTTCCCGGCCTCGCCGACGCCCACGGGCACGTCCTCGGCTACGGCCTCTCGCTCCGGCGGATCGACCTCGTCGGGACGACGAGCGCCGAGGAGGTCGCCGCGCGCGTCGAGGCGGCCGCGCGACGGGCTCGTCCCGGCGAGTTCATCCTTGGCCGCGGCTGGGACCAGAACGACTGGCCGGTCGCCGCCTTTCCCGGGCGCGCGCTCCTCGACCGCGCGGCTCCCCGGAACCCGGTCGTGCTCGTGCGGGTCGACGGGCACGCGATCTGGGTCAACGGCGCCGCTTTCGAGGCCGCCGGGGTCGGGTCGGCGACGCCGGATCCTCCCGGCGGGAAGATCCTTCGCGATCCTCGGAGCGGCGAGCCGACGGGCGTCCTCGTCGACACCGCGACCGATCTCGTCGAGTCCCGGATCCCTCCCCTCACGGACGCCGAGCGGAGGGCCGCGCTCGAGGACTCCCTCGCCCGGCTCGCGGCGTTCGGCCTGACGGGAATCCACGACGCCGGCGTCGGCCGCGACACGCTCGCCGACTACCGGCGGCTCGAGGCGGAGGGGCGCCTTCCGCTCCGCATCTACGTCCTTCTCGCGGACGACCCGGAGCTCCTGCGGGAGGAGTTCGCTCGCGGCCCCGAGACGTCGGGCGGCGGCCTCCTCGCCGTCCGCGCCGTGAAGCTCTACGCGGACGGAGCTCTCGGATCGCGCGGCGCCGCGCTCCTCGAGCCGTACTCGGACGATCCGGGCAACGTGGGCCTCCTCGTCTCCGAGCCCGAGCACCTGGAAGACGTGACGACGCGCGCGCTCGCGGCCGGATTCCAGGCCTGCGTCCACGCGATCGGCGACCGCGGAAACCGAGTGGCGCTCGACGTCTTCGAGCGGGCGCTCGCGCGCGCGGGCCGTGCGGACGCGAGGCTTCGTGTCGAGCACGCGCAGGTCGTCGCTCCGGACGATCTCCGGCGCTTCGCGCGCCTCGGCGTCGTCGCGTCGATGCAGCCCACGCACTGCACGTCCGACATGTACTGGGCCGCCGACCGCCTCGGGCCGCGCCGCGTGCTCGGCGCCTACGCGTGGCGGAGCCTCCTCGACGCGGGAGCCCGGATCGCCGCCGGCTCGGACTTCCCGGTCGAGAGCCCGGATCCGCTCCTCGGCCTCTACGCCGCGCGGACGCGCCAGGACCGGAACGGATGGCCCGAGGCGGGGTTCCTCCCGTCGGAGAGGATGACGGCCGAGGAGGCGCTCCGGTCGTTCACGACCGAGGCGGCGTACGCGAGCTTCCGCGAGCGCGACCTCGGCTCGATCGCCCCCGGGATGCTCGCGGACCTCACCGTCCTCGACCGCGACCCGGTCGAGTGCGCACCGGCCGATCTCCTCGACGCGAAGATCCGGATGACGATCGTGAACGGCCGGGTCGTCTACGAGGCCGGACCTCCGGACTGATCGGCGGCCTCCCCGGGCCGGCCGCGCGCGATCCGCGCGAACGCGAACACGGGGAAGGCTCCGGCGCCGCCCGCGACGAGGAGGGCAGCCCCGAGAACGGGTGGCAGGAAGTAGCGGCTCCAGT
>Ga0187892_10002410_pt1 | contig 37575 bp, 52 predicted proteins | sample MA1701073metaG_FD_139345 | JGI IMG/M metagenome (GOLD analysis project Ga0187892, IMG submission 139345) | Bio-ooze microbial communities from a basaltic lava cave in the Kipuka Kanohina Cave System on the Island of Hawaii, USA - MA170107-3 metaG ... | reverse complement strand
CGCAAGTCTATGGCGATGCGCAAGTCTATGGCGATGCGCGGGTCTCTGGCAATGCGTGGGTCTCTGGCAATGCGCGGGTCTCTGGCGATGCGCAAGTCTATGGCAATGCGCAAGTCTATGGCGATGCGCAAGTCTATGGCAATGCGTGGGTCTCTGGCGATGCGCAAGTCTATGGCAATGCGCAAGTCTCTGGCGATGCGCGGATTTATATTTCTATCATCGCCGCCACCCGCTCCGATGGCTATACATTCCTCGTCGCGCCTACACCAGAAGGCTCACGTTTGATTGCAGGGTGTCGTTACTTCACTTTCGAGCAGGCGCGAAAGCACTGGGCCGAAACGCGCGGCGACACGCAACTAGGGCGTGAGAGCCTTGTTCTCGTCGATCACCTTGAGCGCATGGCCGAACTGAACGAATTTATTGAACCGACAACGGAGAACAAACAATGTTGACCGTCGAACAGAGCGCATTGTTAACAAATTGGATGGAAGCGAAAAGGTCGCTCGAAGCCGTCAAAGAACATGAAGCGAATTTGCGCCATGAAATTTTGACTTCGCTCTTTCCTGATGCTGCCGACGGCGTAAACACGCTCGATATTGGCAATGGTTGGAAAGCCAAATTGACAGCGAAAACCAATTATAAATTGGACGCAGACAAGAACAAAGTAGCGGATGCAGAAAATCGCATTGCCAATATCGGCAATGAAGGCTCGTTTATTGCTGAACGCTTGTTCAAATGGAAAGCTGAACTTTCCATCAGCGAATACAAAAAGCTAGAAGATACGGAACAACAACGCGCAATCAAAGGAATTGTCGATAGCGTTCTGACAACTTCGCCGGGAATGCCGACTTTTGAGATTGTGGAACCTAAATCGTGAGTCTTCTAGCGCAAACCACAAGCGGTCCTTCGTTTGAAGGTCAGCGAATTGTCATCAGTGGCACCGAAGGCGTTGGCAAAACGACGCTTGCTTGTGGCGCGCCGGGTTCGCTTCTGATCCCGCTGGAAAACGGCTATGCGTCGATCACCACCCATCGTACGCCACAGATTGCAACGTGGCTGCAACTTATCGGCCTAATGGACGAAATTAGAGGTGCTGCGCAGACTGGTAAATTTGCCCACAAAACGCTGGTGTTTGACAGTGCTACGGCGCTTGAACGCATGATAGAAATTGCAACCATCGAAGCCGATCCGGACCACAAAAAGAAAAAGCTGACAATGGCGACGGCTCACGGCGGTTACGGTAAAGCGTTCGTTCACATGCGAAATTTGTTTCAGGATTTTATTGCGCGTTGCGATGAGCTTGCAAAATATGCCAAAATAAACATCGTTATTACGTGTCATACGTTTGCCAGCAAAGTTATCGACCCTGCTTACGGCGAATATTTGCAATGGGAATTGCTTTTGTATTCGCCAAAAGACGGTAAAACCTATGGGCCGCGCGAATTTATAACCCAATGGGCCGACCTTATCGGTTTCATGCACGAACCCCTTTTCGTAACCAAAGAGGACAATCATAAGATGGCAGTTTCGGCCAACCAAGGCCGAATGCTGGCTGTTGATCGTTCGCCCCAATGGGTCGCTAAAAACAGATACGATTTGACCGAAACAATTGCAATTCCGAAGGAGAACAGTTGGAATTATCTAGCAGACGCAATTTACAAATCTAAAGGAATTGACCTTTACAATCGAGAAGGAAAGTAAAAATGCCATCGTTTGAATTTGACGCAACTAATTACACGCCACAATATGGCGGCGGGGGAATGCTTCCTATCGGAAAGCATCCGGTTATGATTGTTGAAACCGAACTCAAGTCAACTAACAAAGGGGACGGTGGTTTTCTTGCTCTGACGATGGAGGCTGTTGACGGTCCCGCAAAAGGCGTTCGCCATACTGATCGTATCAACCTCCACAATTCTAACGCAATGGCGGTTGAGATTGCACAGAAGCAGCTTTCCGCCTATTGCTATGTAACCGGCGTTTTCAAATTCAAGAACACTGACGAACTTTGCAAGCGTCCGTTCGTTGTTGAAATCGGTCCGCAGAAAAATCGCCCTGAAATGACCGACGTTGTTGCTATTTACACGAGCGATATGCGTAAACCCAGCGAAGTAGTGCGAGCGGGTGCAGCGCCTATGGTAAACCCTGCTCCTCCGACGCCAACGTTTACCGTGCCTGCGGAGAATGCGTCCCCTTCGAACAACCCTTGGGGTGTCCAAGCTGGCGCAGCAGGGCCATGGGGCGCACCGGGCTAAACCTGCAATGGCCCGCTCGCTGGCATACCGGGCGAAGAACGTATGCCTTTTTTGGCGGCGCATCGTGGGAATTGGCCGTGCCCCCCCTGATAGTACCGGACAGGTTGCACGATGCGCCACCTAAGAAGAAAGATTTAAAATGGACACCGCAAAACTAAAGCAAAATGTCGATGCTACTTGCGTTGAGCATTTCCGCGAAGGCCATAGGTCGCATCTAGGCGCTTCGATCATCGGCCATGAATGTTCGCGCTACATTTGGAATACATTTCGCTGGTTGAAATTAGAACAGTTTGACGGGCGAATGTATCGTCTATTCGAACGCGGGCAACTTGAGGAAGCCCGATTTGTAAAAGCACTCTCACTTGTGGGCATACAAGTTCAAGAAGTTGATCCTGACACAGGTAAGCAGTTTCGCATAAGTGCCCACAATGGTCATTTTGGCGGCTCGCTGGACGGTATAGCTCAAATAACCGGACACGGTTCATTTCTTCTTGAGTTTAAAACGCACGGCGACAAGTCTTTTAAAGAACTTGAAAAGAACGGTTTGGAATTATCTAAACCTCAGCACCTTGTGCAGATGCAGACTTACGGCCCGTTCTACGATTTGCCAAACGGACTTTATTGCGCGGTCAATAAGAACACCGATGAATTTTATTTTGAACGGGTTGCGCTCGATCCTACGGTTGGCGCTTTGCATGTCGCCAAAGCCGGCGAAATAATTTTTAGTCAGGTTCCACCAAAAAAGATAAGCGAAACGCCAACGTTTTTCAAATGCAAATGGTGTCATTTTAACGACATTTGTCATTCAAATCATTTGCCGGAAAAAAATTGTCGTTCCTGCAAGTTTGCAAAGCCAGTTGAAAATTCAGAATGGCAATGCGGCTTAGTAGAAAAAGTAATCCCTAAGGATTTTGTAAAAGAAGGTTGCGGGCAATGGCAATCTATAGTTTAGAAAAATAGGGCCGCCTAATGCAACTCCGCGACTATCAATCTCAAGCCGTTGAAACGATTTTTAGCTATTTCGCTAAAAACAGGGGCGCAGATGAAACCGGGCAACCAAAAAGAGCCAATCCGCTTTTAGCTTTGCCAACCGGAGCCGGGAAGGCGCTGATTGTTGCTGAAATTTGCAAACGCGCTTTGACGGCCTATCCCGGCACAAAAATTCTTATGTCAACGCATGTCAAAGAGCTAATTAGGCAGAACTACAACACAATGCTTAGAATTTGGCCGAACGCGCCGATTGGCATTCATTCTGCCGGATTGAAACAGCGCGCAATTCACGAGCCGATAATTTTCGGCGGTGTCAAATCCATGATTAAGCATGACATGGGCCATCGCGATTTGATGTTGATTGACGAGGCGCATTTGGTTTCGCCTAAAGACGAAACTTCATATCAAGACTTGATAGGCCAGCTTCAAAAAACAAATCCGTGGTTAAAAATCATAGGTCTGACTGCTACCACTTACCGCTTAGGTTTAGGATGTTTGACGAACGGCAATATCTTTACAGACGTTGCTTTCAATATGTGCAACATGGAAGGTTTTGCGCATCTTATAGCCCAAGGGTTTTTGTCGCCGCTCGTTTCGAAAAAGACCAAGACTTCACTTGACGTTTCAAACGTAAGTTTGAGTAACACTGGCGATTTCAATAATCACGAATTGCAAGAGGCCGTTGACAACGACATTGTAAACTATCTAGCTCTAAAGGAACTTTGCCTTTATGGTCAAAATCGGCGTTCGTGGATCGTATTCGCCAGCGGTATCGAACATGCTGAACATTTGTGCAAAACGCTGAACGAACAATTTAATATTCCGACGACCGTTGTGCATTCTAAGATGCCCACAAGTGAGCGCGACAGTCGAATTGAGGCGTTCAAACGCGGCGAGTTTCGGTGTGTTGTCAACAAAGATATTCTTACGACGGGCTTCGATCACCCGCCAATTGACCTTGTGGGCATGTTGCGCCCAACAATGTCAACCGGGCTTTGGGTTCAAATGTGTGGCCGCGCGATGCGAGTTGCGCCCGGAAAGGTTGATGCGCTCGTTCTGGATTTTGCGGGAAACACAAAGCGTTTGGGGCCGATCAATGATCCTGTAATTCCGCAGCAGAAAGGCAAAGGGCCGCCGGGTGAAGCGCCGGTTAAAGAGTGCGATCATTGCGGCGTTTACAATCATCTTTCAGCGAGGTTTTGCGTAGCTTGCGGGTTTGAATTTACGTTTCAGCAGAAACTTAAAAAAACCGCCGCCAATGAGGAAATAATGCGTTCCGATTTGCCGCAAATTGACACGTTTCCAGTGACGCACGTTACTTATGCAAAGCACGTCAAGGGCGACATACGCCGAGCAAATTCTGACAAACGGCAAGACGAATTGCCGTTCTCGATAAAAGTTTCGTATTATTGCGGAAACGAAGTTTTCCACGAATGGGTTAGCGTCGAAAATGAAAAAGAATTTGTTAGGCACAAAGGCCGCGAATGGTTCAGGCAAAGATGCCACGGTATTCCGCCTGAAACGAACGAACAGCTTTTGGCGCAATGTAGCTACGCTAGGCAACCGAGCGCCGTTCGCGTTTGGACCAACAAACCTAAATATCCTCAAATTGTAGGAATTGAATGGAAATGATTTTGTTTCTTGATACCGAAACAACCGGATTAGGTTCAACCGCTCGAATTTGTCAGATTGCAATGGATTTTTGCAAAGATGACGGAACGACGATTGCAACTGTTAACACGCTCGTAAATCCTGAAATTCCAATTCATCCGAAGGCTATGGAAGTTCATGGGATAACGGACGAAATGGCGGCGAACGGTGTACCGCTGCACATTGCGCAAAAACTGTACGAACGCTTTTTGACGGACAGTTCAATTTTGATAGGCCACAATATCAAATTTGACGTTGAAATGTGTACAAATAGCTTTAAATTTCCTTACCCTCTTTGGGGTCCGCAGACTTTTTGCACAATGCAAAAATCAACTGATATTTGTAAAGTGCCGGGGAATTATGGTAAATTTAAGTGGCCTAAGCTGACCGAAGCACATAGACACTTTTTTAACGAAGAATTTGAAAACGCCCACGACGCTATGGCCGACGTGCAAGCCTGCAAGCGGATTTATTTCAAGCTTAAGGAATTAGGGCTGTGAACCTTCTAGAAGCCGTTTCCTTCGTCCTCCCCGCCACGGGCGGCGTCGCTGACAGCAGCGCCTATTTGCGGCTCGCCGGGGGCTATGTGAGCGCGTTCGACGGCTCCTTGGCTATCGGTCATCCGATTGGCGAGGATTTGGCGCTGTGCCCACATGCCGAGCGGCTGGCGAGCGCCTTGAAGCTGGCCGGAGACAAGTTCTCGATTGCGGAGCAAGAAAATCGTCGCGTCGTCGTCAAGGGCAAAAAGCTGCGCGCGACCATCCCTTGCGCCGACCCGGCGACAATCCCGATGATTGCGCCGGACCCAATGGTTGCGCCGATCACCGACGACATTCGGCAAGGCTTCAAAGCACTCATGCCGCTTGTTCGCGAGGAAGCCGAAACGCTGGTTGAAATTTCATTCCTGTTGAACGGCGGCACAATCTCAAGCACAAACCGCAACGTCATTTTGCAATTCTGGCACGGCGTCAACATGCCGCCGAATTTGATCGTCCCAAGGCGGTTCGGTCAAATCGTTTCAAAATACGACGGACTTTGCGGTTTCGGGTTTTCGGACAACTCTTTGACGTTCTGGTATGAAAACGGCGCTTATATTCGATGCTCGCGGATGCAAGGCCAATGGCCCGATATTGACAAAGTTTTGAACGTGGCTGCAACGCCTGTTGCAATTGACGACGCCTTGTTTGAAGCTGTTAAAGCCATGAGCGAGTTTTCGGAGGACGGCCTTGTTCGTTTTGAAGAAAATAAAGTTCGCTCAAGCTACGTTGAAACAAAAGGTGCACTGGTTGGTGCTACTTACGATTGCGAAGGTTTGAAGGCGAAATGCTCTTTTAACGCAAAGCAGTTTTTGCTATTAAAAACTGTTGCAACAACGATCGATTTTGAAACGCATTCTGATCGAGCGCCGTTTTTCGGCAACAAGACTAGAGGCATGATTTCAAAGGTTTTGAAATAATGTTTTTCGATAACCTCCCAAAACTCGAAAAGGTCAAACCTTACACCATAAAACGCGAGGAGTTGCGCCTGTTCGATTACAAACCGACAGAAAAGAAAAGGCCGACCGAGCCTTGGCCGCTAGGCGACGAGGTTATATTTGATGTCGAACTTTATCCCAATTTCTTTTTTGTCGGCTTCAAGCATATTGCCAGCCAAACGTACATGAATATTGATGTTGCACACCTTGGCTATATGATGTGGGCATACAAAATTATCGGGTTCAACTCGCTAAAGTACGATATTCCAATTATCGAAGCGGCGGTCAAAGGCAAAACAATTGCCGAATTGAAGCGGCTTTCTGATGAAATTATTTTAGAAGATAAGCGCGTTCGCAATTCTCAAAAATACAACCATATAGACATTATTGAAGTGGCTCCGCTGTCCGAAAGTTTGAAAACTTATGCTGGCCGTTTGCATTGCGAGCGTATGCAAGATTTGCCGTTCGATCCAAACGAACCGTTGAGCGACGATCAAAAGGCGCTGATTGCAGATTATTGCTTTAACGATTTGGATAATACCGAACTTCTTTATAACGAACTTCGCCCCCACATTGCTTTGCGCGAAAAATTGGGTAGCGAATACGGAGAAGATTTACGATCTAAATCAGACGCCCAAATTGCAGAAGTCGTTATATCGACAGAAATTCAAAAACTGACTGGCTATCCTATTAGAAAACCAAAGCTCAAAGAGGATTTTTCGTTTCGCTATAAGCGGCCAGAGTGGCTTTCTTTTTCGACGGTTCAATTGCAAGCCGCACTGGCAACCGTTGAAGACGCGATTTTCAGGCTCGACAAAGGCGGCTCGCCTCAGCTTCCGCCATCGGTGGCCGCGCTTTCCGTAGCTATCGGGCAGTCGGTTTATAAAATGGGGAACGGCGGCCTTCACTCGACCGAAAAGTCAATTTGCCACATTGCTGCCGATGAGACGCTTCTGCTCGACCGCGACGTAGCCAGCTATTACCCTGCTATCATTCTAAATCAAGAATTGTATCCCAAGCACATAGGAAGGAGCTTCCTAAAGGTTTTTGAGAAACTGGTTAAAAAACGGCTTGAGGCAAAAGGCAAAGACAAAGTGACCGCTGATGCTTTGAAAATCACAATCAACGGGACATTTGGCAAACTAGGTTCGCCACATTCAAGATTGTATGCCCCAGACTTGCTTATACAAACAACAATAACAGGCCAACTTGCCTTGCTGATGCTAATTGAACTTTTGGAGGAAAGCGGCGTCTCTGTTATTTCAGCCAATACTGACGGCCTAATTATAAAATGCGCCAAGTCTGAAAAATCAAAAGTCGAACAGCTTGTGGGCACATGGGAAAATATAACAGGTTTCTTTACCGAAGAAACTCAATACAAAGCTGTTTATTCTCGCGACGTTAACAACTATTTGGCAATAAAAACAAACGGCGAAACAAAAGCCAAAGGAGTTTTCAGCGAAAAAGGATCGGCTCTTAATTCGGTACTATCGAAAAATCCAGAAACGCTGGTTGTCAACGATGCAATCGAAAAGTTTTTATCGCTCGGGCGTTCTTTATCTGATACAATATGTTCTTGCGAGGATATGCGGCGTTTCGTTTCGGTCAGAAAAGCTACAGGAGGCGCTCACAAAAATGGTGTTTATTTGGGGAAAGTTGTTCGCTGGTATTATGCCAAAGGCGAAACCGGAACAATAAACAAACTCAAAGGCGACAGTGTGCCGAAAACCGAAGGCGCAAAGCCTTTAATGCAACTTGGCGGTTTAGAGCCGGATATTGATTACGATTGGTATATAAACACTGCCGAACAAGTTTTGCATGACATCGGTTTTTACAAAAAACAAGAACGAAGGAAATTGATATGAATGAAGAACTAACCGGAATGCCCGGTGATCTGCGCGACAATATTGTTCGCGATATTAAAGCGATGGTTCCCAATATTGACTATGGCAAATGCAAGACGCTTGCGGACCAAATTATCAGGACATTCATTCGTCACTATGAGGCGGAAGCCGCCAAGAGCGCAGACTAATGTGTCTTTTTATATCGACACTTGTGTTTTACATTTTAATGAATAACAGCGCATCAGCCTTAAAGATCATTGGACTGCTGCTGCTCTTTGCCGTAATTATTGAAATTCGTCAGAACCCGAAAAACGAACGCTGATGCCACGCCCGTCAATTTCGTCATTTTCTTCCGCCGCAACGCGGGCTGGTCCTGACAACGCCTCTTGAAGCGCGCGCTGCAATCCGGCTACGTCTTGTGCAATCGCTGGATTTTTTGCGGCCAGCCTTGGAAGCTGCCTGGCCAAGTTCATAACCACTTCCGGCTTATCGTTGGCCGCAGCTTTCGTTACGGTTTCGAGCCATTTTCGGCTATTACTGTTATGAACAAACGCTTTGCCGAGAACGTAGAGCGGGATTGGCGAAGCTGCCGTAGCCGCTGCACCGGCGACGTTACCAAATAACAACTGAGTGACAGCCGAACCTACAATAGCGGCTGAACTTGCCGCGCGAGCAGTTCCGCTGGTGTTGCGGGTTTTATCAATATCTCTTAAGCGAGAAGCATACCTTACAATATCGTCAATCTGCCGCTTTGCCTTAGGGTCGCTAAAGACAAGTTTTCTTCCTTCGTCGGACAACTTGTTCCAGTTCGTAAGGAACGTCGCAGACGACCAAACGTCGCCAACATTGTCTTGAGCGCTAGGGATTGCACGGCCCATATCGTCAAACATGGTAGCCGAAAATGCTCTGCGGGCCCCTTTAGGAAGGTTTGCCCACATTTGGCGAGCGCGCGAAAGGTTGCCGCCTTTTTCTCGCAAATCGGCGGCGAATTGGTCGAAAACTTTTTCTGGAGCAACATTTACGTCATCTCGTGCCGACTGAAACGCCTTTTTCATGCTGCCACCAACAATGCGCTTATAGGCTGCATACTCACGATCACCTGCACGTTGCAAATCGACCGCGCTAGGCACTCCTTTGCGCAAAGTTTCGTTGAACGTGTCCGCAGCTTTGGCCGCATTCATAACATCGTTTTCAACAGCCTGTTCTAATTCGCTAACGCGTCGCTTGATAATGTCAGAAACATTACCTTGCTGCGCCAGTCTGCGCTTTTCAGAGCGAATATGCGAAAGGGCTTCCGTTGCTTCCTTTAGCGTTAATTCTTCACTTGCGGTTGCCATTTTTCGAATAGAAGGATGAGTTCCAATTGCATTCAGCAAAGGTTCGCCCGATGGAAACTCGTCAATTATATTTTGCAGGCCCGTGCGCGTTTCGGCCATAAGCACAGGAGCATCTTCTCCGCCCATAAGTTGGGTTCGCGCACCATAAGTTGCGCCCGCACGTCCACGCTCTAGCCGGTCAAAAGCCTGTTGCCCCCTAACCAAAGCACGACCTGCGCCTTCTTTTGTTGAAACCGGCCCAAGGTCGGTAGCAGCACGTGCGGCGGCTTGTCCAAGCTGTTGCGTTTCGCGCTCGATCACTGGCGCGACCGCGTTTATTCCGCCCGGAGTGTTCACAAAACCAAGCTGTGCAATTTCGCCCGCCCGTCCGCCGACCGTTGCGGGTGACGGTTGCACTTGAAGGCGTTTTGCAACTTCCGCCATCGGCTCCGGCATCAACCGACGCCGAGCGAGCCGCGCACCTAGAGCGTTTGTGCCCTTGCCTACAGCCGCACCTACGCCAGCGCCAAGCGCTGCGCCCGTTACAGCGTCGCTGGGCACGTCGCCAAGGTTTTCGGCCTCTCCTGCCCCATAGGCCGCCCCGTAAGCAGCGCCTTCTTTGGCGAGCCGACCAGCAAGAGCCGCGCCGGTACGACCTACAGCGCCTGTTGGCAAAGCCAGACCTCCGGCTATTTGACCGACAAGCCGAGAGCCGCTTCGCATTTTGCTATCTTCGCGTTCAACATCGCGGTAATAGTCGCGGCCTTTTTTATAGGCTTCCGCAAACCCTTCGTTTCCGAAAGTGCCGCGCGTCAAAGCACGACCTGCGCCTGCTATTTCATCAGGAAAACCTAGAAAAAAGCTGTTTGCAGCGCCGCGAGCAAGCGCACCTAACGTCGAAACGTTATGCGAACGCTTTGGTGTGCCTTTTGCTTTTGCAGACGATGATTTATCTACCGTTGCAATTCCGGCATAAGGATCGGCCTCAACAACAGCAATTCCAGCGTAAAGGTCGTCAGCCATTTATTGCCTCACCATCACGCGACCGTCAGAAGAAAGAAAACGCGTTCCACTTGGAAGTTTTGCAGCTTGTTCTGGCGACAAACGCCGACCGCCGCCACCAAGATTACCAGCAGATGGCGCTCGCGGTTGATTTGGCCGCGACGGGTCAATTCTCACGTTATTTCGAGCACGATCAATACCGGAACGAATAACGCTCATAAATTCGTCCGCTGCTTTTCTAAATTCGCGCTCTGACGAATTTGTTTTCATTCTGCTAATTGCATCGGTTGCCTTTTGGCCTTCTATTTGTGTAATTTGGCCGCCACCTTTTAGCGTTTCAAAAGCTTGCAAAAATTGCTGCCCTGCGATTTGGTCGTGAAGGTTTTTGAAATCCGCAGCGGGAGAACCCGGAACAGTCAAACCAAAGCCAAAACTGCCGGTAAGCGGGTTTTTAAGCCCGACTGAACCTTCAAAGCCGGGGCTGTTCACAAGTTTTTCAACTTGTTTTATAAGCAAACCCCCTTGGTCCTCAAGTTTGGGCAAATCAATTTCAGCTTTTGCTCGGGTTTCGCCGTAGATTTGACCGCGCTTTTTAGCAGCCTCTTTCATGGCCACATCGTCAAATTGCTGCATTCGTAGGGCTTCAAACTCCGCCTTATATTGTTCAGGCAAAGCGCCGCGATTGCTAAGTTCTTGCATGGCTTCGAATTTTGTAACCATAAATTAGTTTCCTAGCGCGCGCAAAAGGTCCGCTGTGGACATGCTTTTTAGACCGCTTCCGCCCGATGCTCTTGGCGGCGCACGATGCCGCGCGCGCGCCGATGCAACCGCGTTCTCGCGCTCGCCAGCCGCCGAAATACCTTCCGGGCTGTACTGATAGCCAGACATGCCCTGCATGGCGATTTGCGCGGCCTGTTCGTCGGTAAGTTTAGGGTTCAACGTGCGGATGTATTCAACATTGCGCTGCAATTGCGTTGCTTCTGTCGGCTTGACAACAGGATCAATGCCCCAAATGCGTTCGCCGGTTCGCGGATCAATTCCAATAGCGCCACCTTGGCCCGTCTGAATAACTTGCGGTTCATTTACTTTTTGCCGCTCGGCTATGAAAGGCAAAGCCTTTTCAGGATCAGCCAAAATCAAAGCCTGCAAACCGGCTTCGTCGTTCGGGTTTTGAAGAAAGTTTGCCAGCGCGTTCCGTGTGTTAAGTTCGCGCTCACGTTCGAGGCGTCTTTCCTGAAACGGCGCGTAGGTTTCTGGCGCGCCGCGACTGACTGCAATAGCGTCGCTAATGCCGCCAAGCGTATCCCAAAAGCTACCGCCGCGCCCGAACGGATTGGAGCGCTTCTGAGACGCGATATCCGGCAAGCTGAGCGTCTGCATGTCGACACGCGGATCGCCGCCCAGCGGCTGGCGAGCGCCGTCAAATGTGGGCATCTGTGCATTGGGATTGAAACCCGGCGTTGCACCCGAAGCCAGTTGAGAAAGAAGTTGCCGTAGCGGCATTATTCTACCCTTTCCAACTTGTCATAATTGACGCGAGCAAAACCGTGCACGGGTTCAGCCATTGCCCAAGGCCGGAGTTTTTCAACTTCATCGGCCATTACGCCCGTAACGCTTTCGCCGTTGCCAAACATTTTGTATCGGTAAACGCCCAAACCGTCATCAAGTTCGCCGACCTTTTCAATATCTGTTTTAAGGCGACGATCTGAAAATAGCGAACCTATGCCAGCGGCAGCGCCCAACAGGCCGCCGCTTCCGCCTCTGTTCTTGCTTTGCGACTGACTACCTGCACCTGCAATAAGATTGCCAGCTTGCAAACCTTGGTTCGCCAAGCCGGAAACATTCTGCAAATAATTCTGGAAATAATTTTGACCCAAATTCTGCCCGTACTTGGTCAAAGCCTGCCCGGTCGCACCGCTTTGTAGCAATCCACGCGCCGCAGCATTTCCAGTAATTGCCTTTGACCCTTGATTAAGAGCAAAGTTGTATCCCGTGCTGTCCAAGTAATTATTGAAAGCATTATTTGCTGCGTTTGTGTCCCCGCCAATACCAAGAAGCGCGCCCAAAGTGGACATGGCGCTATTGCCAGTGCCAACAGCGCCGCTATACTGATCCTTGATGAAAGGATAGGCCTGATTATTGCTGGAACTTGTCGATTTGGCAGATTTGCCAAAAATGCTACCTAGCGACATAAAATATTTCCTTTCCCGCTACAATTCCAGCGGGGGACATGCCCACAAGCCGGTTATACATGCGCGCAGCCCGCAATTCAATCGGCGTCCTGCCGATTATCAACCTTGCGCCGTGGTTTTCAAACATTTGCCAGATTGCCTCTTTGCCGCATTTCACTCCGTATTTGCCGCGACCTTCCGGCAAAATAAAACTGTGCGCATCAAATCTTCCGCTGTCTCGATTGTGGAAAAAGAAACCGACCTTTTCACCGTCGCTTAAAGCAACACCTTGGTCAATTATTTCCCAAATATCCAAATAACCAAAACCGCCAATGTAAGGTCTAACTTGTTCGTGATTAATTAAACTATTCAAAAATGACAAATTTTTACAAAGCGAAATCACCTCGCTAAAATCCAAATTTTTCCGCCGGTAAATGTGCTGGCCGCCGCTAGAGGAAAAACACGAATGTTTGTTACAGCACTTGTATTTAAATACTGCGAAATGTCGTCGCTTGTTCTAGGACCATAGAAAGTTTTAGGTTTCGCGGTTTCTTTTATTGCGTACATTAACATTGACGAATATCTGGCCGCTGAAGATGCTGTACTATGAAAAAACCCTTCGGTATCGGTAGCGTTAATTGTGCCCGTAGTATCAATACTACGATAGTTTGCACCGTTATCGTAAGTCGAACCGCCGTCAACGCTACATCTAAAACATCGCCACGTTGATGAAGATGTTGTAACTGCATCAAGCATTATCATTAAATCGTTATAACCGGAAAGACTTCCAGAATTGACAGTTCCAGTCGCCCCGTCAACTGCGAAATTCCAAGTTTTAAGCGTTGTCCAAGAACCACCGCCGCCACCTGAACCGTTTGCCGCCGCTGTAATTCTACCTTGAGCGTCAACAGTCAAATTTGTGTTAGTGTAAGCACCCGGCGTAACAGCGGTATTTGCCAAATCAACAGTAACATTTGACGACAAAAAACCACCACCGTCTAATCCAACACCGGCAATTATTTCTCTAGCAGCAGCCCAATCGTCAATAAGTTGTTGAGCTTGTGCAGCGGTAATGCCTTCGCCAATATCAATTTGCCGTTGCTGCGCCCACCTGATAAAGTAGTCTGTCGGCATACCGCTCGGAAGAACGATAGGAATTGTCGAAACGAGAGGTTGAAGCCGCCCTACCATCAGTCGTTCATATCCATACTGAAAATTGAACTAAATGCGCCGTCATCAGTTATCTTGAAAAGCCTTCCGGGTGCTGTCATTTGACCAAGCGAACGCCAGCTAACGCGCTGCGTAAAGTCATCCTCCGTAATTACAATCGAGCCTTCATCAAGGAAGCTAAACCCGGCGTCATCGCTAACCTCAAGTTTAACTGACGCACCGACCCACGACGGTTGACCTAAATCTGCGGTCAAATATATAACGTCGCATTTGACGCCGACAATTCCGCGCAAAGCAATTTGCCCCATTACAATTCGTTCAAACGGAATGTCGTCGGGTTGAACTTCTGGTGCGGGGCTGTTATCGAAACCTTGGTTTGGATTTAGGAACCAAAGCAAGCCGAAATTGTCGTCGCCGACAAGAACGCTTGAACCGTAGTTTTGCGAAAACTCACCGGCCCCTAGCCAATTTGTGCCTACGCTTGCGCGCCAATAGTCAAGGCCGCCGCCCGATGACCATTCGGACCACTCGCCAGAATAATTATCCCAAACAAGCGTTGAATTGTCGCCTAGTCTAAGTACGTAATAATCGTGACCGTCTAACGAGTATGTCCAAGCTCGCAAGCGCGGGTTTTCAGTACGTCCCCGCGCGATGACGAAAACGCCGCCTTGCGACAATCGAGACTTGTTTGCACCTTCTGCGTCGGCCACCGTAAACGTACCACCTTGCGAAGCATTTGCCTGAATACCACGAATATTGGCAACTGCAAGCGAACCGCCTTGCGACAACCGCGAAAAAGCAGCATCCGACGCTACAACAATCGCGCCGCCTTGCGAAAGTCGGCTGTTCGCCATTTAGACCGTCCTGTCATATTGCAAAGTCATTGCGTTAACAGCGGCTGGCGACCACGGAACACTGCCGTCCGGATTGAGTTGGATAACGTCCCACCAATAAGTCGGCTCCGTTGTCACCGGTCTGCTAATTCCGCTGGCTACGCTCGCGTTAGAAATAATATTCATTTGCACATTGTTATCGCCGCTGTCCGACTTGAACATTCTTCCAAAAGGAATAACCGCTTTCACGCTAGTTACGTCAACAGGCAAATCTTGAAGCCCAAAAGTTGACGTATCGTCAACCGCCAACGCTTCAATATAGTTTGCATCGTTTGGCGGCGTGACGCTGATAAGCGCAAATCCTGACGAGCCTGTGCTTGGAACCCAATCCGCGTCAACAGTGTCTGCATTTGGCCTTAACCAGTAAACACCCTGCGTTCCTAGAAAATTATTATTAGAAGTTCCGTTGCCGTCCCAAGCAATACATTCGGAAACATAATAAGGATACTCACCATTAATATTGCTTTCGTGCGTAAACGCCCATTGACCAATATTGCCGTCGCCGGAATTGAGCGTATCTACGCCGGTCAAGTTCAACACCGTTATACCGTTGTGGCGAATTTCAACAGTTCCGACCGTGTTATCAACTACCACTTTGCATTCAAAATGGTTCCACGAAGCCGCCGTTATAACTTGTTCGCTTGTTCCCAAGAGCGTACCTGAACCGTTAAAGGCGCGGTATTGCCCGGTTGTCGTACAATCAATATAGACCTGATTGGCGTTGGAGTTCGACCTGAAATTTGAAAGTCTGTAATGCCCATTAGATACCGGAAGCTGCGGAAAATAAAACCTAAGGGCAATTCCGGCCGCCGTACCCGCCGCGATAGTCGTTCCATAAACGCGACGAGCAGCAGGGCCGCCTGTGCCTCCGGTAATGCTCATGCTTTTCGTGTCGGCTCTTGGTATATATGTAGTGCTGACATTTGCGCGAGTAAGTTCTGCCCAAGCGCCGTCAATGGCGTCAGATTGCCCGTTGTTGTATTGAATGAACGGATCGGCCCACAAAATAGACATTTTTCAAAACCTCACGTATTCGCAGACTGTATTTGTATTGCAACTCTGATTTTTTCTTCAATGTCAGGGCGCGAAATTCGTTTAATACCGCCGCCAATTTGAAAAACACCGCCGTCGCTATCTACGATAATCATGCTTTCCTTTACCTGAATTGCAGTGCCTTCCCAAGTTCCACGGTCAAACGTGACGCCTTGAAGGCGAAGCATCGGCGCATCAAAATCGCCAGACGGATACCAGACCTCTGTTGTGCTTTGGCCCGGTAGCCAAAACTGATCGCCGAACACCACGACAGAATAAACAGGATCAGGGGCGCGTTCTGCCGTTGCAAAATTCAAAGGGTCGATTGTCGTTTCGCCCGGATCGATCCAGTAAAAGCGCCCGTTGACGCCTTCGCCTTGCGCCGGGATGACGATGACGTAGCTGGCGATATAGCCGACGCTAACCGCGCCTACGTCATCCGGCATTGGCACAATTGTAAAACTGGGCGAGCCGCCGCCTGAAAGGGTTGCGCCGCTCCAAGCAAGATTTGCGCCAGTTTCCGAAACTGCAATGCTATTGCCTGAAACACCATTGGCAATCGCGCGAACAACTATCGTATTTGCGCTATAAAAAGTCATCGTTACAAATGTGTTCGCAACAAGCGCCGTCGAATATGCCGTCCCGGCTACGCCGCTATCGTTGATTGCATTTGCCATATTCTGTATGGCCTCTGCGCTGGAGCCGCCCAAAGCGACAAGCCACGGGTTTCCAACCGTTCCGGCTGGCGAACCAGCATCAACGCTTGCATTAGTCCATGTGTAATAAATTCCGCCAATTACAATTTGCTCTGTGTTGGAAATTGCTCCTGAACCTGTCAAAGTTGCCGTTGCAAAACCGTCGTCAACATAGAGCCAAAGATTGCGACCGTCAGCGACAAACAAATATTCCGGCGTTGTTATGCCCAAATAGGCAGTTGCCGCCATGCTGACATTGCCAAAGTCGGGCGAAAACAAGCCCGTACCTGCAACCGCCAAGTCGCCATTTGTATCGAGCCTGTAAAGCTTGTCGCCTGAAACAACAAACGCCGCGTTTTCAAAACTGCCCGCTTGGCTGTAAATCGCCCGGATAGGGCCGTCGCCCACCGTCATAAAACGCCGCAGGCCGGGACGCGCGATGAGCGCAACCTGCGTTTCGGTGAGCGAAGGGTTTTCTTCGAAATAGCGATTGTGAAGCAGCAAGCGCGCCTCTTTCGCAACAGCGCGGTCATAGTCGCCTTTGGCGAGAGGAATATTTGTGGGCGGCATTAGAGCATCCACCCGTTAGGGCCAAACGCTCCGTAAGGACCGTTGCCGTTGAAACTGGTAGCATCATACTCGCTAAGCCGCAGCACGGCAGGGTCGGCAGGCGTAACAACGGTCTGCGAGTAGCGGGCCGCGATTTGCCGCCGCCAGCGCGTCAGCGCCTCTATGCTCGCGCTTTCGACCGTATTGCTGTTGCGCGGCGCGAGGCGAACCGCAAGCATGATTGAAAAATAATCGTCAAATTCAACGGGAAACGGCATTTCATCGGCTGCCACCAGCGTCCTAAGTTTAATCCACTCGCCAAGGTCCGCCCGATAAAACCAACTGCCGGTTTCAGCGTCGGTATCTATGACGAGAGTGGCCGCACCTTCGATATGGCGTCCGTTACCATCGAGCGTTAGCGGATTTAGGACAACATTACCGTTTGTCGGAACAACCGCAATAAACGAACCGTCGCAAGGCATAGGCGGCAAATAAATAGTTTGTGGGCTGTCCGCATTATAAATAATACGGCTGTTTATGCGCGGATATTGCCAAAAAACAGCATTCCAACCGGACGGCCAATTGACGCCAACATTGCCAACAGGCCAATCTTGCAGATTTTCGCCAACTTCGTTTTTGAACGTCGTGCCCACAATTGAATTGAGAAGGCGCAATCCTTCTGCCGTCTGGTTCGCAGTCAGTGCGCCGTTTATCGAGACAAGGTTGTTTTCCCGATAGCCTTGAAAAATAATGTCGGAAGCCAGCGTCATTTAAGTTCCAAATCCCCCGACATTAAGTTGGACGAAAACTAGCCGAAGTCTTTAAGCATTTGCCGATAGCCTTTTGGCGTCATTTCGTGTTCTTTTAGGCGAGCCTCTTTAAGAGCAACAACCTTTGCAGCGAGCCAAGCAACGTCGTTACCAAGATTGGCAGGAAAGCCGTATTTTTTTAGTTCGTTAACATTAATTTCTTTGCCAACTGCGTTTCGATATGCAGTAAAATTATTAGCAGAATCAAAGTTAATATTAACTTTTACCTTTTTCTTAGTCATTTCAAGGTTCCTTTACGTCATCTGTAAAGCGGCCCTTCCAGACATTCGGCCCTATGTGGGCAAACTCAATGTCTGTTCGTGCCACAACAGACAAACCGCAACGGCGCGCACGGTTGCAAAAGGTCAAATCTTCGCCCCAAGTACCTTTTTCGTCTTTTTCAAACTCGAAAGGTTCCGGGTAATCAGCAAGAACTCTGTGCGCCGTTTTTCGACTGATCTTCATAAAGCCCGTTGGAACACTGGCGACTGGTCCGCTGACAGCCCCTTGGGCAAGCGGCAATTGGTCTAGCATGTTGAACGGGTAATGAAGATTATCATTTTTGGTGCGGTAAAGACCACCTACGATGTCGCCTTCGGTTTCAAGCAGTTTTACCAAACCACCTTTTTCCCAACCCAAATCTCCGTCAATAAAAACAAGGTAATCGTGCTCGGTCGTAAGAAAAGCGTTCAGTGCTTTATTTCGCGCAAAGTGAACAAGTGTATCATTGACGCACCAAGGCGCATCTACAAACCACCCGGCTTGCGCCGCCAACATTGTATCCCTGCAAAGGCTGTGAGCATACTGCCAAACAACCTCGCCGCGATATGTCGGCGTTGCAATGAACGCTCTCCCCTTAACCATTAAATACCAATCGTTGCCGTTGTCGTCGTAACAATACCGGCAGAAATCAAAGCTGCGCGCATTGCATTGACGGCAGTAACAAGCGCATCGGCCTGCGCAGCCGTCGCGAAACCGAAAGGCGATGTGGACGTTGCCGCCGTCGTAATAACGCCAGTCGTAATGACTGACATATTCTTAGGCTGCAAGACAACTGCCCCCGCGCCGTCGTCAAAAACTTTCGGCGGCGACTGCGGAAACGCATTTGAAGGATTTGCCATTTTAGAAATTTCCTTTTGAAAGAGAAGAAAAGGGCGGCGGTTAAGCCGCCCGATTCAATTCTTGCTAAGCCGTACCGTTAAGCGAAGTACCAAGACGGCGATCAGCGTTGGCAACGCCGTAAATAATATCCCAACGATGGATATGCTCGTCGTTGATAATATCGCTTTCGCGCCAGTAACGGATGGTGACGCCGCTGTCAGGGTCCGTAGCATAAGCAGTCTGACCGCTGAACGGCATAACCGGCTTTGCCCATACAAGTTTGATTGCATCGCCCTGAAAGATACTGTTGCGGGTGTAAACCGTGTCAGCCGTGCCAACCCAAGTCACAGCCGCGCTATTGTCCGGCGCAGCCGTTACAGTCTGGTAAGCGCCGCTGGTAATAATCGGATTTGCGATTGTTACCGTGGCCGTTGTACCGGAGACGGTTACATCGGCCAAAACAACAAACTGAGCCGCAATGCCGGTATCTTCCTTGGAGCGCGGATTGACAAAGTTTACCGCCGTACCGCTGACAATCGAGAAAATATCGCCCTTCTTGATTGTATGGCCGTTCGTCAAGCCCTTGAGATTGAGCGTCTGAGTGTAGGCGTTCGCAACGCTTTCATAGGTGACGTTCTGGCTCGCGCCATCAATCTGCGTGGCCCCTGCTGCGGTGCGAGTGCCGGTGCGGAAACGCGGCGTATTCTGCGTCATGTACGCGTCAACGTCCATCAGCATCGGCAGCTTTGCGCGGCGCAATGCGTCAAGGTTCGTCGAATTGTCATTGAACGCTGGAACGGTGAAAAACGACACCATCGCGCCATAATCATCCGCCGACATGATCGCAGAACGGTCATTCATCGGTACGGCGAGATTGTTAAGCCGCGTCACACCGGTATTGAAGTCGCTCGGGCTGTTAATAAGCTGTCCCGGTGTGCCGACCCAAGATGGAAATTCAAGGGTGGACAATGCAAGATCGCGGTCAACTTCCTGAGCAAGCTGCGCAGTTTTCGACTTGAGAATGTTCGAACGGAGAAGGTCGGTAACCGAAAGAGCTTCCTGCAAATCCGTGAACTTGATGTCGATACCCTTCTGCTTGTCAATCGTGACAGGTACGCGACCTTCGGTTACGTTCTGCATCTGCGCCTGAGCGCCAGAACGAATTTGAAAGTTCACGTCACGCTTGACATAAACAGTGTCGCCGACCTGATTAAACATTTTGGTGAGCGACGTATCGACGAGACGGCCCATAACAAGCTGGTTCTTGAGAAGTACAAGCGCCGTCTTTGCATAGACCAAGGGAGTAAGAAGTGTATTTGCCATCGGGAGAAGTCCGCTTTATCTGCGGCGGTTTCCGACCTTATGATAAAACTTATCAAAATCCTCCATCGAAGCGGTTTCAGGGTCAAAGCCTCCGCTACCGCGAAGACTGCCCTTTGAAGTCCGTTTCGGCGGGGGCGGAAGGTCGCTCACCACCTTGGGTTTAACTGACTGGGGTTGCTCAAGAGCAAATTCCAGCTTGCCAATTTCCCGTGCAAGTGAGCGAGAAGGAAGTGCCGACATTCGGCGCGCTTCTGCCGGGTTCATAGCGAGAAAGTAAGCGATTTCTTCGCCCTTCTCGCTATCTATGATCTGTAGGGCCAGTTCTTCCGAACAATCCCAAGAGCCGTTGCTCGCACCTTCCAAGACCTTTTGGTCAAAGTCAGCGAATACAGCGCGACCTTTGGAAATAGTTGCTTCAAAAGCACCGTTCAAAGCCGCGCTGTAATCATTTTGTGCGCGAGCATTACGTTCTTCGTCAAGAGCAATTTTTGCTTCATGCCTCGCAAGGTCGCGATAATAAGCCGGGTCAGCTTCGCCATATTCATAACGAGAAGGATCGGGTTCTTCGTGTCTGATGCCCACATTGACTGAACGCTGCGCTTCGAGCGCCTTCGTGCGCCAGTAATCCCGGCTGCGTTCGGCCTCGTGGCGTTCGCGCGTCAATTCGTTAATTCGAGATTGAACGGATTTTTTAGATTTATTTTTGGCTTCTTCGGGTTCTTCTTCGTCGGAACCTTCTGCCTCATCTTCGTCGTCGTTGTCGCCTTCTTCGTCAACTTCATCAACTTCGTCGTCGCCGTTGGCGTCGTTTTCTTCGTCGATTTCTTCGGCTTTATTGTTGGCTTCGACTTCCTTTACAAGCGCAGGGTCAACAAACTGTTCCTTTTCAGGATCGCCCTGACCGCCACCTGCGCCTTGCATACGGGCAAGCTGCTGTTCGGGTGTACCTTCAACATCAGTAATTGGCATTTTGTTCCTCATTCGCGGACTTCTGCTCCGGTTCCCAGTCGTCCGACACCGGGGGAGAAATTTTATTGAACGCAACGGCGCGGTCGATATGAACGCGGTCGTCGGCAAGATCGGCGCGCGCCCACGCTTCGGCGGCTTGAGCTTCAGCCTTCTCGGCTTCGGCGTTTGTCTTGCGATTTTCCGCGCCTTGGGATGCCGCGCTGGCCTCTGCATACGCCCGCATGGCTTCCGCCTGCGCCCGTTGCGCCTCAGCTTCCTCACGCTGCACCTGAGCCTCTTTCAGGCGCATATCGAGCGCGATAGCCATTTGCTGTAACTGTTGCTGTTCCTGAGCCTGCTGCGCCGCCATAGCCTGCTGCTGCATCTGTTCTTGGCTAGGTTCTTCCCCGGCCCCTGAAATCTCAGGCGGCATGGACGCCTTGAGCCGGTCGGCAATCGTGCCGCTATCGGGCCAATCCATCGCCTTTGCGATAAGATCGCCGATGACCATTGCGGACTGCGGAACCGCGCGCATGAACTCGATCATGCTTTCCGCAGCCTGCATTCTCTTGGTCGAATAGGACGGCCCGGTTTCAACCCAAACGTCATAATTGCCAATCGAAAGGTTCGGGCTATCGGGATCGTTAGGATTGTTGATCTGCATGACTTTGGCGGCGTCATCTTCGCCAACAATGCGAATTGTCCGCATTGTATCGTAAGTATAGCCTATAAGGTCGTTTATGACGCGGCCAGCTTCTGAAATTGCAGCGTTCAGATTGTCATGATACATGACAACAGCAACGTCGCCTTCCTGTTGGCGAGCCAGAATGGCTTTACCGCTGGTTTCGTTTGACCGAATGCCGAGCGAAGCATCGTGCAGACCGCTGGCGTCTTTCATTGCCTGCGATTGCTGCTGCGACCAGTTCAAAAATGCAGTCGGAAACGGGGGCGGGTCAACGCGCTGGATTTGTCCGCCAGCATTAAATTCAAGCAGCGGATCGCCCGCCATGTGGGCATTTCGGAAACTGTTTTGCCTGCCTTCAACTGCAATTTCATCGGCAATCCACTGCGCGCGCGGAGCCATTGAAAGAAACTCGGCAATCTGGCTGTCCGCGTAGTTTTTAAGGCGCTGCTGATCCTTGATAAAGCGCGTCAAACCGTAGCGAACGCGGTTGTTTGATACATAGACTTCACGACCCGTGGCCCGAAAAATCGGAAGTCTGTCGATTGGCAACCGATAAGGGCCGTCAAGAAATTGCGCGCCGGTCATCAAATACATGACGGCAAACCGCCGCGTTGTTTCGCGCTGCTTTATGATTTGCGAAGGGTCGATTTCTTCGTCCGGGTCGATATAACGCGTCGAACCGTCCGTAAACATGGCAATCGTGGCGGGTTCTTCGTGAATTGCCCAATATTCTGAAATTCGGATGGTATTGCCCGAATACCAACCTTCAATATCCTGAACCGGCAGTTCATCGCCAACAGGCGTTGCTGGAACGTCGGGCCATTCGCGTTTGAACTCGTCGAGACTTAGCAAATCGTCAACGAAACAATACATTGCATCTTTGCCGGTAATTTCAATCGAACCGGGATCCCAAATAACCGCCAAAGGGTTAGGAATTTCGCGAATGAAAATATCCTGATCGAACACTTCGCGATTTGAATAATCAAGAGCAACCTTAAAGTTGCCGATGCCGCAAGACACCTGATTTGTGCCCACACGAACAAAGATGCGCTGCGCGTCGGACTGATTTTGAATAGCCCGGATCAACCCCTCGCGAATGTCCGCAACGTCCTTGTCGCCGTCCTCTGCCGCGCGAACCTTGATCGCAGGCTTGTTGATCGTCATGTCGCCCACAACCTGACCGATAAACTGCGGCAAGACGTTGGTTGTGATGCAGGGGCGGCCTTGTGACTGGCGAGCGGCCCGGACGCTTTCGTCCCACTGCATCCCGTTGAAATCGGCCACGAATTGTAAGTCATCAAGCGCCGCGTAACGGTTCAGCCTATCGGCGTCGAGCGCGTTTTGGCGCAGCTTCAAGACGTGCTGGTGAAATTCGTCCTCGTCGCCGAACTCGTTTGGAACCCAACGGGAGTTTTCCTCAATGTCGTCCGCCTCTCCGTCAAAAGGGCGAACAGGGTCGTCAGCGGCAATTGAGTTTCTAGCCATCGGTCACGACTAATTTTGCTTTACACCGCTTGACAACCTAATTTTTGCCTAATGCGATATATCCAAGTATCAACCGTCGTCACCTTGACGCCCATTTTCTCCGCTATCAAGCTGCGCGGCACTTCCCGGCTCATCAGTTCCGCCGCTTCGTCTACGCGCTTCATAATTTTTCCAGTCTTTCGATTTCAAGTTTCAGCATTTTTACGTTTTCTTCGTATTCCTTTTTGCCCTCACGAGCGCGAAATTTAGCCTTTAGCTGTTCAAGTCTCGTCACAAGTCAAAATCCTTAATAAATCTCAACTTCAAATTTTCAATTCCGCCGATAACAGCATGAACATTTCGTCGGATGCCCTCTCCTCCGTAACAAGACGAAACAGTATCGACTTGTCCGGTGTTTGAAGATGCTATTGCCATCGCGGCGAAACCTTGAATTTCACCGCGTTTAGCTCGCCTAGCCAGTTCGATCAAACGCGCATAGCATTCGTTATCGACGGCAGGCATTGCCTTTTCAATAACGCGAAGTTTGTGCTTTTTCATGCTTGCATCCATGCATTTGGCGATTGAATAATGACGCTGCGTTTGGCTTCTTCCCTTTTCTTTCCGCTCAAGCGGACGCCTTCGATAGCATACCGCAAAGCATCAATAACGTGGTTATTATTATCTTCTAAAATAGGAAGAACTTGCTCTGTAACATCATCAACTTTGTAACTGTAGGCGTTAAGTTCGCGAATTGTGTTTATACAACGCGGATGAACAATTATGTTGTAGTTCTTTAAGAACTCAACGCCTTCCTCGACAGAACGCGGCCCTTTTATCGCAGCCTGCATCTTGAACTTTTCGCCCTGAAGATAGCGAATTGTTTCAGGCCGCGACGTATCGGCGGTTATCATCCAGCGGCGAGCGTCCGGCACACTTTCAAAAAGCTGCGGCAAGTCGCGAATATTGATACCGTGCCCGTATGCCTCATAATCAATGTAAAGATTGAAGCCGTCGACGTAACAACGGATCAGAACAGAAGGATCACCGGTTATTTCAAGGCTATGACCAAAATCAGCACCAAGCCTAAACACAGCATCGCTAGGTGCATCAAATTCTTCCTCTTTCCAATTGTTGAATACGCGAGCCTGACTATTTTTTCGATAGTTTCCATTCCACACCCAATTATATTTGTCACTGTCCCTCCGCTTATCGTATTCCATATCGGCAAGCAAAGTTTCAGGAAAGAAAGGGTTGTCGTTCCAGTTAACTTCGTGAATTAAAGTGTTTGGCGGCGGACCTTTTTCGCCGCGAAACATGTCGTCAACAGGGTCTGTAGGCAAGTCAGGGTTCCACTCGCACCAAATTTCGGACCCCAGTTTGCGAATTGTTGGCCTTAGCACGTCCCATGAACTTGCGCTGACTTTCGCAGCTTCGCTTATCCAAGCAATGTCAATGCCTTCGGTCGAACGAATACTATCAATATTGTGGCGCAAACCTGCAAATATAAAAGATGTTCCGTTGACGCCAACAATATCCGTCTTGGTGGACTTGTAAAAGCTATGCCAGCCTTCGCGCTTGATAACATCGTCGAGTATTTGTTTTGAAGATGTTGAAATAGAGCGTTGCAATTCACGGTAGCAACCTATGCGAAGCGGTTGTTGCATTCCGTGCGTCAAAAGTGCGCTTGCAAAACTCCATGACTTTGCCGAACCGCGTCCACCGTGTGCAGCCCGATAGCGCACTGATCCCAGCGGCGGATCGAACAGAAATGAAAACGCCTCAGGAATTTGCATTCAACTCTCGTTTTTCGCCAGTCGACGACACAAATTCAACCTTGACTGTGTTCGGAATGGCCTTGCTCATGTCTGTTGCTTGCGCCTTGGTAAAGCCGCACATATCAGCAAACAGCTTGAAAGCGTTTATGCGTTCTGTCGGCGAACGCAAATCCCGAGCATAGTTCAAAACCTCGCGGGCAAATTCTTCCTTTCCCGGAATTTCCCGCGTCGCTCGCGTAAATTCATCAAGTACAACCGCATCGGACGGCCAATGAATGCTTGCGGGGAGTGCTCGCCAGTCGTCGACGAAAATGTCATAGCCGATGCGACCGTGTTTGTGAGGATTTTTCGCCCAATGGTGAGCAAACGCCATTTTAAGCGCAAGTTCGTCCTCGCCTTCGTAAATAGGTACGCGCTCGGTCATGTTCTTTCTAAGAATGCCCACATTCCGGCCCCAAAGGCTAAAAGCCAAGGTGCCCATTGCCTGAAACTTTCGGCCAGTACAAACATGCCTGTGCGTCTGTGTTCATTCTGTTCCAGACTGTCGACGCGTTTTTCCAAAATGTCGACTTCGTTTCTAAGACCGTCAATACTTCGCCCTATTCCGCTACTTTCCAACTTTATAAGGCGTTCTCTGGTGTCGGTGACAACTTCCTGCATCTTCGCCATGGTGACGTTGATGTTACGCAACAACTCTGTCATAGCACGCATTGACTGAATTTCGGCCAGATGTGCGACCCGTTCTTCTGTTGTCGGTACAAAAACTTGCGGGTCTGACACAATTAGCTCTCCACGAAAAACGCAACGTACTTGAAACGGCAAACGCCGCGCAATCAGAAAATCCCTAGAAACTTGGGGCGCGATTTTTTGACCGCCGCTTTGTCCCTTGCTTCGCAACGCTCGATTATGCCAATCGTGGCCGACTGGCGGTCATTGGCCTTGTCCAGTTGCGCCGTCTGCGCATCCCCGAACACGATCCAGTCACCGACCGTGCCGCCTACCGGCAACGGCGCGCCGTCGACGCCTTCGCGCCACTCAGCGGGGATCAGCGTACTGCATGCACTCAGGGCGCTTACGATAGGCGGCGCGCCGACACAAGCTTGCAAGGCCAGCGTCATTGGCAGGAGAAGAAACAACTTCATTTGACCCCTTGGCATTGCGAATAGCCTTTTCGTTCTCACTGGTTATTTTGTCAGTAGCAATTTCGTCAGAATGCGTCTCGGCAATCGTCGAAACGGCATCCTTGCCGCTCGCCAAAGCTGCGTCAGTTTGATTTTTGCCAAGTTCCACGCGCGTTTTAGAATTTCGATCATAGACGCACTTCCCTATAAACAAAACAGCAAAAAGAACGACCCCTGCCAAAATAAAAGGGACGTGGCGAATTGTTCCGGCTAGGATTTTATTTATCATCTTCAGGGTTCCAACTTTGGATAACTCTGCTTTATTGCAAAACGTCTATACCTTTTCGGACAAACGCGGCTCCTGAAAATGAAGATTGTCGAGCGCAAGTTTTGCATAACCCTGAATATCGCGCCAATTGTCATCGTAATGCGGATCACCCGAAAGGATGCGAGCAATTTTGTCAGCAATTGAGGTTAGCGCCTGTTTCTGAACCATTGACAAGCGGTTCCAAGTTAACAAACTTTGGCCGTTTTCGATTTTTATTTCAGCGTTGCGCATAACGTCTTGCAATTCTTGTGCAATGAGCGCGTGGTCGCTAAAATTACCATAACGAACACTGCGTTCGGCCAATACGTCGTCAATGTTCATATTTTCACCCTCGCCCTGATCCATCCAAAGATGAACGCTTTGTTCTGCTGTCTGGCTTCCGCCAACTCAATGTAGCGCGCGCCTTGCAGGCAATTCAAAGTCTTTAGCAAAACGCTTTCGCCGTCATCCGAACGTCGTTTCAAATAAGCTTCCAGCGTTTTGCGGGTTCCTTGACCGACAACACCGTCGACCGCAATTTCGTGCGGCGAAAGCACATTTAGCGCGCGTTGCAAGAACTTGCCAGCAACCGATGGCCCCATGTTGACGCCGGTATCGACAAGCTCCGCCCCAATTGTTTCGCTGATAGGAAGAACCAGATGAAATCCGGGCGCTTCGATGTAACGCTTGCGATAGACAAGTCTGGCGAAACTTTCCGGCATGTCTTTCATGCTGCCGTGAAAGCCATTTTGACGCGCAACCGCCAGCGTTATTCCGAAATTTGTCTCTCCGCCACGGTCGCGAGGATCGTTAACATAACCGCCTTCGGCCTTAAGAATGTCTTCGATAATCTGGTCTATGTTCAATCCCACGACGATTCCTTTTCGATTTCATCGGATTTGACGTTCTTTTGCTCAATGTTGCCCACATTTTGCGCGGCTGCGATTGCGTCGAACGCCTTGGCTGTATTCTCGGCTTTCTTGGCGTCCTGTGCGTCCTGTCCTGCCCCTTTAGCGAAGTAGTATGCTAACACAGTCGTTGCCATGCCGGAAAGCTGACCGACCATGTAAGTCAGAATATCCTTGTTGGCGTTCGGCATGTTTTTGAGCGTCAGCGCAATCAGTGCGCCGACGAACGAACCGATCAGGAAGAAACCGAGTTGAGTTCGGGTTCTGTCGACTTGCTCCTGAATGGTTCGATTGCCGCTCATCTGCCCCGAAAACTTTGTTCGCCTAAAATTTAATCATGGCCGTCTATCACGGCAAAAAGAAAAAGGCCACTCGTTTCCGAGTGACCCTTTTCCGAGCGCGCCAACAGGCAAAGCGCGCTACTTAGGCGACGCGTCCCACCTGCACACCGCCGTAAACATCTTTCGCAGCAAACTTGCGAAGCGACTTGCGTACGGCGCGGGTGTGTTCTTCGCCGCGAAACTTGTAAGTTTCAGTTTCGTTGGTTTCTTCCGAATACTTGCGATTGGCTGCCGTCACGGTCGAAGCGAACGACTTGGCGTCGCGGTCAGCAACGAAAAAGCTGTCGCCGACTTCAAGCGCGTCGAACGGAAACTTGCTTTCGCGAGTAAACGTCTTGCGCGGAGCAGGCTCAAAACCACCCTTGGTAACTTCAAAATTCATGCGTTTTTCCTTCGTCTTTGTAGCAATTTTGCTGGAATTTTCATATTCCAAAATTCCAGAAGCGGTAAGGCGAGCCGCAACGCTTCCGAAGTCATCGACAATGTCGTGATTGAGTTCGACCAAACCGCAAGCCGCCAGTTCGGCGGCCTCGCCGGGGTTAACCATTGCGTAAAACGGTTCGACCTTCATCTTGTTGTAAATTGTTTCAAGCATCTCCATTCCTCGTTTACCATTTCGTAACCTAATTATTAGGATTGCGTTTGTCAACGTAGGTTATGCGATTTTGCTTCGCGCTCTTTTCGTTAAATATTTTTCGTCTGATTCGCGACCAGCGTTGAAATTCAGCAAGCGACACAAAACCGCAATCGAACCAATCGCGGGCCAGCGTCGGATTGAATTGCGCAAGCTCCTCGTCGGATCGTCCCGTTTCAATTTCAAGCTTCATTGCAAATCTCTTTCATCCTCCGCGCGTGCATCGCCAGCGCAAGCGGGTCGTTTCGCCACGGCATGTTTTTGCAGGGACCAAACCAGCGAAGTTCGTTTTTCAGTTCTTCGACGAGTTTATCCCGGCGAGTTGCCGCGGTTTCAATTTTTGTCCTGTTTTGAGACAAAGCGCCCTGAGAAGCCCACTGAGCGCCAATCGAGCTTTTTGGTACGCGGGCAACAGTCGAGCGGCTTTTGGCGCTCGATAGTGTCTTAGAATTGGAATTTGACACGCTCATGCGTCCTTCCCGTTGAAAATTCGCAAATCGACAAAATCAATCGGCCTTTCGAGCATACGTTGGCGTTGCTCGTCGCTGGCATAATACCAGTTTTCAATTTCGGCAATGGCCTGTTGCTTTGAGATGTACGTGTAACGCCAAAGTTTTTTGCCATCGCGCCAGCACGTCCAGATGCGAGACTTGCGACTTCGTATCTCAAACTCGCCGAACGTACTGATTGCGCGATAGGCTTTGAATTTGGACGTTGCGAGCTTGGTCCAAGTTAGAGTTTGCTTGTGCGTCATCAGTAAGCGTATCTGATGAGCCTTAGCATTTCGACAGCCTTTTCCGGTTTGAGTAGGCGATGAGCACAAGACTTGCGTCCCAGTGACTTTGACATTTAACGATTGCGTTCGACATTTCAACATCGTCGCCGCTGCCAATGCGGTTTATCACGTACGACTCGCTTGCGTAAAGGTTCAAATCTTCGGGAAGCGAACAGGCGATGATATGGGCGAGCATTGCGCGACGTTCGCAGTCGGCTCGCATTTCTTTGGGGAATTATATAGATGACTCCCGAAACCATTAATCATCTGCCTTCTCGGCTTTCTTGCGCTGGCGCTTCACGCGCCGCTCCGTGCGCTTCGCCCACTCGCCCTTGTCCTTTGGGCGGTAGGCAAACACGCGGTCAGTCGCCGCGTCGAGAATGGCTTTGATGCGGTCGGTCATGCGTAGTTGCTCCCCGGCCTGCCTCGGGCATACATGTCCTCGACAAGCTCTTGTGTGTACTCGGTTGGCCTCACGCCGCCCGTCCATCGCAGCAGGCCATCACGATCAATCTCGAAATAGACCCCATAGCGACGCGTGTTCATGTGATAGTTGCCACGCCCACCGTTTTTTGAATCCTGCTCTACTCCGAAGCGATAGCCCGGACGCCACGGCGTGTTGTCAGGGTTCTCAAGCGCGTTCCAGCTACAGTCGAGCGTGTGTCCGTTGTGATCGCGGTAGAGCGTTTCCTTGTCGTCCCCATCGACGCGCTGACGGCAGACGGTGCACCATATCACCGGCATGCAATCAACTCCTTGTAGGTGAGGCGACGGCCAATGGCCGCGCTGAACAAGCTGGCGAGACGGTCGAGCTTCAGGCGTTTGTCCTCGTGTTTCGCGGCCTCTTTGCCGCCGACGTAGGTTTCGTCGATTTCGACAACGCCCGCCAGTTGCGTCGGGTCGTTGCCACATGCCTCACGGAGGCGCTGGAGCATGAACCAGGCCGTCTTTTGCGTGACGCCGATCTGTTTGGCGAGTTGAAGGCTGCTAATGCCTTTGCGGGCGGTGACCAGCAGATACATCGCGTAGAGCCACTTGTGCAGCGGCACCTTCGACTTCTCGAAGATGGTGCCGGTGCGGACGGTGAAGTCCGTCAGACAGGCGTTGCAGCGGTAGAAGCCGCCCTTGCGGGTGCCGATGCGCTCCGCCTCGTTGCAAGCTGGACAGACCGCTCCGTCAGGCCAGCGCTTCGCCTCGAAATAGGTGCGGGCGCTCTCGGCGTCAGGGAACATCTGGAACAGTTCAAAGGTGCTGATGGTGGATTTGCTCATCAGAACACCGTCATCTCCGGCACGTCGTCCTGCCACGCCTTCAATGCGGCTTCGCCGGTAGGGGTAAGGTTGAACCGACGGGGTGTCGTCTCTCCACGATATTCGCTCTTCTCCACGAAGCCGAGTTTCATCAGGCGGCTCATCACCAAAGGCAGCCGACGCGGCATGATGCCGATGTGCGGAGCACAACTCCGCAATGTGGCCTCACGCAAGGTCTTGTCCGGCGCACCGTCCAGTTCAGTAAGGACTTGCGCCTCCGTTTCAGTCAGCTTCGTCATATCAAAACATCCTTTCTCGTCACAGGGTTATCCACATGACAAGAAGATATCTACCCGAAAGTATTTCGGGAGTCAAGTATATAATTCCCTTTCTTTGCAAGTTAGCATTTCAAATTCCTTTCGGGTTGGTCTGGGGCGGCCTTCCGGCCGCCCCAGTGTCGATTACGCTGCGAAGGAGAGAGCGCGCATTTTGTTAAGCTTCGGGTCAGGGTCGCCACGGAAGTGTGCAGTTTCGGTTTGGCGGCCATCCGACCGAATTACCATGCGAACAACGGTGGGCCAACGCTTCGCGTCAGTAATGTAACGTCCGCTAAAGCCGGAAGCCACAATCGAAATATTGCTGCCTTCAAACGTCGTCCGGCGTTGCGCTTCAACGCGGCGAGTTTCATGACCCAACGTAACTTCAACCGTGCCGGTTTCGATAACCCTATAAGAAACAGTTTCAGCGGTGGTTGCTTCGAAGCTATCTGCGTTGATAACGGTCATTTCAAAATTCCTTCCATCCGTTGAAACCCACCATATACAAACCGCAAACTTAGTCAAGCGAAAAAATTCAGTTTGCCCACATTTTTGCATATTCTGCGAGAAAAGTTGTTTTTAGTGCGATTTTGGCCGTGAAACATTCCCGTGAAACAGTACCTTTTCTGCGGGTTTGCGCGAATCCTTATATAGATTGGGCCTGAAAAGGGTCGAAAATTAGTGTTTTCCGATTTTGCCCGGAGAGGCACGGAAAAGAGGGAAAAATTCTCTTTTTATTTATAGTTATATATTATATTATATATATATATATATATATATATAGTGTAGTAGTACAGTAACACACGTATTATTAACATCCCGAGAATTTGGGTGTTAATAATATTTGTATAATTAATAACTATCTACTATTTTTAGCAAAAGTATAAAAATCCATATAAAACACACCTAACCATTTGAAAACATTGAACAATTCCATTCATATGCCACTTTTCGACCCATAAAAGCTTTGCCAAATTCCCATTTAACTTCAACGACTTAGCCGGACGGACCTTTTATACGAGGCCCTATATAAATCCCGTCGAAGGCCAGCCGCGCGGCCAAAATGTGGGCAAAAAAATGTTATTGACAAGCCGAAAAGTCTAAATTACAAACCGAATGTTAATTACATTTCAATGTTAATGACAATTTTTTAGCCTTGTTAATGATACCGTTTCGGTCCCATTGGCAATTGTTAATGATACCGCTTCGGCCTCATTAACTGCAATGTAATTAACATTTTTTGGTGTTAATGACAAGCGAAAGATATTATTAATGTCCAGTTACGAAATTTATCCTAGTTCGCCCAAAGCGCTTGACCGAATGAAAACGAGGCGGAACGCAGAAAATGAAACCGAGCGCCGCATTTCAAAATATCCATTTGAGGCGCTGGAAGTAGAACAGAGCTTCGTGGTTCCTGTCTCAAAATTGGAAAAAACACAGGCATCTTTGCGAACGCAAGCCAGCACGGTTGGCAAAATTTTGGGCCGCAAATTTATCGTGCTTTGGCATTCTGAATTTGAAATTTGCGAAGTGGCGAGGATTAGCTGAGGCTGTTAACGACGCAAATCATGGCCGCCGATTTGATCCAAAAACGATGTGGGCAACGTGAAAAATAATTTGCCGTTGTGCATTTTCTGATTGACATAATTTCCAGCATAGCTTAAAACGTGCGTATCAGTTGGAAATAAGAGATGCAGGAAATGACCAATGACAAATATCACAACTTGGTTCAAGCGCTTCGCGCGTTTGGTAATCAAACGGGAAAGATTGAATGTGAACATTGCAACGGAACCGGCATCGAAGAATTTACCGATGCGTCCGGCTGGATCATGAAGGAAGTCGAATGTTGCGATTGCGACGGAAACGGCTGGATAGAGATTGACTAACTGGAATAAACTTGATAGGACGCACCATGGAACGCAAGCGAGAAATTAGAGACTACGCCAAGGCCGCATGGGAAGCCGAACTAGCTGCTCGCTATGATCGCGCCCTTGAAAACCTTGCAACTTTCGGTTTCATTTCGGAGAAGAAAGAGGAAATCAAATCATGCTAACCAACCAACGACGTATCGAACTCGCCGAAACATTCTTCGCGATTATCGACGAGGAACTTGTTGCCGAGCGCGTCTGCGAGGTGGTGAAATGACTAAATTAAATATTGGCGACCGTGTTGTCAAAACTTCTGGCTATCCGTTTCCCGGCACATATCGAGGAAGCGTCGAAACTTCGCGCGGCGAAGAACGCGTCATTGTTGAACACGACGACGGATGGTTGCACATTTTTAATCCGTCGCAAATTCAGGCGGCAGTCCCTCGCCGAAGTGGAAACGATGAACCGCGCCTATTTCGAGGCGAAGCGCTGGCCTGACGGAGCGGTCTGCACAGGCCCGCGAACGGCTGCGCCCCCTTCGAGGCGAACTATTTCCCAAATGGAAATAGTTGGTTCCGGGTCAAGTTCGCCAGCTTTGCCTCGAACTTGTTGAACCGATATGCGGCAGAAGTGGACGGCTTCCATACCGTCGCGTCCGGCTTCGTGGGGACCATCGCCGCCCTGATCGCTGAAAGGCGGCATCGGCCCGAACTACCCCCCGATCAAGCCAGCCGCCGCGTCGCTGGAAGGGAACCTAAAATGACGGACACGTGGATCATGCTGGCGCGCTTCGCTGCGCCTTCCTCGCAAGATACGAAAATAACCGTTTGTTAACTTTTTAGCGACAGAGTTTCAAAACAGGAGGTTTTGAAAATGTCAATATCAAAATTCAAAGAGTTGTCCAATTGGACCCCTCAACAGATTGCGGACATGGCGCTATCAACATTTCAGGAAGGCCGCCGCGCTGGAAACAAAGATTTGATTTTCGAAAGTTTAGAATTGGCGGATTTTATAGGAAAGGGAGCGAAATGCGATTGACCAGAACCGGCCAAGACAATTGGCAACCACCTGTCAAGCTAACGCCTGCGCAACGCCTTCAACGCGACGGCACAATAATTCTTCCAATGCAAAGCGCGCCGTGGTGGCTAAAAATATTGGAAAATAGCGGCAGTGTTCGAAAGGCCGTAAAATGACCCCTTGGGAAATTGCCAAACCGGAAAGCGAAAGCGCCCATCAAAAAGCCTTGTTCGCGTGGGCCGCCATAGCCGAACGGCGAGGCTTCGAGGCCGCTTGGAACCCTGAAAGCTACAAGACACCGCCCGACGTTACAGCATGGCCGGTTCCTGAACTTTGCTGGTTACACGCAATTCCGAACGGCGGCGCGCGAAACGCAATCACAGCCGGGAGAATGAAAGCCGAAGGCGTCAAAAAAGGCGTTCCTGACATTTTCTTGCCGCTGCCAGTTGCCAACTCTCCAACGCGAGAGTTTATAGTTTTAGCGGGACTTTACATCGAAATGAAAAAACCGACAAAAGGTCGCACCTCAGAAAAACAAAACGAGTTTATAACTTACGCAAACAATATCGGTTACAAAGCTGTCGTTTGCCGATCTTGGGAAGATGCGGCAAAAGCAATTCAAAAATATATTTATGTTGCCAGAGTTTGATTATTCTTCAACCTTGTCTATGATTTTCTTACGCGCTGCCCCGAGCGGATGAATTTTACTCATAAGTTTTTCAAGCATACTTCGCCCTTCGCCCTTTGAAGGCGGCGCAGCTTTCGATTGAGCTTTGGCAATGCTGGCGTTGCGCTTTTTCGCGTTGGCAAGCATTGCGCGGGCCTTGGCTCTGTTAAAAGCGTCGATTTGCTCTTGAGTGTTCTGCGGCATTTGTAATGCTCCTGAAAAGAAAGCGAAAGCCTACTTGAATTTGTCAACATTGGCAATCTGATACGCCGCCGCCGTCCGACCAAACCGCGCCTTGACTTCGACGCGCTTGAGTTCGTAAATGTCGCCCGCGTCCTCGATCACCTTGAGCGCTGCGCGCACTGCGTCAGGGGTTCCCCGCCGATCCTCCTTAAATAGCTTCATTTGCCCACAACGAACCAAAAGCGGCGACAGAGCAATCGCCCCTTGTTTAATCATTTCAGGATCACCCTGATAACCTTTTATGCGTTCAGGATGCTGAACCCAAGTGCTTATGACTTTTTGCACAAGTTCAACCTGCTTCATTTCTTTGCCGGTATGAACAGAAGCGGTTTCACCGCTGGTAAATCGAAACAGCATATTGTTAACGTCGCGCATGACCAAAGCAATTGACCACTCGGCAATTTCCTTTGAAACGGTCGGAGCATAAAAATTAATGCCGACCGCGACGACACCGGCAAGCCTCAAAGCTTTCAAATGCGCTCGATTGTAAAGCTCGCCGATAACGTCTGAACCCTTGTGGGCATTAATCAAATCTGTTGTGCGAACTTCAAATTGCTGCAAAAGTTCTTCGGCTTCGCGCTCAAATCTTACATTTTCAACCCTGTCTTGCATCGTTAGATTTTTGCATTGTGTCACCAATTCGACAATTTTATCTGTCATGGACTTTGGTATTTCCGCATTCGTATGCGTTTCTGACAAATAAGTTCTATCGCCGTCATACTCAACAACAAGCATTCGCGGAATAAGACCGTCCGCAATTAGCGTTTCATCCAACGCTTCGTAAAATCGCGTTGGCGTACTTTCACCGATCATTGAAAAAGCAGGGCGATGAATTATGACATGTTCGCGCTTCTGCTTTGTCGAATACGCACTGGGTTGCAAACTCATCCCGTAGCCGGATTTGTGATACAAATCCAAAAACATTTTTTTCAGATTTTGTTCGTGGCTTGGCGCGTTCGGCGCGCAAATTGCCTGCAACCGTATGCCAAACTCGCCGATGATGCTAACAAAACAGCTATTGTATTCGAGCCATGTTGAAAGTCCCTGACCGCTCGCCATATCGCCGGGTCCGATGAAATCGCGAGCATGTGGATGCGACTTTGAAATTTCGTTCAGGATTTTGGAAATGCCGCTCGAAATGGCTTCCTTGCCGCGCCCGGTTCCAGCTATTAGCATATAATACATGTTCAGACCTTGACCTGACACGTTGAATGCCTGTCCCGCAATACCGCTCATAAGCCCCAGACCGGCGACAAGTGCAATATCTTTAACCTGCCTCGGCGCTTGCGCGTACACGTAAGACGCTATTTCGCCGACAAGACCGGGAGGCCAAGGGGTTTCGGGATTGGTATATTCTTTTGTTTCTTTGAGCGGCTTTTTGACAAGTTCAGCTAGTTTTTCTTTTATTTCTTTCATGTCAACAGGCGGCAATTTCCGGTCGAACGATTTAGCAATTGAATTGCGAACGTATGACGGATGCTTGTGCGCCTTTTCGCGCTGGCCTAAAGGCGAATTGAAAAAGATGCGCGCAACTTGCGATTTGCTGTCTGTATAAAACGACAATATGTTAAGCAGAGCTTGATCCGCTTCGGATTGCGACAGATAACCGCTAATATCGCCTTCCATCAGCCGATTAAATTTATCCTTGTTTTCAGCAGATGCAGCGCGCGTTACAATTTCGTCGTCGCTTCTAAGTTGTCCACCGTCCTCTGTTTGTTCGTAAGGATCAACTTTGCCTCCCATTTCCTGCCAAAGAATGTCCAGATTTTCTTGGCAATCTATGATCGGTGCATCGCGAACAACATCGCCAGTCATCGTAAAATAGCGAGCTGACGAATAGACTTCGACCGACATTCGCCGTTTGCCCGTGGGCAAGCTGCCTTTCACGATTATATGATAACCAGTGCCGCTCGGACTGCGTTCGGTATAGCTTGGAAAAGCTGCCCACACTCTATTGTGCAATTCGCGATGCGTGGCGTCGTTTGTCGCGTCAATGTCAATTCCGGCGTAAGGATCGTTTTCAGAAAAAAAGAACCCTATACCGTCAAATTCGCTTTCTAGCGCGCGAGCGGCTGCAACGGCCTGTTCATAGCTGCACCATGTCGCAGGATTTGTTGACGACGCCAGATAGCCGCTCGGATTATAAAGCGGCTTTGTCGGTTTGTCTTTTCCGGGCACGGCGGCGTATTTCCATACGCACCATTGATTTAGCGTCCGCAATTCGGCGGGGATATTTTCAAAAGACACGCTTACACTTTCGGAAAAAGTGGCGTCGGAGACAGATAATTATAAAGAGCCTCAACGCGGTGTGCGGGGGAATTCGGAGCACGACCGCTCATAAAGTCTTTTATCCACTGTTCAGTGACGCCGTATTCTGTCAAATCGCGCGCAATCGTTCTATAGCGTTTTGTAACAGGCCGATTTCGCACAAGATTTTGCGTTCGTCGCACCAATTCAATACCATCCATAGTGTCACCATAGGTTGTTTTGTAGCAACCTACCGTGTAAAATAATTAATTGCAAGGGGCTTGACAGCCACCAAAACGAATGGCAAAGAACGTTTGGAAACAGGAGATGGTCGAGATGAAAACCAAGCGATACGAACTTGTTAAGGATGACATTGTTGAAACGCCATCTGGACGTAAGCTCTACCGCATTCGAGCATTGGTTGCGATTGCCGAAATAGGCGTCCGAATTGGCGACCTTGGCGGATACATCGAGAGTGAAAAAAATCTAACGCAAGTCTATGGCAATGCGCGGGTCTCTGGCAATGCGTGGGTCTCTGGCGATGCGCAAGTCTATGGCGATGCGCGGGTCTCTGACAATGCGCAAGTCTCTGGCAATGCGTGGGTCTATGGCAATGCGTGGGTCTATGGCAATACGCAAGTCTATGGCGATGCGCAAGTCTATGGCGATGCGCGGGTCTCTGGCAATGCGTGGGTCTCTGGCAATGCGCGGGTCTCTGGCGATGCGCAAGTCTATGG
>Ga0187892_10002409_pt1 | contig 37578 bp, 35 predicted proteins | sample MA1701073metaG_FD_139345 | JGI IMG/M metagenome (GOLD analysis project Ga0187892, IMG submission 139345) | Bio-ooze microbial communities from a basaltic lava cave in the Kipuka Kanohina Cave System on the Island of Hawaii, USA - MA170107-3 metaG ... | reverse complement strand
CCGCTCACCGGATCCACGCCGAGCACGCGGTCGCCGCTGGGGTTCGCCAGCAGCTCGTCGGCCCGTTCGGGAGTCAGCTCGTCGGGCGCCACCTCGGGCGGCACGGCGACCGTCTCGCCCTCGCGCAACAGGTAGGGCCCGTAGCGGCCGACGCGTACGACGATCTCCCGCCCGTCGGCTCCTCGACCGATCGGGATCGAGTTGACCGTGCGGGGGTCGATGTCGTCGAGCCGCTCGTGGACCATCGTGCGCAGGCCCGGCTGACCGTTGCCGAAGTAGAAGCGGCTCAGCCAGGGGATCCCTTCCTCGGCGCCGCTCGCGATCGAGTCGAGGTCGTCCTCCATGCGCGCCGTGAAGGCGTAGTCGACGAGGTCGCCGAAGTGGTGCTCGAGGAGCGTCACCACCGCGAAGGCCGTGAACGACGGGATGAGCGCCGACCCACGCTTCCAGACGTAGCCGCGGTCCTGGATGGTGGCGATGATCGACGCGTAGGTCGACGGCCGCCCCACGCCGAGGTCCTCGAGCGTCTTCACGAGGGAGGCCTCGGTGAAGCGGGCGGGCGGGGAGGTGGCGTGGTCGCGGCCTGCCAGGGCCACGCACCGCACGTCGTCACCTCGCTGGAGGGGTGGGAGCCGGACCTCACGGTCCTCCAGCTCGGCGGCCGGGTCGTCGGAGCCCTCGACGTAGGCCCGGAGGAACCCGGGGAAGTCGATGACCTTGCCGCCCGCCGCGAAGCTGGCCTCCTCCCCTCCCGACGACGTTCCCTCGAGGCGGACGGCCACGCTGCGGCCCCGCATGTCGGCCATCTGCGAGGCGACCGTGCGCTTCCAGATCAGCTCGTAGAGCGCCCGCTCGTCAGGGCCCAGCTCGGAGCCGACCTCGTCGGGACGACGGAAGGCCTCCCCGGCCGGCCGGATCGCCTCGTGCGCCTCCTGGGCGTTCTTGACCTTCTTACTGTACTGGCGCGGCTCGGCCGGCACGTACTCGGAGCCGTAGAGCCGGGCGGCCTGGTCCCGCGCCGCCGCCAGCGCAGTAGCCGAGAGCGCAGTGCTGTCGGTCCGCATGTAGGTGATGAAGCCGTTCTCGTACAGGCGTTGGGCGACCGACATCGTGCGCTGGCTGCCGAAGCGCAGCTTGCGACCGGCCTCCTGCTGGAGCGTCGAGGTGATGAAGGGGGCGTAGGGCGTGCGCCGGTAGGGCTTCTCCTCGACCGAGCGGACGACGAACGACGCCGACTCCAGCCGCTCGGCGAGGTCGGTGGCCTCCTGCGACGCCAGCACCCGGACGCCCGCGGCGGAGGCCGCAGGTCCGAGCTCACCCTTCTCGTCGAAGTCGCGGCCCGTCGCCAGCCGCACACCGTCGACGGCGACGAGCGTGGCCGGGAACTGCTCCCCGCCCCGGGCGAAGGTCCCCTCGATGTCGGCGTAGGCCGCGGCTCGGAACCGCATGCGCGCCCGCTCCCGGTCGACGACCACCCGGGTGGCCACGCTCTGCACGCGGCCGGCCGACAGCTTCGGCAGGACCTTCTTCCACAGGACGGGCGAGACCTCGTAGCCGTAGAGCCGGTCGAGGATGCGCCGGGCCTCCTGGGCGTCGACGAGCCGCCGGTCGAGATCTCGGGTCTGCTCGACGGCCTCACGGATGGCCGGGGCGGTGATCTCGTGGAACACCATCCGCCGCACGGGCAGGTGCGACGGCGGGCTCAGCACCTCGAGCAGGTGCCAGGCGATGGACTCGCCCTCACGGTCCTCGTCGGTCGCGAGGTACAGCTCGCTGGCCGACTTGAGGGCCTGGCGGAGCCTCGCCACCACCTGCTTCTTGTCCCTCGTGACCACGTAGAGCGGCTTGAACCCGGCGTCGACGTCGACGCCGAGGCGAGCCCACGGCTCGCCCTTGTAGGCCGCCGGGACTTCGGTCGCGCCCCGAGGGAGGTCCCGCACGTGGCCGATCGACGACTCCACCACGAAGCCCGACCCGAGCAGGCGACCGATGGTCTTGGCCTTGGCGGGGGACTCCACGATGACGAGCGGCTTGGCCGCGGTGCTCGGGGACATGGCCTTTGCAGCATTCCCCAGCGGGCGGGGTCGCTGTCAAGGCGTCGCCACGCGGCGTGGCGAGCGTCGGTCCGACGGCGGCCGGGCCCGCTAGCGTCCGGAGGTGGATCCGAAGAGCCTCCTCGAGGCCGCCGGCGTGATCGGCCTGATCCTCATCGTCTTCGCCGAATCCGGCATCCTCGCCGGGTTCTTCCTGCCGGGCGACTCGCTGCTCTTCACCGCCGGCCTGCTGGCGTCCCAGGGCGTGCTCGACCTGCCGGTGATCGTCGTCGGCTGCTTCGTGGCGGCCGTCGCCGGCGACCAGGTCGGCTACATCTTCGGCCACCGCGTGGGGCCGTCACTGTTCAAGCGGCCCAACTCGCGCCTGTTCAACCAGCGCAACGTGGAGCGGGCCCGGGCCTATTTCGAGGCCCACGGACCCAAGACGGTGGTGCTCGCCCGGTTCATCCCCGTCGTGCGGACGTTCACCCCGGTGGTGGCCGGGGTGGGCGCCATGGACCGTCGCACGTTCACCATCTACAACCTCGTCGGGGCCCTGCTCTGGGCCGTGGGGCTGACGCTGCTCGGCTACGTGCTCGGCAGCGAGATCCCGGAGATCGACCGCTACCTCCTGCCCGCGGTGGGCGTAATCGTGGCCGTCTCGTTCATCCCGGTGCTCCGCGAGCTGTGGAAGATCAGGACGGGACGGAGGTCGCCGGTCGACTGACCGCTCCGGCGGCGTCCATCGGCGTGGCCTTCCGCTTGGAGAAGGCGATGGCGGCGCACAGCACGACCAGGGCGAGGGCGGCGATGGCCAGGCCGGCCGTCCGGTTGTCGGACAGGTTGATGATGGCCGGCAGCAGGAGCAGCGACACGAGGTTCATCACCTTGATGAGCGGGTTGAGCGCGGGGCCGGCCGTGTCCTTGAAGGGGTCGCCGACGGTGTCGCCGATCACCGCCGCCTTGTGGGCGTCGGAACCCTTGCCGCCCTCGTGGCCGTCCTCGATGTACTTCTTGGCGTTGTCCCACGCCCCGCCGGCGTTGGAGAGGAAGTTGGCCATGAGCTGGCCCGTGAGGATGACCGCGGCGAGGAACGCGCCGAGAGCGAGGTAGTTGATGCCGAACCCGATGATCACGGGCGTGAGGACGGCCAGGAGGGCGGGCGTGGCGAGCTCCCGGAGGGAGGCGGCCGTGCAGATGTCGATGACGGGCCCGTAGTCGGGGCGCTTGGTCCCGGCCATGATCTGACCGTCGGCGAACTGGCGCCGGACCTCCTGCACGACCGTCCCGGCCGTGCGACCGACCGCCCGGATGGCCAGGGCCGAGAAGAGGAAGGCCACCGACCCACCGACGAGCAGGCCGATGAACGTCCGAGGATCGGCCACGTTGATCTGGGTCAGCGGGTCGGCGAACAGCTCGGATCCCTTGGCCTCGATGCCCAGCTCGGAGCCGATCGTCTCGATGAAGCTGGCGAAGAGGGCCACGGCGGCGATGACGGCCGAGCCGATGGCGAAGCCCTTGGTGACGGCCTTGGTGGTGTTGCCGACGGCGTCGAGGCTCACCATGATCCGCTCCGGCTCGCCGCTGAACTCGCCCGACATCTCGGCGATGCCGGCGGCGTTGTCGGCCACGGGTCCGAACGTGTCCTCGGACACGATCACGCCGGTGGTGGCCAGCATGCCCATCCCGGTCAGGGCCACCAGGTAGAAGGAGAACTGGATGTTGCCCTCGCCCAGGCCGATGGCGACGCCCAGGGCGCCGGCGATGGCCACAATGGCCCAGACCGAGCTCTCGAGCCCTGAGGCGATGCCCGACAGCACGGTGGTCGCGGGCCCCGTGCGGGCCGCTTCGGCGATCTCGCGCACCGGGGCCGTCTCGGTGGAGGTGAAGTACTCGGTGAGCCGGCTGGCCACCTGGGCCAGGATCAGTCCGATCACCACCGCCCAGAACACCCGGAGGTTCCTCACGTAGAACTGGGCCACGAGGAACGTCCCGATGACGGTCAGAACACCGGCCGTCAGGAACCCCCTGTTGATCGGGGCCATGGCGGAGCGGTCCTTGGGCCTGGCCCGGACGGCGTAGACGCCGACGATGGACGCCAGCACGCCGATGGCGCGGGCGACCACCGGGAAGACGAGGCCGAGGGCGGGGTTCATCCCGATCGACTCGAAGGCGGCGACGCCGAGGATGATCGAGGCGACCAGCGTCACCTCATAGCTCTCGAAGAGGTCGGCCGCCATGCCGGCGCAGTCGCCGACGTTGTCGCCCACGTTGTCGGCGATCGTGGCCGGGTTACGCGGGTCGTCCTCGGGGATCCCGGCCTCGACCTTGCCCACGAGGTCGGCACCGACGTCGGCCGCCTTGGTGAAGATGCCGCCGCCCACCCGGAGGAACAGCGCCAGCAGCGAGCCGCCGAACCCGAAGCCGACGAGGATGGCCGAGCTGGTGTTCTGGAAGATCAGGATGATGACGGTGGCGCCCAGCAGTCCGAGGCCCACGGTGAACATGCCGGCCACGCCACCGGTGCGGAACGCCACCTTGAGCGCCGCGGGCAGCGATCCCGATCGGGCGGCGGCCGCGGTGCGGACGTTGCCACGGACGGCCAGCCCCATGCCGATGAAGCCCGTGAGGCCCGACATCAGGCAGCCCGCCAGGAAGGCGAGCGTGCGGAAGACGCCCGACTCCACGAACGACAGGGCGATGGTGCGGTCCGGCCTCAGCACCGCGGTGGACGTGGCGAACACCACGGCCGTGAGGGGGATGACGATGAGGGCGATGGTGCGGAACTGGCGGCGGAGGTAGGCCATGGCCCCCTCCTGGATGGCGGTGGCGATCTCGATCATCGAGGGCGTCCCCTGGTCGGCAGCGATCACCCCCCGCATGAGGGCGAAGCCCACGACGAGGGCGAGGACGGCGGTGGCCCCGGAGAAGAACAGCCAGGCCATCTCCGCCCCGCCGAGCTCGAACACCTGATAGCCGCCTTCGACGGCCAGCAACGACGACGTCATGCCGGGATCTCCTTCTTCACGAAGATCTGGTGGGCGAGCTTCTCCCCCAGCGTTCGGTCGTGGCCGGCCACCCGCACGACGAGCGGCCCGTCGAAGGGATGCTTCTCCCGCACCTGCACCCGCACCCCCGGGCGCAGTCCGAGGGTGTCGAGGAACGCCACCACGTCGGGATCGGTGGAACCGGGCACGGCGACCACGGCGACGTCGCCGGGCTCAAGGCCGTAGAGCGGCGGCAGCGCCGGGATCTCGGCCACCTCGGGCGCGGGGATGGGGAATCCGTGGGGGCACGACGACGGGCGGTCGAGGGCGACGTAGAGGCGGTCCTCGACCTCCTGCGGCAGCTCGTGCTCGAAGCTGGTGGCCAGCCGATCGGCGGAGCTCCAGGCATAGCCGAGCATGTCGGCCAGGAACCGCTCGACGATGCGGTGGCGGCGGATGGCGGCCACCGCCGCCTGGCGTCCGTCAGTTGTGAGGTCCACGCCCCGGTAGGGCATGTGGACCAGGAGGCCACGCTCCGCCAGCCGCTTGGCCGTGGCCGTCGCGGTGGCCGGGGCGATGCCGAGGCGCTCGGCGAGGACCCCGGTGTGGGCTTCACCCCCGTCGTTGGCGAGGCGGTAGACGGCCTTGAGGAGCTCGCGTTCCGATCGCGACAGGGGCGGATCCGGCTTTTCGACGACGGCCAAATTGGGTTTCACAAGCCAGAAACCTAACCGCGCGCTCCAGGGGATCGGGTGGGTGCCGCCGGCAGCGTCCCGTCGTGATCGACGTGGTAAGGGACCGACGTCACGACCGTCGCGTCGCGGAACAGGAGCTTGCCCTTGAGGAACAGGGCGCTCTGGTTGTGCAGCACCTGGCCGTACCACCGGCTCACGACGAACTCCGGGATGACGACCGTCACGGTGTCGTTGTTCCAACGGGTGTCGAGCTCGTCGAGGTACTCCGTCACCGGCTCGACCAGGTCTCGGTACCTCGACTGCATGATCTCGAGGGGGACGTCGATGTCGAAGGCCTTCCACTGCGCCTCGATGGCGTCGCGGTCCTGGTCCTCGAACGAGACGTACAGCGCCACGAGGTGCTGCGGTCGCAGGGAACGGGCGTAGGCCAACGCCTTGAGGACGCCCTTGTGCACCCGGCTCACGAGCACGACCACCGTGTGGTTGACGGCGATGGGCTTCGACGGCCCCGGTTCGACGGCGAGCGCCTCCCTCACGCGGTCGTAGTGGCGACGCACGGACACGAACACGAGGATGACGGCGGGGATCACGACGATCGGCAGCCAGGCGCCGACCGTGAACTTCGACACGGCGACGATGAGGAGGACGACGAAGGTCGCTGCCGCGCCGACCCCGTTGACGACCATGCTCTTGCGCCAGCCCGACTCCTTGAGGTTGCGGTGGCGCATCACCATCGCCGTCTGGCTGAGCGTGAACGACGTGAACACGCCGACCGCGTAGAGAGGGATCAGAGCGGTCGTCACACCGCCGTAGAGCACGAGCAGCGTGCCGGCGGCCACGGCCAGGAACACCACGCCGTTCGAAAAGACGAGGCGGTCCCCCTGGTTCATGAACTGGCGGGGCAGGTAGCTGTCGCGGGCGATGATCGACGACAGCCGCGGGAAGTCGGCGTAGGCCGTGTTGGCGGCCAGCGTCAGGATGGCGGCGGTGGCGAACTGGAGGATGACGTAGAGGGGGCCGCCGCCGTAGACGGCCCGGCCCATCTGGGAGATCACCGTCTCGGTCTCCGTCGGGTACGGCTGGACGTGGTGGGCCAGCACGGACACCCCGAAGAACAGGGTGGCCAGGACCACGCCCATGATCACCAGCGTGCTGGCCGCGTTGCGGGCCTGCGGCTTGCGGAAGTTCGGTACACCGTCGGCGATGGCCTCGATCCCCGTGAGGGCCACGGCGCCCGACGAGAAGCCGCGGAGCAAGACCAGCAGGGTCAGGCTGCCGCCGGCGACCATGCCGTGGAACTCGTCGGGACCGGGCGGCGGGACGTGTGGCGCGTCGCCGACCACGTACTCCCGGAACAGGCCGTAACCGATCAGCAGCGCCAGGCTGAGGATGTAGGTGTAGGTCGGAAAGGCGAAGAGCAGCCCCGACTCCTTGAGGCCGCGCAGGTTGGCGAGGGTGATCAGGGCGATCAGGGCCAGGCCGAGTCCCACGCGGTGCTCGGCCAGGGAGCGGAAGGCCGGCAGCGACACGATGGCGGCGACGCCGGCCGAGATCGACACCGCGACAGTGAGGATGTAGTCGATGAGCAGTGACGCCCCCGCGACCAGCGACGGGTACTTGCCGAGGTTGTCGCGGGTCACGAGGTACGAACCGCCACCGTTGGGATAGGCGAAGATCGTCTGGCGATACGACGCCACGACGATGGCGATGAGGACGGCGACGACCACCGAGATCGGCACCAGCCGGGACAGCCCGAGGGCGAGGCTCGATCCTCCGACCGCGACGACGAAGAGGATCTCCTCGGTGGCGTAGGCCGTCGACGAGATGGCGTCGGACGAGAACGTGGCCAGGGCGATGCGCTTGGGAAGCCGCTGGTGCTCGCCTTCGCTGGTGGCGATGGGACGGCCGACCAGGATCCGCTTGATCAGCGAGTACACGCCGAGCACCGTACTGGTCTGGCGGTGCCCTCCCCGAGAACCGCGGACGGCGGGCGGAGGAGTTGTGCGGGACTTCCCCGAGCGTGTTGCATGGCGCGGTGCACGTCGTCGTCGTGGGATGCGGCCGGGTCGGCTCCGAGCTGGCGACCGCCCTGGAGGAGGGTGGCCACACGGTCGGGATCATCGACAAGAACCGCAACGCCTTCCGCAGCCTGCCGGACAAGTTCGCCGGCAAGGCCATCGTCGGATTCGGCTTCGACCGTGAGCGACTGGACGAGGCCGGCATCACCCGGGCGGGCGCCGTGGCGGCCGTGACCAACGGCGACAACACCAACATCCTCACCGCTCGCATCGCCCGGGAGACCTACGAGATCCCCAACGTCGTGGCCCGGATCTACGACCCCCGGCGGGCCTTGATCTACCAGCGGCTGGGGATCGCCACCGTGGCCACCGTGGCATGGACCACCGATCAGGTGATGCGGCGGATGTTCCCCGAGACGTCGTCGACAGAGTGGTCCGACGCCACCGGCACGCTCAGCCTGATCGAGCGGGATCTGCCGGCGGTGTGGGCCGGCCGCCGCCTCGCCGAGCTCGAGCAGCGCGACCGCTTCCGGCTCGTGGCCCTCACCCGGGGCGGTCAGGCCCGGCTGTGCGGTCCGGAGGTGATGGGCCAGGAGGGTGACATCGTCCACCTCGCCGTGCGCACCGACGCCCGCGACGACCTGGAACGTCTCCTCGCCGGCGAGGGCGAAGGGGGGCACCGGTGAAGGTCGCCATCGCCGGAGCCGGCAACGTCGGTGTCCACATCGCCGCCGACCTCAAGGCCGCCGGTCACGACGTGCTGCTCATCGAGCAGGACCCCGACCTGGTCGCCCGCTTGGCCCCCACCCTCGCCGTCCGATGGATCAACGCCGACGCCTGCGAGGTCTCGTCGATGCACCTGGCCGGGCTGGCCGAGATCGACGTGGTCGTGGCCGCGACCGGCGACGACGAGGACAACCTGGTCATCTCCCTGCTCGCCAAGCAGGAGTTCGCCGTGCCCCGCGTGGTGGCGCGCGTCAACCATCCCCACAACGAGTGGCTCTTCAACGAGACGTGGGGCGTCGACGTCTCCGTCTCGACGCCCCACCTGCTGACCGCCCTCGTCGAGGAGGCCGTGTCCGTCGGCTCGCTCGTCCGGCTCCTCCAGTTCGCCGACGCCCGGCTGGTGGAGGTCACCCTGGCCGACGACTCGCCGGCGACGGATCAGGCCATCAGCGACCTCGGCGTGCCCCGGGACGCCACGATCGTCGCCATAGTGCGCGAGCGCCACGTCATCGTTCCCCGGGGCGAGACCTGGATGAAGCCCGGTGACGAGGTCCTCGCCCTCGTCACCCACGAAGCCGAAGACGAGCTCAAAGCCCTCCTCGTAGGTCCGACCCCCACCTGAGGCCAACAGCGTCTGGGGTTTCCTCGGCGGCCGTGTGCCGCCGCCGAAGGCGGCCCCTCCGGCTGCTGGCATTCCGGCGAGCGCAGCTCGCCGGCAGGAGGAACGGCGGAGGAAGGCCGGCTCCGCCGGCCGCATGGAGCACGATCAGCTCGCCGAGGAACCTCCGGTTCCGAAGGGGAACCAGCTAGGTGAGCGCTGATCTATCAGCCCTGACGCCAACACGACGGGACAACGCCGCAGGTCAGGGCTTCGGCCGCGAAGCGGACGATCCATAGATCAGCGGTCTCCTAGAGGAGCTCGTACCTGGGGTTGACCATGAGGAGGCGGCCCTTCGGGCCTTGCGCCATGCCCCGACCGCTGACGACGAGCCGCTTGCCGGGAGCGACGCCGGCGATGTGGCGCCGACCCGTCCACGCCACAACGAGCGTGCCCGTGCCGTCGCTCAGGACCGCCTCGAGCGAGGGGCTACCGGCACGGGGCACGATGCGCAGGGTCGAGATCTCGCCCACGACGCTGATCTCTTCCCGGGGCCGGGCCTCGGCGATGGCCACGACACCGGCCTGGTCGGCACAGAACCGGCGGAGCTGCTCGCGATCGAGCTCCGAGACAGGCGTGTTGATGCGCTGCAGCAGCTTGCGCAGGGGCATGGTCGTCGGCGTTCAGCTGTCGGCGTTCAGCTGTCGGCTTCGTACCGCACGACGAGCCGCACCGCCGTCCCCTGCGTGGACGAGGTGAAGTCGACCTCGTCGACGAGGGCGCGGATCAGCGGGATGCCGAGGCCCCGCTCGAACTCCAGCCGGGCGGGGTCGGTCACGGGAGGGTGGTCGGGGAGGGCGGCAGGGTCGAAGCCGCCGCCGCGGTCCTCGATGCACACCTCGACGCCTCCGAGCCCGGCCGAGCAGCGGACGAGCACTCGTTCCGCGGTCCGCCGAGCGCTGTGCGCCTCGATGGCGTTGGTGCACGCCTCCGACACGGCCAGCTTGAGGTCGTCGATCCGCTCGGGCGAAAGGGTGCCGTCGGCGAAGGCCATCGTCGACACGACGAGGCGCGCCAAGGCCACGAACTCGGCTTGCGCCGGGATCTCCAGCTCGACGACCTCCCCAGCCATCGTTCCGGTCGTTCCGTCAGCTGGCAGCCACGGCCGCGTCCACCGAGTCGTGGATCGAGAAGACCTGCGTGAGGCCGGTGATCTCGAACACCTTGAGGATGCGGCTCTGAGGGCACACGAGGGTGAGGTCGCCGTTGTGGCTGCGCAGGCGCTTGAGGCCGCCGACGAGCACCCCGAGGCCGGTGGAATCGAGGAAGTCCACGTCGCTCAGGTCAGCGACCACGTTGCAACGCCCTTCGTTGACGAGCTCGATCAGGCGCTCGCGGAACCGGGGTGCCGTGGAGACGTCGACCTCGCCGCGCACGGTGAGCACGGAGAGCTCGCCGCGCTCGCTGACATCGAGATCCAGGTCCATCCAGCCTCCCCCTGGGTCGGGCCCCCTACGCTACCCGCCGGCAAACGCTGCCCCGGCGGACACCCGGGGCGGCATCGACCAGACCTTCAGCGGTCCGGCGACACCACTTCCCACACGTCGCCGTCGTCCCACGAGCCCTCCCGCCGAGCACCCACGCCGACCGGCTGGCGCGGAGGCGGAGGAGGGGCCAGCAGGGCCACCTCGATCTCCTCGGCCGGCGCCGGAGCCCGAGCCCCCACGAGGTCCTTGTCGAGGTCGTAGAGCGCTCGGTCCCGACCGCGCAGGGCGGCGTCGATGGCGTCCACCTCGGCCTCGAGCTCGTCGGCATCCCCGCGGTAGCGGTCGGCGACCCGGGCGCCCGGTGCTCGGTCGAGGTCGTCGAGCAGCAACCGCCCGGCACTTCGGCTCGGCGCCGTCGTTGCCAAGGGCGACGGCCGTCTGTCGCCGGCCGTCGCCGGAAGGATCGTCACCGTGGGTCGGCTGCCGGCTCGGGCCGGCGGCGATGACGGCCGGGCCCTGGCCGGCTCGGGAACGGCCCGGCGAGGAGCCTTGCCGGGCGCCGGGCGGGACCGGGACATGAACAGGCGCAGATGGCCGGCGATCACGAGCAGGATCAGGCCGGCGGCGACCGGAACGAGGGGCTGGCCCTGGCTCACCGCGTCCTCGCCCATGATCTCCTCGGCGTCCTCGGGGATGACGGCCTCCTCCTCACCGGGCTCCTCCTCGGTGTCGGGGATGGCGCCGAAGGGGAGCTCGCGGCTGAAGCCGGTGTCAGGGGCTTCGAGCACCTTGGGAGGCGGCGGCGGCTTGGCCGGCGGCTGGGCGGCCAGGAAGTTGGAGATGGCCGGGCCCCGGGCCGATCCGAGCGCAGGCTTGGTCACCGGCGGCGCTCCCGGAGCGGCACCCGGTGCCGCCGGATCCCCCGGCGGCATAGTGGTCGTCGGGACGGGGACGCTGGCGCTCACGGTCTTCGAGGGCGCGGAGGCCAACGGCTGGGACGGGCCCGCCCGGAAGGCGAGGACCTGGTAGCCGTAGTCGCCGCCGAGGGTCGCCGTGGAGTCGTCACGCAGCTCGCAACGGGTGGCGCAGGCGGTGTGGGCGATCCCGTCCTTCGGGCCGACCTGGTAGAAGGTGCCGAGCCCCGGATCCATCCGAAACACCCGGTAGCCCAGCATGTCGGCTTCGGTGTTGCGGGCCCAGGACACGGTGACGCTGCCGTCGGGGTTGACGACGGCGCTGACCTGCTGGGGTGGCTTCGGGGGGGCGGCCACGGCGAAGTCCCGCGTGGCGTCGCCGCTGGCGTTGGCCAGGCCCAAGGTGGCGGTACCCGATGCGCTGGCCTCGATCCGGTAGTTGCCGTTGCGCGGGATCGACGGCGTCCAGGAGAACGACACCGGCGCCTCCCGGTTGGGCGACTGGGTCGTCGACGCCACCGCCGGGCCGCCGCCGGCGGGGACGACCCGCAAGGTGATGGTCTGCACCTGGGGAGGAGTGAGGTTGAGGAGGGCATCGCCCGCCTTCACCCGGCCCGTCACCGACGGTGAGGAGGAGGTCTCGGTGGCACCGGGGCCGTCGAGCTCGACGATCAGGCCCCGGTCAGCGGCTGCCGCCGGGCCCACCAGCACCGTTGTCGAGACTATGACGGTTCCCGCGGCCACCAGCAGCCGCCGGAGCCGGCTCATGCCGCCGTCGAGTCCTTCACCCAGGTCGCCTGCACGATCAAACGCTTGGCTGCCGAACCCTTCGGATGGCAGGTCGTCAGGGTGACCATGCGCTCCGGTCCCGGCTCGAGGACGCCGAGGTCCGTCGGCTCGGTGACGAACGGGTCACGATGCAAGCGATACGTGCACGAGCCCAGCGGGGTGCTCAGCTCGATGGTGTCACCCGTGCGGAGCTGGTCGAGGTTGCCGAAGGGTCGACCGTAGGTGGTGCGGTGGCCGGCGATGGCCACGTTGCCCTCGTCGCACGGAAGGGCGGTCTGTGGGTAGTGGCCCGCGCCGGCCCGGAGCGCACTGGGCGTGGTGCCCTCGACGACGACGGCGTCGACGCCGAGGCGTGGGATGCGTATGCGGGTGAGGCTGTCGCCGTACTGCACCTTCCGCTCCCGGTACGCCTGCTTGAGCTCCGGGCTGGCGATCTGACGGACCAGGCGGTCCTGGACCTGGCCCTGGTACACGTTCGTGAAGAACGGGTACCCGACCAGGCCCAGTCCACCCAGGAGCAGGACGACCGAGACCAGCGACAGGCCACGACGGGCCCAGGGCCGGGTTCGGAGCGCCTCGACGAGCGGGCTCTTGGCCATCGGTGTTACAGGCTACGGTCCGCGGAACCGGGCTCAGCCCTCGGCCGGCTGACGAGCGCCGGCCGGACGGGTGACCAGGGTGCGGCGGGTGAGGTACGCGGCCACCAGGAGGCCGGCACCGGCCATGGGCACCCACGGCTCACCACCGGTCTTGGCCAGCTGCGGGATCGGGTCGACGACGACCTGCTTGGAGGTCAGCCGGGTGAGGCCGCCGACGGCCGCCTCGGCGTGGGCCAGCTCCAGCTTGACGCCGCCGCTGATGCCCTTGAGCAGGTGGATCTTGACGCCGTCGGCGACCGAGGAGACCGCACCGTCCGACTCACGCTTGGTGGAGCCGGCGCCGAGGGAGATCTCGGACTCGAGCGGCGTGCCCTCCAGGAGGCGGATGGGCTGGCCCAGCTTGATGGGCAGCTCGAGGATGTTGCCGCCCAGGATGGGCAGGCCGACCTTGACCGTGGCGATGGCGCCGTCGAAGGTGGCGTCGGCCTTGCCGCCGTTGCGGTCGAAGGTGGCCGTGGCCTTGGCCGAGCCGACGACGATCGACAGCAGCGGGCTGCCGCCGAGGGCGAGGCCGGGCAGGACGTCGATCTGGGCGCCCTGGGCGTTGCCTTCCGACGACACCGCGGCCGCCGTGGTCTTGCCCTGGGCCGTGGAGTTCCCGATCTTGATGGACACCAGCGAGGTGGCCTTGGTCAGCTTGTCGACCAGCGAGGACACCGGGTCGGTGGCCGGGTCGAGGCCGGCGAGCTGGCCGACCAGCGGGAGCTGGAGGCCGCCCAGGACGGGCTGCACCACGGCGAGGACGGTGCCGAGGACCGGCTTGAGTAGGTCGAGGACCGGCTTGAGGAGCTGGAGCAGCTGCCCACCGCCGATGTCGATGGCCGCGACCGTGCCCCGGCCGAGGGCCTGGGGCCCGTCACCGGTGGTCGCTGCGCTGGTCTCGCCGCAGGCGAGCTCGACGTTGATGATCGAGAGGGGCAGGTTGAGGGCGCATGCCTTGGGCGGCGCCGACGACTCGCCGGCGCCGGCCTTGGCCTCACTGGTGGTGTTGGGCAGCAGGGCGACCCCTGCACCGGTGGCCTTGGCCGAGGGGCTCGAGTTGATCTCGATGCCCGACGAGGCCACGGTCAGGTTCAGGTTGAGGACAGACAGCTCCAGCGCCCGAGCGAGCGCCGTGGCGGCGTAGCTCTCCGGTCGGGTGACCGTTTCGATTTCCTTCTTGGCCTGCGCGTGCGCGGGCGACACGAGCATGAGGCTGACGACCAGGACGGCGACGATGCCGGCCCCGAGCCGATGGACGATCCGCATAGGTGTTCTCCCTCTCAATAGAGACGGCCGAGCGTCGCGTTCGCCTCGCGCCCGAGTGCCGGGTAGGTGCTGTCAGCAGTTAGGTACCAGAAAAGACTTCAGAGGTCCAGCATTCGTCGCCGATTTGTTGCGGTGAAGGTTGGGACGAGCACAGAGCGTGAGATTCCTTCGAGAGGGGGCCTTCTGTGCTCACCGTTCGATACGCATCGTCGCCGTCGCCTCCAAGTCGACGTCGCCGACGACCGCGCCGGCCAAGGGTACGACAGTCGGCGCTCGATAGCGAACCACCACCCGTACCCGGCTGCCGGGGACGCCCCGAGGGTCGGACCGCACACTGAGGCGCTCGGCCAGCAGCGGCGCGCTCGCCCGCGCCGCCTCCGTCGGGGCCTCGGGCCGGGGGTCGACGGCGGCCGCCCGGGCCGCCTCGCGGGCGGCGTGGACCACGAGCACCTGGTCGCGCACGACCAGCCCGACCTGCAGAACGGCCAGCAGGATCGTCACCACCAGGGGAAGGACGAGGGCCAGCTCCACTGCGGCCTGGCCCTCGTCGCTTGCCCCGGACCTCACCGAGCGCCGGCCTTGCCGACGATCGAGCGCAGCACGGCGTCGAAGAGCTCCCCGACGACACCGGTCTTGGTCGCCCAGGCCACGACGAGCAGGGCGATGGCGGCGGCACCGAGCAGCACGAGCGCGTACTCGGCCGTGGCCTGACCGCGCTCGTCGGGCCGGATCGAGCGGCGCGACGGCCGATCGGACGATGGCAGCGCGGCGGGCGAGCCGCGCAGGGCTACTGCGGACATGACGTTCCTCCTTGGATGTGCTCCGACGGGAGCGGGTCAGAGGCGCAGCGACCGGATGGCGCCGGCGATCAGAGGCGCCACCGTCAGCAGCGCGAACGCGGGGAGCGTGCAGCTCACCAAGGGGAAGAGGAGCTTCACCGGGATCTTGCGGGCGGCCTCCTCGGCCCGCTGCCGGCGCTGGCGGCGAGCCTCGTCCGCCAGGCGCTCGAGCGCGGGTCCCAGCGGCGACCCGTAGCGCTCGGAGGCCACCAGCACGCCGACCAGGGGGCGGGCGGGCTCGCCGAGTCGCTCGGCGACCCGCTCGAGGGCATCGGCCAGGCGCAGGCCTCGGGTGGCCTCCTCGGCTGCGTCGGCCAGTGCCCGGGCCATCGGGCCTCGACCACGGTGGCCGACGGCCTCCACGGCCTGCCGCACGGTCATGCCCGCGCCGAGCACCAGCACCAGGAGGTCGACGACCTCCGGGAGGCTGGCCTCCACCGCTCGGCGGCCACGGGAGGAGCGCCGGCACTCGGCCATCCCCGGTGCCAGCCAGCCGACGAGGCCTGCCGGCACCGTCGCGGCGGGAAGCACGACGAGCATCGGCAGCGCGGCGAGGACCGAACCGCCGACGCGAACCGCCGTGCGGCCGCTGGCCCGGCAGCCGACCAGCCGTAGCAGGCAGCCACCGAGGCGGGCGCGGATCCGGCGGGGAGCCCGAAAGGGCCGGGCGACCGCTCGCCCTGCGGGGGGGCCGAGCCGGCGCAGCCGGCTCGACGCGGGACGCCGGGTCACGGCCCACCACAGGACGAGCACGGACCAGGCCGCGCCCAGGGCGAGCGCCACCGGTCCGAAGGCGGTCATCGGTCCGGGCGGCAGAGCCGCCGCATCCACAGCCATCCGGCCCCGTTGAGGAGGAGGCCTCCGGCGAGGATGGCCCGGCCGCCGGCCGTCCCGAGCAGGAAGCGGCCGGAATCCTGGTCGGCCATGACCGTAAAGGCGGCGAAGCCCACCGGTGCGATGCCGATCACGAGGGCGGAGAGACGGGCCTGGGACGACAGGGCCCGGATCTCCCGGGCCAGCGCGTCGGCGTCCCGCAGGGCCGCCGCCAGCCCGTCGAGGGCGCGCGCCTGCTGGCCGCCCGCCTCGTGGCCCAGACGCAGGGCGGCCACGGCGAGCTGCACCTCGGCGCCGGCTCGCCGTTCGCCCAGGTGCTCCAGGGCGACACCGAGGGACGTCCCCCGGTCCGTCTCGGCGAGCGTGCGCGCCAGTTCGCGGCGCAACGGTCCGTCCGTGTCGGCGCTCGCCTCGCGAACGGCCTGAAGCAGCGAGGCGCCCGAGCGCAGCGAGCGCGCGGTCGCCTCGAGCAGGCCCGGGAGCGCAGCCCTCACCTGGGCCGCCGATCGGCCGCGGGCGCCGTACAGCGCCAACGCCGGTACAGCCACGCCGACTCCGCCGAGGATCGCTCCCAGCCACGGTCCGCCGAGGACGGTGCCGAGCGCGCCGGCAGCAACGACGCCGAGCGCCCAGGCCGTCGCCACCCGTTCGGGATCGAACGGAACGGCCGCCCGCGCGAGCGTCGACTCCAGGCCCTTCGGGGCACGCAGTAGTAGTAAGGAACGCTGCGTCTCCGACCGGCGCCGCCGCGCGACGATCGGTGACGGGTGCGGGAGCCGGCGCAGCGTCGCCTGGCGAGGACCGGCGAGCAGAGCCGCCCGAGCCGTGCCGGCGCACAGGGCCAGGGCGACCGGCAGCAGGAGCGCCCGAGCGGTCACGGCGCGACCACCGGCTGCGGGGGCGCGCCGGCTCCGGCGGACCGGCACCGGGTCGGCGAGGCGACGAGGCGCCCGCCGACGGCCAGCGTGCGGGTGCGAGCCTGCCGACGGGTCTCGGACTCCGTCGCGGCCATGGCATCGGGCGCTGGCCCCTGGCCGGTCGCCCCGGGTGATCCGAGCACCTCGGCGACAGCGACGACCTCACGTCGCCCGTCCGCACCGCGGGCCACCTGCACGACCAGGTCGAGCGCCGAGTGGAGCTGGGTCCGGACGGCGTCGAGGGGCAGGCGCACCTCGTCCATGAGGACCATGGTCTCGAGGCGCCGGAGGGCGTCGTCCGGGCCGTTGGCGTGGCAGGTGGACAACGATCCCTCGTGGCCGGTGTTCATGGCCTGGAGCATGTCGAGGGCCTCGGCTCCCCGGACCTCGCCGACGACGATACGGTCGGGGCGCATGCGCAGGGCGTTGCGCACGAGGTCCCGCATCGTCGTGCCGCCGGCGCCTTCGGCATTGGCTCGGCGGGTCTCGAGGCGGACGACGTGAGGACCCGGCAGGCGCAGCTCGGCGGCGTCCTCGACGGTGAGCACCCGCTCGTCCGAGCCGATGCAGCCGGCCAGAGCGTTGAGCAGCGTGGTCTTGCCCGCGCCGGTCCCGCCCGACACGACGAGGTTGCAGTGGGCCCTCACCGCCCACGTGAGGAGCTCGACGACGGGTCCCTCGGCGAACGCCGACAGGGGGAGCGGGCGGGCTCCGAAGCGACGGATCGTGAGGCAGGGACCATCGATGGCGAGGGGAGGCACGATGGCGTGGACGCGGGATCCGTCGGGCAGCCGGGCGTCGACGAACGGCGACGACCGGTCGACGCGCAGGCCGAGCGGCGCGACCGCCTTCTCGATGAGGTGCTCGATGGTGCCCGCGTCGAGCACGAGGTCGACCCGCTCCAGGCGGCCGCAGCGCTCCACCCAGACGGGCCCGGGTCCGTTGACCATGATGTCGGTGACGTCGGGATCGGCCAGGAGCCGGCGGAGCGGTCCCATGCCGGAGACGTCGGCGAGGACGTCACGGACGAGGCCGGCGCGCGCCGTGTCGCCGAGCAGTGGCGCTTCCTCGGCGACGAGGTCGGCGACCAGATCCGGCACGGAGGCACCGGGTGCGGCGGCGAGGAGCCGCCGACGCACACGCGCCCCGACGGACGGGACCGGTGCCGGAACGGCGTTCACGCCGCGCCCCGCAGGCAACGCTCGAGGGTGCGGGGCAGGCGCCGGCCGAGGAGCCCGGCATCGACGGCCCGGGCGACGGCCGGGTCGACGTCGACCTGCGCCTGCACCGGGACGCCGAGGACCTCCTCGACGTCGGTCCGGGCCAGCGCCCGCTCCCGCTCCCGGACGAGGACCACCCCCGTCGGGCGCACGGGCAGCAGCAACGCCCGGCGGAGCGCGAGGTAGCAGGGACGGAGCACGAGGAGCCCGACGGGGGCCGCAGCCGCAAGCGCGACCGCCTCCTCCGATCCGAGCAGGCCGCAGTCGGCGATCACCCGCCGGTCGTCCGTCCGTAGGGCGTCGGTGAACTGGAGCAGCCGGTCGGCCGTCGGTCCGGGCCGAGCAACGCCCGCCGAGGAGGGGTCCCCCGCGGTGCCGGCACCCCGGGGGAGCACGGTCAGGCCGGAGCCGGCGGGCACCTCCAGGGAAGGAAGGCGTCCGACCGGGACGTCGTCGTCGGCGAGCAGCCAGGCCACCGAGCCGGGACCATCCGGCTCCGGTAGGCCGAGGACCGCCGGCACCTCGCCGGCAAGGTCGACGAGAAGGGTCGGTGACGAACGGGCGGCGAGCACGGCCAGGCCACAGGTGACCACCGTGGTGCCGCTTCCCCCTTTGGGGGACCAGCAAGCAACGAGCATGGACTCTTCCTCAGCCGCGGAGAACGGAGGCTCCGGGGGAAGAGTGAAGGCAAAGTACTGCGGGCGGCGGAGCCCCGGCAAGGGCCCCGCCGCGAGTTCTACGACCTAGGCGCGGATCTTCTTGGCTGCAACCGCACCCAGGGCGATGAGGATGAGCAGGACGAGCAGCTTCTTCATGGGCGTCACCCTAGATGGCCTCGGACCGCCGCGCTATACGGTGGGCGACGGAGGTGTCCGCTGGCCTGGTGGCAGCCCCCGCCTTCAAAGCGGGTGGGACGGGTGCTCCCCGTCCGGCGGGTTCGATTCCCGTCCACCTCCGCCAACTCTGCTGCTCGGCGGGCCCCCGGGTCCTTCGGGGTCCGCCGGCCGAGGGCGGGCGGACGGCCTAGACGGCGAGGAGGTCGCGGGCGCCGGTGTCGCTCGACGGGTGGCGGAGCTTCGACATGGCCCGGGCCTCGATCTGGCGGATGCGCTCCCGGGTGAGGTTGAAGTGCTCGCCGACCTCCTCGAGCGTGCGGGGCTCACCGCGGTCGAGCCCGAAGCGCAGGCGCAGGATCTCGCGCTCGCGCTCGTCGAGCGGGCCGAGCAGCTTGGAGATCTCGTCGGGGAGCAGGGCCGTGGCCGCGACCTCGAAGGGCGACTCGGCGGAGCGGTCCTCGACGACGTCACCGAGCTCGGCGTCGCCGTCCTCGCGCAGCGGCTCGGAGAGGGACAGGGGCTCGGCGGCGAACCGCAGCGCCTCCGTGACCTTCTCCTCGCTCATCTCGACCTCGGCCGACAGCTCTGAGAGCGTGGCCGGGCGTCCGAGCTTGAGCTCCAGGCGCGATCTCGCCTTCTGGAGCCGGGCGAGGGTGTCGCCGGCGTGGACCGGGAGCCGGATGGTGCGCCCGGTGTTGGCGATGCCCCTCGTGATGGCTTGGCGGATCCACCAGGTGGCGTAGGTCGAGAACTTGAAGCCCTTGCGCCAGTCGAACTTCTCGACCGCGTGCATCAGGCCGAGGTTGCCCTCCTGTATCAGGTCCAGGAGCGGCAGGCCGGACGCCTGGTACTTCTTGGCGATCGAGACGACCAGACGGAGGTTGGACTGGACGAACGTCCGTTGGGCGTTCATGCCCTCCTGGGCCGTGCGCCGCAGCTCCCGGCGCCGGGCCTGAGGGAGCGATCCCCCCGCCTCCATAGCGCCACGGGCGTCGTTGCCGGCCTCGATCGCCTTGGCCAGCCGCACCTCGTCGTCTTTGGTGAGCAGCGGGTACTGCCCGATGTCGGTGAGATAAAGGCGGACCAGGTCCTCTTCGTCCCGCTCGAGTCTCTCCTTGGCCACAACCTCTCCTTACGACCCCGGCGACTGCCCGCTCTTGAGGGCCTGCCGTCCGGTGCTCACCGGTCAGCCGACGAGTGCTCGAATGTCCCCCGCACCGGTCGACACGGAGCGCGCCGCCGTTCGGATCCGAATTGTACAAGGCCGGTCAAGCCCGGCCGCCCGGAAAGAGCCTGTCAGCCCCGGTAGCGGGTGGTGATGGGCAGCCTACGGTCCTTGCCGAAGGCCTTGGCCGAGACCCGCACGCCGGGCGGCGCCTGGCGCCGCTTGTACTCCGCCCGGTCGACCAGCGCGACCACCCGGCGCACCAGGGCGCGCTCGAAGCCGAGCTCCTCCAGCTCCGCGATCGCGGCGTCGTGTCCCACGTAGGCCTCGAGCACAGCATCGAGCTCGTCGTAGGGCGGCAGCGACTGGTCGTCGCGCTGATCGGCCCGGAGCTCGGCCGACGGCGGCTTCGTGAGCACCGACTCGGGGATCAGGGGACCGGGAACGCGGCCCTCGCCGAGATCGGCCCAGGCGTTGCGTCCGCGGCAGAGCTCGTAGACGAGGGTCTTCAGGACGTCCTTGATGACGGCGAAGCCGCCGGCGAGATCGCCGTAGAGAGTCGAGAAGCCCACCGCCATCTCGCTCTTGTTGCCGGTGGCCAGCACCAGCCAGCCGAGCTTGTTCGACAGGGCCATCAGCGTCGTGCCGCGGATCCGGGCCTGCAGGTTCTCCTCGGCCAGTCCCTCGGCGAGGCCGGCGAACGACGGAGCCAGCATCGACGTGAACGCCTCGTGGGCCGGCTCGATGGGGATCACCCGGAAGTCGATGCCGAGGTTCGTCGCCAGCCGGCGCGCATCGACCAGCGAGCCGTCACTCGAGAACCGTGACGGCATTGCCACGCCATGGACGTGGTCGGCGCCGAGGGCGTCGACCGCGATGACGGCGACGAGCGACGAGTCGACGCCGCCCGAGAGCCCGACGACGACGTCGGTGAAGCCGTTCTTGGCGACGTAGTCACGGGTGCCCAGGACGAGCGCCTCGTAGACCTCGCGGTCCGGCGGGAGCGGCAGCACGCAGGTCGCGCTCGTCCGGTCCGCGCCGTGGGGCGGCGCCGGTCGCTCCACGATCACCTCTGGAAGCCTCCGGGTTGCCGCCGTCGCGCGCGCTGGCATGTCGAGCACCAACAGGTGCTCACGGAACTGCGGCGCCCGAGCGGCCACCTGGCCGGTGCGGTCGACGGCCAGAGAGGCGCCATCGAAGACGAGCTCGTCCTGTCCCCCCACCAGGTTCACGTAGACGAGGCCGCAGCCGGCGTCGGCGGCGCGCGTGGCCAGCATCCGCTCGCGCTCCGCGAGTCGGCCCGCGTAGTAAGGGGAGGCGTTGAGGCTGAGGACGACGTCGGCCCCACCGGCCGCGAGATCGGCGACGGGGCCGTTCGGCGCCCACGCGTCCTCGCAGATCGTCACGCCCACCCTCATGTCGCCGACGAGGAACAGCGGAGGATCGCCCTCGCCGGGCCTGAAATAGCGGACCTCGTCGAACACCGAGTAGTTGGGGAGCAGTCGCTTCCGGTAGACACCGTGGACGCGCCCCTGCGCGCACACGGCGGCTGCGTTGTAGAGGGCACCCTCGGCCTCCACGAACCCGACCACTGCGGCGCACCGGCCCGTTCGTGCTGCGAGCTCGGCGAGGGCCGCCGCGGTGTCGGCGACGAAGCCTCCCTTCAGCAGGAGGTCCTCGGGCGGGTAGCCCGTGACGGCGAGCTCGGGGAACACGGCGAGGTCGCACCCCTCATCCTCCGCCCGCCCGAGCGCCGCCAACATGGCTTCGACGTTGCCGTCGAGATCACCGACGAGAAGGTTCAGCTGGCACGCCGCCACCCGCAGCTGCGACACGCCGTCACGCTACGCCACGACGTCGCCGCGGCTGGCCGCCCTTCGTGCTGCACTGTGGCCCGATGTCGTGGCCCAACGTCGAAGCCGCCATCACCTCCGCGGCCGCGCCGCGCGCCGTGCGGGTCGCCGTCGATCGCCTCCTCGAGGTCGACCCGGCGTTCGTGGCGCGCATGGAAGAGGAGGCAGGCGTGCGGGACGCGCTGGTCGCCGTCGTCGGCGCCAGCCGTTCGCTCACCGAGCTCTGCCTGGCCGACGACGCGGCGCGCTCCGTGCTCGTCGACCTCGACCGTCGCCCGGCGATCGACGACGACGTCGCACGGTGGAAGCGCCTGGAGCTGCTGCGCGTCGCGGCCCGCGACCTGACCGGTCTCGACGACCTGCCGACCGTCGGCCGTGACCTGGCGCGCCTCGCCGACGACGTGCTGCGCGAGGCCTGCGCGGCGGTGCACGCCGACGACCTCGCGGTCGTGGCCATGGGCAAGCTCGGCGGCGAGGAGCTCAACTACTCGAGCGACATCGACGTGGTCTTCGTCGGCGGTGCCGACGCGGCGCTCGCGCGTGCCGTGCTCGACGTCGCCCGCACCTGCTACCGGGTGGACGTCGACCTCCGGCCGGAGGGTCGGGACGGGCCACTGGTCCGCAGCCTCGAGTCCTTCGAGACCTACTGGGGCCGGTGGGCCCAGACCTGGGAGTTCCAGGCGCTGCTCAAGGCCCGGGCCGTCGCCGGCGACGAGGCCCTCGGCACGACGTTCGTGGCACGGGCCCACGAGCGTCTCTGGAACCGGCCCTTCACCTCCGAGGACCTCCGCGCCGTCCGCGCCATGAAGGCCCGTTCCGAGCAGGTGCTGGCGCGCAAGGGACTCACCGACCGCGAGGTCAAGCGCGGGCGCGGCGGCATCCGCGACATCGAGTTCTCGGTCCAACTCCTCCAGCTCGTGCACGGCGCGCGCGACCCCGGCCTGCGCTCGCCGACGACGCTCGAGGCGCTCGACGAGCTGGCGTCGGCCGGGTACGTCGACGCCGGCGACGCCCGGTCGCTCGACCACGCCTACCGGTTGCTACGGACCGTCGAGCACCGGCTGCAACTCGTGCACGAGCAGCAGGTGCACGTCCTACCGAAGGACCCCGCCGCCCAGGAGCGCCTGGCCCGCGTGATGGGCTACCGCGACAGCGCGACGGCCACCGCCGGCGAGATGCTGGCGGAGTACCTGGGACGCCAACAGGCGACGGTCCGGTCCATCCACGAGCACCTCTTCTTCCGGCCGCTACTCGACGCGCTCACCGCCGTCGATACCACCACCTCCGCCATGTCCCCGGACGCGGTGGCGACCCGGCTGCACGCCTTCGGGTTCAGCGACGCGGCCCGGACGCGCCAGGCGCTCCACGAGCTGACCCGCGGCCTCACGCGCCGTTCCCGCCTGATGCAACAGATGCTCCCGTTGCTGCTCGGCTGGCTGAGCGAGTCGCCCGACCCGGATCTCGGTCTGCTCCGGCTGCGGGTGCTCACCGCCGGGTCCCAGCAGGCGACCGAGCTCGCCATCGCCTTCCGGGAGTCGCCCGAGGTCGCCCGACGACTGTGCCTGCTCGTGGGGACCAGCCGCCGGCTGGGCGAGATCCTCGAGCACCACCCCGATGTCATCCCGTCGCTGGGACATGCCGACGAGCTCCGGCCGCGGCGGCCCGCAGCGTTGACCGACGCCGCCGTGGGCACCCTGGCCTGGCGGCGCGGCGACTCGGAGGAGCGCCAGACGAGCCTCCTGCGGTTCAAGCGCCGCGAGGAGCTCCTCGTCGCCGCCCGCGACGTCCTCGGGTTGGCGGGGTCCTCACCCGGCGGCCCGACGGAGGACGGCCCCTCCTCGGACGACGACGTCGTCCGGACCGGGGCGCACCTCACCAGCCTGGCCGAGTCGTGCCTCACCGCCGCACTGGGGGCCGTCGCCTCCCCCGTGCCGCTCTCGGTGGTGGCCATGGGCCGCTTCGGCGGCGGGGAGCTCTCCTACGCCAGCGACCTCGACCTGCTGTTCGTCCACGGCGGCACGACCGGCGCCGAGGCGGCGGCGGCCGAGCGGGCGGTCGAGGCCGTCACCCGCTTCCTCGCCGGCTCCACGCCGGCCACCCGCCTCTACACCGTCGACCTCGGGCTACGGCCCGAGGGCAAGGACGGTCCGCTCGCCCGCAGCCTGGAGAGCTACCGCGCCTACTACGCCCGCTGGGCGGAGACCTGGGAGCGGCAGGCCCTCATCCGGGCCCGGCCGGTCGCGGGGGACACGCAGATCGGCCATGAGCTCCTCCACCTCATCGAGCCCTTCGTGTGGCGCGAGCTCGCGGACGACGACGTCCGCGCCATCCGCCGCATGAAGGCCCGCATCGAGCGTGAGCGCATCCCGACGGGCGAGGACGCGCAGTTCCACCTCAAGCTCGGTCGCGGCTCGCTCTCCGACGTCGAGTTCTGCATCCAGCTGCTCCAGCTCCGTGCCGGCGTGAGGGGCACGTCCACGATGGGCGCACTGGCCAGCCTCCAGGCCGCCGGCGTGCTGAGTCCTGCCGATGCGGCCATCCTCTCCGACGCCTACCGCTTCTGCGAGCGGACCCGGAACCGCTGGTTCCTCATCAAGGGCACCGCGGCCGACTCGCTCCCCAGCCGGGCCGAGCACCTGTCCCGTCTCGCACACTCGCTCGGTTCGGAGCCGGCGACCCTGAGGGAAGACTACCGTCGCGTCACCCGTCGTTGCCGATCTGTGGTGGAGCGGCTCTTCTACGGGAAGGTCAATGAAAGTTGACGAAGCGCCGGTGCCGCCCGCTCGATGGTCCGGGCGACCCGGTACATCAGGGCCTCGGCCCGCGCCGGAGCGAGCACCTGGACCCCGACGGGGAGCCCCGACGAGTCGGCACCGAAGGGCACGGAGATCGCCGGGTGGCCGGCGAGGTTGGACGGGACCGTGCAGATGTCGCTCAGGTACATCGTCAACGGGTCGTCGAGCTTCTCCCCGAGACGGAACGCCGTCGTCGGCGACGTAGGACCGAGGAGGACGTCGTATCGCCCGTAGGCATCGTCGAAGCCGTCGGCGATCAGGGTCCTCACCTTCTGGGCCTTGCCGTAGTACGCGTCGTAGTAGCCCGCCGACAGCGCGAACGTGCCCAGCATGATCCGCCGCTTCACCTCGTCACCGAACCCCGCCGTCCGGGTCCTGATCATCATCTCCTCGGCCGAGGTGCCGTCGACGCGGAGGCCGTAGCGGACGCCGTCGAAGCGGGCGAGGTTGCTCGACGCCTCGGCCGTCGCGATCAGGTAGTACGCCGACATACCGTAGGCGAGCGCGGGGATCGAGACGGGCTCGACGACGGCTCCGGCACGCCGCAGGACGTCGGCCGCCGCCAAGGTGGCGCTCCGCACGCTCTCGGAAACGCCTTCGACGAGGAGCTCGTCGACGAGACCGACCCGGACGCCGTCCACGCCCTCTTCGAGGCCGGCGGAGACCGGCTCCCATGGCGTCGGAAGGGAGGTGCTGTCGAGGGGGTCGTGGCCGGCGATCACGTCGAGGACGAGGGCCGAGTCGGCCACGGTGGCGCTGAGGCAGCCAATCTGGTCGAGCGACGACGCGAACGCCACGAGGCCGTAGCGCGACACCCGCCCGTAGGTGGGCTTGACGCCGACGAGCCCGCACAGCGACGCCGGCTGGCGCACCGACCCGCCCGTGTCCGAACCGAGGGCCACGGGGACGAAGCCGGCGGCGACGGCCGCCGCGCTTCCGCCGCTGCTCCCGCCCGGAACGCGCTCGGGGTCGTAGGGGTTGCGCGTCGGCCCGAACGCCGAGTGCTCGGTGGAGCTCCCCATGGCGAACTCGTCGAGGTTGGTCTTGCCCACCAGCACGGCGCCGGCACCGGCCACGCGCACCACGGCCGTGGCGTCGTAGGGCGGCTCCCAGGAGCCGAGGATCCGCGAGCCGCAGGTGGTCCGCAGGCCGCGCGTGCAGAGGTTGTCCTTGATCGCGATGGGAACGCCCGCCAGGGGTCCGGGATCGCCTCCGGCACCGACCTGGGCGTCGACGGCTCGGGCCGTCGCACGGGCTCGGTCGGGCGTCGGGCTCACGAACGCATGGACCTCGCCCTCGTGCGCGTTGATCCTCGCGAGCGCGGCCTCCACCGCGGCGAGGGCCGACGTCGACCCCGAGCGCACCGCCGCCGCGATCTCACAGGCCGTGCGCGGGACGCCGTCGTCCCCCCCGGTGCCGCTGGAGACGGGGGTCACCCGACCCTCAGCTCGGTCGCCATTCCCTTCCGCAGGTGCGACGGCTCGGTGGTGCCGGGATCGGGCAAGAGGCAGACGACGGCGTAGGTCCCGGGTCGTAGGTCGAGGCTCACGACGGCGCGCGGACCCGGATCGAAGGCCGCCACCGACACGACGCTGTCGAAGTCGATCGGCGGTGGCAACGCGGCCGGCTTGTCGGAAGCGAGTGCCTGCGTCGCCTGCTCGAAGGTGGCACCCGGTGCCACGGGAAGGAACGGGGCGTCGTGAGGCATCGCGCCGTCGTTCGAGAGGCGAACCTGGTTGAGCCCCGGGCCGAGACGCTCCGGAACGATGGAGTGCTCCCCCAACACAAGCGACGCCGGTGCCCGGGGCAGGGTGGCACCACTGGTGCCCTCGACCGTGACCTCGCCCGCCATCCCGTGGACGGCCTGGAGCGGCCCAGCGTCACCCCCGATCCGCTCCGTCGAGAAGTACCAGTACGTGCCGAGCTGGAGGTCGAGCGTGACGTCGGCGCTGCCACCGGGACCAACAGTGCCGATCCCGCCGCCACTCCGAGTCCAGGGCTCGAGCGGTGCGTTCTCCGATCCGACGTGCCGCAGAAGCTCCTCGAGAGTGTGGCCGGCGACGGCACGGACGAGCTGAAGATCGTGGCGTTGGGTGCTGGCGTTCTCGAGGCGCAACGTCACGACCCCACCCGTGACTTTCCGGGGAGCTCGAATGCGAACGTACCCGGTGTCGGCTGGAGGGCGCGCACGGTGACCACCGGGGGTGCCGGAGCGGTGTTCGCGGGGCTCGACGCGCCTGCCCCGATCGTCGGGTCGTCCTGGTTGCACGCCGCCCCGGCCAACGACAGGGACACGATCACACCCACCACGAGCGGCTTCCTGCGATGCACGATCGAGCTCCCTTTCCCGCTTGTGACATCGGAGGTTAGGCGGAGCGACGATCCGGTCGGCCGCTACGCTCGCCGCGGACCGTGGCCTTCCGGACGCCTGAGCGGGTGCTGCCGACGTGACGGCGGTCGACGTGGTCGTGGGCGCAGGCCACAACGGGCTCGTCGCCGCCTGCTACCTGGCTGGTGCCGGTCGGGACGTCGTCGTCCTCGAGCAGCTCGACCGCCCTGGCGGAGGGTCGCGCACCGAGGAGACCATCCCGGGCCACCACTTCGACCTCCACTCGGCCGCCCACAACATCATCAACATGACCGACATCCCCGCCGAGCTCGACCTGCCCGGCGCGGGCCTCGACTACCTCGAGATGGACCCGTTCTCGGTCGCCGTGCACGCCGACGGCCGCCACGTCCGCTTCTTCCGCTCGGTGGAGCGCACGGTCGAGTCGATCGCCGAGGTGTCGTCCCGCGAGGCGGCCGCCTATCGGCGGTTCATCGACGTGAGCCTCCCGGTCGTTCGCACCGTCCTGCCGGCGGTGCGGGGGGAGACGTCGCTCGCCACCCTGCCTCGACAGGCGGCCGAGGTGGTCCGGGTCCTCCGCCACGGCCCGCTCACGGTGGCCCGTGACCTCGTCAGCCCCTACGACTCGCTGCTACGGCGCTGGCTCCCCTCCGACCTGACCCGTGGCCCGGTGGCGGCCTTCGCCGCCCACGGCGGCGTCGGTCCGTCGGTGCCCGGCGGCGCGCTCTTCGCCTTCTGGCAGGCGGCCTACCACCTCTTCGGGCAGTGGCACGGCCGCGGTGGCGCCCAGAACCTCACCGACGCCCTCGTGACCCGCCTGGCCGCGCTCGGGGGGCAGGTTCGCTGCGCCTCACCGGTGGCCCGGATCGAAGCCCGAGCCGGGCGCGTCGTGGCCGTGTCGCTCGAGAGTGGCGAGCGGATCGCGGCCGCCAACGTCGTCACGGCCATCGACCCCAAGACGGCACTCCTCGAACTACTGGACCCGTCCCTCGACCGCGAGGTCGGTGCCGACCTGGCCGCGGCCCGGCGGTCCAACGTCGTGCAGTGCGTCGTCCACATCGCCACCGATCGACTGCCGCCCTACGGAGACGGGCGCGACGGCGACTGGAACGGGCTGCAGAGCTACGTCGACCGTCTCGACGACCTCACCGAGGCCTGGACCCAGGCCGAGGCGAGACGCCTTCCCGACCGTCTCCCCCTCTACGCCTTCACTCCGTCGGCCATCGACGACGGCCTCGCCCCGGCGGGCCACCACACCGTCTACGTCGCCTGCCCGGCCGCGCCCTACGAGGTGGAGGGTGGCTGGCCGGCGCGGACCGACGAGCTGGTCGAGCGGTGCGTGGCGACGCTGGAGGAACGGGCGCCCGGCTTCGCGTCGTCGATCGTCGGCATCGCACCCTGGATGCCCGACCGGATGGCGAGCACGGGACGCTGGCCGGGCGCCCACCCCATGCACCTCGACATCGCCCTCGACCAGCTCGGCCCGTTCCGGCCCACGAAGCGCCTCGGGGGCTGGCGCACACCGGTCGACGGCCTCTACCTCTCCGGTGCCGGGACCAACCCCACCGGTGGGATCGCCGGCACGCCCGGCCGGCAGGCCGCTCGGGCGTTGCTGTCGGACGTGCGCGACCGCGCCTCGTCCGGGAGGGCGATCAAGTGGCTGGGCCGTCGATGACGTCCGTGTCCTCGGCGAGCGGTGCGATCTCGCAGGCCTGGGCCCGCAGGGGCGAGCTGCCACTGATCGGCTCGCTGGGCGTCCGGCTGATCACGAGGCTGAGGTTGGCGCTCCCCGGGCCGAGGGGCGGGTAGCCCGGAAGGGCCAGCTCCTCGCACAGTTCGAACCAGCCGTGCTGGCCGCAGACGACGTCCCGATCGAGCGTGTCGTTGAACGCGCGGCAGTCCCGACGGTTCCCTTCGGCGTGCTGATCTGGTGCTGCGCACCGCCGCACCGGTGTACCGAAGGGGCATCGAACACCACTTCACCCGGCACCTCACCGAAGACGAACAGCGGATCGTCACCGTTGCGCTCACACGCGTCGTCGAGGCACACCAGTCGATCGCCGGGCCGAAGCGACGCTGACCATGCTGCGACCGGACCCCACTTACCGCAGTAGGGGTACGAAAGGCGGCGCGTGGAGCCAGCGGGTGCCGAGGTCCCCGTCGTGTGGCGGGGCCGGCGAGCGCAGGCGTTCGTACCGACCCGGCTGACCGACCGCGATCTGGCGCTCGAGCACGGACAGTGTCCGATGCCGACGGGAACGGTCGTGTCGGTCCCCGTGCTCGTCGCCTGGATCCTCGTTCGCCGTCTGTCGCTCGTGACGCCGCCGCCGGCCATTCCGGTCTCGTCGTCGCTCGCCACGGTCGCCGTGCGGACATGATCATGCGATGCCGGACCCTGCTGGCGCGCGTCCTGTCGAACCACCGGCGCTGGGTGTCGGATGAGGCCGTGCCGTGCGCCATCGCGGCCTACGTCCGAGGGGGCCGCCCGATCGCGTTCGGCCGGAGCGCATACGAGCGGCTGGCAACCGCACCACGGTCGATCCTCGACCGCCTACGGCTCCTCCACGATGGCGCGGCAGCGTGGCGAGGTACGGGACGGACTTCGTCGAGCGCCGTCATCGTCATGGGGACCTGGCCCGGCATCGGCACTTGGTCCGGACGACGGCGGCGAACCATCGCGCCCCTTGAGTGCTGGCTTTGAAGTGGTTCCCGCCGTCAGCCGGTCCTGGGCCGACGTACGGAGCGCATTGCCCGGGGCCGCCGATCCGGTCTGGCGGGCCGATACGATCGAGATCCGGTGCGCCGGGAAGGCTGGTCGGCATCGAACCTCCAGTGATCGGATCTCTCGATGGACCGCCGTCGCTCGACAACCTCGTTCGCGCCGACCCGGGCGCTGCGGGAGTTCCTCACCACCGAGGCCGCTGGCGGCGTGCTGCTGGTGGGAGCCGCCGTGGCTGCGCTGGTGTGGGCGAACTCCCCCTGGCGAGGCGGCTACGAGACCCTGTGGCGCACCGAGATCGGTGCCAGCATCGGGCGTTGGGGGCTCAGGCTCGACCTGCGGCACTGGGTCAACGACGGCCTCATGGCGATCTTCTTCCTCGTGGTCGGCCTCGAGGTCAAGCGTGAGCTCCTGCTGGGTGAGCTGCGAGACCGGCGAAGGGCCGCCCTGCCCGTCGTGGCCGCCGTCGGCGGGATGGCCGTCCCCGCTCTCATCTACTTCGCGCTCAACCCGTCGGGGCCCCAAGCCGACGGGTGGGGCATCCCGATGGCGACCGACATCGCCTTCGCCGTCGGTGTGCTCGCCCTCGTCGCACCGTCGATCCCATCGACGGTCCGGCTGTTCCTGCTGACCCTCGCCATCGTCGACGACATCGGCGCCATCCTCGTGATCGCCGTCTTCTACACGTCCTCGCTCGACGTTGGCTGGCTCCTCGCCGCCGCGCTGATCGGGACCGGCGCCGTCGTGCTCCGCCGGCTGGGGTTCACCGCCACGCCGCTGTTCGTCGCCCTCGGCGTGGCCTTGTGGATCGCGGTCCACGGGTCGGGTGTGCACGCCACCATCGCCGGCGTGGCCATGGGCCTGCTCGCCCCGGCCACCCCGACGCTCAACCGCGAGATCGTGCGCTCACGCACCGACGAGCTGCTCGACGTGTTCTCGCCCCAGGCAGCCCGCCAGACCACGCGCATGGCCCGACAGGCGGTGTCGCAGCTCGAGTGGCTCGAGCACGAGCTGCATGGCTGGTCGAGCCTCGCCATCGTCCCGCTGTTCGCGCTGGCCAACGCCGGCGTCGAGCTCGCCGCCGATGGCATCGGCGCCGCCGCCACGTCGACGCTCACCATCGGCGTGGTGCTCGGCCTGGTGGTCGGCAAGACCATCGGCATCGCCGGCGCCGCCTGGGCCGCCATCCAGATCGGCGTGGCCGACCGGCCCGAGGATGTGACATGGCGGCAGCTCGTCGGCGCCGCCGCGCTCGGCGGCATCGGGTTCACCGTGTCCCTGTTCATCGCCGCCCTCGCCTTCGACGACCCGGCGCTGGTCGACCAGGCCAAGTTCGGGGTGCTCGCCGCCTCACTCCTAGCGACGATGCTGGCTGCCCTCCTGCTCCATGACCGCCCGGATCGCACCGATAGCTGACCCCGCAGTCGGTGAGCGCGGCCCGAAGGTTCGGGCCCATCCATGCCGCAGGATGAGTCAACGGTCCGTGGCGTAGACGTCGGCGAGCATCCCCATCTCCCAGCGCTGGAACGCGTGCACCCGGAACTCGAGCAGATGCTGGGGGCCGGACCTGCCGCAGGACCGACCGGGCTGGGGGATCCCCTGGCAGCCAGGCCGTTGACCCTCAGGATCCCGCCATCGGCGTCGCGGCCGGCCTGGACGGGGTGGGCCTGAAGCGGCGACCACACGCTCGAGGTGCCCCCCTTCGACCGGGCCGGTTGGTTCGAGGGCCGGGCCAAGCCCGGTGAGACCGGGACGGCGGTGATCGCCGCCCCACGTCGACTCCCGGACCGGCCCGCCTACCGGCTCGAGCAGCTGGCGGCCGGCGACACCGTGACCGTCGAGTACGACGACGGCACCTCCGTCGGCTTCGTGGTGAGGGGCTCGGACCGCTTCCTCGAGTCCGGCTTCCCCACCGAGCGCGTCTACGGCGCCACCATCGGGTCCGTGCTCCGGCTGCTCACCTGCGGAGGCTCGTTCGATCGGCGCACGCGCAGCTATGAAGAGAACCTCGTCGTATTGGCGACCGCCGCCTGGCGTCAGGGAGGTCGAGAGGCGGCCCGGGCGTGAGGACGGGGACCCTCCGGTGGGAGCGCGGGCGGTCGGCGGCATCCTCCGGTCGCATCACCGAACGAGGTTCACCCGGCGGGCCAGCCCGGCCGTTCGCTTGGCGACGCCTCCCGCCGTCACCGCAGGGAGGTCGCCGACGGTGTCCGAGTCGCTGAGGGTGGGCAGCAGGGCCACCCGCAGACCGAGCCGGCGAAGGCGAGCCTGTTGGACCGCTCCCGTACGCGCCTGCTCATGGGCACGCCCGGGAAGGCCCGAGCGTCGGCTCGGCGCAGGGCGATGGCCCACCAGCCGCCGTCGACGGCATAGCCGAGAGCGGCGTCGGCCGTGTCGAGGGCGACCAGCGCCTCGTCGAGCATCGCCGCGGTGACCTGGGGAGTGTCCATCCCGATCTGGACGCCGGGCGCTCCGGCGCCCGTCCACGCCGCGGCCGGGCGCCGGTCCAGGCCGCCACCGCGTCGAGGGTGTCGGCCAGGGCGGCCGCCTGCTCGGGGGTGCCGGGCGGGCACAGCCTGGTCTTCACCCGTCCCGCCCGGGGAACCTTGGCCATCACCAGGACCTGTGGGCCCTTGGAGCCGCTCACGGCCGGGCCAGCTGCTCCTGCCGATCCTGGCGGCCACCGGCGGGGTGGCTCTCACGACCGTTGCCGGACGCCTGCCGGGGCTTCTCGATCCGGGCGAACCAGCGCCCGTCGGTCCTCCACGTCTCCGACACCTCGAGGCCGGCAGCCAGGGCGATGCCCTCGATGGAGCTCGCCCCCACGGTGGTCCAGTCGAACCACGGCCCGAGGCAGCCCTTGTGATCGAGCCGGGCGCGGGCGACGCGGCCGATCGCGCCCGGAGGACTGAGCTCGACGATCATCCGGCCCTCCGGGCGGATCACCCCGCCCACACGCGACAGCAGGACCACAGGGTTGCCGCCGATGCCGATGTTGCCGTCGAGCAGCAGGGCCGTACCCCACGTGCCCGACGCCGGGACGACTCCGAATATGGAGCCCTGGAGCACCATCGCTCCGCGGGAGCGGGCGAGTTGCACCGCCGATGGCGTCACGTCGAGGCCGAGGGCGGCCAGTCCCCGGCCGGCCAGCGCCAAAAGGTGCCGGCCGGGACCGCAGCCGATGTCGAGAACCGGTGCGACAGCCCGATCCAAGGCCAGGTCGTCGGCCGTGGTGGCCGCTCCCAGCCATTGCCTGCGGTCCTCGGCGATCACCATGCCATGCACGTCCATCAGCCACAGCCGGAGCGTGGCGCGCGTGCGCTCCTCGACGTCCATCAGTTGGAGCTCGCTCAGCCCGGGGGGGGCCGTTCCAGGGCCGCCCGGGGCCGCCGGAGTCTCGTGCCCAGCCTCACATCACCCTTCCTCTCGTAGCCAGGCACTGCGGAGCAGCGAGTCCCGGTGGCTGCCTCGTAGAGGTCGACGAGGACACCGCGGTCCAGGAACCGACCCCTGCACGCCCCGCCGATGGCGTGCCGAATCCGCCCGGTGACATGCCCCTGAGGGGCAGGTTTCTACACGCCTGGTTGAGCTATCGCCAGTCACCGGCTCTTGGCATCCGGCCGCGCTTCGGCTCCGTGTGCACATGGGTGGAGATCGTCTGCGCGCCTCCGCCCCGGCCCGCCCGCCAGGCTCCTCACCGCCGATCGAAAGGGAAGCGACGGCTCGCGGCGACGACCACGGCGAGGAGCGCCAGCCCGTCGCAGGCCCGGCCGATGGTGTCGGCGGCGGGCGAGTCGAGGATCACCGCGAAGAGGTACGGGTAGCCGGCGGCGGCCACGGCCGACCACGCGGGGGGCTCGCCGCCGTGGCCAGGGCCAGCAGGGGTCACGGCTGCACGGGCGTCACGGCCAGCAGCAGCGCGCCGAGGAGGGCGGCACCTTCACTCGCCGGCGGGGGCCGGCGGGCCAGTACCCAGACGGCGGTATCGGCCAGGGCGGCCCCTGCGACGACGGCCCGTCGCTCCGACCGGCAGCCCGAGGAGGCCGGCGACGAGGTACCGGCCGCCCTGGTCGTAGCGCTCCTCGCGCAAGTACCCCGGCAGGTACCCCACCACCCCTGCGCCCACGGCGGCCACGGGGGGCAGGTAGGCCACCACGACCACGCCGGCCGAGCTGGCTCCGAAGCGCACCAGCCATGAACGTCGCCGGGCCCCCGCCCCGGCCAGGAAGGCCACGGCCAGGACGGCGGGAAGAGCTTGACCAAGGCCGACGCCCCGCAGCAGCGCCCCCGCCCGGCCGGCGCGGCGGTGGGCGGCGGCCATCGGTGCCGCCACGGCCAGAAGGGCGGCGAGGCCGTCGGCGTGGCCGTTTGACCACCTCGAGCACCGGGACGGGCGACAGGGCGTACAGGGCCACCCACCCGCTCGTCGCGGCCCCAGGCCCGCAGGACGAAGGGCAGCGGGGCCACCAGGGCCGTGTCGGTGGCCAGGCCGGCGACCTGCCAGGGCTTGTGGCGGGCATCGACGCCGCCCAGGGTGTAGACGGCGGTGCACCACGCCGGGGCGACAGGGGGGTAGATGGTGCGCACGCCGGCGCGGTTGAGGCGGGTGCAACCCACGGGCGCTGGATCTCGGCGCACTACTCGGCGCCGGGCCACAGCCACTCCTCCCGCAGCCCGGCCAGCGCGGGAGAATCGGGCGGGTGGCGGTAAGGATCGGTGCCCGAGAGCTGCACCGCCCGTCCCACGCATAGCGCGCACAGGTCGTCGGAGAGGACGGGCTCACCCGCCAGGGCGGCCACTCGTAGGGCGAGGGCCGCCCCGAGCGCGATGGGGACCGCCAGCCGTCTCGGAAGCCGCAGGGCGCAGGCCACGCCTGCCGCCCAGGCCAAGGGCCCAGATGGCCAGCAGGGTCAGGAGCCGCCAGCCGGCGTTGCCGACGGGGTCGCCGACGGCGACGGTCAGGGCCAGGCCAGTGCCGACCGAGGCGGCGAAGGCCAGGCCGGCGGCCGGCGCCCAACCGGGGAACGGCCTCGGGTGCTCAGGCCGGTCCGGCGGCGCCGGCGAACTCGGCCATCCCCGCGGCGAAGCCGATCCGGGCGACGAACCCGAGCACCTCGGCGGCCCGGGCGGGTGAGGCCACGACGTGGCGGACGTCGCCCAGGCGCCACGTCCCGGTGACTATGGGCTCGAGCTCGGGACCGGCGCCCTCCACCAGGGCCCGGGCCAGCTCGCCGACGGTGTGCGGGGTGCCGCTGGCGATGTTCAGCGGCTCGAACGAGGTCTCGAGGTGGGCGGTCAGGGCGAGGACGTTGGCCCGCGCCACGTCGGCCACATGCACGAAGTCGCGCGTCTGGCCCCCGTCCTCGAACACCTCCGGGGAGCGCCCGGCCGAGACCGCGCTCCGGAAGATCGACGCCACCCCGGCATAGGGGGTGTCACGGGGCATGCGGGGTCCGTACACGTTGTGGTAGCGCAGAGCCACGGCGGTGGAGCCGGCCTCCCTCGCCCACAGGGCGCAGAGGTGCTCCTGATGGAGCTTGGTGGCGGCATAGACGTTGCGAGGGTCGGCGGGGGCTCGCTCGTCGAGGGCCACCCATCGCGCCTCGTGGCGGCAACCGGCCACCGGGCACGGTGGGTCGAAGCGGCCGGCGGCGAGGTCGCCCTCGCGGCGGGGCCCCGGCCGGACGTCGCCGTGGCCATCGCAGCGGTACCCACCCTCGCCGTAGACGACCATGCTGCTGGCCAGCACGAGCCGGCCACGGAAGGAACGCCGCCACAGCGCCTCGAGGAGCAGGGCCGTGCCCAGGTCGTTGTCGGCGACGTAGCCGCCGACGTCACCGAAGTCGACCCCGAGGCCCACCCTCGCCGCCTGGTGGCTCACGGCGTCCACGCCTGCCACCGCGGCCTCGACGACGGCCGCGTCGGTCAGATCCCCGACCACGAGGTCGGCGGCGGGGTGGAGGTGCTCGGGCACCCCGCCGCCGGAGGTGAGGCGGTCGAGCACCCGGACATCGGCTCCGTCGGCCAGCAGTTGGTCGACCAGGTGCGAGCCGATGAACCCCGCCCCGCCCGTGACGAGGACCTTCATGGAGGACCGCCGGCAACGACGAACCGGTTCACGGGCCGACGGCCGTCATCCCTCGCCGGTCCCTCCCGACCGGCGGCGGGCGACGGCCTCGGCTCCCTTCGCCTCGCCCACGCCACGGGGACGCGTGGGCAGGGGCGCCGGGTTCCATGGCCAGATTGTCGCTCACCCATCCGGGCTCGACCCAACCGGTCGGGCGGGCGTAGCCGAAACTCGGGGTCATCGGCGTGCACGTCGACGATCGCGTTGGTGGCGTAGGCATCGGCCCAATCGCGCTCCGAGAATGGCGGGCCCGCCACCTGTAGAACGCCTGGGCCGAGAAGCCGAGGATCCCGCACGTCAACCTGACCGGCACGCCACCGGCAGCGAGGTCGGCGACGAGCGAGAACATCATGCGGGGCCGCGTCCTTCGCGAGGTACGCCGTCGCCCGCCGCAGGATCTCCACTCCATTTCGAGGCGGCGGTTGTCGCGACGCAGGCGCACGACCACGGCCTGCTCGGCAGTCGTGAGCCCGTCCTTCACGCCGTCGTCGATGTCGGCTTGGCGCATCCAGCAACGGATCGACTCCGCGAGATGTCGAAGTCGGCAGCGACCTCGTTGATCGTCAGGTCACCGCGGCGGGCGACTGTGACCACGGCACGCTTGAGCTCAGGCGGGAGGTTCTTCGGCATGGTGAACATCCTTCCGTGGAGCATCGCTCCACACATGGGATGTCAACCAACCGTGCAGCAGACCCCCTTGCCGCCGCCTCGTGTGGCACTCCCGTGTCACGAAGTTCTGTGGCGACGAGTTCGCTCACCTGCGCCGAGGGGCTGAGATACGTCCTGACCTGCGGAAACGCTGTCCGCCGGTGTCCGCCACGAACCGCCGTGGTCCGTCCTCTGACGGACCACAGAAGGACCAGTGAGCGCGTCCAGAACGGGCCGACCCGACGGTCAAGGTGTGATCGTCGGGACTCCAAGAGTTGGGCTGTTCGCGAGCTTCAGGTCCGTCGTCACCAGATCCGCTCCCAGGTGCCTTGCCATCACCACGTAGAGCGAATCGGCGACCGTCACGTTGGGGCGCAGCAGCCACGCCTCCGAGATGAGGGCCGGACCGACACACGACGGAACGGCGCACGGAGGAGCCGGTCGAGCGCGACCTGGACCTGGGCCTCCGTGTATCGCCCGTTGACCTCGGCACGACGCAGCACCCCGGCCACTTCGACGAAGTAGTGCTCGGGGACCCAGGTGGTTGAGCCGGTGGGAATCTTCGCCTGGAGCTGCCGCCCGATTGGTGTTTGGAACGCGATCTCGACCCCCGCTGAGGCGTCGAGAACGGTGGCGCTCAACGCTCGCCGTGCTCGCGAATCTCCCTGAGGATCTCTGCCGCGCCAACATTGACATCGGTGGCCTCGCCGAGGGTGAGGCTGGCGAGCCAGTCGTCGAAGCTCATCGTCGGCTCGTCCTCGTCAATCAGGACAAGGACCGGATCGTCCGGCAGATCGTCGGCTCGTCGTGCCATGCCTCCAGGTTACGGCACTCCGACGGTCCGGTCTCAGCAGTTCCACGTCTTGCGCCACTATCACCTGGTCAGAACGTGAGCTCACCGGCGTCACTAGTAGGGCTGCCCGACCGAGGGGTGGGGATGTCCACTGCGAGACCGGTGATCTCGTGCACGTCGAGGTCGCCGGAGGTGATTGCGTAGGCCCGCCGGATTCGGATTGCGGGTTACGAGGCAGTCTGAGCCGCCACTGACCGTCACTCCGACGGACCACACAGACGGACCAAACAGGCCTCGAGGCGCGAAACCGCAGGTCAGGCCACTACCCGGT
>Ga0187892_10002408_pt1 | contig 37585 bp, 35 predicted proteins | sample MA1701073metaG_FD_139345 | JGI IMG/M metagenome (GOLD analysis project Ga0187892, IMG submission 139345) | Bio-ooze microbial communities from a basaltic lava cave in the Kipuka Kanohina Cave System on the Island of Hawaii, USA - MA170107-3 metaG ... | reverse complement strand
TCACAGTGGGACCCGGTGGCTTTCGGTCTCCCGCTCCGAGTTTGGAGCCGACGGAACTTCACTCCGTCGGCTCTCTCATTTCAGCACGACCGCACCATAAGAGCGGCTGCAGCTGACGGCCGCCGTCTAGGCGCCCGGCCCCGGGACGATCCGCTCGCGAAGCTCGGCCTCGCCTTCGTGCAGGGCGCCGTCGCGGATCCAGCGCGCGCGCGCCTTGTCTCCGGCACGCCGCAGCTTCGTGAAGAAGGCGACCTCCGCGAAGCCGAAGAGCGAGGCGCCGTCGAGCTCGACGAGCAGGTCTCCCGCCGCGAGCCCGACGCGCTCGCCGAAGGCGCCCGGCTGAACCGCGCGCACTTCGAGGCCCGCCGGTCCCTCGCACAACGAGAGGCCGAGATCGCAGTGGACGCCGTGATGATGTCTCGGGAAGGGGACGCCAGTGCGGAGGTAGAGCTCGAGGTCGGCGATGCTCTCGCGGCTGCCGTGCGCCGTGGCGCGACGGTCGCAGTCCCCCTCGGGCGTGTCCGGCCAGCCGGATTGCGTGATCGTGATGCGGGTGCCCCGCGCGGTCGGCGCGAAGGCGACACGCATCTCGCGCGTTCCCATAACGACGCCGAAGCCCTCGCGGCCCGAGAGCCGCGTGCGCGTGTGGAAGAAGCGGTGGAGCTCGCCGCCCACCACCTCGCTCGTGCGCTCGACCCCGCAGATCTCGGCCCGGATCGATCCGTCGTCGCCGACCGCCTCGACGGGGAAGTACCAGAGGTTCAGCTCCTTCGGGTCGGTCATCGCAGTCCAGGCGCGCTCGACGGGGACGGGAACCTCGAAGCTGCGCTCGTTGCTGAGGGTCATGTCGGTCCTCCTCGTTCGATCCTCACGCGCCGATCGGCGTCGGAGGTCGGTAGATGCCGGTCAGCACGGGCGTGCCGAGCCGCTCGGCCACCTCGCGCATCGTCTCGGGGCAGAAGCCATAGATCCGCAGTCGCGACACCCGGCCTTCACTCTCCTCGAAGCGCATCACGGCCATCAGGTGCTCGCTGCCCCGGAAGCGGATGAAGACGCAGCCGAGCGGCTCACCGTCGAGCTCGCGGCGCTCGATGCGCTGCGAGGCCCAGTCGAGATCACCCGGCCAGTCGTCGGCGTGGCCGCGCAGCAGGCCGGCCAGGATGTTTCGCTCGGCGGCGGTGAAGGACTCGGCGCCGCGCTGCACCGCTTCGCCGACGTTCTCGACTGAGCCGGTCTCGAGCACCAGCGCGGCGAGTCCCTTCGCGTCGCGCGCATCGTAGAGAGCGATGAAGCGGTCGATCAGGGCCGGCGACGGCAGCGGGCGCCGCGAGGCGGCGCCGGCTTCGGCCTCCCGCAGCCGCGCACGCCCGTGGTGGAGCGCCGCCTTGACGGCGCCCCGGGTGGTCGAGAGCACGTCGGCGATCTCGTCGAGGCTCATCTCGAAGACCTCCTTCAACAGCAAAGCCGCACGCTCCTGGGGCGAGAGGCGCTGGAGCAGACGCTCGCCGGCCTCGCGCACCTCGCTCGCCTGGCTCGCGCTAGTTCCCGCCGCAGCCTCGTCGCCGCGCAGCGCAGCCGCGTGCACCTCGCGCCGGCGCAGCTCGTCGATCCAGAGATTCGTCGCGACGCGCAGCAGGTAGGCCCGCGTGTTGTGCACCTCGCGGATCAGGAGCCCGAGCTGCCCGAAGCCCCGCACGATCGTGTCCTGCACCAGGTCCTCGGCGTCCCACAGGTTGCCCGCGAGGCGCCGGCAGTAGCCGTGGAGCGCCGGCCGGTACGGCGCGATCAGGTCCACGTAGCGCTGCCACGCCACCCGCAGCTCGTCTCGAAGAACGTCGGCCCCTTCGCCCATCGCCGTGCCTTTCCGCCCGCCCGGACCCACCGGACTCGCCCAGCATGACGGACCCGGAGGGTCGGGGGATAGTGGGGCCGGCGGCGGCGGGGTTCAGGCGGTTCGGTATTCCACGTCAGCTGGCTGGTGTTCCAGGACTCGACATGGCAGTACGTTCGTCATAGCCAGCGGGGAAGAATCGGCCCCGGCGCTGCCGCGCCGCCGCTGAATCGCAAGCCGTCCGGCGACGGAGAGTCGATGGATGAGAATGCCAGAGCCTCCTCCCCCGACGGCGAGCACGTCGGTGCGGTCGTTCGCATGCTCGGAGCGGAGGGTTACGAGCGTTCGCGGATCCAGCGGTACATCGCTCGGGTGCACGACGCGATGCTCGACGCGCTCGTGGGCCGAATCGACACGCCCCGCAGAGTTCTCGACGTGGGTTGCGGGACGGGTCGGCTCCTCAGGAAGCTCGGCGACCGTTGGCCTGGTGCCCAGCTGATCGGCGTGGATCCGAACGAGGAGATGGTCTCGGTCGCAAGACGCATCATGCCGTCAGCGTCCTTCCATCTCGGTACCGCCGAATCGATTCCCATCGACAGCGCCTCGATCGATCTCGTGGTCAGCTCGATTTCTCTTCACCATTGGGCCGAACCGCTTCGGGGGTTGCGCGAGATCGGCCGAGTCCTGCGGGCCGGAGGCTGCTTTTGCCTGGCAGACATCACCCTGCCCCGTTGGCTTGCTCGACTGGCTCGCTCTGGCGCGAGAAGCCCGAGTTCGATTCGAGACCTCATCGCGGAGTCAGGCCTCGAGCTTCAGCAGCAACGTCTGGTCCTTGCGCGGGTCATCGTCGTGGCGGTGGCCTCTCGGCCGGCGTCCGCTGCCTAACAAGGTCGCTGCAGCGGCGCCGGTCGCTGCTAGGGTGGTACACGTGCGGACGCAGCTGAGCCGCGATCCGTTCAGCAGCGCGGCGGGGACCCATGAAGCAGGTTGCGTGCTCTCACTGCAGACGGACCTTCGACGAGGCGGGACCCAGCGCGGGAGCAGCAAGCGGCAATCAAGGCGCTCGACCCCCTGGTAGTTCGCCACTCGCGCTCGGTGCGCCTCACTTCCTTGATCCTCGGCATAGCCTCACTCGGCGCGAGCGCCCTCTTGCTAGTGCTCGGGCTTCGCTTCTGGCTCGTGGTTCTCCTGTTCTCTGGTTCGCAGTTCGGCATGGCTGCCTTCTTCACCCCACGGGCCGCACGAGCCCCGCCGGTAGCCGTGCCGCCTGACAAGCGGCTGCAGCTGACGCAATCCAGGAGACCGATGCAGAGAAAACGGCGCGCATGTGGTCTGATCGCGGTCTTCGTCGCTCTCCTCGCGGCGCATGCTCACGCGGCCGATCCCGCACCGAAGTTCGCTGAAGGAGCGCTCCAGCAGCTGCTCGGCGCGATCCAAGCTCGTGCGTTGGACCGGTTCATCGCGCTCGGAGACGAGGGATTCAAGGCGATGCCCGAAGCCGAGTTCGAGAAGCTGGCAACCAGGTTCGCGCCCATGCTCGGCTCGGGCTATGCCGCCGCCTACCTGGGCGAGTTCAGACAGAGGGACTCGACCGTCTACTATTGGAAGCTGACCTTCACGAGCGACCCCGACGACTACCTCGTCAAGCTCGGCGTCCGTGATGGGAAGCTGCGCGGCTTCCTGATCCAGCGGCCATGATCGGCGGCTGTAGCATGATGGGCCTGGTGGTCGGAACCGCGACGCTGTTCCTCGCAGCGACCCTGGCAGACGCCGGCGAGCTGGATGTGCGGGCGGAGCTCGACTCGTACAACCTCATGATCCCGAAGCCGTCGTACTGCTGCGCGTTCCGGCTTCATCTGGATCCAGCGGGTCGAGTGGAGCTCGAGCTGGAGGTGCCGGACCCGGACCTGCTGTCCGCGACCCAGCGGGAGGCGTTTGCGGCGTCGAAGGAGACGATCGCGGGTATTCGCAGCGCAATCGAGAGCGCGCGTTTCTTCGACCTTCCGCCTCACATCGACGGGATCACCGGCTTCCATCCCGATCGGCGCAGCATCGAGATCCGCCTCGGCGAGCGGTCGCACCGAGTCGTCCTGACGCTCATGCCCGGCCAGTCGTGCGAAGCCGAGTCTGAGTGGGGAGTCGCCGACGAAGACAAGGATCGCATCAGACGAGCATGCTCCGTGTGGCGGCAGATCCGGGCCCTGGTGACCCATCCGCAGGCCGTGGTGCCGTAGCCTCAGCTCAGCCGATAGTCCGCCAGGTTCGCGTCGCGCGTCCAGCCCCAGTAGTCCACGAGGCGCCACGGCGACGTCGCGATCACGCGGCCCTTCGCGTTCTTGTACCAGCTGTTCATGCCGGGGTGCGACCAGACCATGCGAGCGAGCGTCTCGTCGAGCTTCGCGTTGAAGGCGTCGTGCACGTCGCGGCGGCAGTCCATGGTGCGCTTGCCGCTCTCGAGCAGGCCCTTGAGGCAGCTCATCGCGTAGCGCACCTGGCACTCGGAGTGGAAGATGATGCTGCCGGCGTGCGCGAGGTTCGTGGACGGGCCGTAGAGACAGAACAGGTTCGGGAAGTCGGGCACCGTGATGCCGAGGTACGCGCGCGGATCGTCGCCCCAGCGCTCGGAGAGCACCGCGCCGCCGCGCCCCGTGACCCGCATCGGCCACAGGAACTTGTTCGTGTGGAAGCCGGTGGCGAAGACGATCACGTCGGCCGGATGGTGGACGCCGTCGTTGTCCGTCACGCCGCCCTTCGTGATCTCGCGGATCCCGCACGTGACGAGGTCCACGTTCTCCCGCTTGAGCGCGCCGAGCCAGCTGCCGTTGTCCTGGAGCATGCGCTTGCCGAAGGGCGGATAGCTCGGCGTCACCTTCGCGAGCAGCTCGGGGCGGTCGCCCACCTGGCTCGCGAGGTACGCCGTGAACATCACGCGCTGCTCCTCGTTGAGCGCGTTCACCGAACGCTCGGAGTGCGGCCAGCTCGGGTCGATCACCAGCGAGGGAAGCAGGCCGTCGGAGCCGGGCCAGAACAGCAGGAAGCGGTACCAGCGCGCGTAGGCCGGGAGGTGGCGCAGCAGCCACTTCTTCCCGTCGCTCACCTTCGCGTGGTAGATCGCGTTCGGCGTCATCCACGCCGGCGAGCGCTGGAACACGCTGAGCTTCGCCGCCTGCTTCGCCACTTCGGGCACGAGCTGGAAGGCGCTCGCGCCGGTGCCGATCACCGCCACGTTCTTGCCGCGGAGCTCCTGCGCGTCGTCCCACTCGGCCGAGTGGAAGCTCGGCCCGGCGAAGCGCTCGCGCCCGGGGAGGTCGGGGATGCTCGGGCGGTTGAGCTGGCCGACCGCGCTCACGATCGCGTTCGCGGAGATGCGCTCCTCGCCGCCGTCCCGGGTGCGGAGGCGCACGTCCCAGCGCCCGGCGTCCTCGTCCCAGCTCGCGCTCGTCACCTCGCGCTCGAAGCGGATCTTGTCGCGTACGCCGTAGTCGCGGACCACGCGCTCGAAGTACGCGAACAGCTCGTTTCGCTGCGAGAAGAACTCCACCCATTCGTTCGGCTCGAAGGAGTAGGAGTAGAAGTGGTTCGCGACGTCCACGCGGCAGCCGGGGTAGCGGTTCTCGTACCAGGTGCCGCCCACCGCTGGGTTCTTCTCGACGACGGTGTACGGGATGCCCGCCTGCTCGAGCCGGATCGCGGCGAGGATGCCCGACATGCCGGCACCGACCACGAGCACGTGGAAGGCGCTGCGCCGCTCCTCGGGCACGCCGTCCCAGCGCAGCGCGCGCTGGTCCTCGCCGTCGAGCTCCATCTCCTCGAGCATCATGGGCGCGTATTCGTCCGGGACGGGCTCGCCCACCATGAAGCTCATCATCTCGCGCACCGTCTTCAGCTCCGGCGGCGGCGGCAGCTTGCAGCCCCTGTCGCGATAGGCACGCAGCGCCGCGAGCGCCTGCCGGCGCACCTCGGCTCGCTCGGCTTCGGGCAGGCCGCCGTGCACCTCGCCCATCACGGCGCGCTGCGGCCGGATCGGGCCGCGCAGCAGGCTCGCGTCGCCCGTCACGTGGATCAACGACATCATCAGCGTCGGGATGCTCGCGCTCTCGAGCGCCCGCGCGATGATGGCGTCGTCGGCCGTGATGGGTGCGGCGCGCAGGTCTCGCTTCATGCGAGTTGTGTAGCGCCGCTCGGTGCGGCCGGCTCGATGACCAGCTTGCCGAGCGCGCGCCGCGACGCCACGAGGCGCAGCGCGTCGGCGGTGCGCTCGAGCGGGAAGCGGCCGCCGACGTGCGGCACGATGCGGCCGGCGGCGAGCCAGGCGTGGAGCGTGTCGCGCGCGGCGCGCGCGGCATCCGGTTGATCGCGGAGCCAGCCCGCGATCTCGAAGCCCGCGAGCCGCGCGTTGCGGAGCAGCAGCAGGTTCGTGGGAATGCGCGGGATCTCGCCGGCCGCGAAGCCGACGACGACGTGACGCCCGCCTTGCCCGAGCGCGCGCAGCCCCGCCTCGCTCGCGGCGCCGCCGACGGGGTCGAGCACGACGTCGACGCCGCCCGCGCCGGCGGCCTCGCGCGCGCGCTCGCGCAGGCCCTCGGGTGCGCCGTCGATCGCCGCCGCGGCGCCCTTCGCGAGACAGAGCGCGCGCTTTTCCTCGCTCGACGCGGCCGCGATCACGCGCGCGCCGAGCTCGCGGCCGAGCTCGACCGCCGCGAGTCCCACGCCGCCCGCGGCGCCGAGCACGAGCAGGGTCTCGGCGGCGCGGAGCTCCGCCGCGGAGACGAGGGCGCCCCAGGCCGTGGTGTACGCGACGCCGAAGGCCGCGGCCGCGGCGAAGCCCACGCCGGGCGGGATGCGCGAGAGCGCCGCCGCCGGGAGCACGACCTGTTCGGCGAACGCGCCGATCAGCGCGGCGCCGTAGACGCGGTCGCCGGGCGCGAGACCGGTGGCGCCGGGCCCGCAGTCGAGCACCTCGCCGGCGAGCTCGCTGCCCGGCGTGAACGGCAGCGGCACCGAGCGCTGGTAGCGGTTCGCGAGCAGGAGCAGGTCGGGGAAGTTCACCGCGGCGGCGCGCACGCCCACGCGCACCGCGCCCGGCCCCGGGGCGGGCGTGGGCAGCTCCTCGATGCGGAGCGTGTCGGGCGGCCCGTACTCGCGGGCGACGGCGGCGCGCATGAGCCGCGCGACGCTACCACGATACCCTCGGGCTCCGATGACACGCCGCCGCCCGCCCCTCCCGGCCTTCCTCGAACGACGCTCGAGCGACGAGTACGCGCCCCCGCCGCGCACGCCGCGCGAGGAGCGCGCGCTCGACCGCTTCGCCGCGCAGGGCGCCGATGCGGCGCGCCGCGCCGGCCTTCCGCTCGGCGCGTTCGCCGCCAGCCGGCGCGGCACCGCGGCCGGGCTGCTCGCGCTGAACGCCGAGGCCGGCCGCGCGTTCTACCGCGTGCCCGCGGACGCCGCGCTCGACGAAGGCGCCGCCGCCGCCGCGCTCGGCGGCGGCCAGGTGGTGATCGACGTGCAGACGCACTTCGTGGCCGACCGTCCGGAGTGCGGACCGTGGCACGCGAACATCCGCGCGCTCTACGAGGCCGTGCGCCCCGGCTGGTGGCGCGGCATGGACGGCCTCGCGGCCTACGACCTCGAGCAGTACCTGCGCTGCGTTTTCGTCGAGAGCGAGACGGCGCTCGCCGTGCTCACCTCCGCACCCGGCCTCGGCCCCGACCGCATGCTCCACGACCGCGAGCTCGCGGGCACCCGCGAGCTGATCGACCGGCTCGGCGGCGGCGGCCGCCTGCTGAATCACGCCATCGTACACCCGGACGTGTCGGGTGAGATCGAAGCGCTCGCCGAAAAGGCCGCGCACCTGCGTCCCGCCGGCTGGAAGGTCTACACGCTCGGCCAGATGGGGCCGCAGGGCGCCAAGCACGCGGGCTGGTGGCTCGACGACGAGGCCACCGGGCTCCCGTTCCTCGAGCGCGTGCGCGCGAGCGGCGTGAGACGCCTGTGCGTGCACAAGGGCATCAGCTACCTGGTGCCCACCGGCTCGCCGCGCGACGTCGGCCCCGCTGCGGCGGCGTTCCCCGAGCTCGACTTCCTGATCTACCACTCGGGCTACGAGGTTCCGCTCGGCGGCGCTCCGCCGGAAGGGCCGTTCACGAGCGCCACCGCCGGCGACGGCACCAACCGCCTCGTCGCGTCGCTGCGCGCAGCGGGCATCGGGCCGGGCGCGAACGTGTGGGCCGAGCTCGGCTCCACGTGGTTCTGCCTGATCCGCCGGCCCGAGGAGGCCGCGCACGTGCTCGGCAAGCTGCTGCTCGCCGTCGGCGAGGACCGTGTGCTGTGGGGCACCGACGCGATCTGGTACGGCCCCTCGCAGCCCGCGCTCGACGCGTTCCGCGCCTTCCAGATTCCCGAAGAGATGCGCGAGCGCTTCGGCTACCCGGAGCTCACGCCACGCGTGAAGGCGAAGATCCTCGGCGAGAACGCGGCGCGCGCGTACGGGCTGGACCTCGCGCAGGTGCGTGAGCGCGCGGCGCGGGACGACCTCGCGTGGGTACGGGCGGCCGCCGCCGAATGGCGGGAGAAGGGGGTGCCGGAGGCGCGCTAGCTGCGGTCCTTCAGCACGCGCGCATCGATCGTGGTGGCGGTGGTGCGGCGCCACTCCTCCTTGCCGGCGGGGTCGAGCGCCGAAAGCTCGTCGAGAAAGCGCACCACGTCCTTCTTGTTGCCTTCGAGCAGCTTCGACGCCACGGACTTGACGGGCTCCCCCGTCTTCTCGTCGACGTGGAAGCTGTGGATCAGCTGGTCGACGAGGAGGATCTTGTCGGCGTACGACCGGGCGCTCGGCCAGCGTCGCTCGAACGTCTCGTACGCGGCGAGGGCGCGGCCCGTGAAGGCGTAGTGATCGCGGACGCTCTGTCGATACTCGGCCTGCGTCGTCGCCCAGCCGCAGCCCCTTCGCGGGCACGGGCTGGCGCCGCGCTGCGCGACCTCGAAGGCCGTGCCGCAGATCGGGCACTCGACCTCGCCGCGTGCGACGAGGCCGAACGTCGCGCAGCGCGCGTACAGGTAGCTGCCGACCTCTTCGCACAGCTCGAGGTCCCGGAAGCCCCGGGCGTCCGCGTCGTAGAGCCGCTTCAGCAGCAGCGGCGGCAGCCGCTGCGCCCAGCGGATCTTCGCCGGCCTGGAACCCCTCGACGGCACGCGCCCGACGGTATCTTGCGCTGCAGCGGGAGGCGACATGCAGGAGCTGCGGGGCAAGGTGGCGGTGATCACGGGCGGCGCGAGCGGCATCGGCTTCGCCAGCGCCGAGGCGCTCGCGCGCGAGGGCGCGAAGCTGGTGCTCGCGGACGTCGAGGAGAAGGCGCTCGCGGCGGCGGCGGCGAAGCTGCGCGCGGGCGGCGCCGACGCGATCGGCGTCGTCACCGACGTCACGAACCGCGGCGCCGTCGAGGCGCTCGCCGACGCGACGTGGAAGCACTTCGGCCGCGCCGACATCGTGTTCAACAACGCGGGCGTCGCCGTGGCCGGCCCGGTCACGGGCACGACGCACGAAGACTGGCGCTGGGTGATCGACGTCGACCTCTGGGGCGTGATCCACGGCGTCGAGAGCTTCGTGCCGCGCCTCGTCGAGCAGGGCGAGGGCGGGCACGTGCTCGCGACGGCCTCCTTCGCCGGGCTCGTGCCCAACATCGGGCTCGGCGCCTACTGCGTCGCGAAGTACGGCGTGGTGGCGCTGATGGAGGTGCTGCACCGCGAGCTGCGCGCGAACGGAATCGGCGCCTCGGTGCTGTGCCCGATGCGCGTGCGCACGAACATCGACGCCTCGGGCCGGAACCGGCAGCAGGACTACGGCGGCCCCGGGGCGCAGCACTACCCCGAGATCGAAGAGGGACAGATGGCCGGGCGCACGATCGGCGTCGAAGAGGTGGCCGCGCTCGTGGTGGACGGCATCCGCCGCAACCGGCTCTACCTGCTGCCGCACGCCGAGAGCCGCGAGATGATCCGCCGCCGCTTCCAGCGCATCGACCGCGCGTTCGAGGAGTGAGGAGGCGAATCGCCCGGACGCCGCTAGCCTGCTCAAGCTTCCAGAACGGCCCGCCGAGCCAACCCCATCGAGCATGCTGATCGCCCGACGCCACATCGCACCGCTGGTCTTCTGCGCGCTGGCCCTCCAGCTCGTGCTGGGCCTGCCCGCCTATCCGGGCCTCGTGCTCTGTGTCGGGAGCGACGGGCACGTGGCGGTCGAGAGCGGCGCCTGCGTCGACGAGACGCCCGGGGTCGCCACCCGCTGCGACGAGCTCGGCGAGTCCGCGCCCTGCACCGACACCCCGCTCGCCGCGCGCGAGCTGCTGTCCGGCTCGAGCCCCCGTGCCAGCGATCACGCCGAAGCAGCCGCTACGGCGCCGTTCCTCGTCGTCGCTCCGGGCGGCGTCCCCGCGGCCAACGCACCCGCCCTCGCCGCCGCGCTCGTGGATCCGAGCCGCCGTCACCGCAGCGGCATCCTGCGGCTCTGATCCCGACCTGAGATCGCGAAGTCGCCGCGGACGAGCTTCGTCTCGACCGCTGGCCTCGGCACTTCTGCCCGGCTCGCGCCGGGCTTCGCTCGGGTCGATCCATGGCAAGACCGCTTCTCGCAGGCGCCTGCGCACTCGGGCTCCTGATCCTCACGGCTCTCTCCGCGGCGGCCGACGCGCCGGCGCCGCGACCGCTCGCGGCCGGGCTGCCGGCCTACGTGGCGCCCGCCGATCCCGAGGCCGCGCCGGCGCTTCCTCCCGAGCCGCTCGGCGCGCTCACGCTCGCCGACGCGCTCGCGGCGGCGCTCGCGCGGAGCCCCGCGCTCGCGGCGTTCTCGTGGGAGCTGCGCGCGCGCGAGGCGGCGCAGCTCCAGGCGCACGCGCGTCCGAACCCCGAGCTGCGCGCGGAGCTGGAGGACTTCGCCGGAAGCGGCGAGTTCTCGGGCTTCGACGCCGCGCAGACGACGCTGAGCATCTCTCAGCTGCTCGAGCTCGGCGGGAAACGCTCGCGGCGCATCGAGCGCGCGGCGCTCGCGCGCGACCTCGCCGCCTGGGACTACGAGACAGCGCGCCTCTCCGTCGTGACGAGCACGGCCGATGCGTTCTTCGAGGTGCTCGCTCTCCAGCAGCGGCTCGAGCTCGCGCAGGAGAGCCGCGAGATCGCCGACGAGGCGGTGAGGGCCGTCGAGGCGACCGTGCGTGCGGGAGCCGTCTCGCCGGTCGAGGCCGCCCGTGCGCGGGTCGCGCGCGAGCGGGCCGCGATCGAGCAGACGACGATCGGGCATCGGCTCGAGGCGGCGCGCGTCGCGCTCGCCGCGCAGTGGGGGGAGAGCGAGCCGCGCTTCGCCCGAGCGCTCGGTGATCTGCATGCGCTGGCGGAGCCACCGGCGCTGACTGCCCTGCTTCCCCTGGCGCAGGAGAGCCCGGAGCTCGCTCGCTTCGCAACCGAGCGGGCGGAGCGCCGCGCGGCGCTCGACGTCGAACGTTCGCGCGGCACCCAGGATGTGCGCGTCGGTCTCGGCGGACGCCACCATGCGGACGGCGACGACGGCGCGCTCGTGGCCGAGCTCTCCGTGCCGCTTCCTCTCTTCGACCGGAATCGCGGCAACGTGCTCGAGGCGCGCTACCGGCTGCGGCGCGTGGAGTCCGAGGAGCGGGCCGCCGAGACCGCGATCGGATCCGCGCTGCGCGCGGGTCACCAGCGTCTGGTGCGCGCGTTCGAGGAGGCACGTGCCCTGCGCGAGCGCGCGCTGCCCGAGGCCGAGAGCGCCTTCGCGGGTGCGCGCGCGGCCTGGCGCAGCGGGTTGCTCCGCTACGTCGAGGTCCTCGACACCCAGCGCACGTTGTTCGCCTTGCGCAACGACGAGGTCGATGCGCTCGCCGCCTATCACGCGGCGCGCGCCGAGCTGGAGGGCCTCACAGGCACACCACTCGAGGCCGCCGCGACGCACGGAGAGACCCGACCATGAGCTTCCATGCCCATCCCGCGGCCGCGGGCTTGCTGTTCGTCTGGATCGCCTCGGTCGGGTGCGGCCGGAGCGACGCACCCACCTCCGCGCCGGACGCGCACGAGGAGCACGAGCACGACGGAGAGCACGAGGAACGCGAGGTTGCGGCGCTCGTGCTCTCTCCCGAGCAGCGCGCGCGCTACGGCGTCTCCGTCGAGGCCGCCGGCCCCGGGCCGATCGACTCGGGCCACGAGCTCCTCGGAGAGGTCCACGCGAACGGCGACCGGCTCGCGCACATCGTGCCGCGCTTCCCCGGCGTCGTGAAGGACGTGCGGAGAACGGCAGGCGACGAGGTGCACGCGGGAGACGTGCTGGCCGTGATCGAGAGCAGCGAGAGCCTGGTCAGCTACGAGCTGCGCACGCTGATCGACGGCGTGGTGATCGAGAAGCACCTCACCCTCGGCGAGGCCGTGGACCGCGATCGGCAGGCCTTCGTAGTCGCCGATCTGTCCACGGTCTGGGTCGAGCTGAGCCTGTATCAGAAGGACTTCGGGCGCGTTCGGCCGGGGCAGCGCGTGCGCGTGCAGGCCGTCGCGGGCGGCGCCGCGGCCGACGGCGAGGTTTCCTACGTCGCGCCGGCCATCGACCCCGAGACGCGAACGACGACGGCGCGCGTCGAGCTGGCGAACCCCGACCGGAGCTGGCGGCCGGGCATGTTCGTCACGGCGCGCGGCCACGACCCCGTGCCTGCGGAAGTGCGGGTGCCGAGCGACGCGGTGCAGCTGCGGGAGGGGCAGCGCGTCGTGTTCGTCGAGACCCCGGACGGATTCGTTCCGCGCACCGTGACCCTCGGGCGCGAGGGCGCCACGCAGCTGGAGATCGCCACCGGGCTCGCGGCCGGCGAGCGCGTCGCCACCGGCAACACCTTCCTGCTCAAGGCGGAGCTCGGCAAGGGCGCTGCCGAGCACGCCCACTAGGCCGGGCATGTTGGAGAGGCTGCTCCACTTCTCGATCGAGCATCGCGTCGGCGTGGTGTTGCTCGTCGTCGCGCTCGCGGGCGTGGGCGCCTGGTCGCTCGGGCGGCTCCCGATCGACGCGGTGCCCGACATCACCAACAACCAGGTGCAGATCAACACGCTGGCGCCGTCCTTCTCGCCGGTCGAAGTCGAACGCCTGATCACCTTCCCGATCGAAACCTCCCTGTCGGGGATTCCGGGGCTCGAGAGCACGCGCTCGCTCTCGCGCAACGGCTTCTCGCAGGTCACGGCGATCTTCCTCGACGACGTGGACGTCTACTTCGCGCGCCAGCAGGTGGGCGAGCGCATGAACGAGGCGCGCGAGGCCCTGCCGCCGGGCGTGGAGCCCCGGCTCGGCCCGATCTCGACGGGACTCGGCGAGGTCTACATGTGGACCGTCGCGTACCAGCAGCCGCACGACGAGAGCGCGTTCGTCACGCCCGAGGGCGAGCGCCTCGAGAACGACGTCGAACGCGCCGCCTACCTGCGCCTCGTGCAGGATTGGATCATCCGACCCCAGCTGAAGGGCGTCGCAGGCGTGGCCGGCATCGACGCCATCGGCGGCTACGTGAAGCAGTACCACGTGCGCCCCGACCCGCGGCTGCTGGTGGGCTACGGCCTCTCGTTCCAGGACCTGCTCGAGGCGCTCGAGCGCAACAACCTCTCGACGGGCGCCGGTTACATCGAGCACGCCGGCGAGGCCTGGGCGGTACGCGCCTCGGGCCGCATCGAGGACCCCGACCAGATCGCCGCGATCGTGCTCGGCGAACGCGGCGGCAGGCCGATCTACGTGCGCGACGTCGCGACGGTGGGCATCGGTCCCGAGCTGCGCACCGGCAGCGCCAGCACCAACGGCGAAGAAGTCGTGATCGGCACCGCGCTGATGCTGATCGGCGAGAACAGCCGGGCGGTCGCGAACGCCGTGGACCGCAAGATGCGCGCGATCCGGAAGACCCTCCCGCCCGGCATCGAGGCGAAGACCGTGCTGGATCGCACCGCGCTGGTGGACGCCACGATCCGCACCGTGGCGACGAACCTCGCCGAGGGCGCCGTGCTCGTGATCGTCGTGCTGTTCGTCTTGCTGGGCCACGTGCGCGCCGCGCTGATCACTGCTCTCGCGATTCCGCTCTCGATGCTGCTCACGGCGATCGGCATGGTGCAGACGCGCACGAGCGGCAACCTGATGAGCCTCGGCGCGATCGACTTCGGGCTGATCGTGGACGGCGCCGTGATCATCGTCGAGAACTGCCTGCGCTCGATCGCCGAGAAGCAGCGGGAGCTGGGCCGCCCGCTGCGCCTCGAAGAGCGCCTCGCGACCGTCCGCGGCGCCAGCACGCAGGTGCTGGGCCCCGCGGCCTACGGCGCCGCCATCATCGTGACGGTCTACGTGCCGCTGCTGTTCCTGACGGGCGTCGAGGGCAAGATGTTCCGCCCGATGGCGCTGACGGTGATCTTCGCGCTCACGGCCGCCTTCGTCCTCTCCCTGACCTTCGTGCCGGCGATGGTCGCTCTCGTGGTGCGCGGCCGTGTGAAGGAGCACGAGGGCCGCCTGGTCGACGGAGCCAAGCGGCTCTACGCGCCCCTCCTGCGTAGCGCGCTGCGCCGGCGCGGCGCGGTGAGCGCCGGCGCCGTCGCGATCTTCGCGGCCTCGCTGCTCCTGTTCGGCCGGCTCGGCCAGGAGTTCGCGCCCACGCTCTCGGAGCTCGATCTGCTCGTTCAGTCGATTCGCATTCCGAGCACGGGCATCGACCAATCCACCGCGATGCAGCTGGAGGTCGAACGTGCGCTGCGCGATCTCCCGGAGGTCGCCTTCGTCTTCTCCAAGACGGGCACCGCAGAGATGGCGTCGGATCCCATGCCGCCCAACGTGTCCGACACCTTCGTGATCCTGAAGCCGCGCGCCGAGTGGCCAGACCGCCGCGACACCAAGGACGACGTGCGGCAGCGCGCCGAGGCGGCGCTCGAGGACGTGCTGGGCAACAACTTCGAGTACACGCAACCGATCCAGATGCGCTTCAACGAACTGATCGCGGGAATCCGGTCGGACGTGGCCGTGAAGGTGTTCGGCGACGACTTCGAGGCGCTGCTCCCGCCCGCGCAGCAGATCGCGCGTGTGCTGCAGGCGATCCCCGGCGCTTCGGACGTACGCGTCGAGCAGGTGAGCGGGTTGCCGCTGCTCAGCGTGGACGTGGACCGCACGGCGCTCGCGCGTCATGGCCTCACCGCGGCGGACGTGCAGGAAGTCGTCTCGGTCGCGGTGGGCGGCCGGGCCGCCGGGCAGGTGTTCGAAGGCGACCGGCGCTTCGACATCGTGGTGCGCCTTCCCGAGCGCTTCCGTCACGACCTGGCGGCACTGCGCAGCCTGCCCGTGCCGATGCGCGCGGAACAGCACGAGAACGGCGCACGGCGCCTCGGCTTCCTGCCGCTCGAGTCGGTGGCGCGGATCGCGCTGACGGAGGGCCCCAATCAAGTGAGCCGCGAGAACGGCAAGCGGCGCATCGTCGTACAGGCCAACGTGCGTGGCCGCGACGTCGGCTCCTTCGTGGCGGAGGCGCAGGCGGAGATCGACGCGCAGGTGAAGCTGCCTCCCGCCTCCTGGCTCGACTGGGGCGGGCAGTTCGAGAACCTGGCCGTAGCCAAGCGCCGGCTCGCCGTGGTGGTGCCGATCTGCTTCGTGGTGATCTTCGCGTTGCTCTACGGCACGCTGCGCTCGGCGCGCTACGCGACCATGGTCTTCACCGGCGTTCCGCTCGCGTTCTCCGGCGGGATTCTCACGCTCTGGCTGCGCGGCATGCCCTTCTCGATCTCGGCCGCGGTCGGCTTCATCGCGCTATCCGGCGTGGCGGTGCTGAACGGGCTCGTGCTGCTGAGCTTCGTCGAGGTGCTGCGCCGGCAGGGCACGCCGCTCGAAGAGGCCATCGAGCGCGGCGCCAGCACGCGGCTTCGGCCCATCCTGATGACCGCGCTCGTCGCGTCGCTCGGCTTCGTGCCCATGGCGCTCGCCACCGGCACGGGCGCGGAGGTTCAGCGTCCGCTGGCCACGGTGGTGATCGGCGGGCTCGTGACCAGCACCGTGCTCACGCTGTTCGTGCTGCCCGCCCTCTACCGGATCTTCACGCGCGTCGAGTAGGAGCCCGCCTGCGCAGCCGCGGGCAGAGCCTCACGCGACGTCCGTGGGTGGCGAGAACGCGTTCGGCCGCCGTGAGCAGGTCGAGCACCTCGGGCGAGGAGATGCGGTAGAAGACCTGCCGTCCCTCCGGCCGGTCGCTCACCAGCCCGCATGCCTTCAGGCACGCCAGGTGGCCCGAGACGTTGGGCTGCGACGAGCCGACCTCGGCGACCAGGTCGGCGACGCGCCGCTCCCCCCGGGCCAGCGCCCACACGACGGCGAGGCGCGTCGGGTCCGCGAAGCCGCGGAACAGCTTCGCGCCCGTGGCTACGGCGTCCCGGGTCGTGGATGAAATCGCCATGAGCGGATAATATCGGCCAGTTCCGATCGATCAACCGCGCCCTTCGAGGACCCTCGTGGCGAAGCTCACCCTCGCGCTCTACCTGCTCTACCTCGCACTCGCGTTCGGCCTGCGCGGCTGGCTCCAGTGGCGCCGCACCGGCGACGCGGGCTTCCGCTTCGGCGCCTTCTCCGCCTCGCCGGCGGAGCGTGCGGGTGGCCTGCTGTTCGTCGTCTCGCTCGCGCTCGGCCTCGCCGCTCCCGTGCTCGACCTGCTCGGCGTGCTGCCGGCACTCGCCGCGCTCCAGCGGCCGGTGCTCGGTACGCTGCTCGCGCTCGCCGGCATCGCGGGCACGCTCCACGCGCAGCTCCAGATGGGCGCCTCGTGGCGCGTCGGCGTCGATCCGAACGAGCGCACCGCGCTGCGCACCGACGGTCCGTTCCGCTTCGTGCGGAATCCCATCTACAGCTGGATGCTGCTCACCGCGGCCGGCCTCGCCCTGCTCGTGCCCAACGCGGCGAGCCTCGCGGCGCTCGTCTCCCTCGCGGTCGGGCTCGAGCTGCAGGTGCGGCTCGTCGAGGAGCCCTACCTGCTGCGCACGCACGGCGAGGCCTACGCGCGCTGGGCCGCCGCCACAGGCCGCTTCGTGCCCGGCCTCGGCCGGCTCAGCGCTGGCGCCCCACCCCGGCCATGAAGTCGCCGCGCTTCTCGCCCGCGGGCGCGGCAACCTCGACGATGCGCTCGGGCACCTCGTCGTACTCGAGCTTGAGAGCCCGCGTCATCACCGCGTGCATGAAGTAGAGACCCGTCGTGTACGTGAGCTCGAGGATCTCCTCGTCGGAGAGGTGCGCCTTCAGCGCCGCGAAGGTGGCGTCCTGCACGCGGCCGAGCTGGAGCACCAGCTCGTCGGTGTAGGCGAGCACCGCGCGTTCGACCGGTGAGAACACCGCCGCCGTCATCCAGGCCGGGACGGCGGCGATCTTCTCCTCCGAGAGGCCGACGTCGCGCGCCGCCTTGCAGTGCTGCGAGAACACGAACTGGCTCTCGCACACGAAGCCGGCCCGCATCTGGCCGAGCTCGCGCAGCTTCGGGTCGAGCTTGCGCGCCTTGCTGCGGTAGAAGCCGAAGCCCGCCACGCAGTGGCGGAAGACGTCCGGCACGAGCGCGAACACCGTCCACCAGTTGCCGGGCGTGCCGGTGGCCGTGCCGGGCTCGGCCACGGGATCGCGCCCGCCGAACAGCATGTCGTAGACCTGCTGCACGTCGGGCGGCGCCTCGGCGCGCGGAACCTGGCGCAGGCGCGGCACGTTCACATCTCCTGGATCAGCTTCGCAAGGTCGGGCCGGGAGCTCGCGGAGCCGCCGGTGATGTTCATCATGCCGCCGTCCACGGAGAGCGCGGCGCCGGTGACGAAGGACGCGTCGTCGGAGAGCAGGAACGCGACCGCGCACGCGATCTCCTCCGGCTGGCCGACGCGCCCGATCGGGTGCGCGGGGCCGAGGACCTTCTCCATCACCTGCTGGTTGCCGTGGATCGCGCCGAAGATCGGCGTATCGATCACCCCCGGGCAGACGGCGTTCACGCGGATCTTGACCGGTGCGAGGTCGGCGGCCGCGCACTTCATCAGGCCGAGCACGCCGTGCTTGGTGGCGCAGTAGGCGGCCATCTGATGGCCGCCCATCAGTCCCGCGCCCGACGAGGTGATCACGATGGCGCCGCCGCCCGCCGTGCGGATCGCGCGCCCCGCAGCCTGGAGCCCGAAGAAGACTCCGTCGAGGTTCACGGCCATGGTGCGCCGCCAGTCCTCCGGCGTGACGTCGAGCACGGAGCCGCCGACCGCGATGCCGGCGTTCAGGTGCGCAAGATGGAGCGCTCCGAAGCGCCGCACCGTCTCCGCCACCGCGCGCTCGTTCGCCGCGCGGTCCGCGACGTCGAGCGCGAGCCCGAAGGCCTCGCCGCCCGCCTGCGCGATCTCCTTCGCGACGCCCTCGGCGCCGGGCGCGTTCACGTCCGCGCACGCGACGCGCGCGCCGCGCGCCGCCAGCTCCTTCGCGCTCGCGCGTCCGATGCCGGAGGCCGCGCCCGTCACGATCGCCACTCTTCCCTCGAGGTTCTTCGCCATCTCGCTCGCCTCCCTCTGCGCGCGGGGGCACAGTAGCCCAGCGGCCCTTCTAGCCGCGCCGCACCCGCCGCCAGCGCGCTTCGGCCGTGGTGAGGACCTCGCCGCCCGGCGAGACGATCTCGCCGGCCACGAAGAAGTCGCGCCCCTCGGCGCGCAGCAGCTTGCCCCGGATCGTGAGCGGCACCGCGGTGGGGGCGGGCTGCCGGTAGCGCAGCGAGAACTCGACCGTCGCGATGTCGAGCTCCGGATCGGGGTCGGCGAAGTGGATGGCGTGCCCCATCGCCTCGTCGAGCAGCGTGGCCTGCACGCCGCCGTGGATCACGCCGGGCGCGCCGGCCAGATGATCCGGGGCGGTGTAGCGACACTCGGCGCTCCCGTCCCGATGCTCGAAGCTCATCCGGAGACCGGTTGGGTTGCCCTGGCCGCAGCCGTAGCAGCGATCGTAGGAGGCTTCGTCGTCGCTCACGCCACGCCGACGACTTCGGCGAAGCCGGCCTCGAGGCACTCGCGCAGGCGCTCGGGGTCGGGCACCGCGGCCGGGTCGCTGTTGATCGCGACGAAGCAGGTGCCGGCGTAGCTGAACAGCGTGACGTTGATGGCCGCGCCCGAGAGCGGGCCGAAGCCGTAGACCTCGTCCATCTTCGCGCCGGCCGTGAACACGTCGCGGCGCGGGCCGGGCACGTTGCTGGTCACGAAGTCGATGCCCTTCAGCATCGAGCCGAACAGCGAGACGGACAGGCTCGTCGGCAGGCGATTCAGGACGCCCGCCACGCCCTCGAGGAAGCCGAGGACCGGCTCCGCCCGCTCGCGCCGCACCCGCTCCCCGATCGCGCGCATGCGCTCGACCGGATTCACGATCGCGATCGGCACGGCGAAGCGCGCCGGCGCGAACTGGTTGCCCGCGCGGTCCGCGTCGTCGCCTTCGCGGATGTTCACGGGCATGGTCATCCGCAGCTCTTCGATCGGCGCGTCGTGCGACTCGTGATACAGCCGGAGCCCGCCGCACACCGCCGCCACGAAGGCGTCGTTCAGCGTGCCGTCGGCCTTCTTGCCGGCAGCGCGCAGCTCGGCGAGCGGCACCCGCAGCCCGTCGAAGCGCGCGGAGAGCGAGCGCCCGCGCAGCCACGGCGAGAGCGCCTCCCCCGCCGGCGCGAGCCCGCGACGCAGCGAGTCGAGCGAGCGGCGCAGCTCGGCCGCCGAGTCGAGCGGATGGCGCGCGGCGTCGAACAGCCCGCCGCTCACGCGGCGCAGGCGGCCGAGCTGGCGGCGCCACTCGTGCGCGAGCTCGTCGCGCGCGAGGTCGAGCTGCGACCACTCGCGCGCTTCCGGCGCCTCGGGCGCCGCCTTCTCCACGGCGGGCGCCTCGCGCGAGCGCTCGACGAGCGCCTCGGTCATCCGTACGAGACCCATGCCGTCGCTGATCGAGTGATGCAGCTTCAGCACCAGCGCGCCGCGCCCGCCCGCGAGGCCTTCGATCACCGCGAGCTCCCAGAGCGGCCGCGCGAGGTCGAAGTGCCGCATCGCCATCGGCTGCGCGAAGTCGAAGAGTGCGCGCAGCGAGCCGTCGCCCGGCGCCTTGTGCCAGGAGAGGTGCGCAGCGAGGTCGAAGTAGGCGTCCACCTCCCAGCGCGGCGGGGCGAGCGCGAGCGGGTTCGGCATCACGCGCTGGCGCAAACGCGGCAGGCTGCGCGTGGCGCGCTCGATCTTGCGCTCGAGCCGCGCGCGATCGGGCGTCCGGTCCATCAGCCAGACCACGCAGATCGTCGAGCGCAGCAGCGGGTCGCGCTCGATGTTCCACATCAAGGCGTCGCCGTCGCTCATGCGGTCTTCGTAGCGGACGGGGTCGTGGGCCATGGGGGGGCTCCTGGCGCAGGCGGGCCAGCATAGCTCGTGGCAAGCTCGGGCCCGGCGGAAGGCCGCGTCACGCTGAAGGATTCGACGAACCGCCGCACGATCGCGACGCCCGCTCTGAGTGTGAAGCGCTTCACGCGCAACCCGGGTGCGGCAGGCGCAGAATCCTCGCTCGAGGAGGAAGCGAGATGCGGGAGGCAATCGTCCTGCTGGTGGTCATCGCGCTGATGGCGCTCGCCGGGTCGCCGAACTGAAGTCGCTACCCTCCGCGGGTCCTTTCCACCCGCGAGGCGCCGCATGACCGAGCCGGTGATCCACATCGGCTACCACAAGACCGGGACGACCTGGCTCCAGCGCCAGATGTTCGCGAGCGCGGAGCTCGGCTACCGGCGCATCCGCTTCACGCAGGACGACCTCGACCTCTACCGCGTGCACGACTTCGACTTCGACGCGGCCCGCTGTCGCGCCGAGATGCAGCGGAAGCTCGAGCGCTGCGAACGCGAGGGGCTGATCCCGGTGGTGAGCATGATGCGGCTCTCGGGCAACCCGCACGCGGGGGGGTACGACAGCCGGGCGCTCGCCGACCGCATCGCGGCCGTGTTCCCCGCCGCGCGCGTTCTGATCGTGATCCGCGAGCAGCGCTCGATGATCCTCTCGACCTACGCGCAGTACGTGAAGATGGGCGGGCCCTGCTCGCTCGCCGCCTACCTGCTCACCCCCGACGACTCACGCCGCCCGGGCTTCCGCTTCGAGCAGTTCCGCTACGACCGCCTGATCGCGCACTACCAGCGCCTGTTCGGCCGCGAGCGCGTGTTGGTGCAGACGTACGAGCGCTTCCGCGACGAGCCGCAGCCGTTCGCCGAGACGGTGGCCGCGTTCTGCGGCGGCAAGGCGCCGCCGCCCGAAGCGGAGTCCGCCGTGCTGAACCGCAGCCTCGGGCCGCTCGCGCTCGCGCTGCTGCGCTGGCTGAACCCGTTCGTGAACGCCGACTCGCTCAACGGCTGGAGCCCGTACGCCTCGAAGTGGCTGAACAAGCCGGCGCGCCTGCTCGTGGACGGGGTCGATCGCGCGACGCCGCGTGCGCTGAAGGACGGCATCCAGCAGCGCTGGCGCACGCTCGTCGAGCGCGAGTGCCAGGGGCGCTACGAGGAGAGCAACCAGCGCAGCGCGGCGCTCACGGGCCTCGACCTCGCCCGCTGGGGCTACCGGCTGTAGCGCCGCCCGGCCGGTCGTTACCCTAGGCGCCCATGGCGTGGGCCTCGGTCGACGAGTGGATGGGCCGCCGGATCACCGGCAACCCGCGCGGCATCTCGAACGACGTGGAGGGCGCGTGGGAGATCTTCCGCGCGCGGCTCGCCGCGAAGCAGCGCATCGAGCGGCGCGGCGACCCGGCCGTCGAGAGCCTCCGCGCGAAGGGCTACGCCGACCTCGGCGTGTTCTACGACGCCGGGTTGATCGACCGCATCAAGCACGCGTTCCGCCGCGCCGTGGACGACCCCGAGCAGACGCGCGACCGCCGCACGCAGTGGGCGCGGCAGCTCGTCAAGCCCGTCGCCTCGGTGCGCGAATCCGTCCACCTCTTCGACTCGCGCCTCCGGGCGATCGTCGAGCGCTACTACGGCGGGCCCTTCAAGATCTACAAGTTCCAGCTCCGCTCGAACTTCCACGCGCCCGCGGACGTCGCGAGCGACGCCGAGGTCTACAACAACTACTGGCACGTCGACGACCGCCCCACCTCGGTGCTGAAGGTGTTCATCAACCTGACCGAGGTGACGGAGGCCGACGGCCCCTTCGAGTGCCTCGAGCGCTCCGAGACGCAGCGCCTCGTGCGCAGCGGCCGCTTCGCGCAGCGCAGCCCGGTGCTCGAGCAGGAGACGCGCCCCGGCGCGCGCGTGAAGCTCGTCGGAGCGCCCGGCCACACCATGCTCGCGACGACGGCGCGCGTGCTCCACCACGCCTGCCTGGTCGAGCCGGGACGTCGCCGCGACATCGCCACCTTCGCCTTCCGGCCGGCGCGCCGCCCGCTCGCGGAAGACTGGTACGAGAAGTTCTAGTGCCGCGAGTCAGGAATACGGCGCAGAACAGAGGCCGCCGAGACGCCCCGCCGGCAAGGCGCGCGACCGAGGCAGAGCTGGCGTTCTGCCGCAGGGAGCGCAACGCAGCCGGCGGGGATGGATCGGCGGCCGAATTCCGGCGTATTCCTGACTCGGGGCACTAGGAGTGGGCCGGCTCCAGAGCGACCTGCGCCGCCACGCCAAGAAGCTCCGCAAGAAGTTCACCGAGCGGCAGCGCTGGGACTTCGACGTCTACCTGCTCTCGTACCCGAAGTGCGGCCGCACCTGGGTCACGCTCCAGATCGGGCGCGCCATCTCGCAGCACTACGGCCTCGAGGTGCCGAACCTGCTGAAGCTCTCCGTGTTCGGCGAGCAGATTCCGGCGGTGCCGCACATCCGCCTGACGCACGACGACCAGCCGCACCGCAAGCGCCCGCACGAGCTCTCGGCGACGCGCGAGAAGCTCGCCGGCAAGAAGGTGATCCTGCTGGTCCGCGACCCGCGCGACGTGATCGTCTCCTACTTCCACCACAAGAGCCGGCGCGAGCGCGACCGCGACTTCTGGTGGTTCCAGGGCAAGCGCAAGGAGACGCACAGCCGCTTCACGGGCACGCTCGCGGAGTTCCTCGACGTCGAGATCGGCGGCTTCGACGCGCTGCTCCGCTACTACAACGTCTGGGAGCAGGCGCGGCACACGCCCGCGGCGTTCCTGCTGCTGCGCTACGAGGACATGCAGGCCGACCCGGCCGGCCAGCTCCGGCGCGTGCTCGACTTCCTCGGTCTGTCCGAGATCACCGACGCCGAGGTGAAGGAGGCCGTCGAGTACGCTTCCTTCCGCAACATGCAGAAGATCGAGGCCGGCGAAGAGGTGAAGTCCTTCAAGCTCAAGGCCGGCGACGTGAACGACCCGAACTCGTACAAGGTCCGGCGCGGCAAGGTCGGCGGCTACCGGGACGAGCTGACGCCCGCGCAGGTCGCGGCGCTCGAGAGCAAGATGGCTGCCACGCTGAGCGCCCTCTACGGCTACGAGCCGAACGTCGACACCCCGCGGGGCATCCCTACCTCCTAGGGTCGGTTGACGCGCCGAGTGGAGCCGTGCCATACGTGTGTGATTCCACCCAGGGGAATGGGAGCGGTGCCTTGAGATTCGTGTGCAGGGAGCACGCCGGGCTCGGCGCCACCGGCCTCGCTCTGTTGGCGTGGGCGCTGCTCGGGGGAGGCTTCGGCTGCAGCACCACGCCGCCGGCGCCCGCCCCCGGCTGCCTCGACAATCCGAGCCTCGAGCTCCCGACGCCGGTGCAGCGGCTCTACGGCTACCTGGTCCCCGACCACACCCTCGACGCCCGCGGCGTCGACTGGGTCGGGCAGACCGACGACGGTGTGGACCTCGAGGGGAGCGGCGACGGCTGCTTCGTCGGGGGGCGCATCCAGGGCACCTGGAGCCCCGCCGACTCCTGGGACCTCTACCACGGCCGCAAGGCGCTCCCGAACGGCCTCGGCGGCTATCCGCTGATCGTGGAGAACCTCCACGCCAAGAACTTCGGCGACGGGGTCGCGATCGAGCTGGCGACGCCCTGCCCGAACGGCTGGCCGAGCTGGCTCGTGCTGCGCGGCAGCTTCCTCGAGGACATGCACGACGACGCGATCGAGTCCGACGGGCTGTGCAGCGCCGAGATCACCGACAACCTGCTGGCCCGCGTCTACGTGGCCTTCGCCTTCCGCAACCGCGAGAGCCAGCCGAACCGCAACGGCAGCGGGAACACGGTCAACGTGCAGAACAACCTGGTCCGCATGCACGCCTTCCAGAACAACTACGAGGGCCGCACCGAGCACAACGGCATCTGGAAGTGGGCGCGCGGCGGCCGCGGCCCGAAGGTGATCGTGCGCAACAACCGCTTCGTGACGTTCGACGCGCCGCCCGGCGGCACGCTGTTCCCCTTCGTGAATCGCGTGCACGCCTGCTCGAACAACGTGCTGCTCTTCGCCGGCTCGGAGGCGGAGTGGCAGCAGGCGCTCCTCGGGGGCTGCGACGAGCAGGGCGACGACGGCCTCTGCGACGGCGAGCGGATGCTGGCGCTCGCCTCCTGCTACACGGTGATCACGAAGCCCGACGCCCAGAGCGAGAGCGAGTTCCTCGCCACGCACTGGGACCCGTACGTGGCGAGCTGGAAGGCCGCGCACACGGCCGACCAGGAGTAGCGCTACTCGGCGTCGGCCGGAGCGAGCGGCAGCGCGAGGTGGCCCTTGCCGCGCAGCTCGTCCATGAAACCGGGCTCGTAGGCGCGCTCGGGCTCCGCGCGCACCATGCGGTCGAGCTCCTTCGCGTCCTCGCCGACGAGGATCCGCCACGCGCCCTTCCGCACGCCGTCCAGGATGATCGTGGCCGCGGCCGCCGCGCTGAGCGGCGCCTTGTCGCGGAAGTCCTCGGCCATCTGCTGCATGCCGGCGCGGAGCGCGTCGTCGGAGACGGCGTCGAGCGCGAGCCCGCGCTGCGCCATGCGGTCGCGCACCGCGCGCAGGTCCTCGGCGTTCATCTCCTTCGGGCTCGGCCGGCCGAGCACGGCCGGGCTGTTCAGCACGATCGAAGTGCCGACGTGCCCCGGCATCACCAGCGAGACGCCGACGTGCGGCGCGTTCACGCGCAGGTCGTTGATGAGCGCCTCGGTGAAGCCCTTCACCGCGAACTTCGCGGCGCTGTACGCGGTGTGCGGAATGCCCGGGCCGAGGCTCGCCCAGAAGCCGTTCACGCTGCTCGTGTTCACGAGGTGGCCCTCCGGCGCGGCGACCAGCAGCGGCAGGAAGGCACGCGTGCCGTAGTAGACGCCGTACCAGCACACGCCGAAGGTGCGCTCCCATTCCTCGCGCGCGTCGCCGAACAGGCTGCCGCCGCCGGCGATGCCCGCGTTGTTGAAGACGAGGTGCACGTGGTCCGTCGCGTGCTGCTTCTTCACCGCATCACGGAAGGCGAGCACCTGCGCCTCGTCCGAGACGTCGCAGCGGTGCGTCGTGATGCGGGTGCCCTTCGGCGCCGCCTTCTCGCAGAGCGCCTTCGTCTCCGCCATGTGCTCGGCGGAGACGTCGCAAATCGCGACGTGGCAGCCCTCGGCTGCGAGCTGCCTCGCGAGCTCGCGCCCCATGCCGGTGCCACCGCCGGTGATCACGGCGATCCTGCCTCGGAACTCCTTCATCTCGCCTCCTCTCGGAACGCCGGATGATGCCAGAGCCGCGGTATGTTGCGCGCGTGGCACTGCTGCCTCGCTTGATCGAACGTCTCGCGAAGCTGCCCCCTGCGACGCACCGGGTCGGCCGGGTCGAGCGCGACGTGTCGATCCCGATGGACGACGGCGCCCAGCTCCTCGCCGACGTCTACCACCCGGGCGGGGCGGAGCCCGCCCCGAGCGTGCTGATGCGCTCCCCGTACGGGCGGCGCAGCTTCGGGGGCCTGTTCGGCGAAATCCACGCGCGACGCGGCTTTCGCCTGATCGTGCAGAGCTGCCGAGGCACCTTCGGTTCGGGCGGCAGCTTCCGGCCGCAGTTCGACGAGCGCGACGACGGGCTCGCCACACTGCGCTGGATCCAGGCGCAGTCGTGGTTCGACGGGCGCCTCGCGATGAGCGGCCCGAGCTACCTCGGCTACGTGCAGTGGGCGATCGCGAGCGACGCGAGCCCGCCGCTGACCGCGCTCTGCCCGCACATCACCATGTCGAGCCTGGCCGGGCACTGGTACGCGGGCGGGTCGTTCTCGCTCGACGATGCGATCGGCTGGACGGCCCTGGTCTCGGGGCAGGAGCGACGCTTCGCCGGCCTCGATCGGCTGTTCGGCACGACCGCGCGGAGGGTGGCCCGGCACATCGACGGGCTGCCGCTGCTCACGCTCGACGAGCGCATCGTCGGCCGGCCGGTCCCGTTCTGGCGCGACTTCGTGAGCCACGCCTCCGCGCAGGACCCCTTCTGGGCGCCGGCCGACCACACCCGGCGCGTCGCCGGCGTGCGCGCGCCGGTGGCGATGGTGAGCGGCTGGTACGACATCTTCCTGCCGCTGCAGGTCACCGACTACCGCGCGCTCGCCAGCGCGGGCAACCCGCCCTGGCTGGTGATCGGGCCGTGGACCCACACCTCGTTCCCCGGCATGGGCGAGCAGCTCCGCGATTCGCTCGCCTGGTGCGCCGCGCACCTCCGCGGCGACCGCTCGCAGCTGCGAGCCGACCCGGTGCGGCTCCACGTGATGGGAGCGGACGAGTGGCGCGGCTTCGCGAGCTGGCCGCCGCCCGGCTACGCAGCCGAAGCCTGGCACCTCCACGGGGGCGGCCGGCTCGCGCGCGAGGCGCCCGGCGTCTCGGAGCCCGACGCGTATCGCTACGACCCCGCGGACCCGACGCCGATCGCCGGCGGCACGCTCCTCTCGGCGGCCGGTGGACGGCGCGACCAGCGCGCGACCGAAGCCAGGCGCGACGTCCTCGTCTACACGAGCGACGCGCTCGACCGCGACGTCGAAGTGATCGGCGAGGTCTCCGCCGAGATCTTCGTGTCGTCGAACAGCGGCCACTTCGACGTGTTCGTGCGCCTGTGCGACGTGGACGAACGCGGCCGCTCGACGAACGTCTGCGACGGGATTCAGCGCATCGAGCCGGGCCGCGGGCAGCAGCGCACGGACGCCGTCCTCGCCGTGCGCGTCGCGCTCTGGCCGACGGCCCAGCGCTTCCGGAAGGGCCACCGCATCCGCGTGCAGGTGTCGAGCGGCGCGCACCCGCGCTTCGCCCGCAACCTCGGCACCGGCGAGCCGCTCGCGACGGGAACCGCGCTGCGCCCGAGCGAGCAGTCGATCCACCACGCGCCGGGCCGGGCCTCGGCGATCCTGCTGCCCCTGCGAAGCCTCTAGCCCCGCGGCAGCCCGAGCACCTTCTCGGCGATGATGTTGCGCTGGATCTCGGACGAGCCCGCCGAGATCGTGCCGCCGAACGTGACGAAATACTGCTCGAGCGGCGTCCAGCCCGGGAACGGGCCCAGCTGGGGCGATGCGTCGAGGCCGCGCGCACCCTGGAGCTCCGCGCCGGCGAGCGCGAGGCCCTGGCGCGCCTCGCTGCTCATCAGCTTCATCAGCGCCTGCTCCGGCGCGCTGCCGCCGCGCGCGAACTTGGCGAAGCCGCGGTAGCCGAGGCAGCGCGCGGCCTGCGCGTCGGCGTACGCGCGCACCACCGCGTCGACGTGCACCGCGCGCTCCGTCGCGCCGAGGTTCTCGAGCCAGTGCGGTGCGTCGGCGATCAACCGGCCGGCGTTGGCCTGGAGACCCATTACGCCGTCGAGCCAGACCATGCCGCGCTCGTGCGCGAGCGAGCCATTCGCCATCGCCCAGCCGTTGCCGAGCTGGCCGACGAGCTGGCTCGCCGGGACCTCGACGCCGGTGAAGAACACCTCGTTCAGATCCGGGTCATGGCGCCCGACGATCTCGGGCAGCGGCTTCACCTGGACGCCGGGCCGGTCCATCTCGACCAGCACCACGCTGATGCCGCGGTGCTTCGGCGCGGCCGGATCCGTGCGACAGAACAGGAAGCAGAAGTCCGCGTAGTTGGCGCCGGAGGTCCAGACCTTCTGGCCGTCGATCACGAAGCGATCGCCGCGCAGCTCGGCCCGCGTCGCGAGCGCGGCGAGGTCGCTGCCCGCCCCGGGTTCGCTCATGCCGAGGCAGCCGGCCTTCTCGCCGCGCAGGATCGGCAGCGCGTAGTCGCGCACCTGGTCGGCGTTGCCGTAGTCGAGGATGGAGGGCGCGATGATGCCGAGGCCCTGCGGGTTGGTGGTGCGCGGCACGCCGGCGCGCATCAGCTCCTCGAGATAGACGAGCTGCTCGACGGGCCCGGCGTTGCGGCCGCCCCGCTCGGGCGGCCAGCCCGGCACGAGCCAGCCCGCATCGAAGAGCTGCCGCGCCCAGCGGCGCGACCAGTCCGGCAGGTGCGCGCTCGAGCGAGCGGGATCGGCCGCCATCTCGGCCGCGCTCGGCCGATGCTCGGCGAGCCAGGCGAGGAACTCGCGCCGGAAGTCCTCCACCGCTGCGTCGAAGGAGAGCCTCAAGCGGCCACCAGTCCGAGCTGCCTGGCCAGGCGCGCGCGGTGCTCGGTCGCGCCTCCGAGCAGCGCGTCCCCCGCTTTCGCGCGCATGAGCCAGAGGTGCAGGTCGTGCTCCCACGTGAAGCCGATGCCGCCGTGGAGCTGGAGGCCCTCCCCGACGAGGAGGCGCTGGCAGTCACCCGCCTCGGCCTTCGCGAGCGACGCCGCCTCCGCGCGGCGCGGGTCGTCCTCGGCCAGGGTGAGCGCCGCGAAGTACCCGAGCGCGGTGGCGCGCTCGACCGCGAGGTACATGTCCGCGAGCCGGTGCTTCAGCGCCTGGAACGAGCCGATCGGGCGCTCGTACTGGCGCCTCACCTTCGCGTACTCGAGCGTCTGCTCGAAGATGCGGCGGCACGCGCCGACGGTCGCCAGCGCGAGAGCCACGGTGGCGACCTCGAGCGCTCGCGACACCGCGCGTTCGGCGGCGGGGCCCGGCGCGATCACCACGCGCTCGGCCGGCACGTCTACGCCATCGAGCGTGAGGTCCGCGAGGGCCAACGTCGGATCGAGCAGCCGGCGCGGCTTGGCCTTCAACTCGTCGCCGGGCACCAGGAACACGCCGAGGCCCTCGTCGCCGCGCGCGACCACCGCGATCTCGTCGGCGGTGGCGCCGTCGAAGACGCCCGTCTTGTGGCCGGTGAGGCGGAAGCCCCCGCCCTCGCGGCGGGCCTCGCACGCGATGCGGCCGAGCTCCCAGCGGTCTTGCTCGGCGAGCGCCACGGTCCCGGTGAGGGCGCCGGCCGCGATGCGTCCGAGCCGCTCGCTCGCCAGCGCCGACGACCCCGCCTCCTGGAGCAGCGGCGCGAGCTGCGTCGCGGTCGCGAGGAACGGCCCGGGCGCCACCTCGCGGCCGAGCTCCTCCGCGACGAGGCAGAGCTCCACCGCGCCGAGCCCGAGCCCGCCCTGCGCCTCGGCGATCGCCACGCCCGGCCATGCGAGCGCCACCATCTGACGCCAGAGCGCGGCGCCGGTCTCGTCCCCTTCGTGCACGGCGCGCGGCAGCGCGGGCGGGCACTGCTCCTCGAGCACGCGCCGCACCCCGTCCCTCAGCTCGCTCTGCTCCTCGGAGAGCTCCAGGTCCATCGGCGCGCAACGGTAGCTAGGATTCCTGCGACGCACGCCTGGAGGACGCGCATGCTCGACCGCCGTGAGCTGCTCCGCCGTGGGATCGCGCTCGGCCTCGCGCCGGCGCTGCTGCCGCTCGCGGGCGGGGCCGAGGCGGCCGCCGCCGAGCCGCCGCACGTGCGGCGCCGCGTGAAGCTCGGCCGGACCGGGCTCGAGCTGCCCGACATCGGCTTCGGCTCCTCGTCGCTCTCGGGCGACGCGGCGCTCGTGCAGCACGCCTTCGCGCGCGGCATCACGTACTTCGACACCGCCGAGAGCTACCAGGGCGGGAGCTCCGAAGAGACGATCGGCCGCGCGCTCGCCGGCCGGCGCGACGAGGTGCTGCTCGCGAGCAAGCAGAGCGCGAGCGCCAGTGCTTCGCGCGCGGAGCTGTTCGACACGCTCGAGGGCAGCCTGCGCCGCCTCCGCACCGACCGCATCGACGTCTACTTCAACCACGCGGTGAACGACCCGGCGCGGCTGCGCAACGAGGAGTGGTTCGAGTTTGCGTCGCGCGCGAAGCAGCAGGGCAAGATCCGCTTCACCGGCATGTCGGGCCACGGCGGGCGGCTCGTCGAATGCCTCGACCTCGCGGTCGACGGCAAGCTCGTGGACGTGGTGCTCGTGGCGTTCAACTTCGGCCAGGATCCGGCCTTCTACGAGAAGTTCACGGGCAGCTTCGACTTCGTGGCGCGCCAGCCCGAGCTGCCGCGCGTGCTCGCCAAGGCGCGCGCGGCGGGCGTCGGCGTCGTGGCGATGAAGACGCTGCGCGGCGGGCGCCTCAACGACATGCGGCCCTATGAAGGGACAGGCGCCACGTACGCGCAGGCCGCGTTCCGCTGGATCTTCGCGACGGGCCTCGCCGACGCCCTTGTCGTCACCATGAAGAGCGCCGCGCAGGTGGACGAGTACCTCGGCGCCTCGGGCTGGACGAAGCCGCACCCCGCGGACGCCGGCCTGCTCCGGCGCTACGCGCGCCGCACCGAGCGCACGCAGTGCCGCTACGGCTGCGGCGACTGCGCCACCGCGTGCCCGGCCGGCGTGTCGATCCCGGACGTGCTGCGCGCGCGCATGTACGCGGTGGACTACGGCGAGCCGAGCCTGGCGCACGCGGCGCTGGCCGAGGTGGGCGGCGCCGCCGCGTGCCTCACGTGCGACGGGACGCCATGCGCGACGGCGTGTCCGCACGGCGTCGCGATCCCGGAGCTCACGAAGCAGGTCGGCGTCACGTTCGGGTGACTCGAGACCGTTCTCAGCGCGGTTCCATGCCGCTCTTCCCGCCGAGTCGCGGCAACCCGTCGGTGAGCTCGACCCAACCGGCGCGGTCGTCCCAGAAGACGTGCACGCGTGGAACTGCCCCGTGATCGGGAGCCAGACTGGCGAGCGCGACGTCGATCACGCCCGGATGCGTGTCGAGCGTGCAGAACAGCGAGCTCCCGCAAGTCCGGCAGAAGGATCGCGTGCCGATCTCCGACGAGCGGTAGTGCACGAGCTCGGTGTCGCCCACCGTCACCCGCACTCGTTCGCTCGGCAGGGCTGCCCAGGTCACGAAGGCCGCGCCGTGCGCGCGCTGGCACATCGTGCAGTGGCAGTGGGCGACGCGGTCGAGCGGGCCGCTGACCTCGAACCGCACCGCGCCGCAGAGGCACGCGCCGGCGACGACGTTCTCGCCCATGCCGGCAGCGTGCCCGACGGTGCCGTCCCGCGCTAGCTCGGCTTCCGGAACTGCTTGAAGTCCGGCGGGCTCTTCTCGAGGAACGCCTTCACCGCCTCGATGTTCTCGGGCGAGCCCGCGAGAGCGCGCATGCCGACGTCTTCGGCGGCGAGCGCCGCCTCGATGCCCGCCTGGTTCGCGACCTGGAGCGTGCGCTTGATGCCGGTGAGCGCGGAGATCGGCCACTGCGCGATCTGGCGCGCCTTCGCGAGCGCGGTGGGGAGCAGCTCGACGTCGGGGAGCCGCCGCGCGGCCATGCCCATCTCGACGGCGCGGGCGGCGTCGATCCACTCCGCGGTGAGCAGCAGCTCCGCCGCGCGCTGGCGGCCGATCGCGGACTGGAGCGTGTAGCTGCTCGCGATCTCGGGCACGAGGCCGAGGTTCGCGAAGGGGAGCCGCATGCGGACGCTCTCGCCGACGTAGACGACGTCGCAGGCGATCGCGATGGTGCAGCCGCCGCCGACGGCGACGCCGCTCACGGCGGCCAGCAGCGGCTTGTCGAAGTCGAAGATCGCCTTCACGCAGGCGTAGAAGGCGCTCGCGAGGCCGTCCTTGCGCGGCACGCGCGTGCCGCCCGTGAAGTTGCTGAGGTCGGCGCCCGACGAGAAGTTGCCTCCCGCGCCGGTGAGCAGGACGACGGCGATGCGCGGATCCTGGCGCGCCTCGTTCAGCGTGTCCGCGAGCGCGTCCCACTGCGGCTCGTCGAAGGCGTTCTTCACGCGCGGGCGGTTCAGCGTCGCGAGGAGCACGCCCTCGTCGTCCAGCTGCTTCAGGATGCGCTCTTCGCTCATGGCGGACCCCCGGAAGAGGCGGAACCATACACTCCCGGCGTGGATCCGACGCTCTGGTACTTCGCGTACGGCAGCAACCTCGACCCGGGCACCTTCCTCGGGCGGCGGGGGATGCGGCCGCTCGCGACGCGAATCGGCGTGCTCCACGACTTCGAGCTGCGCTTCGACCTGCCGGTCGGGCCGGGCGAGCGCGGCGTCGCGAACGTCGCGCCGCGGCCGGGCGACCACGTGTGGGGCGCGCTCTACGAGCTGACGCACGGCGAGGTGGAGTGGCTCGACCGCACCGAGGGGGTGGACAAGGGCTTCTACCGGCGGCTCGCGATCGAGGTGGTGACGCCCGACGACGCGCGCATCGCGGCCTTCACCTACTGCTCCGAACACAGCCGACCCGAGCGCAAGCCCTCGCAGCGCTACCTCGGCCTCCTGCTCGCGGGCGCGCGCGAGCTCGGCCTGCCCGCCGCGTACGTGGACCGCCTGCTCGCGCTGCCGCTCGCCGCGGACGAGCGCGACCGCCAGCTGCCGCTTCTCTAGAGCCTACGCTAGCGGCGTGTAGTCTCCGCCCTCGCAAGGGCGGAACTCCTCGGGCCAAGGACCCGTAAGCCGGCAGAGCATTCGCAGCTGAATCGGTGCGTCCCGATTGATTCGATCAACCGTGACCTCGACGTCAACGGGGTCGGGCGGTGCAAGAAGCTGCCCGAACTCGCGGGCGAAGTACCGAGGGCAGTAGCCAACGATCCACGGCGGGTCGTCGGTTCGAAGCACAATCGCATACTTGTCGTGCTTGTTCTGGACGTCCGGCATCACGAAGAGGCGTGCGCCAGGAGTGAGGCTATCGATGCGAGCCACAGACTCCTTCGGGAGGTATCGAATCCCATGGCTGAAGAAGTGAATGTCGCAGGTGCCATCCTTCTGCTCGGTTGGGCACGGGAATACGGTGAAGTTGTCGGTCCGCCGAATGCCTTCGGTGAGGCCAAGGAGCTGAAGAGGGTCCGCTTCGTTCCCCTTGAGGTTGAGCCAATGCAAGAGCTGTTGGTACTCGGGCCGCGACTTCGGCAGAACTCGGTTGGAGAAGAGAGGAAGGAGATCGAGCGACTCGTACTGCTTTCCGAGGTCTTGCATGTTGCCGAGCCGAGGGAATCGGCTCGAAGCCAGCGCTCCCTGGGTGTAGACGAACAGATATCGGCCGCCCTCCGAAGTGAGACGCCCCACCGGGTACCAGGCCCGACTCTCCGGATCCTGCCACGCAAGGAAGAGCTTCGTCATGCCCACTCCCTCCTGGTCGCCTCGAGCCGAGATCGATTGGCTCTCAGGATTGCCTTCGCGAACTCAACCGCCGGCTCAGAGATCCGTTCCGTAGGCACTTGATCGAGGATGCGTGTGACAGATGCGGTCTCGACCTCGCAGATGCGATTCAACCAGGCGCCCGCAGACTCACGATGCAGCTTCGCTGCTTCCAAGAAGGCATCAAGAGTCGACATCGCGCGCCGGTCGCCGGGCCGAAGATATAGCGCTGAGCGCGCCCGGAGCACGTAGGCCTCCACCGATCGGCCCTGATCTCGGGTGAACAGACGTTCACGTCTCTCCTCATCAGTCTCGTTTCGGCCTAGGCTCGACGCGTGGTCAAAGGATGGGGCGAGGTGATTCTCGCCGGTCTGCAGCCGTACCAGGCCCCAGTTCTGGTGGTGACGATCTTGATTGGCGATCCATGCGTCGAACGCTAGGTACCCGACGAACACGTCAGCAGCTGCTGGAAACGCTGGGTCTGCTGCCATCCCCGCAGGAATCCTCGCCTGGCTCGAGTGCATGATGGCGAGTACTCGGTTGAGCGTGTGTTCGCTCACTCGAAAGAGTTTGGACGCCGGGTAGTCATCTACGACTTGCGCTAGGAGGTCGTTCCCATGAATAAGGAGACCTCCGGCGGGTACGAAGGACGGTGTGACTACCCCACGCCTTCCACGCCAGGTCGCGAGCTCGTACCTTGCGCGTGGCAGCCCGATCAGCTGGCAGAGTTCACTCGCGACCTTCTCCGACCAGTCTTCTCCGGTCGACGGTCGAGATTCCTTGAAAAGCCAGCTCGCGCCGCCTTCTCCCGCGAACCAGAACTTCGGTTTCGTGCCGATCTGCTCGGTCAGCTCCGCCGCGTCGTCCGTGACCTCGATGATCGGAAACACAGCCGGATAGCAGCCCAGTGCGATGCCTCGTGCAATGCCCTGCGGGCCTCAGCGAAGACGCGGCAGTCTCTTGGCGGGTCCCTAACCCGCGAGCCCCGAAGGGCCGATCCAACACCTCGATGGATGTCGATTGCTCCTTCGCGGATCGTGAGCGCAAGGCGCTCGGGCGGCGTTGGGTGCTCGGGATCGTGTCGCTGTTCCTCGCGACGCTCGCGGCGTTCGCAGTGCTCTGCCTTCACTTCCCGCACGTGCTGACCACGCCCGAGCTGCGCGCGGTGTACCCGATGCGCCTCGTGCGCGCGCTGATCGCGGGCGGGATCGTCGCGGCGGCGGCGCTCGGCGCGCTCGCGGTGGCGTTCCGCCGCGGCCGGCGGCTCGGCGCGCTCGGGCTCGCGCTCGCCTTCGCGGCGCAGCTCGCCGGGGGGGCCTGGGTCGAGGTCGAGACGCCGGTGGCGCGCTCCAATCACCTCGGCCTCGACTGGCTCGCGCTCGACCTGCTGCTGCTCGTCGCGATCTTCGTGCCGATCGAGCGGGCGTTCGCGCGCCTGCCCGAGCAGCCCGTGTTCCGGCGCGGCTGGCGGACGGACCTCGCCTATTTCTTCACGAGCCACCTGCTCGTCCAGCTCGTGGCGCTCGCGACGGTGACCCCGGCGCTGGTGCTGTTCCGCTGGGCGGCGTGGCCGGCGCTCCAGGACGCCGTCGCCGGACAGCCGCTCTTGCTCCAGCTCGTGGAAGCCGCGCTCGTCGCGGACCTCACCCAGTACGCGGTGCACCGCACGTTCCACGCCGTGCCCTGGCTCTGGCGCTTCCACGCCATCCACCACTCGAGCGAAGCGCTCGACTGGCTGGCCGGCTCGCGGCTGCACCTCCTCGACGTGATCGCGACCCGCGCGCTCGGCTTCGTTCCGCTCTTCGTGCTCGGCTTCGCGCCCGCGGCGCTCGCGGCCTATCTGGTGTGGGTCGCGGCGCAGGCGACGTGGATCCACGCGAACCTGCGCTGGCGCGCGCGCTGGCTCGACCCCCTCGTCGTCACGCCGCGCTTCCACCACTGGCACCACGCCGCCGATCCGGCCGCGCGCGACAAGAACTTCGCCGTCCACTTTCCGTGGATCGACCGCCTGTTCGGCACGCACTTCCTGCCCGCGGAGGGCTGGCCGGCCCGCTACGGCGTGCTCGAGGACGCACCGCCGCCGGGCTTCACCGCTCAGCTCGTCTGGCCGTTCAGCCGGCGGGCTGGATGATCGACTGGTACTCCGTGTAGGGCGCGATGCCCTCGGGGCCGCACTCGCGCCCGATGCCGCTCTTCTTGAAGCCGCCGAAGGGGCTGTTCATGTCGACGAGCATCGGGGTGTTCACGGTAATCGTGCCGGTGCGGATCCGCGTCGCGACGTCGACGCCGTGCGCGGTGTCGCGGCACCAAACGCCGCCGCCGAGCCCGAAGTCCGAGTCGTTCGCGATCGCGATGGCCTGCTCCTCGCCGTCGTAGGGGATCACCACGAGCACGGGCCCGAAGATCTCCTCGCGCGCGATCTTCATCTGGTTGTTCACGTCGTAGAAGAGCGTCGGGTCGATGAACCAGCCCTTGCTCTGGCCCTTCGGCGCGCCGCCGCCGGTCGCAACCTTGGCGCCGGCCTGCTTGCCGGCGTCGAGGTAGCCGAGGATCTTGTCGCGCTGCCGCTTCGCGACCACCGGCCCGATCTGCGTGGCCGGGTCGAGCGAGTTGCCCACCTTCATGGCGGCCATGCCGGCGGCCATCGCGTCCACGACCTCCTTGTAGCGGCTGCGCGGGGCGAGGAAGCGCGTCTGCGCGGCGCACGCCTGGCCGTTGTTCAGGAGGCCCGCGCCGAGCATCTGCGGCACGGCGGCGGCGAGGTCCACGTCTTCGAGGATGATTCCCGCGCTCTTGCCGCCGAGCTCGAGCGTGCAGCGCTTGATCTGCTCGCCGCAGAGCGCGCCGATCCGCGCGCCGGTCGCGCTGCTGCCCGTGAAGCTCACCTTGTCCACACCCGGATGCTTGACGAGATACTCGCTCGTCTCGCGGCCCGCGCTGAGCACGTTGATCACGCCCGGCGGCAGACCGGCCTCCTGCGCGGCCTCCATCAGCAGGTACGGGTCGAGCGCCGTCTCGGGCGCGGCCTTGATGATCACGGTGCAGCCGGCTGCGAGCGCCGGGCCGAGCTTCATCGCGATCACGTAGAGCGGCACGTTCCACGGCACGATGAGCGCGCACACGCCGACGGGCGCGCGCCGCACGCGCACGGGCTGGCCCATCAAGCCCTTCCGCGTCTCGTCGAACGGGAAGCTGCGCGCGAAGCCGGCATTGAGGTCGAGCACCATGGTCGAAGACAGCACCTGCACGCCGAGCGACATCGAGATCGGGCACCCGTTCTGGGACGAGATCGTGTTCGCGATGTCCTGGCTGCGCTTCTTCAGCGCCTCGGACAGGCGGTTGATGCCGTCGGCGCGCTCCTCGCGGCTCCAGCGCGGGAAGGGACCCTTGTCGAACGCCTCGCGTGCGGCGGCCACGGCGCGGTCCACGTCGGCCGGCGTCGCATCGGGCACGCGGCCGATCACCTCTTCGGTGTTGGGTGAGATGACGTCGATGCGGCCCTTCGCGTCCGACTCCACGAACTTTCCGCCGACGAAGATCTGGCTGCGCTCCTGCACGGGTGCTCCTTCGAGGTAGGCAGGAGGGTATAGCGCGGCTCAGCGCAGGAGCCCGAGCTCCTTCGCGCGCGCCAGCTCCTGCTCGTAGCCGGGGTTCGGCCGGCAGATGTGCTTCGAGGTGCCGGTGGCGAGGAGGCGGCCGTCCTCGCTCCAGAGCCGCGAGACGCAGCCGAGGAGGCCGTCCCGAGCGAGCGGCACCACGCCGTCGGCCAGCATCCAGCGCGTGCCCGGCGCGAAGGCGTGGAACTGCACGGTCAGGTCGAGGTTCGGCGTCAGGAACGGGAACGGCCAGGCGTGCGCGGCGATCGTGGCGTTCCAGCCGGGGAAATCGAGCCAGAAGAGCTGGCGCACGGCGTCGGCTTCGCGGCCCTCGATCTCCGTGTCGGTGAAGCGCAGCCACGTCTTCCACTCCGGCGCGCCGGGCGGCTCGCGCCAGCGCAGCGGGCGGCCTTCGATGCTGCGCCAGATCGGGTACCACTGCGCGTACTCGTCGCCGGCGAGGTCCTGGTACCCGCGTAGCGCATCCGGCTTCGGCGTCGTCGGCGCGGCGGCGAAGTCGTGCGCGTAGCCGGTGAGGCCGTCGTCCGCCGTCCACACCGTCGCCGCCACCAGCAGGCGATCCTTCTGCATCACGTGCACGCGCAGCGACTCCGCGCGCTTGCTCCCGCCGAGCGAGACGACCCGCAGCTCGACCGGCGCGAACTCGCCGACGGCGAGGAAGTGGCAGGAGAAGCTCGCGGGCCGCGGGAGCCGGCTCTC
>Ga0187892_10002407_pt1 | contig 37627 bp, 26 predicted proteins | sample MA1701073metaG_FD_139345 | JGI IMG/M metagenome (GOLD analysis project Ga0187892, IMG submission 139345) | Bio-ooze microbial communities from a basaltic lava cave in the Kipuka Kanohina Cave System on the Island of Hawaii, USA - MA170107-3 metaG ... | reverse complement strand
TGGGATTGACTCGCAGCCGGCAACCGTGGAGGTAGCTTGCGAACCCAACGATCCCCACGGCAAGCGTGGGGGATTCCCACCAACAACCTCGGGATGCGCCGGAGAGATTGCACCCCTTCATTTTTCGCGTGCAATTTCCGTTCGACTCCGCGAATATCCACGCCCCGTCGGTCGAGGACGCACGTTGGCGGGCATTTCCGGAGCAATGGGAGACAGACGAATGGCGACTGCAAAGATGCCGACCTTGTCGTTTCGCGGGCAGACGAGCGCGATCGTGGAGTTCGCGTTCGGCGAACTTCGCAGCTACCTCGGCCGCACGCCCGCGCTCCACAACCTCAAGGAAATCCAACTCGCGGTCGAACCCGGCGAGCGGGATGCCTTCGAGTTCCGCGCCGAGAAAAGCAGTCTTACGCTCGTCGGCGCGACCGAACGCAGTTGCCTCTACGCCGTCTATGCGTTGCTGGAAAACTGCGGCTGGCGGTTTCCCGTGCCCGGTGAGGAGCGATTCGAGTCGCAATCCTTTCGCGCGGCGTCGTGGCGAAACCTGCAAGGCAAGACCGAAGCGAGCTTCGCTTTCCGCGGTCTGTCGGTGCTCAGCAATTCGGCGGATGAACTCGCGGCGGTCGTCGATTGGATGGGGAAACAGCGGCTCAATTCGATCTTCCCCGGGCACAAAGGCGACAACGCCCGCTGGAAGGAACTGCTGCCCGACCTCGAACGGCGGGGCATTCGCGTGGAAGTGGGCGGCCATATCCTGGACGAGTTTCTCCCGCTCGAATTGTTCTCCCAGAGACCCGAATTGTTCCGCATCAAGGACGGACAGCGCCGCGAGGACGGCAATTTCTGCACCAGCAACCCCGAGACGTTGCGGATCGTGACCGAGAACGCGATGAAGTTCGTCCGGGAAGCGCCCGCCGCGCAGGTGTTCCATTTCTGGGCCGAGGACGTCACCGGCGGAAGCTGGTGCCAGTGCGACCAGTGCAAGGCGTTCTCCCCCGCCGAACAGATGTTGCGGGCGATCAACGCCATCGCCGACGCCCTGGCGCAGGAGCGTCCGAGCGCAGTCGTGGACCTGATCCTCTATCACGACACGCTGGAGTTCCCGGAATCGCTGCAGCCGCGCTCGAACGTCTGGGCGTTCTATTGCCCGCGCGAACGCTGCTACGCCCACGGCCTCGGCGATGCCAATTGCCCCCACAACGCCTGGTACGCTTCGCGGCTGAACGCGGCCAAGAACTCCTTCGGCGCGCGCCTGAGCGTGTTCGAATACTACTGCGACCTGGTCCTCTGGCGGTGCCTGGGTATCACGGTCCCGGCGACGATCGTCAACGATCTTCCCTGGTACAAATCGCTCGGCGTGGACCAGGTGCAGGCGCTGCACTTCGGCCAATTCAGCAACTGGGCCTACGCGCTCAACGCCTTTGCGTTCGCCCGGGCAAGCTGGGACGTCCAGCTCAAGCGTGACGCGTTGGTGACGCAGTTTTGCCACGCGCGCTACGGCGAACACGCGCGCCTGATGTTGCAGGCGTATTTCTCGTTTGAGCAAGCATCGCTGCAAGCGCTGACCTTCGACGGCTACGGGAAGGATTGCTACGACATCCGCGATTTGCCGGCGCAGCCCGCCGAGTTCGCGCAGAAGCACATCGCATCGATCGAGCAGGCGGTGGGGCAAATCGAGACCGCGCTTGCGAAGTTGCCCGATACCGGCCATCGCGCCATTCAGGGTGAACGTCTGCTGCTGGAGTTGACCCGCGACAACCTGCGCTCGCTCGTCCATCAGTTGCGCGGCTTGCAATTCGAGCAAGCCTCGACGGAGCCGGATCGCGCCGCTAAAATGAACGCCGAGTACGACGCCGCGATTGCGTTGCTGAAAGACCTGCAGAAGCGAATGACCGAGGCGCCGCGCCAAACCACCGGCGCATGGGGGGCCGAAGGCGCGCCCGGCCAGTTCCAGCAGATCGCCGAGTTGCTTCAGTCCGCCAAGGACGGCAAACGGCACCGGAACTGGTAGTAGTCCGACCGACAACCTGTCGAACTTCCCCTTCGCCGACCGGCCTCGTGCCATCGCTCGGCAAGGAGCTCGGAGATGAGATTGGGCAGGTAAACCGAAGAGCGTGAGCTAGGCCGAAGCGGTTCACCCCAATCCGAACTGGAAATACGGATTGCCGTTGCCTGCCGCCTGGCCACGGACGAGGTATTGTTTGCGGTCTTCGCGGGGCTGGATTCGCGTGGTCGCGGGAACGTAACGGATGGTGAACGCGGCGCGACGGCGATACGAGCAGTTGGGTTCGCTGCCGTGAATGATGTACGAGTGGTGCAGCGAAAGGTCGCCGCGCTTGAGAAGCACGTCCTCGGATTTGTTTTCATCCACAATACCCTCGGGTAATGCTACCGCGTGATCCTGGATGAGATCGGGCTTGTCGGTGAGTTTCTGGCCGTAGTCGACGCAGCCGGCGTGACTGCCGGGAATGACGCGCAGACAACCGTTCTCTGGATTGGCGTCGTCGATGGCCATGTAGGCGGTGACAGCCACCTTCGGTTCGATGCGCGGCCAGTACGGTCCGTCTTGATGCCACGCCACGCCCATCCCACCGGCGGGCTTGCTGAGGATGTGCGAGTATAAGAGCACAATATCCGGGCCGAGGATTTGTTCGACCACGTCGAGCAGACGCGGCAAGGTGCAGACGCCGTAGATGCCGCGATGATGATAATGCGCCTCGCGCAACGGGTCATGACTTTTGTCTGCTGCTTTCACCCCTTGGTTGGCGACCAGATAGTCCTCGACCGTGCGCACTTCCGCCTCGGTGAAAAAGCCGGGAACGGTCACGTAGCCTTTGTTCCGATAATGGTCGAGTTGGTGATTGGTTAGTGAGTCACGCGTCATGATTCATTTCTCCTCGTATAGTTCGATCAAGTCGATCCCCAAGCTGTTTGCAGCGACGCCGGGTTTGCCGCGAAGTTGCTCGATGCGAATGTGACGCACGGAGCGACCATCGAGCGGCAGCCAGAGCGGGCCTTCCTCGTCGGGGATGTGGATGTCGCGCTTGACCGTGTGGAACGAGCGCCCGTCGTCGCTCACGGACACGGTGTAATTGTAGATCGGTGGGAAACGATCCACGGCCTGGCCGATGATGCCGCGATACGGGCCGCTGAGGCGAATGCCGGTGAGCTTGCGCGATTGTGGAAGGACAATCTTCATGCTCGCCTCCATGTGGCCGGCCATGCCGCAGTCCTGGCCGGTCTCGTAGAGCGCGTTGCCGACCGTACACCATGGCGGCTGAGTGCTGTCGAGCGACTTCTCCAGACGCGGCTTGGCTGGAAGTTCGAGCACGATGCCGTCCGCGGTTCTCCAGATGCGGCCGTCCTCTTCCTCCTTCCCGTTCGTCAGGTCGACTTTCTCGCCGATTAGCGGGATGGAATTCAGCGCCTCGACGCGTCTCGAGCCGAATTCGTAGCGCGGCTTGGGTGGATGCGCTTCGTCCGCGGCAGTCGGCACGACACCGGTCGCGGCAATCAGGATCGGATTGGCCGTGACGCCTTGCTTTGGCGAGGCGACGATGATGCGGTCGATCTTCTTCTTCGGGAACGGGTTGACCCATTCCGTCCGGTACAGGTTCGCTTCGTTGCCGCTGCCGGTCTGGCCGCGCCACACCAGGCGCGCGCGGGCCATGCCCTTGCTGCGCGGGGCGTAATCCCAGTTATCCGGCAGGCCGTCGAACTTCGTGATGTTGAGGCCGTTCTTCAACCCGATCGGCTCGTACGTGCCGTCGTCGTACACCACGAAGTAGTACCCGCAGAATTCCTTCACGGTCCAGTAAGCCACGCCGATGTTCGCATCGAGCGTGTGGAGGAAGTTCAGGCTCGCCGCCGTGCGCCCGACGGGTATCTCGACGCGCTCCGGCAATTCGCAGTTGTAGCCCCAGCGATTGTGCACCATCACGGCGGAGTCGAGAACGTCGAACGGCACGCCCGCGAAGTGGCGCTGGCCGGGTTTGAGCGCGCGCAAATCGTAGTTCGGCCCGAGATCGGCCCAGCCCTTGCCGTCGCCGGCCGTTTCGTCCATGAACGTACGATTCACCTGATGGCGCAGGTCGATTGTGAAAAACTCCGCCCCGGCGCGTCGGCTGGGGAGATTTTCGCCCAGCCAGAGCTTGCTGAACACCGGCATGAAATGTTCGACCAACGCATCGACTTCTTCCGAGCCGTTCCGCGCCCGGTTCGGCGACCAGAGTGAGGGCATCATCGAGAGGATTTCCGTCGGACGGAACGCGGCGTCGCTGAGGTTCTGGTAGTAGCCCTGGAACACGTCGGGGATCGGTTCGCGCCGGTTGCCGCCCCACAGGATTACCGGGAAACCGAGCTTGTCGAATCGCTTCGCGAGTTCCTCGCCGTGCCAGACGAAAATGAGCACGTCTTTGGCGTAGCCTTTCTGGGACAGAATATCGGCGGCCTTGCGCCAGTCGTTCTCTTTGTCGTCAGGGTGGCTGAGGCCGGGAATGTAGAACGGCGAGTCGATGATCAGCACCTTCTTTCCCTTGCCCTTGAAGCACACGAGGATTTTCTCCACGGTATCGGCCATCAATTCGTGGCCGCTCAGGTTTCGCGCCCGGCAACGTTCGCACACGTTCCAACGCGAGCCGGCTTCGGGAATGTACATCTCGTCCATGTTGACGTTGATGTAGTCGCCGGGGCACGCGGCCGCCTTGTCGATCTGCGCGAAATAGGATTTCCACATCTCGGGATGCGAGGGGCAGGGATTAATGCGGCCCGGGTTCAGGTCTTCGTATTTTTCGCCGGGCTTGCGTTCGGTCCATTCGCGCGGGTTCGGGCCCCAGGCGAGGTTGAACTGCACCATGGGCACGAGTTGCAGAAACCGGTCGTGCGCCATCTCGCTGAGCTTCGCGGCGGGCTCGATCTGGTCCAGGTTGACGAACGTGTAGTGGGTGACCCGGAACCGGGCCAGAGTCTTGATGAACGAGGCGTTGATCTGTTGGACGCCGGAGACCAAGCGGATGGTTTTGTCGGGCCAGTCGTGAATCGTGCAGGCCGGCAGGTTGTGGTCGCCCTTGGCGTCCGTGCGCAGAAGCCCCATCAACGTCTGCGTGGCGTAAAACACCCCTTGCTCGTAGTCGCCGCGAATCTCGACCCGGTCGGGGGTGATTGACAGCGAGTAGGCTTGGGGGCGAAGTGTCGAGTGTCGAGTGTCGAGTGGATGGAAGACGATGTTTCCGTTCGGGTCGGTGACGACTTTCAGGTCAAGTCCAGTTTCGTCCTTCAAATCCGCCGCGAGAATCTCCGCCGTGCGTTTCGTACGCTCGCTCGCGGCGGGCGATATGCAGATCGACATGCCGGACGTAAGCGCGAATTCTCCTTTCTGGGTCTTCATCTCCTGCGGCAGCGGCAGCAACGGTGGATCGGGCAACGCGATGGGGATCTCAGCGGGCTTGGCGATGGTCATCTCGCCTCCGAGTTGGAGCAAGGGCTTCTTCGCGATCTGTTCCTTGCCGGCCGACCGACCCCAGATGCGCACCTCGGAGAAGCCGCAGTAGGTTGCTTCCCACACCCCGTGCACCCGCACCCAGCGCGCATTCATTCCGCCGACGGGCAGGACGAGCGGTTTGCGCAGTTTCGGGAAACTGCCGCGGATGTGCGTCGCGCGATCGGAATATGCCTGCACGGTGGTCCAGCGAGGTTCGCCATCGGACTTGAGAATGATCTCGATGTTGCGCGCATAGTTGTCGCTTGCCTGCGCTTCGACCTGATCGATGTGATATTCCGCGCCGAGATCGAACACGATGTCGATGCCGGTGGAGGTTTGCAGGTAAATCGGGTAACCGATGCGCGTGCGAGATTCGCCATCGGTGAGTTTGCCCTCGGCAAACGTCACCCAGCCGCCGGCGTGATTCGGGTATTCGTCGAGATTGGTCGCGCGGCCCGGTGGGTGGAACGGGCTGAAGTGCGGGAAATAGAAAAAGTCGGTGCGCCCGTCGAAGTAGGTGTACCGGCCATCCACACGTTGATTACGGGCGGTCGCGTTGCCGGTCAGACACAACGAATCATCGCGCAACCCGGCCATCGCGACGAGCGGCTTTTGTTCCGGGTCGGACTGTGCCTGACCCGGCTCCGGGCCCGGCAGTGCGACCTCGGTCTTCAGCAACTTCGCCAGTCCGCCAGATTTTTCAATGAACTCGATGTTGTCGGGCACGGATTGAATCATGAAGAATGAACCGTCGTATCCCTCGACCGGCTTCGGCACAACTTGGATTGTCGCCGGCTTGCCGGCTTCGACTGTATCCGCCGGCAACGACAGCAGGAACAAGCCGAACGGATCGCCGTAGCCGTCGAGACGCAGGTGGACGTAGAGCGCGCGCACCTCACCCGATTGCCAGAGGGTCGAACCATTGACCGAGGAATGAATCGTGACAACCGGCTTGCCGTTGACGTTGACGAGAAACGGCACGCCGACAATCGTCGCGCCTTCGCCGCCGGGACAGGCGGCAATGACAAATGTGACGCGCTGCCCCTTGCGTGATGCCGGCACGATGGCGGTGAACCATTCCATCTGCTGCGGCTCATGGAACTTCGACCGCACATACGCCGATTCCGCGTTGCTACCGGTGTAACTGAAGTAGGGCGCTCGCTCGGGCGCGCGGCTGACTTTCTCGAAACCTTCGACGAGATTGACGAACATCTCCAGCTTGAGTTCCGACAGCGGACGTTCGTCGCTCGGGGCCGGCTCGGCGGCGATCATCGCGACCGGCAGCAAGCCGAGGCACAGGCTGGCTACAAGCTTGGTCATTTCCCTCTCAGGAACGCCGCCTTGTCGAAAGCCGCGAGGTACGGTTTGCAGATGTTATCTTCGTGCTCGCTGTAGTAGGCGACGAGGACCTCCGTCGGCGTCTCGACGAACCGCGGGTAGGAGCAGTCGCCCATGCTGTCCACGACGGCCCAGGGGACGAGCTTGCGATCCTTGGTGAACTTGTGAATCACGGTGTACGCGACGCCATCCTTGCTCACGTAGCGCAAGGTCTTGCTCTCTTTCAGCTCGGGAATTTGGCCGCGATAGTAGGCGCGGCTGCCCATGAAGGTTTGCCCGCCGCACTCGAAGAACGAGTGGCCTTCCGCGACCTGGCGCTGGTTGGCTTCCTCCCATTGCTTGTACGGCGGCTTGGCGATGGCCAGTGAACAGAAATCATCGGTCCATTTGCGCCGAACCACGACGACGATGGTGCGGTCCGGCTCGAACCGCATCGCCGCTTCGCTGACGTTGACATTGACGGCCGGCAGCGTGGAGACGTGCTTCCAATCCAAACAGTTGCTGGACCGAATCAAATGAACGTCGCGTGGAATGGGTTGACCGTCAGCTCCCTTCCCAGACACGGTGCTCTGCGCGGCGCACCAGAACATCTTCGATTCCTGGTCGTAGATCACCTCGTAGAGCCAGTACTGCGGCTTGTACACTTTCCGTTTGCGCGAGAACTTCACGCCGTCGCCGGAAGTCTGCACCCAGGTGAACCCTTTCTCGTTCTCGCCCTCGAACCAGAAATCGTAGAGCTTCCCGTTCAAGCACCGCAGGTACTTTCCGAATCGTGCGCCTCGCGGTTGCGGAGTCGACGTCCAGGTCTTGCCCTCGTCTTTGCTGACGTAAATGAAGCGCTTGTCCTCCTCGCCCGGTTTGGTTCCACGATGCCCATCTCCGGCGCCGTGAGCGAAATAAATGGCTCCCTTGAATCGGAACATCGTAACGCTCGAACCGAAATCCGCCATGGGCCGACACCACTTGGGCCGCAACAACCCCTTCACCGGGTCGGACGCGATCACGCTGGTCGATCGCTGGCGTTTGCTTTCAATTCCTATAGGCGGGAACCCGTCGAACATGTTCATGTTTGTTTCCTCGGCTTTGAGCAACGCGGGCGAGACCAACAACAGCAACACGGCGCCGATGTGCAAGTGAGTTGGGCGTTTCCTGATCATGACACGTTAAGAGAAGAACCCCGAGGCTCGAGCGGTGTGCTCCGCAACGTGTCGTCCGCGCTCCTTCCAAAGACCCGGCCAGCCACACCCCCGCGCGGGTCGGGGACGCGGCGTGATGTCGATGAACAACAACTCCTCGGCATCCCGGCCGTAAGGGCCGCAGAGAGCTTGTTCGCCATCGGGGTCATAGACCAGCGAACAGCCGATACAGGGAAGCTCCCCGTCGGTCGGATGAGGGAACGAGCCGACGTTGCTCACGGTGGCAATCCACAACTCGAAATCGCGCGCCACCGGCGCGAGATGCGGACGCCATTCCTCGTGGCACGGCGTCTTGGCGTTGTCCCAGTGCGGCGGCACGGCGAACGCCGCCGGCGAGAAGATCACGTCCGCCCCCATGTAGCCGAGCGTGCGTCCGATCACCTGGCCCTCGGCAAACCCGTCGCCGCAGATCATCAACCCCAGTGTTCCCAGTGGCGTGTGCGCGACGCCGAGCCGGTCGCCTTGCGCGTAGGTCGCAAGGCCGGGGAGGATCTCGTTGAGCTTGCGGTGATGCAGGATGATCTCGCCCTGGGGATTGATGAGGACGGCGGAGTTGTACAGCATGTCGCCCTGCCGTTCGACGAGGCCCGAGCACACATAGAGCCGATGCCGCCTCGCGGCGTCGCAGAGAAACCGGCACGTTTCGCCGTCCGGAATCGAGCCTGCCCGCTCTTTTCCGCTGGGATGATTCCAGCCGAAGTCCACGCACTCCGGCAACAGCGCGAGCGCCGCGCCGGCTTGCGCGCTGCGCGCGATCATCTCGCCGGCGCGCGCGAGATTCTTTTCCGGCTCGCCACCGACCACGAGCATCTGAGCCATTGCGAGTTTGAAGCTATCCATCAGTTCCTCGCTCCTATCTCGACATGCAACGCCTTCAGTCCGCGCAGACCCATGCTCTGCCGCCATTCGAGTTTCTGCCCGGCAACCAGCCGGATACCGGGCGCTCGACGCAGGATCGTGCCGAATGCGACCTGCGCCTCGATCCGCGCCAGGGGCGCGCCGACGCAAAAATGGCTGCCCCACCCGAATGCGACGTGACGGTTTTCCTTCTCGGGGCGCGCGATGTTCAGGTGGTCGGGATCGGGGAACTGTGCCGGGTCGCGATTGGCTGCCCCCTGCATCAGCAGGACGGCGTCGCCCTTGCGGATCGATTTGCCGCCGATCTGCAAATCTTCCTTGGCCACGCGCGTCTGCCGTTGGAGCGGCGCTTCATATCGGAGCAACTCCTCGATGGCGCTGTTCATCAAGGCCGTCGGGTTCTCCTTGAGCTTCTTGAATTCCGCGGGGTTTTGCAGCAACGCCAGCATGCCGTTGCCGATCAGGTTCGTCGTCGTCTCGTGCCCGGCGATAAACAGCAGCGTGCACATCGATACCAACTCCCGTTCCGTGAGACGGTCGCCTTGCTCCTCGACAGCCACCAGTTCGCCCAGCAACGTATCGGGACGGTTGTGGCGGCAATCGGCAATGACGCCCCGGAAATAGTCCGATAGCTCCATCAGGCTCTGCTGGGATCGCGCGGCGGTGGCCGCCCGTGCAGGACCGCCCGCGCTGGTGAACGCGACGATGTCTTCCGACCAGTGGCGGAATCGATCGTGGTCGCGGGCCGGGATGCCGAGCATTTCACAGATCACCGTCACGGGCAGCAGATAAGCAAAATCCGCGATCAGGTCCATGCGCCCGGCCGCCTTGCGTTTGTCCAGCAGGCCATCGACGATGTCCTGGAGCTGCGCGCGCATGTTCTCGACGATGCCCGGGGTAAACGTCTTGCCCAACAAATTGCGCAAGCGAGTGTGATTGGGTGGGTCGGAAAAGAGCATCCAGTTGGACAGATGCTCTCGGAGCGGTGCGACCTGCGAACGCATCGTTTCGGGCAACTCGCTGACAAAGATCGAGACTCGGCTGGAGGCGAGCCGCGGATTCAGGAAGGCGGCGTACACGTCCGCGTACCGCGTCAACACCCAGCTATTCAGCCGCTCGCTCCAGTGGACCGGGTCTTCGGTGCGAAGGCGATGAAGCAATGGATACGGATCGGCAAGCGCGCCGCGACAGAACTGCTCGTATTCCGGGTCCACGATTATGCCCGTTGTGCCGTAGCCGGTTTGAAGTTCATGGACAGCCTCGTTTCATCACGACACAATCCTTCCGTGTGATTCGGTTCACTGTTGGCGCTGCGGTTTCCAACGCCGGCCAACGGTTGCGCGGGACTCTGAACCCGAGGCTCTGCCTTGAGGTGAGCGTGATTTAAGCGGAAGAGTTGTGACGGTGCAACAGAAATCTGTGATTCACGCGGAGATCTTGCGACTCTCTCCGCCGTGTTCTGTCGCCCTTTCAGAGTCCCGCAATTTCGTCCACGTGACGCACCGTTTGATTGACCTTCTCGGCTAGAGTTCCGCCATTGCAGGAGTGTTTGTCGGACATCTTCGCACTAGACCATGCTTGCCACGAAAAGTCTTTGCGAGGGTTTTTCCAGTGTGGTACGTTTCACTTACTAAATGAGCCCGGTTGTCGCCCCGACAAGATTCTTGCTGCCTCTTTTGTTTCTTGCGGGCTGCTTGCAATGCGTAGGTGGCGGCTGGCTCTGTACCGACTGCGACGAGCATAGCGGACACCCGGAAGATTTAGCGGCGGCGGGCTGCCATTCAGATCACCATAGGAGCGATACCAGGTCCTCCAGTACCGATTCCCCTGAGGATGACCCGTCTCCATCGGGCGCACAATGCTTCTGCGCGACGATGGCCAGCGGGGTTGTTCAGTCCTCTGTGGCTCAACCCCAATCGAATGTGGAGTCATTCTCGATGCTACCTGAGCAGGCCACAGGGCCGATCGTCATTCCTCTGCGCATCGCATCGGTTTACGAGCATGGCCCTCCTGCCATAGTGCCGCAGTGGCGTGTTTCAAAAATCGCGTCTCCTCGTTCCCCGCCTCGCCTCAGCTAGGACGAGTCTGAGCCTGTCTGGCCGGCCTGGCTTCGTCCTCTTCCCGTCCGTAACCCGCGTGTTGTGCTCTCGGGCCACATGCACTTTTCCGAAAAGCTCGCGGCCCGAGAAAACAACAAATCCGGAAATCGAATGAAAAAACTACTGCTCGTGGCCGGTGTGGTCCTCGCGATGGTATCTTCCTTGTCCGCACAGCAATCGCTTTCGCTCGACGCGGCGATTGGCAATGTGCTCAAGAACAACCGCGAATTGGCGGCGGCGCGGGTGCGGATCGAGGAAGCCAAACCGCGATTGCAGCAGGCGGGACTATGGCCCAACCCTGAAATTGATCTCGAGGGCCGGTTCGACAACGCCTTCAACAACGAAGGCGAAAACGATTTCGCGGTGGGCGTCAGTCAGCCGTTTAGCGTCAGCGGACGCATCCGGGCGCAGAAGGGCGTGGCGCGGGTGGACATCGTGCGCACGCTGGTGGAGGTCGCCGACCTGGAACGGCGGATCGTTGGTGAGGCGCGGCGCTCGTTCACGGAGTTGTTCGCGGTCGAGGAGCAACGGAAATTGCAGAAATTTCTCATCGGCTTGAACGAGGAGCTGCTTGCGGCAACCAAGGCCGCCCTGGGGCGCGGGCAGGTATCCGAGAAGGACGTGAACGCCATCGAGATCGCCCTGCAGCAGGCTCGACAGCGCGACAAAGTCTTGGAGACGCAACGACGGGCTCGGGTGCTCGAACTCAACAGGCTGATGGGGCAGCCGGCTGCGAACGATTTCATCGCTGAGGGCGCGCTGAAATTTCACGTGTTGGATGATCCGTCGGCGTTCGCCGAGGAAAAGGCGTTTGCGAAACGGCCTGATCTCATCCTGGCGCGGCTCGACGTGGGCCTGACCAAAGCGGAGCAACGACTCGTGAAAGCGGAGCGTTTTGACGACTGGAAAATCGGCGTAGGCTACGAGCGCGAACAAAGCGTGGTGGACGGCGCGCCGTCGCAGGGCGTGGATCAGTTCGTGGGCTTGAAGCTCTCCATCCCGCTGCCCTTGTTCGACCGTAAGCAGGGGCGACTTCGAGAGACTCTGGCCGCCGAGGAGCGCTCTCGGAAGACAGTCGAGGCGTTGACGCTTCAGATCGAGCAGGAATTGGCTGACGCACTCAACCGCGTCCAGACGCTCGCCCCGCTGCTGGAATCGTACCAAACGGGCATTCTCCAGAAAGCTGAAGAGAACGTGAAGCTCGTCGAAAACGGCTACCGGCAGGGGCTGACCAGCATCGTCGAAGCCATCCAATCCCGGCAACAGTTCGCCGAACTCAAGTCCACCTACATTGACACGTTGCGCGAGTACGCCCTGGCCCGCATTGATCTCGAAATCGCATCCGGGATTTTCCCGACCACCATCCAACTCAAGAAACCCCACGAGGTGAAATAGCATGAAACATCGCATCCAACTCTTCTGTGCGGCTCTGGCCGCCGCGGTCGCCATGCCGTTGTTCGCCCACGAGGGCGAGCAGCACGGCACGCCCGCGCCAACGGCGGGCACGTATGGCGGGCCGATCCGCCTCAGCGAACAGGCGAAGAAAAACCTCGGCCTCAAGACCGAAGAGGTCACGTTGCGCTCCATCGAGTCGTTCGTGAAATGCTTCGGCGTGGTCGAGCCCGTGCCTGACAAGGTCAATTTCATCAGCATCCGCACGTCCGGGCGCGTCACGAAGGTCAAGGTCAATCAAGGCGACGCCGTCAAGGAAGGCGATCTGCTCGCCGAGGTCGAAAGCCGCCAGATCGGCGACCCGCCACCGACCATCCCTGTCAAAGCGACGCTGGCGGGCATCATCACCGAGCGGCACGTGTTCGTCGGCGAGCCGATCGAACCCGACAAGGTGTTGTTCAAGATCGCCGATCTCTCGCAGGTGCGCGTCAAATGCCACGTCTATGAAGCCGACGTCGGCAAGGTCGCACTCGGCCAGAAGGCGCGGTTCTATTTCGAGGCGTATCCCGACAAGCCGTTCGAGGGTATGGTCGAGTTCCTCGGCGGCGAACTGGAGGAAGAATCGCGCTCGCTGCCCGTCTGGTGCAAGCTCGACAATGCCGACATCGCGCTGCGTCCCAACATGCGGGCCGAGGTGCGTCTGATCACCGGCGAGAGCAAGGACCTGATCGCTGTGCCCGTGAACGCAGTCCTCGGTGATGCGGGCAATCTGTTCGTGTTCGTCGAGAACGGCGGAGTGTACGAACCGAAACATGTCCACGTCGGCAAGCGCGACGACCGTTACGTCGAGATCGTGGACGGCCTGCTCCCTGGCGACATCGTCGTCACGCAGGGTAACTACCAACTCCAGTTTGCCACCAGTTCGCCCGGGCAGGAGAAGAAGCCGCAGGCGACTTCCAAGGAGAGAAAGTAGCCCTATGCGCCGACCTCATCGGATTCGAGTTCGAGAAGCGCCTGTTCGTCGAAGCGGGGACGTCGATTCAATAAGGGCGCAGAACTCCGCAGCCATCCGCCCGCTTGGGCTTGGGAGTCGTCGCCAGCGTGTCACATTTTTCTTGAGCGCATCATGAAAGCTTTGCAATTCCTCAAGCTTCTCCGCGGTTTCGGACAGAGTGGCCTCTGCAATGGCGATGACGCAGCGGCAGGTCTCTCTGCCCTGCCCGCGCAAGTTCAGGATGCGCTTCACCTCGTCCAACGAGAACCCCAGTGCTTGCGCCTTCTTGATGAAGAGCAGCCGTCTCAGCGCCGCCTCGTCGTACACCCGGTAGCTGCTGGCCGTGCGCGCGGGCTTCGGGAGCAGCCCGCTCCGTTCATAGAATCGAACGGAGTCGGGCTTGACTCCCGCCAGCTTGGCCAACCGGCCAATCAGCAATGGCTGTTTTGGTGTTCCTGTCATTCGTCCGCTCGCGTCAGCAACGCCGCTTGTGCGGGCGTGATGCGACCTTCCAACACGATCTGGCCGTCCACGACCACCGTGGGCATGGCCCGCACACCGTATCGTTTGGCGTCGTCGCAGCACGCGGCCTCCGTGCAACGTCGCTCCACGACCTCGCAGCCGCAAGCCGAAACCGCCCGCCGCACGAGGGTCAACGTCTCAGTGCACAAGGGACAGCCGGCCGTGAATACTTCGATGCGTCGTTTCGTTGGCATTGTGATCTCCTCACTTTCTACGGATGCAGTTTACTTCGTTTCGCAACAACAGGCGTCCAGGATCTGGCCGGTTTCTTTGCACAGCAGCTTGCCGTCTTTCGATTCGCAGCAGCACTCCGCAGACTCCTTGCCGGTCAGTCCGCAGACGAATTTCGGCGCACCTGCCATCCCGAACGTGACGACTGCCGCCACCGCGACGATTGGCAACCAATTCTGTAGTCGTTTCATCTTGCTCACCTCGCTTTCTGTTTTTGTTTCGGCGCAGTTTACACCTTTGAGTCATGTCCAAGGTCAAGAGCCAGAGCGAGATTTTTCGGACTGGGTCACGCGCCGCACCGGACAACGTTGCGCGGATGTGGATTTGGCCAGGCCGACTGCGAAGGTCGTGCAAACCGGCCACGAGGAGAACCACTAGCCATGTTCAACCGAGTCATTGCATTCTCGCTGAAATACCGCCTGTTCGTCGTGGCGGCGGCTTTGCTGTTGCTTGTCTATGGCATCTATTTGATTACCAAACTGCCCGTGGACGTCCTGCCTGATCTCAATCGTCCCACGGTCACCATCTTCCTCGAAACCGAGGGTCTTGCCCCGGAGGAAGTCGAGACGCTGGTGGCGTTTCCCGTGGAGACGGCGATGAACGGCGCGACGGGCGTGCAGCGGGTGCGGTCGGTCTCCTCCATCGGGCTGGCGCTCGTGTTCGTCGAGTTCGACTGGGGCACGGACATCTACATCGACCGGCAAATCGTCACTGAGAAGCTGAACACCGTCCGCGAACAACTCCCGGCAGGCGTCAATCCCGTGCTTGCTCCCATCAGTTCGATCATGGGCGAGATCATGCTGGTCGGTCTGACCAGCGACAGCCCGAAGATCGACCCGATGGAACTGCGCACGCTGGCCGACTGGGTGGTGCGGCCTCGGTTGTTGACCATCGCCGGCGTGTCGCAGGTCACCGTGATTGGCGGTGAGGTGAAACAGTACCAGGTCATTGTGCGGCCCGAAAAGTTGAACGCCCTCGGTCTGACCATCCATGACGTGGAAGAGGCGCTCCAGCAGGCCAACGTCAACACCAGCGGCGCGTTCGTATTTCAGGGCGCGACCGAGTCCCTGGTGCGCAACCTCGCCCGCATCCAATCGCTCGACGACCTGCGCGAGACCGTGGTCCTCCAGCGCAACGGCGTGCCGGTGCTCCTGCGCCAGGTCGCCGACGTGCAGTTCGGTCCGCCGATCAAACGCGGCGACGCGGGCGCGAACGGCCTGCCCGCCGTCATCCTCAGCATCCAGAAACAACCGGGCTCGGCCACGATTCCCTTGACCAAAAAAATCGACGCCGCGCTCGACGACATCCAGAAATCGCTGCCCAGGGGCGTCACGGTCAACAAGGAGATTTTCAAGCAGGCGAACTTCATCGCCGCCGCCATCCGCAACGTCGAGGAAGCGTTGCGCGACGGCGCGATTTTTGTGATCGTCGTTCTGTTCCTGTTCCTGTTGAACTTTCGGACGACCTTCATCACGCTCACGGCCATCCCGCTCTCCATTGTGATCACCGCGCTGGTGTTCAAATATTACGGCCTCAGCATCAACACCATGACTCTGGGCGGGCTGGCGGTCGCCATCGGGTTGTTGGTGGACGATGCCATTGTGGACATCGAAAACATCTTTCGCCGACTCCGCGAAAATCGCCACCGGGCCGATCCGAAACCCTTCCTGGACGTGATCTACGATGCTTCGTGCGAAATCCGAAATTCCATCGTCTATGCCACATTCATCATCGTGCTGGTGTTCATCCCCCTGTTCGCGCTCGGGGGGATCGAGGGCCGCATTTTCGCACCGCTCGGCATCGCCTTCATCGTCAGCCTTACCGCGTCGCTGCTGGTATCGCTGACCGTCACGCCCGCGCTGGCGTCGTATCTGTTGCCCAGGGCGAAATTCCTGGAGCGGGAGAAAGACAGCCCCCTGGTGCGGTTTTTGAAGTTCCTGGACCGCGAGATTGTGCTCAAACACACGCTGCGACATCCCTTGATCACGATTCTGGTGGCTCTGGCGCTTCTGGCCGGCTCGATTCTTCTCATGCTCCGATTTGGCCGCGAGTTTCTGCCGCCGTTCAACGAAGGCAGCGTCACCATCAACCTGCTGCAACAGCCGGGCACTTCCCTGAAGGAATCCAATCGCATCGGCACAATCGCCGAGACGTTGCTCAAGCAAGTCCCCGAAGTGAAGGACACGGGGCGACGCACCGGCCGCGCCGAGCAGGACGAACACGCCGAGGGCGTCCACTCCACCGAGATCGAGGTGGAACTCGAAGAATCGGGTCGCTCGCGCGAGGACATTCTCAACGATGTGCGCGCGCGGCTCGCGGAGCTGCCCGGCGTGGTGGTCAACATCGGCCAGCCGATTTCGCATCGCATCGACCACTTGTTGTCCGGCATTCGCGCGCAAATCGCCGTGAAACTGTTCGGCAGCGACCTGGACACGCTTCGTGAAAAAGCCGAGGAAATTCGGGGCGTCATGAGCGAGGTGAGCGGGGTGGTGGACCTGTTCGTCGAGCAACAGGTTCTGATCCCGCAGACGCGCGCCGAGATAGACCGCGTCCGGGCGCAGAAGTACGGCCTCAAAGTCGGCGAGGTCGCCGAAGTGCTCGAGACGATGCTGAACGGCAAGGTCATCGGCGAAGTGCTCGAAGGCCAGCGACGGTTCGACCTGGTGATCAAATTCCCCGACGAGGCGCGGAACAACGTCGCCGCGCTGAACAACGTCCTCGTGGACACGCCAGACGGCCAATTGATTCCCCTTCGCACCGTGGCGCAGGTGACCGACGGGCGCGGCCCGAACCAGATTTTGCGCGAGAACGTGCAGCGGCGCATCGTGATCCAGTGCAACGTCAGCGGACGCGATCTCAACGCCGTCATCACCGACATCCAGAAGCGGATTGCAGAACACGTGACCCTGCCGGAAGGTTATTTCATCACCTATGGCGGCCAGTTCGAGAGCCAGCAGGAAGCGATGAAATTGATCAGCCTTCTGAGTTTGTTCTCGCTGGCGAGCATGTTCATCGTCTTGTACGCCCATTTCCGCTCCGTGCCCATCGTGCTGCAAATTCTGCTCAACATCCCCTTCGCGCTGATCGGCGCGGTGGTCGGCATCTGGCTGACGGGTGGCGTGGTGTCGGTCGCCTCGCTGGTGGCGTTCATCACCCTCTGCGGCATCGCGGCGCGCAACGGCATCATGATGCTCAGCCATTACATGCACCTGATGCGCTACGAAGGCGAGCGCTTCGACCAGAACATGATCGTGCGCGGCTCGCTCGAACGGCTCGTGCCCGTGCTCATGACCGCGGGCGCGGCGGCGTTGGCGCTCGTGCCGTTGATGCTCGCCAGGGGCGAACCTGGAAAAGAAATCCTGTATCCCGTCGCCGTCGTGGTATTCAGCGGATTGGTCAGTTCGACGCTGCTCGATATCTTCGTGACGCCGGCGGTGTTCTGGAAGTTTACCGGCAAATCGGTCGAGAAACTGTTCCGCATCGAATGCCCCGAGGAACTGCCGAGAATTTTCCCCGAGAAGTTCGGGGTGAAACCAGGAGAAGCAAAAGTGGAAGCGGAGCCGGTCGCGGTTGGCGCTCCTGCTTCCGAAACCAAAGACCAGCCGCAGAAGGAGAAAAAGACATGAAGCTAAGGTTGTTAGCAATTGCCGCTGTGACTGCCGGGCTGTTGCCGCTTGGGCACGGTGATGGAGGATGCCAAACTGCAAAGAGTTCGCTGTTCACCCCCTCGTTGTACGCCAGCGAGGAGGGACATGGAGAACATGGCGGACACGGTGAAAAAGAGAAGCCAGCGAAAGCGCCCGACACCCTGGGCGGCGTCTGGCACGCCATCAAGGAGAAGCAGAGTACCCTCGACCAGATCATCAAGGACAAGAAACTGGATCAGGTGCACAAGACGGCGTTTGCCATCCGCGATCTGGCCAAGCTGTTGCCCGACAAATCGAAGGACCTGTCGGCGGAAAACCAGAAAAAGCTCAAGGACAGCGTGGATCGGATTGCCGAGATCGCCAAGTTGCTCGACCAGTACGGCGACGCGAACAATCAGGCCAACACCGAAGCGCAGGATAAGCGGCTCGATACGTTGTTGGACTTCGTCGAGAAGCTCTATCCCGCCGACGCGCTCAAGCACGAGAAGAAGGGCGGACACGACCATCACAGTTCGCTGGAGGATCAACACATGGGACAGGCTTACACCTGTCCCATGTGCGCCGGCGTGAGTTCGGACAAGCCAGGCAAGTGTCCCAAGTGCGGGATGGACCTCGTGGCGAAAGCCGCCGAGCCGCATTCGCATGACGGACACGAAGCGCACGGCGAGAAAGCGCACGCCGACCACGACGCGAAACATGGCGGCGTGTTCGGGATGCAGGGTGATTATCACTACGAGTTGGTCGAGCGCGACAACGAGTTCCGCGTGTATGTCTATGACGCCTACACCAAGCCGATCTCGGTGAAAGGATTGACGGGCGCGGTCGAGATCGAACAGCAACCCGGAAAGCCGGTCTCGCTTCCGTTGAGTTCTGCGGCCAACGACACCTACCTCGCCACGCCGATTCCCAAGGGCGCTGACCCGGTTGAAGTGACGCTCGCGCTGGATCTGCCCAGCGAGAAACTCAAGATCACCTTGCCGTTGCGCATCACGCTCACGGGCCGCGTCGTGGACATGGCGTGTTTCGCCAAGGACGGCGCGGCAGCCCTGGACCGCAGCCACGACGAATGCGCGAAAGCTTGCATAGCCGCCGGTTCGCCCGTCGGCATCCTCCAAGGCGACGACGCCAAAGCGCCGTTGTACCTGGTGACCTTGCGCGGCGAAGGCCCCGGCTCGAAAGCAGCCAACGAAAAGCTCTTGCGATTCACCAACAAGCAGGTTCATGTCACGGGCAGACTCATTCAACGCGGCAAGCTAAAGATTCTCGAAATGACTGACGTGCAAACCGCTGAATAGAATGCCAACGACGCGTGCGTGGTTTCAGGAGAACTGTGTCATGAAATCCACCGACGGAATCGATCAATTGCAACGAGTGGTCGTCGCTCTGGCTCTTGTGCTGCTGGCGGGATGCGCCGCGCCGAGCAAGCCGCTTGCGCTCGATCATCCTGCCAATCCCGACGCCCCCGAAGCTGTGACAGCGCCAATGCAGCCGATGCTGATGCAGGCTGCAAGCGAGACAGAGGCCGGTCCTCCGACATCGCCTGCGGTTTACACCTGCCCGATGCATCCCGATGTTGTCTCCGACAAACCGGGCGAGTGCCCGAAGTGCGGAATGTCTCTCATGCGGAAAGGAGCGAAGCAATGACCACATCGAAAGTGGTTCTGAGTCTTGCGGCGCTCGCGATACCCGTGTTGTCCGCCGGTTGCGCCAGCACGAATCCGCAGCAGGCGTTTTCCGACGTGGAGAAGACCGTTGCCGCCCGCGCGGGCACGCAGGTGCGATGGATTCGCAGCACGAAGGAGGATGAAGCGGTTGCGCGCGCGCTTGAGAATTTGCTGAAACGCGAGTTGACGGCGGACGACGCGGTGCAGATCGCGCTCCTCAACAATCGCGAGTTGCAAGCCACATTCGAGGAGATCGGCATTGCGCAGGCGGACTTCGTGCAGGCGGGACTGTTGAAGAATCCGTCCTTCTCGGTCCACGCAGGCTTCCCTGACAAACCGCCGCCTTCGTACGTCATGAACTACTCGGCGGCGATGGATTTTCTGCAAATCGTGATGCTGCCGTTGCGCAAGAAGATCGCTGCGCAGCAATTGGAAGCGACGAAGCTGCGGGTGAGCGAAGCCGTGTTGAAGCTCGCCGCGGACGTGAAGTCGGCCTACTACACGTTGCAAGCGCGTGAACAATTGCTCGACCGCTTGCGCAAGATCGAAGAAATCAACGAAGCGGCAGCGCAATTGGCGCAGAAGCAACTGGAGGCGGGCACGCTCAACGAACTGGATTCGTCCAACCAGCAGGCTCTCCACAAACAATCGCGCCGGGACACGGCACAGGCCGTCGTCGAGGCGCGCGTGGACCGCGAGCGGCTGAACCGGCTCATGGGCTTGTGGGGCACGCGAACGGACTGGAAAATCGCTCATCAACTTCCGGCCATCCCCCAGGAGGAAATCCCGCTGGAGCGGTTGGAATCGCTCGCCATTCAGCAACGGCTCGATGTCGAGGCCGCGCGGCGCGATGTGCAACTCGTCGGACGCGCGCTGGCGCTGCGAAACGGGACGAGGTTCTTTCCAGCGGGCATTCACATCGGCGTGGACAGCGAACGCGAGCCGGAAGCCGGCGGTCCACGCACGACCGGGCCGACACTGGAAGTCGAGGCGCCGATCTTCGATCAGGGCCAGGCCGACGTGGCGCGATTGCGGGCGCAGCTTCGTCAGGCAGAACGTCGGCTGGAAGCATTGGCGACGGATGCGCGCTCGGAGGTGCGCGAGCAGCGCGACCTGATGATCGCCCACCGTGACCTGGCGGAGTATTACGGCAAGGTTCTCTTGCCGTTGCGCGGGAAGATTCTCGGCCTCACACTCGAACACTACAACTTCATGCTGAAAGGCACGTACGACCTGCTGTTGGCCAAGCAACAGGAAGCGGAAACCGAGCGTGAGTACATCGAAGCGTGGCGCGATTATTGGATTGCCCGCACCGAACTCGAACGAGCCGTGGGCGGAAAACTGCCGGGAATGGACGGCGCGCCAGCCGCCAAGCCTGCGACACCGGCTGAACAGCCCAAACATGAACACAAGCATTGAAGGAGTACAGCCATGAAACTGACACGACGCAAATTCCTATCCACCGCCGCAATCGCAGCAGGTAGTTCCGCGTTACTTGGCCGCATCCAATCGGCCCTCGGCAAAACAGCGGAGTACGCAACGGAAGCGGCGTCCGAACACAAACATACCGCCAAGTACACACCGGTCATCACGCCGAACGGGAGCACATTGCCGCACACGATGAAGAACGGCGTGAAAGAATTCCACCTGATCGCTGAAGTCATCAAACACGAAGTAGCGCCCGGCATGGTCATCAATGCGTGGGGCTACAATGGTCGCACGCCGGGACCAACCATCGAGGCCGTCGAGGGCGACCGTATCCGCATTCTCGTCGAGAACAAATTGCCCGAGCCAACCAGCGTCCACTGGCACGGGATCTTTCTCCCGAACGGCATGGACGGTGTCAACGGGTTGAACCAGCCGCCGATCCCACCGGGCGAGACGTTTGTGTATGAATACGATCTGCCGCAGTACGGAACGTACATGTACCATCCCCATCTGGATGAGATGATTCAGATCGCGATGGGCATGATGGGTTTCCTGATCATCCATCCCAAAAACCCACCCGATCCGCCGATCCAGCGGGATTTCGCCATCTTCCTGCACGAATGGCGGGTCGAGCCCGGCAGCGCCACGCCCAACCCGATGTTCATGGAAGATCACAATCTGTTCAGCTTCAACAGCCGCGTGTTTCCCGGCACCGATCCGCTCGTCTGCAAGCTCGGCGACCGCGTGCGCTTTCGTTTCGGCAACATCGGTCAACACATCCACGCCATCCATTTGCATGGCCATCGGTTCTGGGTGGTGGAAACCGACGGCGGCCAAATCCCGAAGTCAGCATGGTGGCCGGAGACCACCGTCGTAGTCGCGCCCGGCCAAACCCGGGCCGTCGAGTGGGTCGCCGATAACCCCGGCGACTGGGCGTTCCATTGCCATCTCTTGCATCACCCGATGAACGCCATGAGCCATGAGATTCCGAACCTGATCGGCGTGGACCAGAAGGCCGTCAGCAAGAAGGTCGAAAAACTCGTGGAAGGCTACATGGAGATGGGTTCGCACGGAATGCACGAGATGACGGAGATGAACATGCAAGGCCCGCCCAACACCTTGCCGATGATGGGGGGCCAGGGCCAGTTTGGCCCGATTGGCATGGGCGGCATGTTCACCGTCGTCAAAATTCGAGAAGACATTTCCAGCTATGATGATCCCGGCCCGTACAAAAACCCGCCCGGCACCGTCGCATGGCCACTCGGCGGCGAGAAACCCAAATCACAAGCTGCCGCCTACACCTGCCCGATGCACCCCGAAGTCGTGTCGGAAGAACCCGGCGACTGCCCGAAATGCGGAATGAAACTCGTGCCGAAGAAGACTGATCCAAGCAAGTCAGGCGAGCCAAAGCAGGAGCACAAACATGAACGCTGAAGATGCATTGGGCGGAAGCGGCGAGCGTTGCGCGGTCTGCGAAAAATCCGTCGCGGGCGGAAAAGGCTATGCGCACATCAAACACGGCGATCAGATGGTGACACTCTGTTGCCCGCTGTGCCTGGAGACGTTTGAGAAAAAGCCTGCATAATACCTCGCGTTGCGAGCGAGCAGGAACACCCGATTGAGATAACGAAATGCACCATCTATCACGCAAGCATGGCGAGAGTCATCCTGGAGACGCTTCCGGTTCTCCTTCGCTGAATCGCGTGGCTCTCATGGCCACGGCTCATTGCCTGACGGGCTGTTCCATCGGCGAGATACTCGGCATGGTGATCGGGACGGCGGCGAATTGGGGCAACTGGCCGACGGTCGTTCTCTCGATTGCGCTCGCCTTCCTGTTTGGCTATGCGTTGACTCTCGTTCCGCTGTTGCGCAGCGGCCTGCCTCTCGCGACCGCTCTCAGCACGGCATTGGCCGCTGACACCGCCTCGATCACCGTCATGGAGATCGTGGATAACGCCGTCATGCTCATCATCCCCGGTGCGATGGATGCCGGGCTAGCGACGATACGATTTTGGGGTTCCCTGGTCTTCTCGCTGATTCTTGCCGGGCTTGCGGCGTTTCCTGTCAATCGCTGGCTGATCGCTCGCGGTCGGGGACATGCCTGCGCACACCAACATCGTGGACATGGGTGACGGCGGAGAGATAGGCTTGACTCTCTCCGCCGTGTTCTGTCGCCCTGTCAGAGTCCCGCTTTGTTCCTCGCGGCGCGCCAGCCGATGCTGCATGGGCTGGGTGGAAACCGCCACGCAAGCTCGCTCGTTCAGAGCGACAGAAAGTCAGAAGTTCGGCTCGTGTGCACGCTCACTTGCCGTCCTCGTACAACTCGATGAAATCGATCCCCAGTTCGGTCGCGACGATGCCGGGTTTGTTGCGGGTCTGCTGAATCCGCAGCTCGTTGACCGCACGCCCGTCCAACGCCAGCCAGAGCGGGCCTTCCTCGTCGGGGATATGCGCATCGCGGCTGACGGTGTGGACAGTTTCACCGCTCTGGAGGACCGAGACGTTGTACTGGTAGATGTTCGGCGGACGATTCACCTGCTGGCCGATGAAATCGCGGTACTGGCCGCACAAGCGGATCCCGGCCAGCTTGCGCGGCTGCGAGAGGGTGACCCTCATGCTCGACTCGGTGGCGCTGACCATGCCGCAATTCTGGCCGTTCTCGTAGATAATGTTGCCGACGGTCATCCACGGCGGCTGGGTGAGATCGAGTGACTTGGAGTTCCTCGGTTTGTCGGTGAGTTCCAACGTGATCCCGTTGGTGCGCCAGACACGGCCCTCGTCCTCTTCGCGGCCGTTCGCCAAGTCGATTTTTCGACCGACCGGCACCGGCGGATACAGCAGCTCGACCCGGCGCGGACCGAATTCGTAGCGCGGCTTGGGCGCGCTCGCTTCATCGGCGCTGGTCGGCACGACACCGGTCGCGGCGACCAGGATTGGATTGGCGCTCGTGCCTTGTTTGGGTGAAGCGAACAGGATGCGATCGATCTTCTTTTTCGGGAACGGATTCACCCATTCCAGCCGGTAGAGCACCGCTTCGTTGCCGCTGCCGGTCTGGCCGCGCCAGGCCAGGCGGGCGGCGGAGAGCGCATTTCCGCGGGCACCGGCATCCCAGAAATCGGAGAGGCCGTCGAACTTGGTGATGTTGATCCCGTTCTTGAGCTCGATGGGTTCGTACGTCCCATCCTCGTAAATCACGAAATAATAGCCGCAGAGTTCTTTCACGACCCAGTACGCGACGCCCATGTTGGAATCGATGGTATGCAGGAAGTTCACGCTCGCGGCCGGGCGTCCCACCGGAATCTCGATCCGCTCCGGCAGTTCCCGATTATAGGCCCACCGGTTATGTACCATCACGGCGGAGTCGAGGATTTCAAACGGCACGCCCGCGAACTCGCGCTTGCCGGGCTTGAGCGCGCGCAGATCGTAGTTCGGCCCGAGATCGGCCCAGCCTTTGCCGTCGCCCGCCACGTCATCGGTGAAGGTGCGATTGGCCGCCTTGCGAAGATCGATCGAAAAGAATTCGCTGCCAGCGCGCAGATGTCCACCCTTCCAGAAGAGCTTGGCAAACAGAGGCGTTGCGTGCTCGACCAACACATTCGCTTCATCCGAACCCGATCCCGTCCAGCGATCTGAGCCGGCCCGTTTCGGCGACCAAGCCGAGGTCAGCGAGGCGAGGATTTCCGCCTCGCGAACTCTCGAATCCGTCATGTCCAGGAAAAAGCCCCGGGCAAAATCCGGCAACGGTTCTTTTGGTGAAGTCTCAATCGTCATCACGAGGGGGAAGCCATGTTGATTCAGTCGGGCGGCAATCACTTCTCCCTGCCACACACCCACCAGGATTTCCTTGTTCAGATTTTTCTTCTCGAGAATGTCCGCCACCTTCCGCCAATCATTGCTCTTGTCGTCCGGATGGCTGATGCCCACCCCGTAGAAGACGGAGTTGCTCATCATCAGCTTCTTGCCCTTGCGCTTGACGTAGGTGTTGATCTTTTCGATCGCGTCAGCCATCAACTCATGTCCGCTCAGGTTGCGCGCGCGGCAGCGGGGACAGACATTCCAGCGCGCGCCGCGATGCGTCTCGTACATCTCGTCGGTGTTGATGTTGATGTGCTCGCCGTAACACTCCGCCGCTTTGTCGATCAACGCGAAGTAACTCGCCCACATGTCGGGGTGCGAGGGGCAAGGGTTGATCCGGCCCGGGTTCAGTTTTTCAAACGGCTCGTCGGCCGGCCGTTCCGCCCATTCCTGTGGCTTCGCTTCCCAGGCCGAGTTGAATTCCGCGAGGGGAAGGAATTGCACGAACCGGTCTTCCGCCGCGCGATTGGATTTGACCGCCTCGCTCACCCCTTCCCGGCCGAGGCCGTAGTGCGTGATCTTGAATCGCGCCAGGGTCTTGATCAGTTCCGGTGTGACCGGCAACAAGGTGGCAACCATCCGCATCGGCCGCTCGCTCCAGTCACGAATCGTGGCGGCGGGAAGCGCGTATTCCGTCGCCGATTTTGGCTTCGCCATCTGCAGCAACGTCTGCGTGGCGTAAAACACGCCCTGTTCGTCGTCGCCGCGAATTTCGACGCGCTCGGGGGTGATGGTGAGGGAGTAGGATTGGGGGCGAAGTGTCGGGGGTCGAGGGTCGAGTGGATGGAAGATGATGCTGCCGGCGGTCAGCTTTTCCTCCGCCACAACTTTCAAATCCAAGCCCGCTTCCTCTTTCAAGTCCGAAGCCAGAATTTCCGCTGTACGCTTCGTCCGCTCGCTTGTGCCCGGCAACAGCACAATCCGCGTTGAAGGTGAAAGAACAAACTCGCCTTTGCCTTTCTCGTATTGCTGGGGAAACGGAAGCACCGCTGGATCGGGAAGCGCCGTCGGGATTTCACGCGGCTGCGCAATTTCCATCCTGCCTCCCAACTGGAGCAACGGTTTCTTGGCGACTCGTTTGTCGCCACTTTTCAGGGGACGACCCCAGATGCGGATTTCGGAGAAACCCAATGGTCCGCCTTGTGTTTTGATCACAAAACGCAACCGGACATGGCGCGCGCTCATGCCGCCGACGGGCATGGCCGGCACTTCAGCGATCTTCGGGTAATGACCGCGGATGTGCGTGGCGCGATCGCACAAGCTCTGGACGGTGGTCCAGCGTTCCTCGCCGTCCGATTTCAAGATCACTTCCAGGTTGCGCAAATGCTTCTCGATGAGATCGCCCTCGATCGAATCGATGGCGCATTCCGCTCCGAGATCGAACACGAGATCCAGACCCACGGACGTCGGGAGATACGGCGGCCAGGCGATCTTTGTCTGCGGCTCGCCGTCCGTCAGCTTGCCCTGATCGAACGCCACCCAACCGCCAGCCCGGTTGGGAAACTCGTCCACGTTCGTCACCCGCCCCGGCTCGAGATACGGGCTGAAATGCGGGAAATAAACCCAATCCGTCCGCCCGTCAGAATACGTATAACGGCCGGCGACGCGCTGATTGCGAGCCGCGCGTTCGCCGGTCGCGTTGCCGGTCAGGCAGACGGAATCCTCGCGCAAACCCGGCATCCCGACGAGCGGTTGCCCCGGTGCTTTCTCTTCCTTTCCCTCGTGTCTTTTCGAGAACTTGTCCATTCCATCAATCCACTCGGCGGGTTTCTCGTCTTTGCCCATTTCCTCGGCAGCGAGAAAAGTGGAGCTGACGACCAACATCAGAATGACATTCAGAGTTTTGTTCATAAGATTCCGACTCCTTGCTTATCTACCGTTCTCGTACAACTCGATGAAATCGATCCCCAGCTCGGTCGCGGCGATGCCGGGTTTGTTGCGGGTTTGTTGAATCCGCAGCTCGCTCACCGCGCGACCGTCCAACGGCAGCCAGAGCGGACCTTCCTCGTCGGGGATGTGGGCATCACGGCTGACGGTGTGGGCTGCCTCGCCGTTCTCGATGACCGAGACGCTGTACTGGTAGATGTTCGGCGGACGATTCACCTGCTGGCCGATGGTGTCCCGGTACTGGCCGCTCAAGCGAATCCCGGCCAGCTTACGCGGTTGCGGGAAGACGATTTTCATCGACGCTTCGTAGGCGCTGACAATGCCGCAGTTCTGGCCGTTCTCGTACACGACGTTGCCGATAGTCAGCCATGGCGGCTGAGTAAGGTCGAGTGACTTGTTGTTCCTCGGTTTATCGGCAAGTTCCAGTGTGATCCCGTCGTCGGTACGCCAGACGCGGCCTTCGTCTTCTTCCCGGCCTTTCGTCAAATCGATCGGGTTCCCGATGGGTAACGGGGGCGACAGCAACTCGATACGGCGCGGACCGAATTCGTAGCGCGGCTTGGGCGCGCTCGCTTCATCCGCGATCGTCGGCACGACGCCGGTTGCGGCGATCAGGATCGGATTCGCGGATGCGACCTGTTTCGGCGAGGCGAAGATGATGCGGTCGATTTTCTTCCGTGGAAATGGGTTCACCCATTCCATTTTGTAGAGGTATGCTTCGTTGCCGCTGCCGGTCTGGCCGCGCCAGACCAACCGCGCCCCCACCATGCCCTTGCCGCGCGGCGCGGAATCCCAGAAATCGGAGAGACCGTCGAACTTGGTGATGTTGACGGCGTTCTTCAGCTCGATCGGCTCGTACGTGCCGTCGTCGTAAACCACATAGTAGTAGCCGGCCAATTCCTTCACCGTCCAGTAGCAGACGCCCATATTCGAATCGAGCGTGTGCAGGAAACTCAGGCTGGCGGCGGGGCGGCCGACCGGAATCGCGATGCGCTCCGGCAACTCGCGGTTGTACGCCCAGCGGTTGTGGACCGTCACGGCGGAGTCGAGAATCTCGAACGGCACGCCGGCGAACTCACGTTTGCCGGGCTTCAGCGCGCGCAGGTCGTAGTTCGGACCGAGATCGGCCCAGCCTTTGCCGTCGCCGGCAGTCTGGTCCGTGAAGGTGCGATTGGCCGCCTTGCGCAGGTCGATGGCGAAGAACTCCGCGCCCGCGCGCCGGCTGGGAAGGTTTTCCGCGGTCCACGCTCGCTTGAACACCGGCATAAATTCCTCGATCAGGACGTCGGTGGTTTCCGAGCCGCCGATCCCGTGTTGCGGCGACCAGATGGTCGTCAGCGTGCCGAGAATTTCCGGCGCCTGGAATTGGCCGTCGCCCATGTTGAGATAAAAACCGTCGTACACGGCCGGCACCGGCTCGCGCGGGGCGTTGCGCCCGTGCAACAAGACCGAGAAGCCCAGTCCCTTGAGGCGTTTCGCCAATTCTTCGCCGTGCCAGACCCAGACGATCATGTCCTTGCTGAGACCTTTCTTGGAAAGAATGTCGGCGGCCTTGCGCCAGTCGTTCGCGTTGTCGCCGGGATGGCTGATGCCACCCGAATAGATCGGGGAATCGATCACCATCGTCTTCTTCCCCTTGCTGCGGAGATAGGCGTCGATCTTCTCGATGGTGTCGGCCATCAAGTCGTGCCCGGTCAGGTTGCGCGCGCGGCAACGCGGACAAACGTTCCAGCGCGATCCGTAATCGGGAATGTACATCTCGTCCATATTGATGTTGATGTACTCGCCGTGACAGCCCACCGCCCCGTCGATCCCGGCAAAGTAGCTGGCCCACATGTCGGGATGGGAGGGGCAGGGATTGATGCGGCCAGGATTGAGTTTCTCGAATGGTTCGTCGGCGGGCCGCTCGGCCCACTCGTTCGGCTTCGGCTGCCACGCATTACAAAAATCAACCACCGGCACATACTGCAGGAAGCGGTCGCGTGCGGCTTCGTTCAGCGCAGTCGCCGCCGGGAAATGCTCCGCATTGTACAAATTGAAATGCGTGACCTTGAAGCGCGCCAATGCCTTGAGAAAACCAACCGTGGGCGGAATGCTGCCAATGCCAAACAGCCGAACCGGTTTGTCCGGCCAGTCGCGGATCGTCGCGACCGGCAACGCGAACTCGGTCGCCGATTTCGGCCGCGCCAGCAGCAGCAGCGTCTGCGTGGCGTAGAACGTCCCCTGTTCGTCATCGCCGCGGACCTCGACGCGGTCGGGGGTGATCGACATTGAGTAAGCTTGGGGTTTGTGGTCGGAATTCCGCTCCCATGAGGTACTACGAACAACAATACTGTTTTTTGGCGGTTTCTCGCCAGATTGAATGGCCAACACTTTCACATCGAGACCGAACTCGTCCTTCCAGTCTTGCGCCAAAATCTCCGCCGTGCGCCTGGTGCGTTCGCTCGTGCCCGGCAACAAAACGATCGAGGTTGCGGACGTGATCACAAATTCGCCTTTGCCCGTCTTCATCTCCTGCGGCACCGGCAGCACGGGTGGATCGGGCAGCGCGATCGGCAACTCGCCCGGATTGGCCACAGCCACTTTGCCTCCGAGCTGGAGCAGCGGCTTCTTGGCGATCTTCGCCCCACTCGTCGGTCGTCCCCAGATGCGCAGTTCGCTGAAACCGCACAGAGCGGCCTGCGATTTCCACGCGGCGCGCACGCGCACGTACCGCGCGTTCATGCCGCCGATGGGGAGCACCGGCACCGGCTCGGCGAACTTGGGAAAATGAGCGCGGATATGCGATGCCCGGTCGGCGAGCGCTTGCACGGTCGTCCAGCGCGGCTCGGCTTCCGACTTGAGGATGATCTCCATGTTTCGCAAATGCTTTTCGGGAATGTTCCCCTCGACCTGATCGATGGCGTGCTCCGCGCCGAGATCGAACACGATGTCCATGCCGACCGACGTTTGCAGGTACACCGGCCAGCCGGTCTTCGAGTTGGGGTCGCCATCGGTGAGCTTGCCTTCGGCGAACGTCACCCAACCGCCCGCCCGGTTCGGGTATTCATCCACGTTCGTGTCACGGCCCGGTGGCAGGAACGGGCTGAAGTGCGGAAAGTAGTACCAATCGGTGCGCCCGTCGTAGTAAGTGTACCGGCCCTCGACGCGTCCATTGCGGGCGGCCTGGTCGCCGGTCGCGTTGCCGGTCAGGCATACGGAATCGTCGCGCAGCCCCGCCATCTCGACCAGCGCCTTGCGCTCGACTACCGGCTGCGATTCCTCCTTCTTCGGCGCGGGCCCGGCCACGTCGGTCGTGAGCAGCTTCGCCACGCCGCCCGATTTCTCGACGAAGGCGACATTACCGAGGCTGTACTGCGCCGTGAAAAACGAGCCGTCCGTCTGCGCCGGCTTCGGATCGACTTTGAGGATTGCGGCTTTACCTGGCGCGACCGTACCGGGGGGCACGGACAACAACAGCAACCCGAACGGGTCACCGAACTGATCTGCGTAAAGGTGAACAAACAAGGCATGCGCCTCGCCGGATTTCCAATAGGTCGATCCCTTGACGGACGAATGAATCGTGACCGCCGGCTTGCCGTTGACGCTGACTTGGAACGGCACGTCCAGGATCTGGCCGCCTTCGCCGCCGAGGCCGACCGGGATAACAAACGTGACGCGTTTTTGGGCGAGCGAGATCGGCACGGCGGCGCTGACCCAATCCATGCTCGACGCCTGGCCGAACTTCGCGCGCACGAAGGCCGATTCGACGTTCAGCCCCGTATAACACGGCATCGACGCCCGCTGTGGCGCGTTGTTAAGCTTATCGACGCCCTCGATGAGATTGATGAACACCTCGGGCTTGAGTTCCCCGAGCGGCTTCTCATCGCTCGCCATCGCGACAGTCGCCAGTCCAAACAAGCAGCGGGTGACAAACTTGGTCACATTCATTTGATCGTCCTCCGTCTATCCGGAAACCTGTTTTGCGGTTGCGTACGATTGCGCGAACGCGATCACCTTGGGGTCGGGCGCGATGTTCCAGGCCCGGCAGGCATCGCGATACACATCGGGCCACCAGTTGCGATGCTGGGTCAGCCCCTGCTCCTTCAGCGCCTCTACGTCCAGGTAGGCTTTGGGCCAGTTGGTCTCGCCGTACTTCAGCGCTTCGGGTGCGCTCTTGAATTCCGACACCAGCCAGGTGCGTCCGATCTGCGCGTGCAACACCTCGTCCGCCCAATCGTAATCCTGGAACAACGCCGCGAGCGGGTTCTGCGATGCGACGGCCACTTCCCACTCGAATCGTTTGCCCGTCTTCGGCATTAATCCCTGTTCGATGTAATACAGCACCGCGTGCCGCTCCAACGGCGTCAGCTTGGTGTTCAATCCGAGCGACCAACAGAAGTTGATCATCGCCTTCCGCCAGTCCACGCCGAGATGGAGGAAGCCGACCTCGCCCATCATGCCGTGACGCGCTTCGTCCCAAAGCTGGCGCGTCATGTCCCGGTAATACTCCCACGGTTTGCCTTTCGTCTCGGTAAGGATGCTGGCCATCATCTCCGGCACGTCGATCTCGCGAATCCGTTTGTAGAGCAGCATCAGCGTTTTCGCATTCGCCGGATACTGCGGGTCGTACAGGAACGCCTCGGGATTGACGCCGAAGTTGTAGGGATCAGGGAAACGGTCGTCGCGTTTCGGCACGCCGTCGTACACGTGCGGCTTGGCGGAGTGGATGCGGGCGAGCGTGTGCGGGACGGGCGGTTGTGAGCCCTCCAATTCACCGGCCGCAACCAGGCACTGATCGAGAAGTGCCAGCCAATCGGCAACACGGCCACGCGTGTTCGCGTCGACGAGGCACTGGCATGTTTTCCATCCGAATCCAGCGATGTCCCCCAGCTCGGGCAGGGCGAACTGGCAGATGCGCACCGAGGGATGATCGACCAGAGGGTTGGTATCGTCCAGGTGACGTTGGAGCGCCGCTTGAAGCGCCGGCACCGCTTTCTCATACAACCCAAGCACCAACTCCTCCGTCGTGGGCGCGCCGCGGATTTCGTCGAAGAAGATCTCCAGGCCCGGATCGGGGACGGCGTCCAGCCCGAGCGGCGGCTCGCGCATTTCGCTGATGCGTTTGCGCAGCGCGCTGGCATGCTCCGCGCAAAGGTGAGCGTGCAGGCTGAAGCCCATCTTCAGTTCGTAGATCGGCTCCGCGGTGATGCGCGCCGTGAAGATCTCGTGCAGCCGCCGAAACGCGTAGTGATACCGCTTCAGCCGGCCCACGCACTCCTCGACCGGAAGTCCGCGCTTCATCGCCTCGTCGAGAGAGCAAAGCCCGGCGACGGGCGGAAGCCCTTTGTAGGTATGATAGGAAGGTCTATTCATGAGTGGTCGCCGTTCGACGCCCGTATCGCTTCGCGACCAAGCGCCTTGAAAAGCCAGGGTGTTTGTTTGATGCACCGAATGGCGGCGTTGCCAGCTCCATTCAGCGAGATATCGGCGATCAGAAGCTGTTCCTTCCTTGTAGCCCGGGCGAGGACCGCTTCCGGACCTTGGGTCGCTGGGCCGATGATCCGGCTGTTGTTGACATATTCAGAACGCCCGCCGTTGGCGATCACGAGGTGGACGCCATTCTCCATGGCGCGGGAGCGTTGGGCGGCGAGCTTGCCGAGATAACGACGTTGGATGTCGATACCGTCCTTGTGAAAGTAGCAGGTGGGCTGAAAGAGGATGCTCGCTCCCTTCAATACCAGGAGACGCGCCAGTTCCGGCGACCGCATGTCGGCGCAAATGAAGATGCCAACTTTCCCATGTCGGGTCGAAAACACATTGGCATCGGTGCCCTTTCCAAACACACCTTCAGCGAGAACTTTTCGATGTCGGCCGATATAACCCTCCGTGGGACCCACCACAAACGCGGTGTTATAAATGGTTCGGGAACCTCTGGGACGCTCGATCATGCCGAAGATGACGTACATGCCGGTCGCTTTGGCCTTGTCCGCAAACCGCTGGACGATCGGCCCGGGAATGGGCTCGATCGAGAGATTGTCAGGAATTTCCTTGAGCTTCTTCTTCTGTTTCTTCAGCAGCCAATCAAAGCCGGTACTGGCACACTCGGGAAAGCAAAGGATTTGAACTCCCTGCGTCGCGGCCTGATCGCAGAAGGCGAGAGCTTTTCGAAGATTGCCTTCCACATCCCGGTCCTTCGAAATCATTTGGACAGCGGCCACTCGAACCTTGCCTCTTGGCACCCTGTTCATGGTCAATTGAAACCGAGCCGCTTGAGGTTCGTTCGCAGGCGATGCAGGGCGTCGATGTACTGTTTCCGGATCAAGCCATGTTTATCCGGCGGGACGTTGAGCAGGAGATTCGCGCCGCGGGTAATCGTGATCAGGTACATCCCAAGCAATTCGGCATCGGGGCGCGGTTGGTCGTTGTTGATGCAGAACCATTCCTTGCCGATCGTGTCGCAGACCTCGCCGGGGAGATAATACTTCTTCCCGTTCACCTCGCGCCATTTCTGGTAGCCGGTGAGGCTGTAGGGAACATGGCGCTCGATCTCGATCACGTCGGTCGGCCAGACTTTGTCCACATTCAAGACCGAGCCGTTGCCAAGGCCTTGGTTCATGACGATCACGGCTCGGGGTTGGAGTTCGGCGATGCGGGTGTAGTGACGGTTGCGAAAGTCGCGCGTGAGGACAGCGGGAATATCGATCCACACCTCGCCGATCTCGCCGTATTGCGTCAGCAGTTCTTCGATCTGGGCCGACTGGAACTCTTCGTAGGCCTGCGTCGTGAACGGCGCGCCCGTCTTGGGGTTGGCGAACGTCGGCGTGAGCGAGCCAAAGCGGTGGCGATTGTCCCAGGCGCAGTAGTACAACCCTGGCAACAGGCCGCGCTTGCGGCAGGCCGTGACAAACGCCTCGACCACGTCAGTCTTGTTGCCGCTCGTGCCGACGTGGTAAGCGGTGTGCCGGCTTGGCCAGAGGCAATGACCCGCCGTGTGTTTGGCGACAAGCACGGCGTAACGCATCCCGGCATCGCGTGCGACGCTGATCCATTGGTCCACGTCGAGCTTGTCGGGTCGGAAGAAGGAAGAGGTCTTGTCCCCCTTGGAAACCTCGTCCCCGTCAAACGTGCTCATGCCGAACGTGAGAAACATGCCGTACTTCAACGTTTCCCAAGCGCGCAGTCGCCTCAGACTCAGTCGCTGCTGGCCCTCAGGAGAATGGGCGGATCGTCGCTGCGTTCCCGCATGAAGGGATGCGCCTTCCGGATGCTCGACCAGTCGTCGTTCGATTTCGGATTTGGGCCGGCTCACTTGTGCTTCCATTCAAATAAGGTAGGCGATGAATCGAATGTGCCGCTCTCAGCAACGCCCCGCTTGAGTGGGGTGATCGAAAGCCGACAAGCCGCCGAAACAGTCGGACCGCTTCATCTCCTCCGTGTCAGATCACCAGGGGATGCTCCGGATCGTCGAGAAATCTTTCGTGTCCAGCGCCTTGAAGAACAGATAGGTGTAGTAGTCGTTCGCGGCAATGCCGGAGTTCAAGACCGCCTGCACGCGATCCCATTCGGCCTTGCCGAGATTGACGAACTCCGCGTGCCCATCGGAATACGCCGCAATGGCGCCGTATTCGTGCGGCCAGCGATAGCCGGGCAGGACCAAATAACTCTGCGTCATCACGTCGCACGTCAACGCCCAGGGCGGATTCATCCGGTCGATGTTCGTGCCTCGCATCTCGTTGATCTCGGGCTGCAACACGTTGCCCCAGCCGGTGAAGATCTCCTGCCCAAACAGACGATACCAGTAGTTGCCATACGTGTAACTGAAACCGGTCACGTAACCCACGTCCCACGCATACGGATACAGCATCAGGGGCAACTTCTGGCTCGGGCAGAAATAGAGCTTCGGGGTTTTGATGATGTTCATGCTGAACAGCCGCCCCAACGAATGCCAGCCGTTCGTGTCCACTTCGGGAGAACCGTCCCAAGGGTTCTTGCGCACCTGGTGCGTGAGTTGGGCGTTTTGTCCGTTCCAGTTCGGCGGCAACCGTCCGTCGGAGTCGAGCGTGTACAACAACACCCCCTGAACCAGTTGACGCTGGTTGCTAAGGCAGGCGGCTCGCCGCCCCTGCTCCTTTGCTCGTTGTAATGCCGGCAGGAGCATCGCGGCTAGGATACTAATGATGGCAACGACCACGAGCAGCTCGATGAGGGTAAATGCCGAGTGCCGAATGCCGAATGCCGAATGCCGAGTGATCAGTGACCAGTTGTCAGTGATCAGTGGAGCCGCACTGGCCGACCGGCACTGATCACCGTTTCCTGATAACTGATCACTCATGTTTCGGGTCGTAGTCATGCGCGCCGCGACCTGCGGAAGAACAGCAGCCCGGCCAACGTAGCGAGGGCCGCCACGCCCGGCTCGGGGACGCCCAGCGAGCCATTGGTCCAATTCACCGTGGTTCCGGAATTGCCATCGAACTGGTAGTGTAGTCCACCCACGCCGCCGCCGCCCGCGTTGAGAAGGCCGTTGAAGGCAAAGACGAACTGATTGTCCATGAACATCGCCCCCGTGCCGCCGTTGTTCGCGCCCACGTATTCATAGACGAAATCATGGTAACCGCTTCCCGCGCCGACCATCGTCTTGGACAAGCCTCCGTGAGGAGCGAGGATGACCGGATCGCCATTTCCGTCCAGGTTCACCCGGAACAGGAAGATTCGCGAATCCACACCGCCCGCCGTATCCAGTTCGGCCGACCACTCCTGGTCGTACTGGGTCGCGTGAGGGGTGACGACGCGGAACCTAGAACGCAACCGAAACCCGTTGTCCGTCAGTGCAATTTCCTGCGCCTGCGTCAAGTCGCCCTCGCGATACCGATACACGCCACCGGCATTGACCGCGATCTGCCAGGCAGGCGTGCCGCCGTCATTGACCGCCGTCGAACTCCCGCCAGCACCAAGCGTCTGCAGACTCCATCCATTGATGCCTTCTGTGGCCGACGTGGGATCGTTGTCATCCACGTGCTGAAACAAAACATTGGCGCTCACAGCCGATCCCCACAGGCAAATCAGCGACGCCCCCATGACCACCAGTATCCGACGCACCGAACTACTCATTGTTGAACCATTCATTGTTGTTTCCTCCTCCATTTTAGTTTGGTTTGCTAACACAGATCCAAGACGGTTGTTTTGGGCCGTCCCCTGCCCAGTCCCGCGGGCAGTAGTTATCATTCCTGACTTCATGATTTGTTCTCCCTTCCTGTTTACCTTGATTTTCTGATCCCAAGTTCCTCGTTTTCGGCTGGGAGCGTCGTCGCGCCTCCGATGAATCGCGTGGGCAATACCCGGCCCGGCACCGGCTCGGCCTTGCGCAACATGCGGCGGCCAAGCATTTTCATGACCGCCTCGCCCGCTTCCTCGAGCGGCTGGCGCACCCGCGTCAACGTCGGGCAATCGGTCTCGGAAAGATCCAGACCGGTCCCGCCGACGACGCTCACGTCTTGCGGCACCCGCAGGCCGTGGGCACGAAGCGCCTTGACCGCGCCGAGTGCCAGGTAATCGGAGATGCAAAACACCCCGTCGGGAACGTAACGCGCCTCCAGCAATTTCTGCGTCAGGACCGCGCCTTGTTCTTCGCTGGCATTCCGGCCTTCCGCGATGCGCAGTTGCAGGTCGCCCCCCAAACCCACTCCCATTCCCGTTTCCAATCCGAGCCGCCGCAACCGACCGGAAACGGTCCCCATAATGGGGTTGCCCAACAGCAGCGCCGCACGCCGACGTCCCGTGCGTCCAAATGCCGTGCCCACCCGCAAACTCTCCCCGAAATAATCGAACGAAACAAAGTTCACCGTGGCCAGCTCGCGCGGCGGATTGTAGTCCACCACGGGCGTGCCTTCTTCTTCGTACAACTCGCGAATCCTGTCGGTGCCCGGCGACGGAAACAGGACGAGACCATCGACGGCCGTCCGCTTGTCGATCAGCTCTTGCAGGCTCTCCTCGACCGATTGGAAATGTATCAGGGGCACGAAGCTGACGGAGAGCCGGCTTTCCGCAGCGCCCCGATACATACCCCCCAGCAATCGCGAGGGGAACGAAGCCAGTGGCGCGTGCTTCGGGAAATCCAGGCTGAGCGCGACCCGGTAGGTCTTGTTGTGAGCGTGCGGGGCAACCAAAAAACTCCCTTGCCCCGTCCTCGAGCGGATCCGTCCCTCGCTGGCCAGCCGCTTGAAGACGGCGTGGACGGTCGGCACGCTGACGTGCAAATGGGTGGCAATCTGCTGGATCGTCGGCAGCCGGCTGCCTTCCTTCATGTGGGGACGCTCGAACTCGGCGCGCAGGTATTCCACGACCCGTTCACTGGAGCGCTTCGCCGCCTGGGGCAACAGCACTGAGACCGGAGGGATTTGCGCATCGGTTAGGCGGGACTTCATAAGGATCTTGAGGCCTGCGGCCCAAGAAAGTGCAATGTTTCTTTCAATCTTATTTCACGAATATTCTTCAAATCCGTTACGCAATTTTGCCCGTCCGTGAAATTCGCGAACCGCACTCCCACGGCAATGAAATCTTTATGCAACAGTTATCCAAACGAGGTCCGGGTAAAAGAAAATCGAACGTGTCTTGTTCGGGGACACGTCGGCCTGTGTGGACCCATTACCGCGTAGCGCGAGCTTCCACTTGCGATTCTCCCGCCCAAAGGACAAACGCAACCAGGATGGTTGCACTACCTTCAGTTGCTTCGCAGTCCCAGCGTCTCGCCGGGGTGGAACTTCGGGGTGACGAGAATCTCACGCACGGGCAGATGACCGGTTTGCACCAGCTTGAGGACCAAGCCGGTGAGCCGGCGGGCGAACGCCGACCAATTGACCGCGTAGTGAGCAACCGACGGCGTAAGGGAATCGAGCACGGGTTCGTGGCTCAGGGAAATCAGCGACAGGTCGGTCGGCAAGTGCAGGCCGATGTGCATGAGGTAGCTCATCGTCATCAACACCACCGGCGTGTGGCTGGTGATGATCGCGTCTGGGCGCCTCCGTGCACGGAACTGCGCGCGCAAGAGCGACTGGAGAT
>Ga0187892_10002406_pt1 | contig 37640 bp, 34 predicted proteins | sample MA1701073metaG_FD_139345 | JGI IMG/M metagenome (GOLD analysis project Ga0187892, IMG submission 139345) | Bio-ooze microbial communities from a basaltic lava cave in the Kipuka Kanohina Cave System on the Island of Hawaii, USA - MA170107-3 metaG ... | reverse complement strand
CTTGATCACCCGCTCCGTCACGGCAATCGAGCCGTACTTGCCCACGGCGCCGAACCGCTGCTTCACCTTCCAGCGCGTCAGCAGGTCGGCGAAGGCGCCGCTGGTGAATACGCTGCCCTGGTCGCTGATGAGATGCTTCGGCGCGCCGAACTTCTGGAACGCCGCTTCCAGCGCCTCGATGATCCACCCGGCATTCGGACCTTCGAGCGGCGTGACACACAGCACCTTCCGTGAGAAGTGGTCGATGGCCACGAACACCCATGTCGGCCAGAAGTACCAGCGCCACACCAAGGTCACATCGACGCTCCACACATGGTTCGGGTATCTCGCGACGATCGTCCGCGCGGCAGGAGTTTTGTCGCCCTTTCCCTCGTTCTCCCGTTCTCCCTTTCCCTGCTTCCGCTGGGCCGGCTTCGGTCGTTGCAAGATATTCCGCACGGTGGAGGCTGCCACAAACGCCTTGAGCAGCCACGCCTGCATGGCGATTCGATGTCGGCCCCAACCGGGATTTTCCCTGGCGATGTCCCAGACCAGCTTGGCGAGTTCTGTGGGTGTCTTGTTGGCGGGTTCTGCGTTGTCCTTCGGTTTGTCGGTGATGCGATGCAGCCAGCGATAGAGGGTCGAGCGGGCGATGCCGAAATATTTTTCCACCTGGCGTCGGGGGATTTGCAGGTGCTCCATCTGCCAGAGAATCTGGAGCCGTTGCGGGAGGCTGTAGCGGGGTTTGCCGCCGAGTTTTTGAATGTGTCGTTGCAGGGTCTCGACCAAACTGGCCATGATCTCCAATCGCATTTCCAGATGCAGCACCCGGTCGCGCAGGAAAGCCAGTTCGGCGTCTTTGCCTTTCGGTTTCTTTACCGCCTTCTCCAAGGCTTTCCGTCGCGTCTCTCCCGCCCAGCGCGCAGCCAACAGCATTCCGTTCAACAGCATCGGCGCAATCGCATTCACAATTTTCATGGTCATCCCGCCATGCTACGCGGACGTAGAGCGCGGGGAATCGGGGGTTTCCCTGATTCCCAATCAGGGTTTTCCCCAGTGCCTTCCGAAGCGGTCGTTGGCAAACCAACCCGCTCGCCCGGTTCCGGTTACCGGCCCCCGAGCGAACCCATCGCCGTTTCCAATTCGGCCATTCGAATTTCCATTCTCCCCCGGAACGGCCGCCCCTCGCTGAAACCCCGCCGACGACCAACGCGCTCGGCAACGTCACCACGGTGAAGTACGACGCCCGGGGCAACAGCGTTGAGACGGTCTATCCCGACAGCACCGTCAGCCGCACGGTGTATGACGAGAATGGCCGGGCGGTGGTCACACGGGACCGACAGTTGGCCGCGAATAGCGCGAATGGTACACGAATGATCTACGACGCGATTGGTCGGGTCGTCCGCACCGAGCGGTTGTCCAATGTGGTCATTAACGTCACCGTGGATGGCAGCGGCCAACCAACTACTTCGCTTTATCTTCGTTTGCTTCTGTTTATTTCCCTCCTCCACCTCCTCCTACGACAATGCCGGCCGCGCAGTACGAGTCGGATACCGAAGAAACATCAACAAAAAAAGGGGAACGGAGAGGGAGGGATTCGAACCCTCGGTACGGTTTAACCCGTACAACGGTTTAGCAAACCGTCGCTTTAGACCACTCAGCCACCTCTCCACATCGTTGCAGGCACTTACGTAGCAACAACTTGACGTAAGTGGCAAAGTCAAACCATGAAAGACGTGACCGTATCACTCGATACCAAGACCGAAAATCGCCCGCGGCGGCGGGCAAAAGCTTCATGGACACCCATTCATAAACGGAAGTATCCCTCTGGTCAAGAGGCGTATCAGGTCGCGTCAGGTCGCGCTGATGATCGGGATGATCGGTGATGACCGGGTGCATCCCAGTTTTGTTCCGTTGATTTTCCGCGTTTTCCGCTGGGGGTGTTCAGTCGGTTCGAGCTTTTAACATGGGGGCGCGAGCGTCCCGCTTGTCGCACTCCAATAGCTTGTCGCGCCCGGCCAGCTGCGCAACGCTCGGGCCACCATCGGTAATCTTGTTGATCGCGCAACTCGCCCCGACCCCGAAGATGGAGAGCCTGAGATTTTCACAGTGAAGCAGGCATCGAAACTGGGCTGCACGACGAGCATTAAAGCGTGAAACTCGATTCGGGACAACCACACTATTGCCACTGCCCTCCGCGCGGTCATTTCGCCTGCTTCGCACCTGCACAACACCTCCAGACCGCGCCTGAGTTGACCGAGGGTTCGAATCCCTCCCTCTCCGTTTTCTTTCTACTCAAACACGTGCACGGCGGTCTGATGTTTGCGGATATACTCCCAGTCGTACTTCACGCCCAATCCAGGCCCATCCGGCACGGGCACGCATCCGTCCTTCCCCACGTGCTCTGGCTGATCCGAATAGCCGCACGCATAGACGGGCGGGATTACGTTCGGCATGCCCGGGCCCATGAGTGCCAGTTCGTAGAAATGCGTGTTCCGAATCGCGGAAATCACCGCGCGATGTGCCGGGCCGCAGGCGTGCATCTGCACGTCCACGCCGAACCCTTCCGCCATGTACGCGATCTTCATCGCGCCGGTGATGCCCATGTCGTATTCGGGGTCGGCGTGGATCATGTCGCAGCCACCGTTGGCCAGAAACGACGTCTTTTGTTCCAAGCCGCGCACGTGTTCGCTGATCAACAGCGGCGTCTTGAGTTTCTCGCGCAGCATCCGATGCGCAATCGCCGACACGCCCGAGTCGCGGTACGGATCCTCGTACCAGAGGAACCCCGCTTCGTCGCACGCGCGGCCGACATGGAGCGCGTCGAGAAACGTGCGAAGCTGGCAGGCAGGATCGAGCATGAGGTGCATGTCCGGCCCGACTGCCTTGCGGACGCCGAGGACGTTGCGCGCCTCCTTGCGGGCATCGCCGTCGTGCCAGCCGTGGATTTTGATGCCGGCGAACCCAGCCGCCTTGCACGCGACGGCAAAATCGGCGAATGCTTCGGGGCTGGACAACCCACCGGGCTCAAGCTGGCCGTGATACGTGCTGGCGTAGGCCGGCAGGCGCGAGCGAAACCCGCCCAGGAGCTTCGAGACGGAGACGCCATACTTCTTGCCGGCCAGGTCCCACAACGCGATGTCGAGTGGCCCGTGTCCCATGTGATCGTACGCCCGCGCCTCGCGTTTCAGGTCGTCGTAGATCGACTCGCGCTGTTCGGGGTCGCGGCCGACGAGATTGGGCGCGAGCATCTGCATTTGTCCGAACGATGACGGCGTCCCGACCCAGTGCGTAACGTACGCTCCCTCCGCGCCGTCGTCGCAGCGAATACGGATCGCATGCCGGGTGGACTTCAGCTTCCCGCCGGCCACGAAGATCATGTTGCCGACGCCGGCGGCCCCGCGCTTGCTCAGGCCGAGATTGTCCACCTCGAACGAAAATGCCGTCAGTTCCACTCGTTGGATCTTGCTCATGGTCCCGAGACGATACCCGCCCGGGCTTGCGAGGGCGATTGGAATCTCAACGCGCGGGAGCCGCCCTGTGAACCAAATTCAATCGACATTGCGCTCGCGGCGAGAGAAATTCACCGACGTGAAACGGGCGGCACACGTACTCCAACCCATCCTCGGCATCGCCGAAACAGTCTGGAAACGCGCGGTGGACCGGACGCTTGGCTTCATGCTGCTCGGAGGCGCGGCGTTGATTGTTGCGCTGGTGCTGACGACCGATCTTCAGGAGAGCGACGCGCGCGCGGCGTTGCTGCTCATCCACGTGTTCGTCACCATGCTGGTGATCTTCGTCGGCACGACCGAAATCCCGCGCGACCTGGCCACGCGCAACGTCCAGGTCTTTCTTTCCAAACCGCTGTCGCGCGCCGGGTACGTGTGCGGCAAATTTGCCGGGTTGCTCATCCTGGCCGAGTTGATCCTGGTCGCGTACGTGGCGTGCCTCGGGGTCAGTCTGGCTGCGAAGGGCTTCTTCCACGGCGCCGACTTTGTCCACGGCCTGGCGCGGACGACATTGCAACTGGGGACGCTCTGCGCGTTGTTGGTCGGGCTGTCGGTCGTGTTGCCGGAGATGGCTGCGACGATTCTCGGCGTGGCGTTCGTGATTTTGTCGTACGTCACGTTCATCCTGCCGCCGGCCGCGCGGCTGCTCGTGCCCGAATGGTTGCAGCCGTTCACACTCCTCGTCTATCTGGCGTTGCCGAATTCCCAGCACTATCTTTGGACCCCCGATGCCGGGAGCGCTTCGTTCTTCTTCGCGATGCTCTGCCTCTACAGCGTCTCGTACTGCATCTGCGCGCTCACGGCGGCGAGCTTGTGGTTTCGGCGGCGCGACTTGCTGTAAGTGGTACGCATGGGCCGGACCTTCGACGTCATCGTGCTGGGGCTGGGCGGAATGGGCAGCGCTGCCGCGTATCAACTTGCCTCCCGGGGCAAACGCGTGCTGGGCATCGAACAATTCACCGCGCCGCACGATCGCGGATCGAGCCACGGCAAAACGCGCATCGTTCGCCAGGCATACTTCGAGAACCCTGCCTACGTGCCTCTGGTGCTTCGCGCCTACGAACTGTGGCGACAACTCGAGCGCGAGACGGGCCGCCGGCTCCTCTTCGAGGTTGGCGGCCTGATGATGGGTCCACCGAACAGCGCAGTCGTCGCCGGCAGCATTCGAAGCGCGCGGGAACATGGCCTCGCTCACGAGATTCTCGATGCGCGGGAAATCCGGAAGCGGTTCCCGGCGTTCCGCCCGGAACCGAACACGGTGGCGCTCCATGAGAACAAGGCGGGTTTCATCCGCTGCGAAGATTCCGTGCAGGCGCATCTCGATCGAGCGTCGCACCTTGGCGCGGTGCTGCACTTCGAGGAGCGCGTCGTGGCATGGGAACCCTGCGGTGATCGCGTGCGCGTTCGCATCGCCAAGGACAAGTACGAGGCCGGGCAGCTCGTCATTGCGCCGGGGCCGTGGGCGTCAGAAATCCTGCGCGATCTGGACCTCCCGCTCGTGGTGGATCGTCACGTGTTGTTCTGGCTCGATCCGGTCGGCGGGGTAGGGCTGTTCTTGCCCGGGCACTTTCCGGTGTTCATCTGGGAGACTGAGTCTCCGGGCATCCCGTACGGGTTCCCCGCTGTGGACGGCCCGAATGCCGGCGTGAAGGTTGGTTTCGGACGCGCTCCCGGTGCGCAGAAGTGCACTCCCGAGACCATCGATCGTGTTGTGCGCCCCGAGGAGATCGAATCCATCCGCCGGGCGTTCGCGAAACGGGTCCCGTCGCTCGATGGGCGCTGTCTTCGCGCGGTCACGTGCATGTACACGAACACGCCCGACCACGATTTCGTCATTTCGCGGCACCCGGACCATCCTTCGGTCCTCGTCGCGTGCGGTTTCTCGGGACACGGCTATAAGTTTTGCAGCGTCGTGGGCGAAATCCTCGCGGACTTGGTCGTGGAAGGAAAAACACGCCACGACATTTCTCTGTTCGACGCGGCGCGCCTCCGAAGCGCGCGGGGTCCCCGCTGATGCCGGCTCAGTCTAGCGGCAAGCGGCGGAACTTTCCCGGCGCACAGGGATCATAGTAGTGGTTGTACGGACCTTCCTTCAGAAATCGCTCGTGGCAGCGCTTCAGCGATTTCCGCGAAATCGTGACGCCGAGTCCGCGGCCTTCGGGCACGGGCAACACGTTGTTCCTCGGCTTGAATGGCCCTTCTTCGATTACGTCGTCGGTCTGCCAGCGGAACAGCGACTGGCTCGGCTCGTGAATCCACTGCGTCGCCGCCACCACGTGCAGATACGCCGCGCTGCCGATGCCGGTTTCGCCGCTGTAACACCAGAATCCCACACCCATCGCCTCGCAGGCGGCAATGAACTTCAAAGTGCGCGCAATGCCGCCGAGCAAGGTGAAGTTGATCACAAACGTATCGGGCACTCCCAGCGCTACTGCGCGTTTCAAGTCCGGCACGTGTGTCGAAAATGGAATCGCGCTGTGCTCACGCAGCTTGGCCATTTCCTCGAATGTGGCGACGGGGTCTTCGTAGTTGCGGATGTTGCACGGCTCGATTTCAAGGAGAATGCGCCGAGCGGCGCTTACCGACCAGCCCATGTTGGCATCGAGCCGCAGCATCGCGTCGTCGCCCACCGCTTTGCGGATTGCTTTCACGGTCGCCACCTCGAGGCCGGGATCCCCGAGCGTGAGTTTGCCCTCGAAGAACGTCGCTCCGTGTTTCCGGCGCATTCGCGCGCAGTATTCCGCCACGGCTGTGGCCGTGTTCTCGCCACCGATCTTCCCGTTCCGGGTCCGGTAGCCGAAGTACTCGGTGAACGCGATCTTCTTCCGAACCGCGCCGCCGAGAAGCTTGTAGAGCGGTAGGTTCCAGAGCTTGCCCCGCAGGTCCCACAACGCCATTTCGATGCCGCCCCACGATTTCAGGATCGAAGCATCGTCGGTGTTCTGCACGACGCGCGTTTCGGGAACGCACACGTGCTCGCACCCGGCCAGGTCGAGCGGGTCGAACCCCTTCAGCCGCGGGGCCAGAACGTGACGGATGACTTCGGCGCAATCCGACGACGGCGATTCGCCAAGGCCGGTCAGGCCTTCGTCGGTTTCCACCTCGACGACGACTTTGGATGTTCCCGGGTAAAGGCCGACGGACCAAACGAGCGGCGCTTCGAGCGGGATGTTGACGGGCGTGGCGCGGATGGCGGTGATCTTCATCGGAGCGAAGCGACTGTAGCGAGTCGAGGGTCCAGCGGGAAGGAAATTGGTGGGTGCAGTCGCTGGCGCACATTTGGCTGGCCAGCCGGCAGAGCGCCTGTTACTTTGCGGCAAAAATCGGAGCCGTGAATTCCACCGTTTCGTCCCCCTCCAACTCGGTACTGTTTCGTTGGGTCCCCTGGATCGCCGTGGCGGCGTTGTGCGCGATGCTTCTGGTCGTCTCGCTGCAGTTGCGTTCCCTCCCCGCCCGCTACCGTGCGTTGATCGCCGATCTGCAAGGGGAGATGAAACAGTTGCGCACGCAAATGAAAGACCTGTTTGCGATCAACGAACAACAGGAACGCGAGATCGAAGCGTTCCGGCAGGTCAACGCGAAGCTCACGAAAGAAAACGCGGAGTGGATTCGCCTGACCGAATACCTGAAGCAGGAAATCGGCAACCAGAACGTGAAGTCGGCCCAATCCCAAGAGAGATTCGCCGAGCAGACGGCGCTCATTGAACTGATCGAAGACCCCACGATCAACGTGGCGACCCTGGCCGATCCGTCGAACAAGACCAGGGCCTGCGCCAGGGTGTATTGGCACGGCGCGACGAAGAAAGGCGTCGTCGTGGTGGCGAACCTCGCCCCGGTGTTGAAAGGGAACGGCGCGTCGCTCGAACTCTGGACGTTTTGCGGAAAGAGCCCGGCCGCCCCGACGAAGCTGTTCTGGACGGACCCAGCCGGTCAAGGCGCGTATCCGATCGAGGTCCCCGGCCATTTGACATGCGTGGACAAGTTCACGGTGACGCTCGAAGCGACGGACGACGAACTACTGCCCGTACCGAAGGGAGCGGTGGTGCTGGCAAGCAAGTAGAAGTAGCGCGCTATGACGCGATGAAAATCCCGGTTCTTCTCTCTGGTTTCTTTGGCGAAAAAGCGCCTGGTGTACCCGACTTTAACCGGAATCCGCCTGTGACTGCCCGGAGAGGCGACTGAAGTCGGTCCACCGGACGCTTTCACTCGCATTGGGAGGCATTCATGCATGATCTGCAAAGTCCGAAAGCCATTTGCGCGAAGGGATTCCTGTTCCTCATCCTGGGGATCGGCTCTTCGGCGCTGCTCCTGTGGCAAAGTCCGACGCTGAAAACGGCCGCGCTGTTGGCGGTCGCAATCTGGGCGTTCTGCCGGGCGTACTACTTCGCGTTCTACGTCGTGAGCAACTACGTGGACCGCACGTACCGCTATGCCGGCCTGTTGTCGCTGGTGCGCCATGCCGTTTCGCGGAGACGAGCCGGCCACCGATGAGTTTCCTGCGTAGGACGCACCCCGGTTCCGCTTGGCAAGCGTCCGCGCATCCGGTACAAGACGCGCCAAGGACGATTATGAAAGAGAACAAGCATGTGCTGGCGATCATGGCCCACCCGGACGACATCGAGTTTCTTTGCGCGGGAACGTTGGCGCTCTTGCGGCGAAAGGGTTATGAAATCCACCTGGCTTCGATGACGCCGGGAGATTGCGGTTCGGCGGAACACTCGCCCGAAGAAATCGCCCGCATCCGCGTCCGCGAGAACGCGCGCTCCGCCGCGGTGATCGGCGCGACCTACGACTGCGTTGGTTGCCGCGATTTGTTCGTGGTGTACGACCGTCCGACGATCCAGCGCGTGACGGAGTTGCTGCGCAAATACGATCCGTTCCTGGTGATCACCCACTCGCCGCAATGTTACATGCTCGACCACGAAGAAACCGCGAAAACCGTCCGTGGCGCGTGCTTCGGAGCGGGGGTCCCGAACGTTCGAACCGAAGCGGCAGACCCTTATCCTACCGGGAGCGGCGTGCCGCACCTGTATTACGCGGACGCCGTGGAAGCCAAGAACCAGTTCGGCGAACGCATCGTGCCGCAATTCTACATCGACATCACCCGGGCGATGCCGGTCAAGGCGCAGATGCTCAAGTGCCACGCCAGCCAGCGCAACTGGCTGTTGAAACACCATCACATCGACGAGTACATCCGCAAGATGAAGGAAATGTCCGCCGTGCGCGGCGCGGAGGTGGGCGTGAAGTACGCCGAGTGTTATCGCCAGCACCTCGGGCATGGCTATCCGCAAGACAACCGGCTCGGCAAGATCCTCGGGATGCTCAAAGTATAGCGGCGAGCCGGCTGGCCCACGCGTTGGAACTACAGTCCGCCCGTGCCAAGCACAACTGCCCGGGCTTGCGGCGGCGCGGGCGCGACGGCGCGGACGACGCTGCCATTGTCGCCTGCGTCCTCCCCATTCGACTCGGCTCGCTCCGAGTCGAGGGTCTTGCGCACCAGCTTGCACAATTCGTCGCCCGCGTACGGCTTCTGGATGAACTGCACCTGGCCCTTCTTGACCGCGTCGGCGAGAACATCGCTGTCGTTGTAGCCGCTGGAGAAGATGAACTTGATCTGGGGCTGGAGCGATTTGATCGTGGTGAACACCTTGCGGCCACCGGCGTTGGGCATGACCATGTCGGAGACGACGACGTCGATTTCACAGGGCCGGTTCTTGAAGACATCGATGGCCTTCTCGCCATCCTCGGCGGTGATGACGAAGTACCCGTTCTCGCGCAACACCTCGGCGGCGAAATCGCGGATCACGGCTTCGTCGTCCACAAGAAGCACGCATTCCCTGCCCTTGGTGACGGACTTCTCCTCCTTCTTCACGCTTTCCGTGGCGACCTTGAGGCTGGCTTTGAGGTACAGATAGAACGTGGTGCCCTGGCCGAGTTGGCTCTGCAAATCGACGTGGCCGCCGTGGTTCTTCAGGATCCCGAACACCATCGCCAGGCCCAGGCCGGTGCCCTTGCCCGGCGCCTTGGTGGTGAAGAACGGCTCGAAAATTCGCTTCAGCGTGTTCTCGTCCATGCCGGTGCCGGTGTCGGCGACCGAGAGCACGACGTAGGCGCCGACTTCCAGTTCCGCCGGCACCCCGACCACGTTGCCTTTGGATCGCACGAACAGGTTGCGGCTGCTGATGGTGATGCGCCCGCCGTTGGGCATGGCATCGCGGGCGTTCAGGCAGAGGTTGAGCAACGCCTGCTCGATCTGGCCGGCGTCGCACTCGACGGTCAGCGGTTCGGCGTCGAGGCTTTTCTCGATGCGGAATTTCTTGTCGAAACTGCTTTCGATCAAACGGACGACGTTTTCGACGCAGTCGTTGATCCGGGTGGGCTTCAGTTCCACGAAGTCGCCACGGACGAACGTGAGCAGTTGCCGGGTGAGTTGCGCGGCGCGGCGGACGGAAGTTTCGATGGTGACGATGTACTTCTGCAACGGCGAATCGGTCGCCACCTTCGGTTTGAGCAACGAGATGTTGCCCAGCACGCCGCCCAGGATGTTGTTGAAGTCGTGCGCGATCCCGCCGGCGAGGGTGCCGACGCTCTCCATGCGTTGCGCGCGGGTAAGCTGCTTTTCGAGTTTCACCTTCTCGGTCACGTCCTCGTAGATGCCGACGATGCTGTTGACGGTCTCGTCCTGTTCGAGGATCGGGAAGAACGTGGCGCGAAAGATGAGCTGCTTCGCCGGCAACTGCACGTGCTGGAGTTGCGCGGTGTCGTACTGCACCTCCCCGAGTTGCACGACTCGCCCGGCAGACGCTCCTTTGATTTTGCTCGTCAGACCCGCCTTCTGGAACACCTCGTCGTTCGCCAGGCTGTATGCCTCCGGCAGGGGTGCGCCGAATAGGACGGCAGCCGCCCGGTTGCTCGAAAGCAGTTTTCCTTCGCGGTCAAACGTGACGACGCCAAAGGGGTTCAGGGCGGTGAAGTTGTCGAATACGTTCTTCTGCAACTCGAGGCGCCGGTTCGACTCGCGCAGCCGCTGGACGAGCATCAGCACGACTTCCGTGGCCAGTACGCCGAAGAGCAGATACACGGCGACCTGGCAGATCGTTTCCCAAGCAAGGCCCGGCGCCCGCTTCACCAGGATTTCGGGCGGGTAGTCGCTGGCGAGGTCGCCGAGGATGTACGCCATCCCCAGCACCCAGATCGTCGCGAAGTAGAGCAGCAACCGCTGCCGTGATTTGCTAAATTTCCAGAACATTCCGCACCCGGTCCCCCATGAAAAAGCAGGATAGATGCCGTGGCGCGACCACGCGCGGAGCAAAACCGTCGCGTTGACAGCCATTTAGCGCCATTCTAGGCTTCAAACGATGGCGTCGAACGCTGACTGGAAGCGAACCCCGCTCGGCGAGGAGCACGAGCGACTGGGCGCTCGGATGGTCGAGTTTGGCGGCTGGTGGATGCCCGTGCAATACGCCGGCATCCTTCAGGAGCACCATTCCGTTCGCACAGCTTGCGGCCTCTTTGACATCTCCCACATGGGCGAAGTGCGCGTGTCGGGAAAGGATGCCCCGGCGTTTCTCAATCATTTGCTGACGAACGATGCCGGCAAGCTCGCCCCCGGCCAGGCGCAGTACTCCCTCATGTGCAACGAGCGCGGTGGCGTGATCGACGATCTCTACGTCTATCGCGTGGCGGAGGAAGTTTTCCTGCTCGTCATCAACGCCTCGCACATCGACAAGGACTTCGAGTGGATGCAATCTCAGAGCGCGGGACGAAACGTGAGGCTCGAAAACGTTAGCGACAAGACGAGCGCGCTCGCGTTGCAAGGCCCCAGTGCGTCTGAGGTGCTCGGCCAGTTGGTCCCCGGCATCGGTGCCCGGCTCACGCGAAATCGAATCGCGAAGCAAGACATCCTGGGCCACGATGTGTTCGTCGCGCGAACGGGATACACGGGCGAAGACGGCTTCGAGCTTCTGCTTCCCAACGAAGCAGCGCTGCCGGTCTGGCGCAAGCTCCTTTCCCTCGGGGCCGCGCCGTGCGGACTGGGCGCGCGCGACACGTTGCGGTTGGAAATGTGTTACCCGCTGCACGGCAACGATCTCACGGAAGAAACCACGCCGCTCGAAGCGGGCCTCAGCTTCTTCGTCGCGTTCGACAAACCGGCCTTCGTCGGCAAAGAAATCTTGCAGCGTCAGAAGCAGGTTGGTACAGAGAAACGGCTTGTGGCGTTCACGATGAACGAACGAGGGGCCATCCCGCGCCATGACTATCCGATTAGCCGCGACGGGCAGCCGGTCGGACGTGTGACCAGCGGGTCGATGTCGCCGTCGCTGCGAATCGGGATCGGCATGGGGTACGTGCGGCCCGAGTTTGCCGGCGTGGGAGAAACGATCGACGTGCAGATTCGAGGAAAGAACGCCGGCGCCGTCATCGTGAAGAAACCGTTCTACAAACGCCCGAACCGCTGAACCATGAACACTCCGAACGATCTGAAGTATGCCGAGACGCACGAATGGGCCCGCGTCGAGAACGGCCTCGTCACCGTCGGGATTACCGACCACGCCCAGCATGAACTGACCGACATCGTCTTCGTCGAACTGCCGCACGTGGGGGATGCCGTCACGCAAGGGAAGGCATGCGCCGTGGTCGAGTCCGTCAAAGCCGCGAGCGACATCTACGCTCCCGTCAGCGGCGAGGTGGTCGAAGTCAACACCGACCTGGACGGAAACGCTGCCCTGGTCAACGACGACCCCTATGGCAAAGGCTGGTTTTTCAAGGTCAAGCTGAGCACGCCGGCCGAACTCGGCAGCCTGAAATCCGCAGCGGAATACGCAAAACAAATTGGGACGTAACCCGTCAGGCTCGACACCGGTGGGGAGTACGATGCGGATGTCCGTCGCAGCTTTGCTCCTGCTCGTGCAGTTGGTCCAAGCACAGACTACGATGGTTTCCACCGCGGCCTCGCCAGTTGTTGGCGGCCCCGTCACGAACTTGCCCGGGCTGGTTATCCACGGCGGGGATGAAAAACACGTCGAAGCGGCCGGCAAAGTCTGCCTCACGGACGGCATCCTGGAATTCATCGCTGTCGAGCGCGAAGGCCGCGATTACGAAAGCCTCTTCGCCCTCGAATGCAGGCCATCGGCCATGCAATTCGCGCTGCTGTTGATCGGCGCGGAGCCGGGGGCCCCGCCGCACAAGGCAGGCCCGGGGGAGAAGCCCGGCGACCGTCTCCTGATCGAGGCCGAGTGGGCGCTCGAAGGCAAGACGACGCGCGTGCCCGTTCATCAGCTCCTGATCCAGCGCAGCAACAGCAAACCGCTCGCGGACGCATCGTGGATCTTTACCGGCTCGTACTTCATCAAGGACATCGCCGGAAAAGAATTGTTCATCGCCGATGCGGAACAGGCGTTCATTTCACTTTGGTGGAACAAGGCGATTCCGATCAACCTCGGCGCGGACCACGGCAATCCGTATCGAGCGGAAGACCAGGGCTTTCGCGCAAACACGAAAGCGCTGCCGCCGGTGGGCACCGCTATCAAGCTGATCCTGCGCAAGGCGCCGTGATTGACTTGCTCTCTAGGCGTCTCTAGGCGCTTACTCGCCGTCGGCCTTGCCGCAACGCGGCAAGTCATGCATCCAACTCGTTCAGGATCTCCTCGATTGCGTTGGGCGAGTTGCCAACAAACCGATTGTTGACGGCCACGTAAACCCGGCGTCTCGCCTGTGCGGTCGCGGTTCGGACCACGGTCGCCACGTCCCGATAGCCCTGTGGATACGGGTCCTTGATCCGATCGTAAGGTTGGAACATCTGCACCGCTTGCTCATAAGCGCGGCCCGGGCGCAATAGGGCGCGGCACACGACGATGTCGCTCGGGACCGCGCCGGGCAATTCGAGTTGCCTGCCGATGCGCGGCATGCGCGTCCAGGAATTGAACACATGGCCGACGCGATGGCGTCGCAGACGCTCGAAGTAGCGCTCACCCAGCAACTGTTCATTTCGGACCTCGATCGCGAAGCGAAAGGTGTCCGGCAGCGCGCCGAGGAAACGATCCAGCCGGTCGAGAAATGCCTCGCCGTCATTGCCCCGCGTCGATTGCGCGAGTTGCGGGAACTGGAAAACGATGTAGCCGACCTGTCGTCGGTGCGGCGAGAGGCGATCGAGAAACTCGCGCCGCAGCAGGTCGGCGTTGAGGAAGCTTGGGTTTGGTTTTCCGCGATTCCCGCCGTAGCGTTCGTGGTCCGGGAACGAGGGCACGGTGATGACCTCGGGCGCCTTGAACCCGAACTGGAACGCCGGCGGCGTCTGCGCGAAGAGCCGGTCCCAGTAGGCGTCGGAGTAGAACTGGTAGAACGAGAAATCGCCGCACACGGTGGGGAAAATCTCCGCGTACTCTTCAAGGCAATGCTGCTCGAACTGTTTCCGGGAGAGTTTGCCGCGGACGAAATACCGTTCGCGCGTATAGACCTGTCCGAGCCAGCCTTCGTATTTCCAGGAGGATGCGCCGATGTACACGCCGCGCTCGGTCCAGCGCGCGAGGCGAAGCTTCAATCGTTCGAGCGGATGGGGACTCCGGTCCTGGAGGAAATCGAGTTGGCGTGGCGCAGCCATGCTCGCTACGACTTCGGCCCGGCCGGTCCTTTCCGAATCTCCTCGAACCACTTCACGATCTCGTCGCGCATCATGTTGCGGCCCATGGTGTGTTTGAGGCCGCTGGAGAAACCGGCCACCTGGTCCGTGGACGTGCGGTTGGTGTAGAATAACATCGTCCGGTCGCCCACCGGCAGGCAACCGACGACGATCTGGAGGGAATTATAGGAGTGCCCGACGTAAAATTGACGCTCGGCGATCAGGCACCCGTCGGGGCGAGGGTAAAAGACGCGATGCGCGAGGATGAAGCAGGGCCGTTTCTCGACGCGTTGTTTGATCCAGTAAAACCGATGCTCGAACTCCTTGCTGTCGTCGCGCGGGTAGTTCACCAGAACGCGATGGAACGCCGGGAAGCGCTCCGCCAGCAGCTTCGCCGATTGCGCGGCCAGACGCAGCTCCTCGCCGGGCCGGGCCTGCTCCTTGCCGCCCCGCGAGTAAGGGGCGATGCCGGCCAGCCCCTTCGCGCGATATTCCCGGCAACGATCCAGCAGAAGGCGACGGTAGGCGACTGCGGCGTCTTGGGCCGCTGCGGTGCGGAGAAATTCCATCTCAGCGCTGCTCAGGTTGAAACTCGAGCCTGCCGCGGCTTTTTGCAGTTCGCGTCCCTCCCCGGCCTCTTCGGCGGAAAACTTCACGCCTTGGAAGTCCTCCGCCTTCAGCTCCTGGCCGCCGAGGTCCTTGAACGCGATGACGTCGCGGTCCACTTGGAACGTCTTCCCCGCGCGCGCGGTCTCGAACACGTCCGCGAGCGGTCGCGAAACGACCATGGCCACGGTCACGGCGAGTTCTTTGTCCGTCCCCTCCTTGAATCCTTTCGAGATGATCTTGCCCGCAATCAGGTCGCGCCTGGCCCCGGCGTCAAACCCGAGGTACGCCAGCACCTCCTCCGAGGTCGGTGGCTTCGTTTGCGCAAACCCGTGGTCCGCGCCGCACGAAGCGAGAAACAAACCGGCGAGAAAAACAGGGCGAACACTCATGGCGAGACATGAGTTACCCGATTTCGCTCGTAATTACCAGCTTTCCGCTTCGCTGCGGCCGGGGCCGGTGGCATTTCGACTGCTAATTTCTTGGATTCGAATGCAGTTCAAACATCTTTCCGACCTGGCCGAGAGACCCGCCGAGACGGGAAATTTCCGTTCCATCCTGCTTGTGGACGACAACCGGGAGTTCGTCCAGACGCTGCAATGGATTTTCGCCGACCAGAACCTGCTCGTGGACAAGGCGTACGACGGCGAGGAAGCGCTGCTCAAGGTCAAGGCGAACGTCTATGACGCGGTGATCTGCGACGTGATGATGCCGAGGCTGCGCGGCGATGAGTTTTACTTGAAAGCGATCCTCGCTCGTCCGTCGCTGGTGCACCGGTTCATCTTCGTGACGGGGTTCGCCGCGGACCCGAAGGTCAATCGGTTCCTGACGCAGCATGGGTTGAAGTATTTCGTCAAACCCGTCCATCTATCCAAGCTGATCGAAGCCGTCGTGGCGTTGGTGGCTTGATCGCTCTCAATCGTCCTCGTCGTGTCCTCGTCCTCGTAATCGAAATCGAAGAACGCAAGAAGACTCTTCGAGGACGAGGACGAGGACAAGGACGACGACGAACGAATAGTTCCGGTTGCATTTGTTCCAGCTCTCCCGATAATGCCCGCCCTATGCGCAAGCTGGCAACCATCACGCTAATCGGCAAAGACCGCACCGGGCTCGTGGCGCGGACCACCAACTTCCTCTTTCAGCAGAAGGCCAACATCGAAGCGTTGGAGGAACAGGTCACGCGCGGACAGTTCAGCATGACGGTGCAAGCCTCGTGGAAGCCCGCCGAGTTCAAGTCGTACGCCGTCGAGAGCGGCCTGCGGGCGTTGGGCGCCGAACTGGGGCTCGAAGTCAAGATTCGCTACACCGACCCGGGCCGTCTGCAGCGGATGGCAATCTTCGTCACGAAGGAACCTCACTGCCTGGAAGCGATCCTCCGAGAACTGAAAGCGGGACGCATCAAGGCCGAGCCGATCCTCGTCGTCAGCAACCGCTCCGACCTGCGTCCACTGGCCCAGAAGACGCGGCTGCCGTTCTTCGAGGTCGATTACAATGACCGGCCCGCCGCGGAGAAGAAAGTCCTCGCCAGGCTGGAGGAGGTCGAGGCCGACTTCATCGTGCTGGCGCGGTTCATGAAGATCCTTTCGCCGAACTTCGTCTGGCGGTACAAGAACAAGATCATCAACATTCATCCCTCGCTGCTGCCGTCGTTCCCGGGCGCGCAGGCGTACCGGCAGGCTTACGAGCGCGGCGTCAAGATCGTGGGCGTCACGTCCCACTTCGTCACGATGGACCTCGACGAAGGCCCGATCATTTCCCAGGGATCATTCAATCTCAAGCCCGGCGAACCGCTCGCGAGCATCGTGAAACGAGGACAGGAGCAGGAGAGCACGGTGTTGGTCGAAGCCATCAAACTGTACCTGCGCAAACGGCTCGACGTGTACTGGGGCAAAGTGCACTACCTCTAACTAACGCGCCGGACGGGTTTACTCGCCGCCCGGGTTTTCCTGCGCGCCCTCCCATTGCTCCAGGAATTCCCTCGCTTTCGCGAAGCGATGCAGACAGGCGAACTTGGATACCTGGCGTCCGACTTCCTTCAGCCGTTTCTCCACGTCTTTGTCCTTCAGTTTGCCCTGGTCGTCGAACACGTTCCAGGCTTTGGGCACGGAAGCCTGCTCCGGCACGACCCACGCGTGGAGCGCGCGCCCGACGCCGCGAAGATTGTTCAGCGCGCTGAAGGCCCCCATCGCGCCGCCCGAAATCCCGACCAGGCCGATCATTTTGCCCTCGAACTCATCGAAGCCCATCAGGTCGATGGCGTTCTTCAACACGCCGCTGTAGCCGCCGTGATACTCGGGCGTCGCGAGGATGATGCCGTGGGCCGGCCGCACGTTCTCGCGGAGACGCAACACGTCCTTCGGATAAGTCTCGCCCTCCTCGCGTCCGTCGCAGAACGCAAGCTCGTACTCTCGCAAGTCGATCAACTGCGTATGCGCTCCGGTTTCTTCCGCGCCGCGCAACGCCACCTTCAACGCCATGCGTGTGTAACTTCCGTCGCGCAAACTGCCGCAGATGCCGACGATCTTCAGCCGCTCGTATGTTTTCTTGTCCGCCATGGTTGAACTCCTTTGCTGCGCCTGCTCGCTTTCACGCTGCCAGCGGCACGATATCGATCTGCCGGTTGCAGCGCCGACACGTTAGATGCGATCCACGGAACGAAGGACTCAATTGCAACGTGTACCCGCACTGGCAACGAAAACTCTCCCAGCCCGGTTGCTGGCGCGTGTACTGCAACGGCCCCTGTTCCGCCGCCGGGGCCTCCTTCAGGACGGGGACTTCGCCCCGCGCTTGCACCGCCGGCACGGCGAGCACGCTGCCGCAACGAACGCAATGCACCTCGTTGCTTTCGTATCCCATCGGCACTTTCGTGGTCAGCCCGCACGAGCACTGGACCGGCACGTAGCCATCCAGCCGATGCGTCATCGCGCGCAGTTGGCCGAGCGCGAACCCTTCCTGCTGCTCCTCGGATTGCGGGCGCTTCTCCGCGTGCGGATCGGTCTGCGCGGCGGCGCCGGGGAACAACGCGCCGCCTTTGGCCGACCGGAACGCTGCCTCGTAATCGCCCAGGCCCGCGCCGGCCATGCTCCGCAGAATGCGCACCCGTTCCGCCGTCGGCGGGTGCGTCGAGAACAGACTGCCCCCGCCGTCCATCGCCTCCAGCGGGCTCACGATGAACATCGGCGCGGTGACCTTCGTGTCGAAGTTCAATCCACGTTGCGCGGCCGCCAGCTTGTGCAGCGCCGAGGCGAGGCCATCGGGATAACGCGTGTATTGCGCGGCGCTTGCGTCGGCGAGATACTCCCGTTTGCGCGAGCAGGCGAAGTACAACAACTGCGCGAGGACCGGCGCGAGGACCGCGAACAACAGCCCGAGCACGAGAAACAGCGCCTGCCCCTGCCCGCCGCCGCGCGAGCGCGACCGGCTGCTGCTTCGTCCCGCAGTGCGCATCATCTGCCAGAACACGTTCGCGAGGATCACGATCGAACCGAGCAACACCGCCGCCAGCGTCAGGAACTGCACGTCGCGGTTCTTGATGTGGCCGATCTCGTGGCCAACGACCCCTTGCAGTTCATCCCGGTTGAGCCGGTGCATGAGGCCGGTCGTGACCGCCACGGCGGCGCGCTCGGGTTTGCGTCCGACGGCAAAAGCGTTGGGCGTGGGTTCGTCGATGAGATAGATCTTCGGCATGTGTTCGAGGCCGGAAGCGATCTTCATTTCTTCGACGATGTTGAACAGCCGCGGGCTGTCGTCGCGATCCAGTTCGGTGGCGTTGGCGGAACGAAGCAGGATCGATTCGCCTGCCGCGAAATAGACGAGCATCTGGACCGCCCAGATCACCAGCGCCCCGAACACGCCGATCACGCCGCCGCCGGGCGCGACCGCCTCCCCGAGGATGTAGCCGAACACGACGAGGACGCCGACCATGCTGGTGATCAGGACCAGCGACCGCCGGCGATTGGCTCGAATCAACTCCCACATAGAGGAAAGGATGAAGGATGAATCATGAAGGATGAAATCGGGCTGCAATACGGTGCTTCATCCTTGGAACTTCACCTGCGGCGCTTCGCGCTCACTCGCCGTGCCGACCTCGAAGAACTCCCGCGCGCTGAACCCGAACGGCCCGGCCACCAGATTGACCGGGAAGGTCTGGAGGCGCGTGTTGTACTGCATCGTGGCGTCGTTGTAGAATTGCCGGGCGAACGCGATCTTGTTCTCGGTCGAGGTCAATTCCTCCTGGAGACGCAGGAAATTCTGGTTCGCCTTGAGGTCGGGATACGCCTCGGCGACGGCGAACAACGATTTGAGCGTGCTGGTGAGGAAATTCTCCGCCTGCGCGCGCTCCTGGACGCCCTGCGCGTTGGCGGCCGCCGCCCGGGCTTGCGTCACCTTCTCGAGCGTCTCGCGCTCGTGCGTGGCGTAGCCTTTCACCGTCTCGACCAGGTTCGGAATCAGGTCGTACCGGCGTTTGAGTTGCACGTCGATTTGCGACCAGGCGTTGTCGAGCTGGTTGCGCAACCGCACCAGGCCGTTGTAGGCGGCGATGAGCCAGAGAGCGAACACGACGACGATGCCGAGCAACACCAACAGCACGATTCCACCGCTCATTGTGTTTCTCCTTTCGTGGGAATGTCACCGCCTAGAAGCTCGTTCAGATACGCCACCGTCTTGCTCGCGCCGCTCGATGGCGGGAACAACGCCAGCAGTTGCCGCAGTTCCGCGTGATCGAACCACAGGCCGTGTCCTTGCGCGCAGCGATCGATCTTCACCGTTTGCGCGTCGCGTCGGGCGTCGATCTCCAGCAGCGGGCGATCGCATCGCGGGCACAACATGTTACGACCCTCGATGCGTTTACCAGGCTCGCGTTGAAAGGACAACAGCGGGTCCTGCGCATCTGCGCCGGTGTGTTCGAGCAACGTCTCCAGTTCGCCCGCATCGAGCCACAACCCGCGGCAGTGGTGGCAGAAGTCCACCTCGACGCCCTTGAACTCGAGGATGAACAGCGCGGCATCGCAACGGGGGCAGACGGGGATCATGGTCCGGTGGTTTGGTTATCGGTTATCGGTCATTGGTTGCGAGAGTGCGCACAAAACGCAAGTGGTTCCGAAAGCATTTCTTTCAATGGGAGTATGCAGCGGGCGCTATCCGAGCGTCAAGCGGGTGGTGGCCGAAATTTCAATCGCCAACGCATGTGGATCGTGAACTGTCACTCATTCGCGGGCACGGTCCGCAGCGAGGTCGGGTGCGCCCGTGAAAACGAAGACACGAAGCCTCGATGTCGGGAAGGGCCGAACCGAACCGGAACGTTCCGCCTCTGCGGAGGACATCGCAATCGATTACACGAGGGCCAGTACCAGGACCCCGGGTGGGGGCGAAGTCTCGTAAGTCCCCAGTCGCGTATTGACATTCATCGCGTTCACTCGCTTGCTAGCTGGCATCGCATGAACCTGAAGCAGTTCAAGATGCAACACCATGCCGGTGGCACGGACTATTTCAATTACCCGAGCGGATTCGCGTTGCGCGTGTGGTTCTACGTGCGCGCGATCGGCAAGAGCCGTCACGACCCTTCCTTTCGCATGCTCCACCGCAACGAGGACGGCTTCCTCCTGCACTTCCTGAAACGCGGCGCGCTCTGGCATCGCATCGGCGAATCGACCCACGTCGCGCGCGCGGGTGAAGCGTGCCTGTTCGAGTTGTCCAAGGAAGTCCGCTATGGCATTGAAGGCAACCGCCAGGCAGAACTGTATTGGGTGTGGTTCGACGGTAAAGACATGCCGCTGGTGTTCCGGGAACTGCATGCGGACTTCGATCCGGTTTTTCATTCGCTCGACCCGGCGCGCATGGCTGCCCTGTTCCAGGAACTGCTGCGGCTCACACGGCGGCAGCCGACCGGCTACGAATCCAGGGCCTCGGGGACCCTCACGCTGCTCTTGTCCGAGTTGCACGCCAGCCGGTGCATCCTGCCCCGACCCGTGGACGCGGGCGATGAAACCCGGCCCCTGTCCGATCCCGTTCGCCGGGCGATCCAGTACATCACGCGCAACTACGAGCGTTCGATCCTCACGGTCAAACAGATGGCGCTGGCGGCAGCCCACCAGAGTCTCTTTCATTTTTCCCGGCAGTTCCATCGCGAGGTCGGCGTGACACCCAGCGCCTACTTGAATCAGTTTCGAATCGACCAGGCCAAGCGCCTGCTGGAGACCACCGCCCGCCCGATCGAAGAAATCGCGCGCTGCGTCGGTTACCGCGACCAGGGCTACTTCGCGCGGGTGTTCACGCGATTGCTCGGGATGTCGCCGCGACAGTACCGCAGGAAGGTCCAACGAGCGCCAACCGCGAAACGCAAGCGGTGATTGGTTTGCGCTCGTAACCGTGCCACCACTCCCGGTGCGAGCGCAAACTCCGTACGGGTTCCAGGAACAGCGGGTTCCAGGCACAATGTGGGAGGCCGTCTCCCACGGGCGACCCTTCACGGTCGCCCGTCGGAGACGGCCTCCCACACGCCCGGCGTGCCGACTTCTCATCCCAGCGGGCAGATCGTTTGCTCATGGCGAGTCGTCGTCTTGCAGGCGCTGCATGGCCTCATCGATCAACTGCTTCAACACGTCCGGCGGCGTCAACGGCGAACGCACGTCGGCGTACGGCTCGACCTGGTTCGTGCGCCGGTCCCAGTGGACGGGGCCGTAAATTCCCGGACGCCCGCTGTTCGTGAGCATTTGGCAAAGCGCATCGCCCTTGTTGTAATGCCAGAACTCGCCGGGGAAATGCATGAAGCCGTGCCGTTCCAGGATGCCGGTGATCGCGAGACGGTTCTCGTGTTCCTTCTCCGTGACAAACGGCGAGTCCATGGGCGAGAGTTCACTGGAGACGGGGAACGGCGCGCCGCGCCATATTTCGCTGCCGTCATCGCGGCGGAACACGGAGACGTCCACGGCGGCGCCGATCATGTGCGTGCCGTGACACGGATGATTTGCGGCGAGGACCATCCAGCGCTGGAGCACGAGATCGACCGGTGGCGTGCGTCCGCCGCATTCCCACCGGCACATCTTGACGACGCCGTCGAACACCTCCGGCCTCCGCGCGCCTGCGGTCTGCATCTCCCGGGTGCGATAGCCGTCCTCGATCTTGAGGGTCCATCCGCGCTCGTTCATGTCCTTTGCCGCGGCGATCAGGTCGCCGATCAAGCCTCGGCGAAGGAAGAACAGGCGCTCGAACTGGCCGGCTTGCTTCGTGTTCGAGTAGAGCATCTCGACGCGTGCGTCCGACGCCGCGTCTGGGATCGACTCGAACCCTTCGCCGCATTCGGCCACGGGGTACCGCGCCATGTCGTCGAGCAACCGGCGTGCGCTCTCCATTGCCCGCGTCCAATAGCGCACACGCGCGGCGTTGTCCGCGGCGGGTGTCGAAATCCAACGGCCCTTGGTTGTTTTCATGCCATAAGCGATGCGGACTTTGAATTTCTGTCTCGCTTGCTTCCGCTGGCAAACGCGTCCGGTGTGCCGACTTCAGTCGGAATCTGCCTCGCAACCCGCAAGAGGCAGCCGACTGAAGTCGGTACACCGGACGCGTTCATTCGCATGGGAACGTAGTCCCCGTGCGATCAACGGCCACTTCAACTTCATGCGTCATTCCGCCGAGAAGTGCGACGCGAAAATGTTCCTCTCCTCTTGCACGGATTTTCACCACGTGCTTCTCGCAGTCGCATTCACAAGGGATTGGTCTCGAAAAACCGGCGAAGCGATTCGCAGGCCGTGGCGGTCTGGGATTGAAGCCGGCGAAGTTGTTTCAACAACGACGGTTCTTTGAGGACCTCCGCAACGACGGTAATCGGCTGCAACCGGCCGTCGGAGCGAAAAAAGCGGGCGACTGCTTCCGGCAGCGCTTCGTCCGCGGTGTCGCTGATCGCGCGAACTGCCGCGAACGGAATGCCCTGCTCCGCGCACACTCGGGCGATGGCCGCCGATTCCATGTCCACCGCGACGGCGCCGAACTTCGCAGCGAGCGATTGCTTCTCTTCCGCGCTGGTGATCATTCTGGAAGCAGATACGATCCTGCATGCTGGATACCGGATGCCGGATGGAACCACGCACGGAAACCGAGTTTCCGACTCTGGATCGACCACTTCGCTTGCGACGACCATGTCTCCAACGCCAAGGCCGGCGGAAAGCGCACCCGCCACGCCGGTGGAAATGACGCGCGATGGCTTTGCGGTCGCCACAAGTTCGCGCATGGCGCGCGCGGCGTTCTGCGGACCGACCCCGGAGCAGATGAGTCTGGCGTTCCCGTTCTTGACGATGGAGAGCTTCCGCAGGTGCCTCGCTTCTTGTGGCAGCGCGCAGAGGAAAACGGTCATCGCAGAGTCGGTATCTTGCCCAGCCCCGGACGAAAATCAAGGGTGCGCTACCCGGAAATTCACAAGCACGTGACCTTTCTTCTTACCCATCTCATTAACACCCCGCTTCAGCGAAGTCTTCGACCTCAAACCGACCAGTGGCGATCCGAGCCGCGACCGTCAGGGAGCGGAAAGGGCGCCCGTGCTTTGGTGCATGGCTCGATTCCGCTCCCTGACGGTCGCGGCTCGGATGCCCCCGATGGATTCGGCGCGATTGGAAAACTCGGCTCATTTGTAAGGATTCTGGAGGCTTCGGAAAGTCAGCGGGGTGGTTCGGGAGGCAGCCGGTGGTTACAACCGCTTCATGAAGCGGTTTCGTCTTCTCCATCCGCCGAAATCATCCCGCTGAAGCGGGGTGTTAATGAGATCCCTGCAGAAGTTTGTGAAATATCCGGACTAAACAGATCAGCGGAACGTCAGAAGTTCGTTCGCCACGAAGACAGCTAGTTGTTTGCTTTCGCTTGCTTTGCCTCCGCCGCCTTCTTCGCGGCCTGCTTGGCCTGCCATTCCTCCCACGACTTGCCGGCGGCGGTGTCTTCGCCGGTGAAACGGACGTTGGCGATGTCGGCGTACTTGATCACGAGCTTGTCGGCGCGATCAGCAAGCATCATCTCGACGCGCGGGGTGCGGTCGGAGGGCGTGCCATTGGGATAACGGTTCGACAGGTAGCCGACCACCGGCGTGCCGTCCTTGAGATCGAGCGTGACGTCGCCCCGGTAGTCGAAGGCTTTGTCGATGAGAGCGGAAATGTCGCTCATGGCGCCCGGCTGAGATGCCGCCAGCACGGCGGCCTCTACATCTTCGCGGTCAGCTCTTCCTTCTGGTCGGAGCTACACGCGCCACTGCCGCAACCGACCGCGCCGGCTTTGGCGGTTCCCTGGGCCGCGGCGCGCTTGACGTTCTCGGGATGCGGCCGGAAATCCCTGGCGTCGCCGCCGAGACCGAACAACGTCAACTTGACCGTGCGCCCGAACGCGCGCCACGAGCCGAACGTTTCGTCCACGGCGCTTGCTTCGTAGCCGCAATGGACCATGCAGTCGGCGCATTTTTCGTTGCCGGACTTGCGTCCGTAGTTCGCCCACTCGGTGTCCTCCATCAACTCCTTGAACGTCGGCGCGTAGCCGTCCTGCAGGAGGTAACACGGGCGTTGCCAGCCGAAGATGTTGTAGGTCGGGTTGCCCCAGGGCGTGCATTCGTATTGCCGGCGGCCCATGAGGAATTCGAGGAACAACGGTGATTGGTTGAACTGCCACGTCTTCTTCGGGTTCGAGAGGATCTTATGGAACATCTCGTTGGTGCGGTTGCGTTTCAGGAAATGCTCCTGGTCGGGCGCCTTCTGGTAGCTGTAGCCGGGCGACATCATCATGCCTTCGACGCCCAGCTCCATCGCGAAATCGAAGAAGTCGCGCACGCGCTGGGGATCGACGCCCTCGAACAACGTGGTGTTCGTCGTGACGCGGAAGCCGCGCTGAAGCGCTTCCTTGATTGCATCGACCGCCACGTCGAACACGCCGTCGCGGCACACGGCGTGGTCGTGTTCGTCTTTCAAGCCATCGAGGTGGACGCTGAAAGTCAGGTACTTCGACGGTGTGAACAGATCGATCTTGCGTTTCAACAAGATCGCGTTGGTGCAGAGATAGACGTACTTCCTCCGCGCGACCAGCCCCTCGACGATTTGCTTGATCTCGGGATGGATCAACGGCTCGCCGCCGGGAATGCTCACGATTGGCGCGCCGCATTCATCTGCGGCAGCCCAGCATTGCTCGGGGGTGAGCCGCTTCTTGAGGACGTGGTCGGGGTACTGGATCTTGCCGCAGCCGGCGCACTCGAGGTTGCAGCGAAACAGCGGCTCGAGCATCAGCACCAGCGGGTAACGCTTGTTGCCTTTGAGTTTCTGGCCGAGGACGTAACTGGCCACGGTCCAAGCCTGTGATATGGGTACGGGCATAGGGTTCTCCTGTCGAAACGGCGTCAGAGCTTCAAGCGCGATTGGCCGGGCGCGCTGCCGCGAAGTAACCGCAGCCCTTCGGCCAACGCCTGTCGAATCGGCGCCATGCCGCTCAGCCGTTTGCTGCGCGGCTCCAATTCCAGTGGTTCCATGACGGCTCGCGGCATCGTGTGGACGCTCTGCTTCTGCGCGTTGTAGGTGCTCAGCGCGAGAAGCGGAAAATAAACCCGGTAGAGGTGATACTTGAGGTAGAACACCTTGGGGAACCCGGTCCCCGTGAACTGGTCTTCGGTCCAGGTGCCGTCGTCGTTCTGCCGCTGCAACAGCCATTGGATGCCGCGTTCGACCGCCACGCTGTCGGACTCGCACGCCGCGAGCAGGCCGAGCAACGCCCACGCGGTCTGCGAAGCCGTGCTCGGGCCTCTGGCCTTGAACCGCTCGGGATCGGAGTAAGACTCCGGCGTCTCGCCCCAGCCGCCGTCGTTGTTCTGCACGCCCTTGAGCCATTGGACGGCACGGCGCACGTACGGCTTTTGCATGTCCACGCCGATGGCGCGGAGGCCGCTGAGCGCCTGCCAGGTGCCGTAGATGTAATTGACGCCCCATCGTCCGAACCACGAGCCGTCGGGCTTCTGCTCGCGCTTGACGAACTTCATCGCCCGCTTCACGCACTCGTGTCCGCGCGGGAAATCGATCGCCGCGAACGTCTCGAACATGCGCGCCGTGATGTCGGTGCAGGCCGGGTCGAGCATGGCGTTGTGGTCGGCGAAAGGCACCTTGGCGTAAATCTCGTGGTCGTTGTCCTTGTCGAACGACGCCCAGCCGCCGGTCTTGTTCTGCATGGCGAGCAGCCAGTGGAGGCCACGCTTCATCGCCGCCTTCTTCGCGGTTTCGTCACGGAGCCGGGTGTTGGCCAGCGCGCGGATCACCATGCAGGTGTCGTCGGCATCCGGATACCAGTCGTTGCGATGCTCGAAGTACCAACCGCCCGGCGGCCGGTGCCGGGTCTTGAAATACCAGTCGCCTACGACGCGTGTCTCCTTCGAGAGCAGCCATTCGCCGGCCCGCTGGATCGACGGATGATCGGCCGGCAACCCGCTCGCGCGCAACGCAACGATGCTCCACGAGGTGTCCCACACCGGCGAGAAACACGGCTGCAACCGGATGGAGTCCTTCTCCTCAATCTCGAGGTCGGCGACTTGCTTGAGACCGCGGACCACCTTCGGATGACTCATCGGATACCCGAGCGTGACGAGCGCGAGCGTCGAATTGACCATGGCCGGGAAGATCGCGCCCAGGCCATCGGTTTTCTCCAGGCGTTTGAGCATCCACGTTTCCGCCTTCTTGAGCGCGAGCTTGCGCAGCGGCTTGACCGGCATCCGCTCGATGAACTGGCAGAGTTTGTCGCCGGCGAGGAAGAGGTTTCGCCACGTCAGGAATTGCTTGTCGAAACTCAGTCCCGCTTCGAACTTGCGGCGTCCGCCGACGTAGAGTTCCTCGATGCCGAGGTGTGCCGGCACATGCCGCGTGGGCCGGTGCGCCCAGATGATCGACAACGGTACGATCATCGCGCGGGACCAGGCGGACATTTCGTAAATGTTGAAGTAGGCCCCTTGCGGGATGAGGATCGTTTCGGGCGGAATCGCCGGCACGGCGCCCCAATCGCATTGGCCGAGCATCGCGAGGTAGAGCTTGGTGAAGGTGTTGACCTTGGCGATGCCACCCTGGTCGAGGATCGCCTCGCGGGCCTTGACCATGTAGCTCGCGTGGGGGTTGTGGCCGGCGAGTTTGAGCGCGAAGTAGGCTTTGACGGACGCGGACGTCTCCGGCGGCCCGCCCGGGTAGATGTTCCACATTCCCGACGGGAGTTGCTTGAGGAGGAGGTAGTTGGCGAGCTTGCGGAACTTCTCCTTGTCGCGTTTGCCCAGCCACCAAAGCGCGAGAAGGTATTCGGTCTCGAGGATCGTGTCGCCTTCCAGTTCGCCGACCCAATGACCGTCGCGTTTCTGGATCCCGCCCAGGTATTCCTGGGTCCGACTGATCGCCTGCTCCAGTTGTTGTTCTACGGTTGTCGCTACACTCATTCTGTATTCGGACCAACTTTGACCTGCGCGTGACTGTGGTGAGAATAACAACGGCACGCCGGACCGTCAACACCCGCTAAGTTGGCGGCCAAACTAACCCGAAACCCGCGAGAGTCAAGGGTCAATTTCGAACGGGACATTCCCTTGCCAGCGCCGCTGCAAGATCGGCAACTGCGTTCGGATCCACGGGTGTGGTGGCCGCCGTCCCCGGCGGCTTCGGGCGGTTTTCCTCGGCACCCGAGGACGGGCGCCACCACGCAGCCGATCTTCCAGCGCCGCTGATTCCCTTGCGAATCCGAGAACGGTATGCAATCGGTCAGATATGCCGGGACGATTGGACAGAGCACCCTTTCGACGATCGAGCGCCGCGCAGCTTGCCGATTACCTGCGCGGGTTGATTCAGCGCGGCGAACTGATGGAGCCGCTGCCCGGCATCCGCGACTGGAGCGTGCAACTCGGGGTCGGGCGCAGCACGCTGGAGCAAACGGTAAGGATTCTGAACCGAGAAGGCCTGCTCCGGGTGCTGCCCCGTCGCGGGATTCGCATTCAACGAATGCGAACGCGCGGCCCCACGACCGGCAGTCCCCGAGTCGTGCGCTGGCTCTCCTACCGAAGACGGTTCTCCGACCGATCGGACTCGATGGAATTCCTCGGAGCGGTTGAAGAACGGCTGCAGTTCCACGAAATCCACCTTCACCATGAGCTCTGCGATGCCGCGCGCTTGCGGGCCATCCACAAGCGAGGCGAAAATCCCAATCAACTGCTTCTGCTATCTTCGCTCCCGCCGGAGATGGAACGGATGTTCGGGGATTTTCGGAGGAGCGCGCTCGTGATCGGGAAACCCAACCCGGGCGTCTCGCTGCCGTACGTCTCGAATGATGTCTGGAGCGCGATTCGCCACGCCGTGGTGCAATTCGCCCGGCGCGGCTGCACGCGGGTCTGCATGGTGATGACGGAGGACACCCCGACGACGCTCGATGCGGAGTACCACACGTTGTGCGCGGACTCGGGTACGGGCGTGCACGGGGAGACCGCGCGCCTGCCGATGGAACTGGAGGAGCAAGCGCAGGCTGCCCGCCGGTTCGCAGCACGGATCCAAGGACGTCTGGGAGTGATCGCGCTTTATCCCATCTCCGCGACGATGCTGATCTCGGCGTTGCTGGAACGAGGCATCGCGGTGCCGGATCAGGTCACGGTTGTCGCAATGAACACGACGCGCCAGTCCGTCCGGGTCGTACCCATTCCGATCTATTATCCCTACCCCGTGGCTGCGTTCGCCAACACCGTCGTCCGCGCGGCATTGCGCTATTTCGAGCGAGGCAAGCTTCCGCGGTTGCGGAAGCAGATTCCACTTCAGATGGTGGAACCGCGATCGTCCTGACCCGGCCTCTGGCACTCCAAAAAAAGCCAGCAAGGAGTTGTCGCGTTGCCCGACGCAAAGTGCTAATTCCCGCGTTCGGAATGGAATCGACAGCGGAGGTATCTATGCAACGTTCGCGTGAAAGAACTGGCCTTCTAGTGGGCGCCTTGGGGCTCTGCATGGCAATCTCGACGTCCTACGCGCAGCTTCCCGTTACGAGTGGATTGACGCTTCACCTCCGTGCGGACACCGGCGTGCAGACCGTCAACGGCAACGAGGTAATCTCCTGGCAGGACCTTTCGGGCAACGGATGGCACATGACGAACTACGCTGCGGCGCAGCGTCCGTCGCTGGTTTCAAGCGTCGTCAACGGCCAGCCGGTCATCCGTTTCGATGGCACGGATGACTTCGTGGACAACCAGAACACCACGCTCGCCTCCTTTATCACCGCGAGCGAGTTCACCATCGTCACCGTGTTCGAGACCAGCGCCATGTCCCAGGGTGCGGGAGCGGTGTTCACCCAGGACATGGTGCTCGGAGACACTGCCGGGTACGTGGGCGTGGTCGTCGAGTCGAACCTCACCACCAGCGCGAAGACCCTCTCGATGTACAACTGGGACGGCGATGCTGACGTGGCAACCATCGCCGGTTACGACACTGGCAGCTTTCGCGTGTTCAGCGGTTGGCACGGCGGCGGAACAGTGTTCGCCTCGACATTCGTCGGTAACAACTCCAGCGCGCCATCGGGCAACACGCAGTTCCTCGGTGGGTTCATGCGCATTGGCAGTGGTTATTCCGCTGGCACAACCTACTTCAACGGCGACATCGCCGAGATCGCGATCTACAATCGAGCGCTGTCCGATGCGGAACGCAATCTGGTAGCAAACCGCCTCGCCGACAATTACGCCCTCAGTGTTCCCGAGCCGGCAAGCGCGGCGCTGCTCGGTCTCGGTGGCTTGTTTCTCTGGAAACGCCGACGCTGACCAGTCTGATTCCATAAACCAATGACCTCGCGCGGCGCGAAGAAAGGCTTCACGCTGATCGAATTGCTCGTTGTCGTTGCGGTCATCGCCATCTTGGCGTCGCTGTTGTTGCCCGCCTTGCAGAATTCGAAGCACCAAGCCAAACGCGCCACCTGCATGTCCAGTCAGCATCAGATTGCGGTTGCTCTTTTCATGCTCGCCGATGAGCACGACGGATATCTGGACTATGCCCATTGCGGAGAATACTGGATTTTTACAGTCCAACCCTATCTCGGGAATCGCGATCCGAACGCCACGAACTCGATCTACCATTCCTCGCCATTGGTCGCGGTGCCTGCCAACAACATTCCCGTCGGTTGCCCCAGCTACTCGCCGGCGCAGTGGGGCAACACCTACTTTGGCGTGAACTGCAATTTCTCCTACAACGGCCTCCAGATGCACAGTCTCCGGGAAGTCTCGCTGCCCGCCACGACATTCCTGATCGCCGACCATCATCTGGTGTGGTATCCGTTCGGACCGGATATGTTCGACATGTCGTGCGCCGGCACGTGGGGCAGCGGTTGGTACACACATGGCCCACCAGGGGAAAGGACTGAATTTTGTTTTCGTGGACGGACACGGTGAGTTCCTTCAGTACACCTCGCCTCCCGATCACTCCAAGGGCTGGTATCGGGACAACCCGCCCACTACATGGTATCCCGTCAGCCTCACCGGCGGCAGCATCTGGGGGCAGTAGCAGATATCCGTCGATCATGAAATCGATCGCCGTCGCCGCTATACTATTCGTGATAGCGGGCACTTCAAACTCCTCGGACGCCGATGTCGTCATTGCGAAAAACGGCAAGGCTCGCGTGGCGATCTACGTTTCCGCCGAGGTGATGGCGACCGACAAGGGGGAGGTCCCGGCGTATCCCCGGCTCACGCTGAATCCCGAGGCGCTGCGCCGGCGATTGCGTGACTCGGTGACGGATCTGGCGCGATGCCTGGAGAAGATGTCGGGCGCGACGGTGGCGATTGTGACCGAGGTAGGAGCAAAGCCTGCCAAAGGAATCGTGCCGATCTACATCGGCGAACGGGCGGTCAAGGAGTTTGGTCCGGTTGGAAAGAGCTACCCCTACCAACAGGCCTTCCGCGTGGTCGTCTCGGAAAGCGGCGGAGGCGCAATCGGTCTCATGGGCGAATCCGACCTTGCGACCAGCTACGCGATCTACGAACTGCTACACCGGCTGGGTTGCCGGTGGTTTATGCCGGGCGAGATGGGCGAGGTGATTCCGTCAGTGAAAACCGTCACAGTGCCCAAGATGGACTTCAAATCCGCGCCCGGCACGTGGTTTCGCGGACACGGTTTCGTGGACGACGACTACTTCCGTCGCAATCGGATGGGAGGGTTCTATCTCTCGACGGGCCACGCGCTGGAATATTACATCACCGAGGAGCAACGCAAAGCCCACCCCGAATGGCGCGCCACGGTGGATGGCAAGCCGGCCCCGATTCGCTTGAAATGGAGCAACCCCGCCGTGGCCGACGCCATCGCCGACGCGATTCTGGCTTACCAGGCTGTTCATGCGGCTCCGACCATTTCACTTTCGCCCGAGGACGGAGTGGGGTACGACAACTCGCCCGAGGACCTTGCCCTCGATGCCGGCGATTGGGATGAAATCCACAGCGAACCTTCCATCACCGACCGGCTGCTGGTGTTCTGCAACCGCATCGTCAAGCGGGTCAACGCGAAATATCCCGACCTGCGGTTTGGCCTGTTGGCCTACACCAACTTCGTACGCCCGCCCGTTCGCGAAAAGCCCGACCCGCGCATCATCCCGCACATCGCTCCGATCGCCTATGCGCGCGCGCACCCGATGAGCGACGATCGCGAGCCCAACAACAAAGACCTGCGCTACTCCGTCGAAGGCTGGGCGAAACTTTCTCCCGAGGTCGCCTATTACTTCTACGCCTGGTTTCTCGCCGAGCCGGTCGCCCCGAACCCGATGCTGACCAAGTGGGGACACGACATTCCGTACATCCTCGAAAAAGGGAACTGCAAGTTCTGGCAACCAGAGACCTGCGGCAACTTCGAGACTTCGATGCACGCGCTCTACATGGCGTTGCGCGTGACCTTCGACCCATCGCTCAAGCCCGCCGACGTTTATCGCGACATCAACGAGAAGTTTTACGGCAACGCGGCAAGACAGATGACGGCCTATTGGGAGTACATTGACCGCGTCTGGGTGGACGTTGACGAATACTCCGGCTGCGGTTTCGGCCATCTGCGGCGTTGGACGCCCGAGAAACTCAAGGGAGCGCGGCAATTGATGAACACTGCGGTTGCCGCGGCGAAAGCGGACAGCGAAAAGACGCGCATCGGTCTGGCGGACGATTCGCTCAAGCTCTTCGAGGCGTTTATGAAACTCCGCTACGATCTCGCCGAGGGTCGGTTTGAAGGTCTGGCTCAGGGCGCGGAGGCGTGGCACAAGCAGGTGTGGGCGCTCGCCGAAAAGTACAAGCCGCAGTTTGCCTTCACCTTTATGCCGTATGGGCCGGGGCGGGTGTTGACCGACGAATACTTCGCCGTCTTCTACGAGCCGGCCTACAAGGATGCCACCCGGCTCGCGAAGGACTTCGCGATTTTGACGCCCAAACCAATCCGTCAGTTCCGATATCAGGCCGATAAGGAGAAAGCGGGGGAGGCAAAAGGCTTTCCGAAAACGGATTTCAGTGACGCGGATTGGAAGACGACGGACGTGTGCGTCGAGACGTGGTCCAGACTCGGTCTGCACAATTACTTTGGGAGCGTGTGGTATCGAACCAAGGTCGCGATTCCCTCGTTGCCGACTGGCAAGCGCGTCTGGCTCTGGCTGGCGAGCACGGATGGCAAGGCGAAGGTCTTCGTCAACGGAAAGCACATTCCCTACGTCACGGAAACCAAGGACGCCGCCGGAAAGCCGGTCACCGATACGAAACCCGAAGCGTCGGGATACTGCACACCGTTCTCTTTCGACATCACCGAAGCCATCAAGCCCGGCGCGGACAATCAGGTGGCCATTCTCTGCACCCGTACGGCGCTCAACGAGCTTGGCACCGGCGGTTTGCTGGGCACGGTGGTCGTCTATCGGGAAAAGGATGAGGCTGCGTCAGGGCCCAATGCCGCAGTGCAAGCCCCTGTACCATAGGTGTGAGACGCGTGTCTGTGAAACTCGCCTGCTGTTTCCATCTTAGCCTTCAAATCCAGATTGGAGCGGCGAAAACACGATCGCCAGTTGTCGCGATTGGGAGGCGTGGACAAAAATGTCCTTCCAAGTCTCTAGCGTAAGACCAGAACGACACCGCACGTGGCGATCGCTGCGCCCGCGAAACGGACCAACGGCTTTTCGCTTTGCTTCTGCAAGAGCGACGCGGCGCCGATCCCGCAGGCATGCAGCACGGTGGTCGCTGCCATGAATCCCAGGATGTACATCATTCCCGCCGCCGTGCCCGTGGACTCCGTTCCATGCGCGTGACCGTGAAAGATGGCAAACAATCCGACGATGGCGATGCTGGCAGCCATGCGTAGCCGCGCGGCGGCGGCGATCAACACGCCAAGGACCAGGACCGACGCAACGATCCCCGTCTCCACGCCCGGCAGTGCGATGCCGGCCATCCCGAGCATCGCGCCGGCTGCCATCACGGCGACGAAACTCAGGGGCCATGCCCAGAGCGCGCGCCCGCCGAGTTGCGCGGCCCAGATGCCGACAGCGATCATCGCGAAAAGATGGTCCAGCCCGCCGAAGGGATGGCTGAGTCCTGCGGTCAGGCCGGTCGCGTGTCCCGCGCCCACGTGCGCATGCGCCAGCGAAGGCAGGAGCAGTAGCGCGGCAATCCAGACGTGGAAAATCCGTGAAGCAGGCAGCGAGGAGGCAGTCTTCATGGCGTCCTGAGTACGCGGCTCGAAAGCAAAAGTCAATCCTTTGGCAAGGCGAACAGTTTCGTCGCGTTGTCCGTCGTCACTCGTGCCAGTTCGTCGATGCTCAGGCCCTTTACCTGCGCCAGCTTTTCGGCGGTGTAACGTGTGAATGCAGGTTCGCAACGCCGTACCTTCCGCACCGGCTCGGGACTCAAGTAGGGACAATCCGTTTCGACCATGATCCGGTCGAGCGGCAGGTTCTTCGCCACGGCGCGCAGGTCGTGGTTCTTCTTGAACGTGAGGATGCCGGTGAACGAAATCAGGAACCCGATCTCCAGAATGCGCCCGGCTTGCTCCGCCGTGTCGCCGAAACAATGGAACACGCCCCGCACGGACCCGCGCCGGGAAGAAAATTCGCGCAGCACGCCCAACGCGTCGTCGAGCGAATCGCGTTGGTGGATGATGACCGGCTTGCGTAGTTCCGAGGCGACTTCGAGCGATTGCTGGAACACTTTCCGTTGCTGGATTTTCGCCTCGGTGTCCGCTGCAAGCGCCGCCTCGGGCAATCGTTCGTGCACGAGTGGAAAGTGCGCGGGAATTTCCATCCGCGGCGCGGTCAACTCAATGCTCGCCCGGTGCCGTCTCGACGGAAGATGATGATAATCCAACCCGATCTCCCCGATCGCCACGACGCGCGGATGCCGGCCGAGTTTGTGCAGCGCCGGGCGGATGTCTCCCGGCGCGGCCGCCGCTTCCGTGGGATGCACGCCGACCGACGCGTATATCTCGGGATGCGCCTCCGCGAGCCGAATACAGCGCTCGCTCGATTCCAGATCGACGCCGATCGCGATGATCCGCGTCACCCCGGCCGTACGCGCCCGCTCGATGATCTGCGGGAAATCCTCGGCGAACTCCGGGTAGTCGAGATGCGCGTGGGTGTCGATCAGCATGTATGACGGCATCCTTGCTTCACAAATACAGATCGAACCACGCGTGCGCGAGCCGGAGGAACCCGAAGGTGTAGCCGTGTTCGACCCCGGCCAGCACGGTGATGCTGCGTGCGGACGGCAGGCGGTCGTAGAGCGCCTGGATCGAGTCCACGGGACAGGAAAGGTCCCGTTCGCCGGCGGTGAGCAGGACGGGGTAAGCCATCCGATGCGCATGGCTGTGCGTGTCGATCAAGCCCAACGATCGCGCCATCCGGGCCTTGCGCGCGTCGTCCTTCTCCCGGTCGAACGCTTCGAACGCGCCAGTGGGAGCAAATACGCCTTTGCCCGTGGCGTGTTTACGTCCCGTGACGTAGCAGGAAACCAGGAAACTGCTATCCGCGTAATGGATCATTCAGTTCAGCGCGCCGCTTCCTCACGCTCCAGCAGAACGAGATTCGGCAACACCCGACCACCGAAGATGCGCCTGGCCCGCGCCTCCACGTCCGGCCACGCCACGCGCTTCTGCTTTCCATTGGATCGCGCGGGCATTGCTTCGTCCAGCGTGAGGACGGCCAACACGAACTTCTCCCGCTCGCGTGCCGGCAGCGCTTTGACTTGCTTGAGTAATTCACTCGCGCTCATGGCTGAACAATAAACGGCCTCCCATTGGACAACAAGCTCGGCATTTCCTCATCCTATCCCGGTAAGAGCTTGCGGTCATGCCACGCGGCGATGCGCGGTGGTTGCTCCAGCGGCTTCAACGCTTCCATCACCCGCCGCTTCCACGGCTCATCCTGATGCGAATTCGAGACGAAGACCCGGCGCTGGATGGCCGTCAACGTTTGGAGTTCCGGCTTTAGCCGGTGCGGGCGGGGCAACTCGCCGCGACCCCGACCGCGTAAACGCGGAACTCCGAACTCCGAACCCCAAACTACATCTCCGGCTCGTCCCAGCCCTTGCCGTAGTCACCCAGCGGATATTCGCGCCAGATGCGCCTGGCTTCTTCCGGATCGGTCTGCGCCAAATACTCCACGGCGCTGCCCCACGGCCAGTCCCCCCAACGCTCGACATAGCCGTGATGCACCGGATTGTGATGCACATAATTCAGCGTGGCCCAATAGTGCCGCTCCGAACGCATCGCCCTCTCGACGGCACGGAAGAAGACTTTGCGCCCGCGTGAATTCTCCTCGCCGTTCCAGGCGTGCGAGGTGCGCCCGTGAAACCGGCCCAGTTCGCGCAGGAGAGCGAGAATATCCGGCGCTTCCACCTGCGCATGGTAATGATTCGGCAGCACGCACCACGCGAACGTCTGGCTGGCGGGCGCGGCGAACACGGCCAGCCATTCGCGCGCGAAGGCGTCCATGCGCTCCGGGCTGCGGCCGATGTAAGGCTGGTGCTCGAAGCAGGCGGCGGTGATGTGGAAACGCAAGTGACCGAAGTTGGGGCGGTGCGGTGGCGAATGCCACGGATGTCCGCGCGCCTTGCGCCACGCGAGCAAGTCTTCGCGCTGTTTGGGCGTGAGCTGACGCCACCGATATTCGGGCCGGGACATGGCAGGAGTTTAGCCGAACCGGGTAAACTCGGAACTCCAAACTTTCCCCGCCCGGCGTCCCGTTCGGGTGTTCGGAGTCCCGCCTTCAGGCGGTTCGGAAGTTCGGAGTTCCGGCTTCAGCCGGTGCGGGCGGAGCAACTCGCCGCGACCCCGACCGCGTAAACGCGGAACTCCAAGCGCAACCGCGTGGCCGCGCCGTTCGAGTTCGTTGCGAATGTCGCGAACCTGCTCCAAGTCGCGGTGCAGTGAGTGTGCGACGATAGCCCTTCCGGCAAGAGTCATGCACTGTTTTTCTCAAGTCTTGTCATGCCCGCATTCAGTTGAAGAGCTAGTCCCTGCAAAACTGGTAATTTGGTGTTGATATCCTTTTCCGACAAACCGACGCGCCATTTGAGGTCTTCGATCGTGTCCGTGTCGGCAAGATACATCGCGTGGAATCGTAGAGCCTTTGTGACGCAGTCAATTAGGCGGCACGGCTCTAACGCCAGTGCGGCGTCTTCGGCTTTGAGCCAATATTCCACGTAGTCGTCGTAACGGTGTGCTGTGTATTGAACGTAGTGAGACATACCTTGCGGGACTCTGGGCTTCGATTCGGCGCTCCAAATTATTGGCTTTAGCTTTTCACGCTCACCCGCAAGCAGTTCAGCATTGCAGCCGCTTTCAATGAACCTCCGCAGAACCGTTGTCGTCGCGCACGTTGTATTGTCCAGTTTGAACGAGATAAGCGCCACAATCGCGAAGACGGCTTTGACCTCGGGACGACATCCGTCAAGACATCCAAGTGCTGTTGTGGTGGCAGGCATGCATACGAAGTAGTGGAGGTCTTCATAGAGTTTCTTCAAGCCACACATGGCTACTTTTTGTTCGTAGAATGCCGGATTGCTGAGCAGCCTCAGCAGGTTTTCAGACGTTTCCTCGTAGTGAAGGTGGAATGCCGCTTCGGAAATTGCGAAGCGTGACCCTTCTCTCCAATGGCGGGAGCAAAACTCACCAAGAATTCGATGTCCTTCCTTCGCGCTCACGAAATACTTTCCAGCCTTCGTTTCATCCACCAGCCAGTCCGCGAGCGACTTGTGGTAAGGCTTGATGACTTCGCCGGTTGCCTCTTTCGTTATCGAGAAAAGCGAGCCGAGGGTGCGGGTGACGTCGCGGAGTTCTTCGTCCTGCCAGTGGAAGAGGCGTTGGAGAATTTCCACGGGCAGCGGTTCGCGAGCGGCGAGGATGGCGCGGAGCGCGGGACGCACGTCTTTGCGGAATTTTTCCAGGTCGGGGAACTGACGTTGAAACCATTGGCAGAAGATGCCGCCGAGGCCTTGCGGGAATTGGTCCGGGCGGTCGAGGGAGAGATGGTTTTGTTGAACGTCGTCGCAGAAGCGTTCGACGTAAAGGAACACGCCTTCGCTCTTGTCCAGGATTTGGCCAATGAGGCGGTCGGCGTCGGGGCGGTCGCGGAGTTGCGGCTCGAGTTTTTGCTGGAGGTAGTCCCGGAGGTCGGCGCGGTTGGCCTCGGTGCGGGTGTCGAGGACGAACGGGTTCAGCCCTTGCAGCGGGGTTTTGACGGCGCTTTCCGGGCGGCTGGTGATGACGAGGCCGAGCCAGTCGGGCAGGCGCGGGGCGTGGCGCGCGAGCATTTCCACCAGCGGGTTGCGCCCGGCCTCGCCGGCCTCGTCGAGGGCGTCAATGACGATGAGCTGGCGCTCGCGTCCGCCGCCGATGACGGAGCGGAGCGGATTGGCGAGGAGGTAGTCGAAGAGTTCGGCCTCATTTTTGCGGTCGAGCTCTTCTCCCTTAATCTCCGGCAGATCT
>Ga0187892_10002405_pt1 | contig 37653 bp, 33 predicted proteins | sample MA1701073metaG_FD_139345 | JGI IMG/M metagenome (GOLD analysis project Ga0187892, IMG submission 139345) | Bio-ooze microbial communities from a basaltic lava cave in the Kipuka Kanohina Cave System on the Island of Hawaii, USA - MA170107-3 metaG ... | reverse complement strand
CCGACGCTCGCTAACCCTTAGTGTGGGCAGTGAATTTCCCTCCGGGAAAAGGTTGAAGCCAATTAATCATAGCTCGTTGAGCGGCAGTGGCGATTCCACCACCGACGCTCGCTAACCCTTAGTACACGTCTTTATGATCCAGGCAGGAGAAGGTTGAAGCCCTTCTTTATCTTGTTAAATGAAAGTCGCGGAGCGACACCACTTTATGGTGCTCGAACCTCGTGGCCCGTCGGTACAACTGGCGCGCCACTGCCGGTTGGTCCATCATCTGGTGGCGTCTGTCGCGCCAAAAACTGGCGGAATGATGGTTGTCGCGAAGCGACACCTTTTCACGGCTCTGAACCTTCATTGCCTGTTGGTACAACTGGCGCGCCATTGCCTACCGGGATGACGAGCTGACGGCTTCTGTGGCGCCAAAAACTGGCGGAGAGGGCGGGATTTGAACCCGCGACAGAGTTTTACCCCTGTGACGGTTTAGCAAACCGTTGCCTTCGGCCACTCGGCCACCTCTCCACCTAGATCAATAACTTACGACACTAAGTTAATGTATTACGCTATGGGGCTTCCGGTTCACCTTTTCACGGCTCTGAACCTCCATTGCCCGTCGGTACAACTGGCGCGCCACTGCCGGTTGGTCGATCATCTGGTGGCTTCTGTCGCGCCAAGAACTGGCGGAGGGGGTGGGATTTGAACCCACGGTCCGGTTGCCCGGACACCGGTTTTCAAGACCGGCACGTTCGGCCACTCCGTCACCCCTCCACGCCAAAAAACCGCTCTCGCGCATGACCCGTCACGCGTCGCCCGTCACGGTTTTCTAATCCTGTCCACGCCGCCCATATAGAGTCGCAGCGCCTCGGGAATCAGGACCGATCCGTCGGCCTGCTGGAAATTCTCTAATAGAGCTACCAGCGTTCGCCCCACCGCCAGAGCAGATCCGTTCAGCGTGTGCACGAAGTCGGTCTTGCTGTCCTTGCCGCTCGATCGCCGAAAGCGGATGTCTGCGCGACGCGCCTGAAAGGCCTCGAAGTTGCCGCAGGACGAGATCTCTCGGAACACGCCTTGGGATGGAAGCCAGACTTCAAGATCATATGTCTTCGCTGCACCGAATCCCATATCCCCGGTGCAAAGGGTGACCACGCGATAGCAGAGCTCCAACCCCTGGAGCACCGCCTCGGCGGCTGCCGTCAGCCGCTCCAGTTCATCGTAGGACTCGTCAGGTCTCGTCAGCGCAACCAGCTCCACTTTATTGAACTGATGGAGCCGGATCAAACCCCGAGTGTCCTTTCCGTACGACCCGGCCTCTCTCCGGAAGCAGGGCGTGTAGGCCGTGTACCTGAGAGGCAGGGACTCCTCAGTGAGGGTCTCCTCCCTGTGGAGGTTCGTCAGGGGGACCTCTGCCGTCGGAATAAGAAAGAGGTCATGATCTGGAATCCTGAAGAGATCCTCCTCGAATTTCGGTAACTGTCCCGTCCCGGTCATGGCGGCCCGGTTTACCAGGAAGGGCGGCACCACCTCGCGGTAGCCGTGACGCGCGGTATGCAGGTCCAACATATAATTGATAAGCGCCCGCTCCAGTCGGGCCCCCAAGTCCGTCAGGACGGCGAACCGTGCGCCCGCCATCCTGGCAGCCCGTTCGAAATCCAGTATCCCCAGTGCCTCTCCGATCTCCCAATGCGGCTTTGGGGCAAACGAGAGCTTCGGTGCGGCGCCCCAGCGGCGGATTTCTCGGTTCGCTGAAGGGTCTTTCCCGACCGGAACCGACTCGTGCGGCACGTTGGGAATACGGAGCGCAAAATCCGTGACGCGCTCGTCGATGGCACGCAAGCTCTCCTCCACGTCCCGAATCCGGTCGCCGAGCGCCTTCATCTGGGCCGTCGAGACCTCGGTCGGCTGCTTCTCCCGCTTGAGCCGCCCGACCTCCTCGGACCCCTTCTTGAGCTGATGCCGCAGGTCTTCCACCTGGGTCGTTAAATTGCGACGCTCCTGGATGAGCTTGCGCAGGTCTTCCCACGGCACGTCGGCGCCGCGCGCCCCTAACTGGGCTCGTAGGCCGTCCAGGTTTTCCTTGAGCACCCGATGGTCATGCATGGCCGTGCGACGCTCTCTGGCTAACCGGCGTGCAATCTAACATCGGTTCTGAGCTTAGTCAATGAAAGGGGACTGGCTCCCGCCGTCGGGGACTGTCCCCCTTCTGCGTTCTGCGTGGGGACTGTCCCCGATCCGAAGCGGGACAGGCACGGCGCAGCGCCGAGCCTGTCCCGGCGGGTGCCTGTCCCTGTCCGAAGGTGGACAGTCCGCAGGGAGAAGGGGGACAGTCCCCCCGCGGAAGACCGGTCACCGTCCTTGACAATGGTCCGTAGGACAAGGGACCATAGACCCCATGCGAGTCGTCTCCAACCCGCCGAATCCCTTCGAGTCGCAGCACCGGGAACTGCTCGAACCGGCTCCACAGGCGCGACTTGAGGTCTACGAAGACTCCACAAGAGAGATCCTCAGTAAAAACGAGAGTCCGGACCTGCCGTTTCGATGGAGCGTGAATCCCTACCGGGGGTGCTTCCACGCCTGTGCCTACTGCTACGCGAGACCCACCCACGAGTATTGGGGGTTCGGGGCCGGTACGGACTTCGACTCAAAAATCATCGTGAAGCGCAACGCGCCATCGTTATTGCGGGCTGCGTTCATGAAGCCGTCCTGGCGCGGTGAGCTGATCGTGTTTTCCGGCAACACCGACTGCTACCAGCCGCTGGAGGCCAGCGAAGGTATCACCCGCGGATGCCTGGAGGTTTGCGCAGAGTTCCGCAACCCGGTCGGCGTCATCACCAAGGCGGCCCTGGTCATGCGGGACATCGACCTTCTCCAGCGGCTCCGTGAGGTCGCCTGGGTCCGGGTCTATCTCAGTATTCCCTTCGCGGATGATGCCACTGCCCGCAAGGTTGAGCCTCAGGCTCCTTCCATCAGCAAACGCTTTGAGGCGATGCGGGTGCTTTCAGAGGCCGGGATTCCGACCGGGATTTCGATCGCACCCATTATTCCTGGTCTCAATGACGACGACATCCCGCAGTTGCTCGCCCGGGCCCGGGGCGCCGGGGCCTGCACGGCCACCTTCATTCTGCTCCGCCTGCCCCGCGAAGTCGAACCGGTGTTTCTGGAGCGCATGGGTGCCGCGTTTCCGGACCGCATCAAGAAGATCACCAACCGGATTCGTGAGGTCCGGGGTGGGACGCTGTCAGAGAGCGACTTCTTCCGGCGCCATCACGGAGGCGGCACCTACTGGCAAATGATCGAGCAGCTGTTCGAGGTAGGCCGGCGAAAGGCCGGTTTCCCAGAAGACGACGACGAGGAGGTACCTGAGACGTTTCGGCGGCCCGGGCCCCAGCAGACGACCCTGTTCTAGCTTCGAGGAGGACGCGATGAAACACAATCCGGGCTTCCTGAAACTGGTTGGGGAGGCCAAACAGCGCATTAAAGAATGCACCGTGACCGACGTCAAAGCGAGACTGGATCGCGGAGATCGGTTCGAGTTCATCGACGTCCGTGAGGACAATGAGTTCATGAAGGACCACGCGAAAGGCGCCCGCCACATCAGCCGCGGCATCCTGGAGCGCGACATCGAGTCGGTGATTCCCGACAAGCAAACCCCCATCGTTCTCTATTGCGGGGGAGGCTACCGCTCGGCCTTGGCCGCGGACAGCCTGAGACAAATGGGGTACATGGACGTGCTTTCGATGGATGGCGGCATTCGGGCTTGGCGCGAGGCCGCTCTTCCGATCGAGAGAGGCTGACCCTCGGCCTGAGCCCGTGCCTTCGGACTTCACTATGTCACTCTCCCGGCGCGATCTGCTGGCTCGCCTCGGTTTGGGGATGACGTTTCTGCCGGGCCTGGCGATGGCGCCGCGGTCGGTGGTGGGGAGCCTGCTTTTCGAGCCCGACGGTGTACTGGTACCTGCCAAGACGATTCCCGCGAACCCCTTCGTGCGCAACGGCAAAGTGCTGGTGGCCATGGTACACGGCCGGGATCCGGTTGCGTTGCTTCAAGCCGGGTTGGAACTGATCGGCGGGATTGGCCTGCTAGGGGTCGAGGGTAAGCGCGTGCTGATCAAGCCCAATATTGTGAACGACCGACCGCCCCCGAGCACTACGAATCCGGCAGTAGTCGCGGCGGTCGTGCGAGCGGTGCGGGATGCTGGAGCAATGGACGTGCAAGTCTCGGATAGCTCCGGCATGATCCGGTTTCCCACGTCCGAGAATCTTCTCGCGACGGGTGTGCGGCAGGCGGCCGAGTCCGCCGGCGCGCGTGTGCTGGCCTTGGAGGATCAGCCCTGGGTCCGGGTTGAGCCCGCGGGTGCGAAGTCCCTGCCGCGGTACTATGTATCAAAACCCGTCTACGACGCCGACGTCTTCATCAATCTCCCGGTCGTCAAGACGCACCGGTTCGCACACTACTCGTGCAGCCTCAAGAATCTCGTGGGGATCACCCATCCTCGGTACCGACCGTCGTTGTCGTTCCTGTCCGGAGATTGGCACGAACGGATCGCGGAGCTGAACCTGGCGGTGCACCCCCACCTGACGATTGCCGATGGCACTACGGTGATGATTGCCGGCGGACCGACCAGTGGAACCGCCGCCCAGGCCGACCTGCTGCTGCTGAGCGGCGATCGCGTGGCGTTGGATGCCGTCGGGGTGGCGCTCATTCGATCATTCGGCGCCTGGCCGAAACTGATGGAACAGAGCGTGTGGGAGCAGCGACAGATCAGGAGGGCCATGGAGCTGAAGCTGGGCGTGAGCGGACCCGACGAGGTCGAGCTCGTGACCCGATCGGTCTCCGGCTCCCATCCGGACTTCAACAAACGGGTGGATGCCATCCGTCGGGACCTCGGCAAGGCTTGGAGGATGGCCGGCCTATTTGACCTCCTTGGCTTGCTTCGTGTCCGAGGCGTTCTTGGCGCACCGGATCCCGATGTAGGTCCGTCGTTCGCCGGGCGCGTGCTTGCTCCGGTTGGAGGACCGCAGGGTCTCCGGGGTGTTTCGCCAGGATCCACCGCGGATGACTCGCTCCATGCCGTTTAGGGGACCCGGCGGATTCTTGCTTGGGCTGTTCTTGTAGTAGTTTTCGTCATACCAATCCTGCACCCATTCCCACACGTTGCCCGCCATCTCATAGGCTCCGTAGGGGCTCTTCCCATAGTCATACTGATCTTTCCTGGCCAGGGTCGCGGGTCCGTCCCAGAAGGTGACATTCTCGATGCTATAGTTGGTTCGGTTCCCCGTGACCGGATCATTGCCCCAGGGATAGGCTCTGCCGTCCGTGCCTCTCGCCGCCTTCTCCCACTCCGCTTCGGTCGGCAAGCGTCCGCCGCTCCACTGGCAATAGGCCACCGCGTCCTCCCAGCTGACGTTGATCACGGGAAGCTCCCCGATGCCATCGAGCAAGCTGTCGCCCCGCCAGATGTTCTCTTTCGGGTCGCAGCAGTTTTCCGGGGGCTTATGACCCGTCGTTTTGACGAACGTGTAGTATTGGCGGTTGGTGACCTCATATTTGCTGATATAAAACGCCTCCAGGTCCACGCGGTGCTTCGGGCTTTCATCCGGTGTGGCTGGGCCGCCCTCCGCCCCCATCTCAAACTCGCCCGCCGGCACGAGTATCCAATTGTTGGGGGTTTCCAGGACTGCCTGGGTCTTGGCCAGCAGGGTCAGCATCTTGGCACGCTCAGCATGATTCTCGGAGGCCAGCTTGAGCCACTGGACGATCGTGTCCCGCGCCTCAGGCCGCGATAACTCGCTTTCGCAGACGGCCTTCATACGTACCAGGGTCTCGTCGGTGGGGATCTCTTTCATCGCTTCCTGAATTTCCACCAGGGCATTCTTACACTGACCTTGTTGGACCATACCTTGGACTAACAACGTTCGATCTTTCGCCGACAGCCCCGGAATGACATGGTATTCGCCGCCTTGCGCGGACACGGTGGTTCCCTTCGCGAGCACGGACACGATCAATATAATGACCGATGATGCGCCCCTCATCGTATGACGCATATATGACTCCTTTGTCCAGTACAGTCCGGACCCCTTGAGAACGCCACTATTTGTTCACTCGGTCGAATTCCTTGATGACCTGGTCGGTCAAGTCGAGGACACTTTTGTTGTAGAGCACGATCCGGATGGTGTTGTCACTGCCCTTGTCCATGACGATGCTGAAGCCACCCCGTTCCGCGACTGTTCGGGTGGCCACGCCGATCCTCTTCATGTAGTCGTCGACGAGCTCTTTCTGTTTGCCGGCCAGTTCCTGGTTGAACTCTTGAGCGCGACGCTGATATTCCTGCAACTTCGTGCGGAACTGGTTCTGCTTGTCCCGCTTCTGCGTCTCACTCATCGAGGACTCCTGATCCTTCATCTGCTTCTCGAGCGACTTCAGCTCCTCCTCGTCGGTCGCCATGACCTTCTGGCGGGTCATGGCGTACTCCTTGAGCGCATCCAAGGCCCGCCTCCCGGCTCTCGACTTCTCCAGGACTTCCTGCGGGTCCACGACGCCCATCTTGAAGGTTTCGGCGGCGGAGCTGATCGAGGCGGGGAGGGTGAACGCGAGGGCGGTGGCGAGTGCCAAGCCGATGGCGAGTGCGACAAGTGCGGATGACCGTACCATGACGTGATTCTCCTTGTGGATCGGGACAGGATTGGGTGGAGTCAATTGGTGTCCGGGGAGAATACCTTCCCGGCGTAGCCCTGTCAAGTGAAGGTTGAGGGTTGTTCCAACCCAGATCCAGGTCGACTCTCGAGCAGGGTGGGCTTGTGGAACCGTTCCTGGGGGGATAGAATCAGCCTCCCGTCCAACCGTCCGAACGGCTATCGGTCGGGTGCATCGATGGCATCAAAAGAGGGTGGCCCGGTGCTTCCCGAGCAGATAACCGCGCACCAACAATTCGTCAGGGCGCTCCAACATGAAGGGGTCCCCTGTGCCAGCCCCGGCTGCGCGGGTCCAGTCGAGACCAGTGATGTCTCTCAAGCCGGCGACCGGGTGAAGACTTTCGCGGCGAGGTGCCAACGCTGCGGGTGGCAGGCGCGATTGACGGGCCGGGAAGCTATGATCCCGCCCTGGGACGACGCGGCGCTCTTAGGTATGGCGGACGAGCATCTGATGCATCAGCAAGCGACCTGTCCCTCCGACGGCACTCCGGTCGTATTCACGTCACTCCCCAACCCACGACGGCGGGCGCGGTACCGGCTCTCCTGCTTTTATTGCGGACGTCAAGCTGAGATGGACTGGCCGCCTCCGGAGTCGAGGCGGTGAGGTGATGGGGGATGCCGGTGACCGGAGCTCCAGGTCGGCGATGCTCCGACCATCTGCGCGCGGGCAGGACTGCGCTCAGACAAAGTACTTGCTGGGATCGAAGCGGAATTTGATGTTATCCAGCACCCGGGAAATGTTGTGGGTGTATTGCCCGTCAGCTCCGACTTCCATCAAGTCCAGCAGCGGGCCATCGATGGAATTCCCTCCCGCGTCCACGACCACCTTGACCACAGGACGATCTGGGTGCGAGGGTCCCTGCGGGGGACGGAGCACCATCGCAAACTCACGGCTCTCGAGGAGCACCAGACTGCCGATCGGAGGGATACCGATGCAGTTCACGAACAGCTTGAGCAGAACGGGATCATACAGCCGCCCGCTTTGCTCGAGCATGCCGAGAAGCACTTTCTCCGGAAGTTGCGCTGTGCGCCCGTAGACGCGGGAGGAGACCATTGAGTCGTATTGATCGGCGATCATGATGATGCGGCCGGTCAAGGAAAGCTTCCAGGGAACCGAGAGGGTAGGGTAGCCGGACCCATCGGGATACATATGATGCTCCAGCGCCGCCGATACGATCTGTGACGACACATTTTCGATCCCTCGCAGCCAGAACAGCCTCATGAGGCCGTCCATGGGATGGTTCCTCATCAGTTGCCGCTCCTCCTCAGTGAACTCATTCGGCTTATTTAGCAACTCCGGAGGAAGTGACGCTTTGCCGATATCGTGGAGAAGCGCCGCGAGCCCGAGGGCCGCCAGGGCATCCTTGGAAAATCCAGCGTGGTGCGCGATTGCCAGGGACAGCAACGCGACATTGACCGCGTGATGAGCCGTGTACTTTTTGTAGCAGCGGAGTGTGGTAAGACCCAGGAGCGTTGGCTCGTCCGTGAGCATGAGCTCCACGATATTTTGCACGACCCGCTTGGCCTGCCTGAAGCTGGGCACCTCGCCTCTCTTGATGCTGTCGACGATCTCGCCGACTGCCTTGAGTGCCTTGAGATAGAAGGCGATGGCCAGGAGCTTGGTCCGCTCATTCTTTTGCCCAAAGCGGATCGTCAGGTTCACGGCTTCTTCGAGTTCGATCGTGTTGATGCCCTGATCGCGCAGCTTGCGCGTGAACTCTGCCGGTGTGGTTGTCTTGGGGTCACACCTGACAAAGAGATAGGCAAACGCGCGGAATTCTTCCTCGGTCAAGGCCGTGTCAAAGGTGATGGATCCGATGTTCAATTTATTGAGAAGGTCGATTAATTCCAGAAACATCGTGACCTGCTGAATCGAGAACTTGAGCTCCATGTCGCCCAGGTAGAGCAGGTCATTATGGAGGCGGAGCACCGCTTTTCCGTCATGGGCCAGGTTCTTTACCAGGAGCATGAACGCTTCAACCGGCTGGTTCAGCGCGGCGTTGGTTCTGTTGTGAAGACGAGAGATCTTAAAGATGACGTGAAGGTTGCCGGCGAGCTGTAACCCCAGCAACAGGAGTTTCTGCTCAACGAACTGCCGATTCTCGTTCTGCTCGAGATCCTTGAGGGCGGCGAGTTCTCGAGCGAGAAGGTCAGTGCGGAGCGTGTTGGCCTCCGCGGGCTTGGGCTGGGTTGTAGCTGGGCGATCCACCATGGGGAATGGGCCTTCTCGGGCTAGAGTCACGGGCTGCTTCGCCGGCGTGCGAGAGCCGCCACGCAGGCTTTTCGGACGGCTCGGCCACCACGTTTCTTTCCGGCCTCTAGAGCGGTGATGGCCTCGGGCGTCCCTAGTCGGCCCAATGCTTCGGCCGCGAGGGTCCCGGCCTCCTGCTTTTTCCGGTTGAACCAAAACCGGTGCGTAATCAGCTCTTCCCAAAAACGGATGCAGTGATTTCCCGTCGCCTGGCTCATGGTCTGAAAGATCGTCTGTATCTCAGTGAAGGGTCTTTTCAAGAACTCCGGGTTCGTCACAATGGGCTCCCAGACCCTATAGGGTACCTGGTAGGTGCCTCGACTCAGCAGCTTCAGGGCGGCAAGCCGGACCGAGGGTTCCGCATCATTGACGAAGCCCGCAAGCGGGCCGCCGTTGCCGGAGGTGCAGAGGGTCCCATACACGCGCACGGCCTCCATGCGAAGTGCGGTATCCGGATGGCGCGAGAGATGTCCCAGGGACTCAACCCCCCGCGGATTCCCGATCTTCGCTAGGACCGAGAGCAGGTTCCTCACGAAGAGGACACGGCGATCATTGATCTTTTTAAATAAGATCTCGGGGGAGTCTTTGGCGAGCGTGGCGAGCGCCTCACAGAGCACAGCACAATGCTTCTGATTCGGCAGTTCGCCGAGAAGGGTGACGAGCGGAGGCACTGAAGCCGACGTGAGCTTGAGCAGAAAGGGCAGGAGCCCTTCCGTGCGGCCCTGAGGCGACGTGAGGGCTGTCTGGATCGCCTTAAAATGTTCGGGTTTTCCAAGGCCGTTTCGGAGACTCGCGAGACTCGTTCGTTGCTCTTCGGGCAAATCCTGGCGGCGTTCGACCTCCTCCACCTGCTCGAGGACCATGTGACAGAGCTCCCAGTTACCCTTATCGATGAGCCTTTCGAGAATCTTAGCCAAGAGCTGGACGACATCCATCGGAGAGACCGAGCCAGCGCCTGAAGTGGCCAGGACGGCTACGAGCGTATCCCGCATGAAAGTAAAGCTCTCCCGGGTCGATTCCGTGCGCAGTTCCTCGGCGAGCCCGTTCATCTCTTCTTGCGAGACCTCGTATCCGGAGAGATCGGTCTTGAGGCCGGGTTTGTACTTCGACTCGGTGCTAGAGGCGCCTCCACCACCCTCTCCCGACGTATAGGCACCACGAAGTTCGTTGTAAATCGTCAGCAGGCCGTCCAGTGCATCGGGTTCCTCGTCGGGCTTGATCGCGTCCAACTCCGAGATCTTGAGGATGTCCTCGGCGGTCACGAATGAGATCGAGGGAAGATTCTTTTGCCAGAGTCGCGTGGCAATGTCGTCATCGCTAGTGGGAGAGTCATAGTCGCCCCCCAACGTTTCGACGAAGAACTGCAGCTCTTCCTGGGAAAGACCTTCACGCAGCGTCAGCTCCCGAATCCCGTCAGCAAACAGCTTGAACGCCAGATTCTCGCGGGCTTCAGCCTTCTGATAAACCACTTCTTCGCTGGAAAGGAGCTGAAATCGCCGCACGACGAGGATCAGCGTCTGGTATTGGCCCAGATGAGCCGTGAGCTGCTCGTAGAGCTGCTTGAGAAACCTCTGGCACGTCTCGCTCGTGAGGCCATAGGTCCTGCTGGTCTTGAAGGACTTCTCCAACAGGGCTAACAGGCGCTTAACCGACGAGACTTCCGCGTTCTCAGGTGGCTTCCCCGCTGGCTGCGGCGCTGCTGCCCCTGGCGGCTTGGCTGTAAGGGTTTGCTCCATACCAGTTAGGTTTTATCCTAGTCACTCCGAGGGTCAAGAAATTTCTGGGTTTGTGAGAGAACTCTCGAGGGAGTGGTTCAATTCCCTCCCCTGGTCTGCCTCCGTGAGCCCTTCGCGCACCAGTCAGTCCCTCTGCTCTCCTGTGAATAGTAGTGTAGCACTCTCGCCGAAAGACTCAAGCATTTCATTGGTTTATCGCACGCGCTCAACTGAGGTACAATACATCTTCGGCCCTGTCGTGATGGAGGGGCCGGCGCTTCCATTTTCCGGATCCCCGTGAAGATTGATGGCTACCAGATGGCGCAACCACCGCTGATTATCTGCTTCGGTGACAGCCTGACGGTCGGGTATCAGTCGCCCACCCCTGACTGCTCTCACGTCGTCGAGACACCGTACGGGATGTTTCTGCAGGAGCGGCTAGGTTCACAAGCCAAGGTTGCAGTCAGCGGAATCTGCGGCGAGGTCACCGGTGATATGGTGTTACGGTTCCGTCAGGACGTGCTTCGGCACAATCCGGCCTTTGTTGTGATACTGGGGGGAAGCAATGACCTCGGGTGGGGTGCGAGCCCGATCGAGATCATGCGCAATCTGCTCAAGATGTATACGTTGGCTCAGGCGGCAGGCATCCGTCTGGTCGCCGTCACGGTCCCATCCGTTCGGTTGGCGGGTGGGGTGGAGGAGGCGCGTTGGACGAAGGAGCTGATCGCGCAGCGGCAGAGCCTGAATCGGCAGATCAGCGAGTATTGTTCTGTCCAGGGAGTGGCCTGCGTCGATCTGTTCACGGCCACGGCAGATCCTGTCACGCTCGAGCTGGCCGCGGAATGCTCGAACGACGGGCTGCACCTCACGACCGAGGGCTACCAGAGATTCGCGACACTCCTCTTCGATCAGGTTTTTGCCCCCGCCTTCGGCGATGCAGGCCGGCAGTATGGGGAGAAGGCTTTGGGCTAATCACGGGTCGCGACCTGACCCTCCACTTGACCTGAACCACCGGCGCAGGCGCGCGTGGACGTCGAGCACTCGACTCTCCTGTATTTTTTTGACATATGGGGACGATCTAGTAGAATTTCTGCGGGGCACTCCACGGAGGAGCTATGACGCAGTCCTGGGAGAAGTTGATCAAGCCGATCCCCATTCTTCAGTGGCTGATCGTCATCGTCCTCTCGACGCATGTGCTCGTCAGCGACCAGTCTGCGCATGCTGTGGGCGGGACGGCACTCTTCATCCTCGCCCTCCTGGCCGGCAACCTGGCTCTGCTCTACGGCCTACCGAAAGTCCTGCCGCTGAGTGCCGTGACCACCGTGCTGGTGATCCTGGATACGCTCTTGGTGCCGACGACGCTGTTCGTCACCGGCGCAACCGAGACGGATCTGTTCGTGGTGTACTTCGGGATTATCATGATCGCAGGAGCGTCCGGAAATCTGAAGCGGGCCCTGGTCCTGGCGGCCGTGACGTGGGCGGCCTACGTCGCGTTCATGCTCCTGAACGAGCAGGAGTCGGCCCAGCCGGAAGCGATTCTCCTCCGTCTACCGTTCTTCCTGGTGATGACGTTGTTCTATGGCGCGGTCGGTGAGTTCGCACAACATGAGCGCGCCGACCGCGAGAAGATCGAGGAGCAAGCCAGGGAGATTCGGAGGATCTTCTCGAGCTACGTGAGTCCGCAAATCGTCGAGGAACTGACCAAAGATCCGAGCAAAGCCAAGCTGGGCGGCCAGCGCAAAGAGCTGACGATGCTCTTCGCCGACCTGGCCGGTTTTACATCGTTCAGCGAGAAGCACCCCCCTGAGGATGTCGTCGCGCTGCTGAACGAGTACCTCACCGCCATGACGGAGGTGGTCTTTCATTGGAACGGCACGCTAGATAAGTTCGTGGGGGATCAGATCGTGGTGTTCTGGGGTGCCCCGAGCGATCAGCCGAATCACGTCGAACTGGCGATCAAATGCGCCCTCAACATGCGAGACCGGTTGGCGGTACTGCAGGCGAAATGGAAGGAGACGGGCAAAGTCGTGCTCGACCATGGCATCGGGATCAATACCGGAGTGGTTGTGGTGGGGAATTTCGGAGCCGAGGGCAAACGGTTGGACTACACGATGATCGGAGATCATGTGAACCTGGCGGCGCGTGTCGAGGGGCTCACCCGGCGATTCAAATGTCCGATCGTGGTCACCGAAGATACGGCCAAGCGCCTGAAGCCCTTGATTGGCCTCGAAGACCTGGGCGACAACCGGGGTCGGGTGGGGCATGTGTACTTGCACAAACTAGGACGGGTTAGGGTGAGAGGGAAGGACCAGCCGGTGGTGGTCTATGGTCTGACGCCTCTCAAGCGGGGTGAATCCTCCATGATTGACGAAGAGCCCGAGCACGACACTACTCTGGAGATCCTCCATCCGTAATCACCCCAGCGACCACTCACCCCTGACCACTGATTCTTTACCCTACAGCGTCCTCCAAGCTCGGCCATCGCTCTGGATCAGGCGATCGGCTTCGACCGGCCCCCAACTCCCCGCGGGGTACTCAGGCAGCCATTTCAGACCTTCAGCCTCCCATCCGTTCAGGATCTCGGTGATCCAGGCCCAGGAGGCCTCTACAGCGTCCCGACGCATGAAGAGCGAGGCGTCACCTGCCATGACGTCCAGCAGAAGCCGCTCGTAGGCTTCGGGCGACGGAGCCCCGTACACGTCGCCATACTTGAAGTCCATCTCAACCGGGAGGGTTTGTGCCTTGGTACCGGGGACCTTGGAGATGATCCTGAAGGACAATCCCTCCTCCGGCTGAATTCTGAGCGCCAGCACATTCGGTGCTTGCGGGAGGGCTGGGTTCGCATTGAATAAGACCTGGGGGATGTCCTTGAATTGCACCGCGATCTCGCTCGCACGTTTGACCATGGCCTTGCCGGTGCGGAGGTAGAACGGAACTCCCGCCCAGCGCCAGTTCTCCACGAACAGCTTCAGCGCGACGTAGGTCTCGGTCGTCGAATCCGGCGTGATTCCTGCCTCCCGCCGATAGCCCGGCACCTCGACGCCCTGAACCGTCCCGTGATTGTACTGAGATCGCACCGTGAACCGCTGGACGTCCTGGCCTCTGATCGGTCGAAGGCACCGCAAGACATCGATTCTCGCGTTGCGCACCGCATCGGGATCCAGCGAGTTGGGCGGCTCCATGGCCACCAAACACAGCAACTGGAGCAGGTGATTCTGGACCATGTCCCGCAGGGCGCCGGTCTCTCCGTAGTAGGTCGCGCGGGTACCGACCCCTTCGGCTTCGCTCACCGTGATCTGGGCATGGTCGATATACTTATGGTTCCACAAGGGCTCGAAGACGCTGTTGGCGAATCGCAGCACCATGATGTTCTGCACCGTCTCCTTCCCCAGGTAATGGTCGATGCGGAAGATCTGCGATTCATCGAAGACACGGCCGACCGTCTCGTTGATCTCCCGGGCCGAGATGAGATCCCTTCCGATCGGCTTTTCCACAATGACGCGGCAGAAAGGCCCGGACCCGGACGGAGTCTGGACCAGTCCCGCTCGCTGCAGGCCCTCACAGGCGGCGGCGATCGAGTCCGGGGGAATGGCCAGGTAGAAGATCCGGTGCCCCTGCAGTTTGAGCTCGGCTTCGATCTGCTCAACACGCTTCTTAATGCTGTCGTAGGTACCCGCTTCATCGATGCCGCCTGGGAGGTAGAAAAGGCCTCGTTCGAACCGGTCCCAGGGACCTTGAGCGAGAGGCTGGCGCGAGTAGGTGACCACGCCTTCACGAGCGCTATTGCGAAACGTCGCATCGCTGAGAGGCTTACGGCCAATCCCCAGGACGGCAAACCTCTCGGGCAGGAGGCCGTCCAGGAGGAGATTGTAGAGAGCGGGTACCAACTTGCGACGCGCGAGATCACCCGATCCCCCGAAAATGATCAACGTGCAGGGTTCCACTGCCTGGCCACGCCCCATATCTGCATAGTTTCCCTTGTTCTGGTCTGGTTGTCTCACGGGGGTCGCCTCTCCTCGTGCCGCTTCGTCACGATACTACCGTAGCCCAGTAGGATGCCACAAGTGTCCAAGGAGCGGGGCTCGGCGTGAGAGGCGACAGGACTCGGAGCAGGTCCGTCAATAAAGTCCACTCCGTCCCCGGCTATGTGGCCGGCAGGACGTTGCCCTTCTTGACTTCCGAGGTGGGCGCGATGGGAGCGGCCGGTGGGCGTCCCGTGGACGGCGATGCAGTGCAGGCTAAGGCGTACAAGGAAGGCCGCACATTGTTCAAAAATGTCCGCCCTGATCACGCTTCATCCCGAGCATTGTGGTGAGGAATGACGGACACCACCACCGATCCTGTGCATAACTTGGGATCATAAGGGAATAGGACTTGCTGGATTTCCCGTGATTCTTCAGGTTCGAAGGAGGCCAGATCTGAAGGAGTTCATGGGCGTCTCCTCCACACGCCAGCTCGACGCGGTGCAGGCGCGTGGCCTGTTACGGGTCGCCTCCGGTCTTTTCTCCAGCGTTTTGCGAAGCCTCGCGCTGAGTATTCTTGGACTGAGCTGGCTGACCAACGTTGCCTCTGGAGCACAACGGACCGAGCCGATTCTCGCGAACCAGGTCGGGCTCTTCACCGAAGTCCAGGGACAGGTGAGAGTTATTCACCCGGGGATGTTGCACGCGGTCCCGGTCAATTTGTATGACGGGGTGCGGTTCAAGGATGTGATCGAGACCCAGCGTGACTCCCAGGCCAAGACCCTCTTCTACGATGACAGTCTTCTTACGATTGGCGAGCATAGCCACGTGGAGATCACCGAGCATTACTACGATCCGGCGAGTGACAAGCGCTGCATCGTCGTGAATCTATTGTGGGGGGCGGTGCGCGTGCTGGTGGGGAAGGTGTTCACCGGGACGGGCTCGAAATTCGAGATTCACACGCCTTCTGCCGTGGCCGCAGCGCGGGGAACCCACTTTGTAGTCTGGGCGGACCGGCGTTCCAGTGGGGTCGTGAACATCGGCGACCACGGACGGGTGGACTTCACGGCGAAGGGGCTCACCGTCGGCCTTGGCCCACACCAGTTCTCGTTCTCGAAGACACGGGGTCTGCCGAGACAGCCGACCGCGGTGTCCTCCGGGGTACCCAGTGGGGCGCGGCAAGCTGTCCAGGAGACCAACGCGACGCACCATCTGAATCCATAACCTCTCATGGTTGGTGCCTCGTTACCGTGAAGAGGTCACCCGCGACGGTTTCGCCTGTCCTGGGGAGCCCTCGTCGCGGCCGTCGCGAGTGGCATTCAGGCCACCCAGGTGCCGGCCCATCGATGAGGCGGAGGGCAAACCCTCCCGTCGGTCAGCCGCTGGAGTGATCCATGTCCCGAGTCGCCTTGGGGAAGAGACGTAACAGGCACCACGTCGGCCTTGGCCTCGCAGTCTTGGTCACGGCGGTGATGATGGTGGGGCTGTCGTGGGCCGGTCCTGCAGCGTTGCTCCGGTTGGAGCACATCTCGTTGAACTTGCGATTCCTGCTACGTGGAGAGCGGGCGCCCGGCGACGAGGTGGTTCTCGTGGCGGTGGATGACAGGAGTCTCAAGGAGATCGGCCGATGGCCATGGTCGCGAGACAAACAGGCGCGCGTGGTGGAGGCCATTGCGCAGGACGGGGCCAAGGTGATCGGGCTCGATCTCATGTACCTCGAGCCCGAGGCACCGGACATCCACCTGAGTCTCGAGGAGGTCCGTTCATTGGCCAAAACCAGCGAGGTCACCGCGCCGGCCTGGCAAGAACTTCTGGCTCAGAAGCTGGCCCAAGCCGACACTGATCGGCAGTTCACGCAAAGCCTTGACGATGCCAAGACCGTGGTCCTCGCGATGCCGGTGGATGGTCCGCAGACCCAGCGCAGCGGATTCGGGTCGTCCGCCACCACCGGGGCGCCCGCCTTCATTCAGCGACATCAGTTCATGCTCGTCCGGGGGATCCACGGCGGAGAGGCCTTCGAGCCGTACCGGGTGAGCGGGGTACTCCCACCGCTCAAACCCTTCGCAGATGCGGCAATCAGCCTCGGCCACGTGTACAGTCCTCCGGATCCGGACGGCGTGACGCGTTATGCACCGCTGGCGATCGGGTACGGTGACAGGGAGGATTACTATCCATCCTTCGCTCTCGAGATCGCGCGTGTGTATCTGGGGGTTCCCAGAGACCGCATGGTCTTGGCGTTCGGGCAGGGGGTGCTTCTCGGCGACGTGTTGGTCCCCACCGACCACAAGGCGCGCCTTCTGGTCAATTACGTCGGCCGAGAGCGGACCTTTCGGTCTGTGTCGGCCACCGACGTGATTCACAAACGCGTCCCTCCGGGAACCTTCACGGGCAGAGCGGTCCTGCTAGGTGCGTCTGCGCTCGCCACCTATGACCAGAAGGTCACACCCTTTTCGGCCAACATTCCTGGCCTTGAGCTCAACGCCACCGTGGTGGAGAATATCCTGCACGGATCGTACCTCTCGAAGACCCTCTGGTCCGGGCCAATTGATCTGACCATCGTGCTGTTGCTTGGCCTCGGCCTGGGCGCGGTTCTCACCAGAGTACGGGCCGTGTCGGGGGCGGTGGTCGCGATGACCGCCCTTCTGGGATATCTGGCCGCCGCGCAGTATGTGTTCGTCGTCTATGGGATCTGGCTGGACGTCGTGCCCCCGGTTCTCACGCTGGTGTCGGTTTTCCTGGTCATGACGGTCATGCGGTTTACGACCGAGGAAAGAAAGGCGAGGGAAATCCGGGCGCTGTTCTCCAGCTATGTGAGCCCATTGATCGTCGAGGAGCTGATCAAAGACCCGAGCAAAGCAACATTGGGGGGCCGTCGCAAGGAGCTGACGATGTTGTTCTCGGACGTCGCCGGGTTCACCACCTTTAGCGAACGACATATCGCCGAGGATGTCGTGGCCCAATTGAATGAGTACCTGGGCGCCATGACCGAAGTGATCATCCGTTGGAATGGAACACTGGATAAATTCGTCGGAGATGCGATCGTGGCTTATTGGGGCGCCCCGATCGAGCAGCCGGACCATGTGGAGCTCGCGATCAAGTGCGCGCTGCATATGCGGAAGCAGCTGTCTGAGCTACAGGAGAAATGGCGGGCCGAGGGCAGAGTACCCTTCGACAACGGCATTGGGATCAACACCGGCGTGGCGGTGGTCGGCAACATCGGGGCCGAGGGCAAGAAGATGGACTACACGATGATCGGGGATCAGGTTAACCTTGCGGCACGTGTTCAGGAGCTCACCCGAACGTTCGGATGTCCGATCGTGATCACGGAATACACCGCTGGCCACTTGAAGGACTTGATCGGGGATGAAGCCAGCAGCGACAACAAAGGGCGCCTCGGCCACGTGGCCTTGCGCAAATTGGGCAGGGTCAGGGTCAAGGGAAAAGACAAGACGGTCGTGGCCTATGGCCTGGAATCCCTCAATCGGGAAGAAGCCTCGCGGATAGACGACCTGGAGCCAATCGTTCTCCCGGTGGAATCATCTCATTGGGCAGGAGTCACGGGGCACTAAGGAAGCATCCTCGCCCATGGCGGCCGATCGTGTGGCCGCAGGCGCTAGTCCACTCGTGGAGGACCGGGGATATCCCTGAAGACCAGTTCAGTGAGTTGCCGGCCCAGATCGAGGCGGGCATGGAGGGTCGGCGCAGTTAGAAACCGATCGAGCAACTCGCCCACCTCGCGATGGCGTGACGAGATGAAACGGAGCATGTCGGCTGGCGCCGTCAGCCAGAGACCCCCGAGCCGGAAGAAGGCTTGCAAGAGGTCCTCGAGAAAGATTCCCAACAGATACTGAGCGGTCGCCGGTTGATATCTGAGGTCTTCCGCTTTTCCGAGCCAATGCCAGCACTCGGTTTTCAGACGGATCTTGTCGTGCAAGCTGAGCGGAGGTGGTCCTTGGCGAAAGCGGTGACCGGCTTTCTCCAGCAGCTTTGAGGCGGCCATTTCGTGCTCGAAGAGGATGCGGGCCTTCCGGAGTAGGGGCGGCAGGCGTAATGCATAGGACAGCTCCTGCTCCACGGCCGCATACTCGCGGTAGCGGATTTCGATCAAGCGATCGGCGATCCGCACAATTTCCTGCCCCTCGTCCTGTCCTTTGACAAGAGCCACAAGATCCAGGTCGCTGTGGAGCGTGATCGTTCGACGAACAGCCGACCCCACAAGGATGACGGCGAGTAGGTCACCGCCGCGCTTGCCGCGCACGTACCCCAGCGCTGAGGCCAGAATGTCTTCGATAGCGGGGGAAGGCGGGCTTTTCGGCTGCTCAGGCGGTTCGGGGATCTCCAAGAGCTCAGCCTGCAACTCCTCCCGACTCGGCCTCTCGGAGTCTGTCGCGCAGGGCTCTACGGCTGAGTTGTCGTCCATCGCTTGATCCTCACAGGTCTCCCGATGGGCTTGGGGAGGACCTGCTTCGGCGTGAATACCAAATCCTCGCTGAACGCATTCTACGGATGGCGGGAAGAGCCTGTCAACCGACGTGGCGTCGGATGGGCTACCGCGTGAGGACCCTTGAGAAGATCTGCCCGGCAGTTTCGATGTCTGCCGAAGACACGTCCAGGTGGGTGACGGCTCGGAACGACCTCCCTCCGACGGAATTAATCAATACCCCTTCCTTCTTCAATCCCGCCAGGATCTCGTGAACCGAACGGCCGTCGCTTACCACGTCGAAAAGGACGATATTGGTCTCGACCTGGTCCACGGTGATGGATACGGTCGGGATCGGCTTCAGGAGACGTGCCAGGCGACGGGCATGCTCATGGTCCTCCTTGAGGCGGGCGATATTGTGTTCAAACGCATGGATCCCCGCTGCAGCCAGGATTCCCGCCTGGCGCATGCCGCCACCGTACATTCGTCGAAAGTGGCGAAGCCGGTCGATCATCGGCCGGTTCCCGACGATCAGAGAGCCGACCGGTGCACCGAGCCCCTTGGAAATGCAAATGGAAACGGTTTCGAAATGGCGCGCGTACTCTGCCCCGGACACGCCCGTGGCGACGACCGCGTTGAACAGCCGCGCACCGTCTAGATGCATAGGAATGCCATGTTGAAGCGCCACCTGACGAATCCCTTCGATCGTGGAAAGAGGGTACACCGAACCGCCCCCGGTGTTGTGCGTGTTCTCGAGACAGATGAGTGCGGTGTTGATGTAAGCGGCGTCCTTCGGTCGGATGGCGGTCTCAATCTGGTCTGGTGTCAGAATGCCACGATTGCCGGGGAGCCAGTGGAGGTGCACGCCGGCGAGGGCCGCTGCAGCGCCATGTTCGTACCGGACGATGTGGGACCGGCTCTCGATGAGGACTTCATCTCCCGGTTGGGTCTGCACACGGATGGCGAGCTGATTGGCCATGATGCCGGTCGGCACGAACAGCGCCCCCCCCTTACCGAGCAGCGCGGCAGCCATCTCCTGCAGACGGTTGACGGTGGGGTCTTCGCCGTACACATCATCGCCGACGGCGGCGCGGGCCATGGCTTCGCGCATGACCTCGGAAGGCTTGGTGACGGTATCGCTCCGTAGATCGATCATGGATTGCTCGCGGTCTCGGCGCATTCTAAGGGAATCCGCCGCGCGAGGACAAGCCCTCGAGGGATGGCAAATGGCTGATGGCTTATGGCCGATGGCAAGCAGGGATAGCCAACGCGCGGGCGTTTGACTACCGACTTCTCACTCCCTCACGCGTTTTGACTCGTCGAGAATGCGCGTGCTATAGTCCAGCGGCCATAGAGGAAATTGGAAGAATTGGTCCATTGGATCATTGACGATTGTCTGACTTGAATGAGCAAATGATTCAACGTTTCAATGAATAAATGATGAAATTCTGAAGAGATGGTTGAGGTTCCAGCCAAAATCTATATCACCAACCTGGCCAAGCGGGCGCGGGAAGCTGCGCGACCGTTGGCACTCCTCTCGGGCCCGATCAAAGCCCGCGCCTTGGCGGCAATGGCTGAACGTCTGTCCGTCGAAGCGGCCGCCATCCTTGACGCCAACCAGCAGGAAGTCGAGTCGATTGGGACGCACTTGGCGCAGGGAAGTGACAAGGATTCGGTCAAGGCAGCGGTGGAGCGCGTGCGGCTCACCCCTGACGCGATTCGGGGATTGGCCGACCGAATGACCCAGATCGCCGAACTCCCGGATCCAGTCGGCGAGGTGACCAGGATGTGGAGGCAGCCCAACGATCTGCAGGTGAGCCGCGTCCGCGTGCCGATCGGCGTCATCGGCATCGTGTCGGACTCGAGCCCTCTCGTGACCACCGAGGCAGTCGGGCTGTGCCTGAAAGCCGGGAATGTCTGCGTGGTGCGGGGAGGACCAGAATGGAGTCGCTCAAGAGGGCTCATCGCCACGATCCTGCGGGAAGCTGCTGAGCAGGCCGGTGTGCCGACCGGAGGCATCACCTTCGTTGAGCGTCCGGAACGGGAAGCGGCCCTCGAGCTGCTCCGCCAATCAAAGTATGTGGACGCCATCGTGCCGCGTGGGAGCGCCGGGTTGCGGCAGACAGTGATGGAGCAGTCCCGGCTCCCCGTGCTGTGCGATGACCTTGGGGTGTGCCGCGTGTATGTTGACGCAGACGCTGACCTGCCGCTGGCCCAGAACATCGTGGTGAACTCGAAGGTGCAGCTCCCGTCGGCATCCAATGCCGCCGATACCCTCCTGGTCCATCAGTCGATCGCGAGGACCCTCGTGCCGGCACTGGTGCGCCGCCTGCTGGATGAGTTCAAGGTCCAGGTGAGGGGCTGTCCAAAGACCATCACGCTGACGGGCTCCCAGTCGTTAACCGGGTACGAATCCGTCACGGCAGCGACGGACGAGGACTGGAGCCGACAGTTCCTGTCCAAGACGATTGCGATCAAGGTGGTCAAGGACATGGATGAGGCGCTGGATCACCTGGCCAAGTACGGTCCGGGCCATACCGACACCATCGTCACCCGCGACTACGCGAAGGCGATGCGGTTCGCGCGAGAAGCCGACTCCAGCGCGGTGCTGGTGAACGCCTCCACACGCATGCATGACGGTGCCCTGTTGGGACTGGGCGGGGAAATCGGCATCAGTACCGCCCGCCTCCACGCACGGGGTCCTCTCGCCCTCGAAGAACTCACCTGCCAGAAGTATGTGGTGCTGGGAACGGGCCAGCTCCGCCAGCCGCATCCCGTCCCTGTCACCTACGAGGACGCCATCATGTTAAAGAGACCCTCCTGAAGAATTGAAACATTGATCCATTGTAGATTGAGTGATTGGTTCTCGGAGAACAATGACTCAATGAATCAATGCTGCAATGGCCCATTCTTCTGAGCAGATTCCCTCTCTCAACGCCGCGCTTGCGCATCATCTCGCCTGGTGGGGATTGCGGCGATTCGAATCCGACGCGGCCTACTTCCAATGGCAGCGGGACACGCTGAGCGCTCACGATCTCAATGAACTGAATCGGCTGGTAGAGGCTAAGCGAGCCCCTGGAGCCACGACTGCCGAGACGGCCTTCTATGATGTGGCCGCCACCGCGCAGGTTCTCCCGGTCCTCTATAGTCAGCGCTTCGACTACTATGACAAGGTCGGACCGCTCGTGGCCGAGCGGATCGGTGAGGCCCGAACAATCCTGGATTTCGGCTGCGGCATCGGACTCCTGACCACCTTCTATGCACGCCAATTTCCCGGCTGCTCCTTCGTGGGGGTAGATCGCTCGCCGGCCTCAGTCGCCGTCGCGCGTGAACGGGGAAAGGCGCTCCGTCTCTCGAACCTTCGATTTGACTGCCTTGATCTGGTGCAGACTCCGCTGGCCGATGCCTATGATCTCATCGTGTGCACGCAGGCGCTCGTACAATCCGAGCGTGAGCCCGGTCTTCCCAGCCTCGGCTGGCGGACATTCGAACGTGCGCGTGATCCGATGGCGCAGTCGTCCTTCGAGCAGCGAACCGGGGTAGGAACCCGGTTGGATCGACTCGGCGCGGGCTTGAGCGCGTCCGGACGAATGCTCGTGTTCGAGAAGACCCGCCAACTTGCCCGCCGCGTGCCATTCCAGCGCGCCCTCGCGGCCCGCGGGCTCCGGCCGCTGGAGGTGCCGATTCCGGTCCGGTATCGTCTGGTCGAGGAGGTGGCGGATGATGGGCCCCTGTTTCATCTCACGAAGCGGATGCCGGTGGCCGTGCCGGATAGCGCCCCCATGTGGAATGAGGCTCCGGAGTACCTGCCGGATGAGGAACTCCATCGGTGTCGGGGGGAGGGCGCGCGGTTTGCCTGGGAACGATTGCCACAGCGGCAGGTCCTTCAGGAGGCGAGCTGGGACAGCCCTGTCCTGGGGTCGATGCGGGCCGAATGGGGACAGTCGGGCGAAGTTCTGGGGTACCTCTATGTAACTGCCAGGGATCGGTTCACCCGCCTCCTGGTGGGTCCTCTGGGGTTCGGCCCTCGGCCTGGGTCCAAGATCGGACAGCAGCTCGAGGAAATCGAGAAGGATCCTGCCGCCCGTGACGCCTGGGTGGAAAGCACCTGGCCGCCTTCCGTCAGCGCCGACCCTCCCAACGTGACACCGCTTTACGAGAACCACACCGCGTCTGCCCAGGCGGTCTGGCTGTCCCTGCCGAATCGCCGCACGCTCCGGACGGCAACCTTCGACGAAGCGGTGGGACTGCAGATGCACGTCGAGCTGGGGGAGATCCCTGGGCTCATGTACCTGTATGTTGCCAACACCTTTGACCAGCGACAACTCGTGGTCATAGAGCCACAGCGAGGCCAACTCCTGGAGCGGTACTCCCGGGAACTCCAGACCGGCGGGAACTCGGAGAAGCCATAACTGCCTGTCGCTTCGACGAATTTCCGAGCGGCCTCCGCCGGGGATTGCCCTTGACCTGAGTTGTTGGCGAGCCCTACAATTACAGGGTTCCGCCTCAGAATACTCAGACGCCAGCGAAGTTCGACCATAGAGGCGCTTCCTGATGAAAGTCGAATATACAAAGGGTGAGCGGGCCAGCCTGGATCTCGTCCAGGTACACCGGCAGGCCTCGGCACAGTCCGGCGGTCGCAAGTCGAAGGTCATGTTGGTGTTTCCTCCGGACTGGTACCCGTCCGAGCCTTACCTCAGCCTTCCCACTCTCACCGCCGTCCTGCGCGCCGCCGGACATCAGGTGGTCCAGAAGGACGTCAACCTGGAGATGTACGATTGGTTTTTCAGCGGCGATTTTCTCCGTCGGGTCCTGAAGAAAGTGCCCCAACAGCTCGAGCGACTGCGGAGGATCTCCAAGAAGCGTGAGCTGGAGGAGTGGGAAACCGAGACACAGTTGGCCCTGTGCGACCTCACCCGCGACCGGATGGCGGATCTGACCGAGAAGGCGGAGAAAGCGAAACGGATTGTCCGGACTCAGGAGTTTTACGAGGCGGACAAGCTGGAGTGGGCGATCAACGTGTTCCGTGAAGTCACGGCCGCAATCTCCCTGGTGTATGCTCCGGCGCGGATCTGCATGCCGCCCATGGAGACGGACCTGTCCTACAAAGTGTTCATGTCCAGCGAGGTGCTGGATGCCGTCCAGGATGCGCAGGTGAACGTCTACCGCGATGTCTTTGAGCGCCTCCTCAGACCGGCCATTGAGGCCGAGCGGCCGGATGTGATCGGGCTCTCGATCGTGTTGCAACAGCAACTGTTCTCAACCATGACCTTCTGCGCATTGATCAAAGAGCACTTCCCGAAGGTTCACGTGACCATCGGAGGCAACACCGTCACTCGCCTCCGCGACGTCCTGCCCGGCAAGCCCGACCTCTTCGCGCTGTTTGACAGCGCCGTGATCTACGAGGGGGAGACGGCGTTCCTGCAGCTGGTCGAGGCGGTGGCGTCCGGCCGTGACCTGGCGGGAATCCCGAACCTCATCTATCGTGACGCGGCCGGAATCAAAACGTCGACGCTGACTTACGCGGAGGACATGAGCACGCTCCCGCCGCCCGATTTCGTCGGGCTCCCGCTGGAGAAATACTTTGTGCCGGACCGGATCCTGCCGTACCTGGCGACGCGCGGTTGCTACTGGGGTCGATGTGAGTTCTGCGACCATGGCGAGGGCTATACGGCGGGCTACCGCACCAAGAAACTCGAGCAGATCATCGATGAACTCAGGACGTTAAAGGCCACGTACCGGACGAAGTACTTCCATTTCACGGACGAATCCTACCCACCGGCGCTGTTCAGGAAGTTGACGCGAAAGCTCAACGAGACCCATCTCGACCTCATATGGACCACGCACATGCGGTTCGAGAAGAGTCTGCTGGATGAGATGGTGTGGGACGATGCCGCGGCTTCGGGATGCCGCTATCTGCATTTCGGCTTCGAGTCAGGCAACGAACGGGTCCTCAAACTCATGGACAAGGCGACCACGGGGGATGTCATCCGCAGAAGCCTGGAGCTCTCGTCGAAAGTCGGCATCTGGAATCACGTCATGGGATTCTTCGGCTTTCCAGGCGAGACTCGGGAGGAGGCCCTCTCCTCCATCCGGTTCCTGGACGACAATCGCGAGTTGGTCCATTCGATCGGCTTCGGCACGTTTGATCTAAGCCGTCACACCCCGGTCGCCAAGAATCCAGAGAAGTTTGGGGTCACCCCGTACATCAATCCGGAGTGGGATCTGGCGCTCGACTACTACTACACGGTCCGGGAGGGGCTCAGCGTGGAAGAGGCGGAGCGGGTGTTCGAAGAGTTTGAACGCCAGCACTTTCTGGGATGGGACTTACGGGTGTTTATCCGCGAATATGTCTTTCTGTACGTGGCGCGTTTCGGCACGAATCGACTGCCGGCGCTTCAGTTCAGGCCCCCCGCGGTAGGGGCGGGAGATCTCAGTACCGTGGCCGGGAAGGTGTGCTAGCAGCCAAGGTAAATGGCAAAAGTGAAAAGGCGACAGTAACCCACCTAGGTGGGAGGGAGAAGGACTGCAAAACCGATGGCTGACGGATTGATACAGATAGACGGAACAGTCCCCAATCGTCTGGCGGGACGGAAACTGAAAACCATGCTCCTGTTCCCGCCGGAGTGGGTGCCGACGGCCCCCTATCTGGCGCTCCCCAGCCTCACGGCCGTCCTGCGCCAGCACGGCCATGAAGTGGTACAGAAAGACGTCAACATCGAGATGTACGATCTGTTCTTCAGCGATACCTTTCTTGTCTGGGTCAAGGCGCGCATGGGCATGCAGCTTCGCGCCCTGGATGCCAAGGAAGCCTCGGGCTGGTTGACGGATCAGGAGGCGGGTCAGAAGGCGTGTGTGCTCGAGAAGTCGGCGGTGGACGTGTTCGAGCTGGCCGAACGGGCGGACACGGCGAAGCGGGTTGTTCGGGGCGAGGAGTTCTACGAGGCGGATCGGTTGGAATGGGCGCTCAACACGTTCCGGGAAGTCATGCAGTACATCTCCGCCGCCTACTATCCCGCGTCCCTCGTGTTCTACCCGATGGAGAGCAACCTGGGTTACCGGCCCGGCGTGTCGAAGGAAGTGCTCGCCTGTCTCGAGGACGACCAGGTCAATATCTACCGGGACGTGTGCCGCCAGCTCGTGCTGCCCGCGGTGAGCAAGGAGTCCCCGGACGTTGTGGGAGTGTCGATCGGCACCCAAATGCAGCTCCTGGCTGGGTTGACCTTCTGCCGGATGATCAAGGAGGCGTTCCCCGAGGTCCACATCACCGTCGGGGGCAACGTGATGACGCGGCTCCAGGAGGAGCTGCCTCGCCATCAGGGGTTCTTCACCTCTACGTTTGACTCTGCCATCTTGTATGAAGGGGAACACGCGCTGCTGTGGCTGCTGGAGTCGCTCAGCGGCGGTCGGAAGCGTAGCGCGGTGCCGAACCTCATGTACCGCGATGAGACCGGGCTTCACCTGAACCAGGAGATCTATACCGAGAAGACTACGGCCCTTCCACTCCCGGATTTCGACGGGCTGCCCCTGGACCGCTATTTCGCACCCGTGCGGATTCTGCCATATTTGGCCACCCGAGGCTGCTACTGGGGACGTTGCACTTTCTGCGACCACGGACAAGGTTATTTTGACCAGTACCGGGGTATGCCGGCACAGGACGTCGTGCGGCAGATCAAGGCGCTCAAGGAGAAGTACCGGGCCACCCATTTCCTGTTCGCCGACGAGTCCTATCCCCCCGCGTTGCTCAAGAAGGTGACGCAGTTGCTGGTCGACCAGGATGTGGGCATCAAATGGACGACCTTGATCCGTTTTGAGGAGACGTTGCAGGATCCCGAGATCTGGAGGACGGCGGTCAAGTCCGGGTGCTGTACCTTGTACTACGGCATGGAATCCGCGAACGAGCGGGTTCTCAACCTCATGGACAAGCATGTCAAGAAGTCCGTCATCGAAAACAATCTGCGCCAGGCCGCAGAAGCGGGGATCTGGAACCATGTTATGGCTTTCTACGGGTTTCCGGGCGAGACCCGGGAGGAGGCTGAAGAGACGCGCCAGTTCCTCCTGGACAACCGGGAGCAGATCCATTCGGTCGAGCTGTTCTACTTCGTGGCGTACCGCCATACGCCCATGGTGCGGAACCCGGAGAAGTTTGGAATTACGATTCACAAGCAAGAGGAATACGACCTGCCGCTCGACTACTATTACACGTTGAATGAGCCGGTGGGATTGACTTGTCTGGACGCCATGCAACTCTGCGAGGAGTTCTACCGCAATGACTTTGAGCCCTGGGCTGTGCGGGTCAATGCCCGGGAACATGTCTTTCTCTACATCTCGAAGTTCGGGACCAACCGGTTACCGCAGATCTACGCAAAGCGCACCGAGGGTCAGGCGTTTGCGACTGCCGGGAGCGTCTCAGGCTTAGTGACCTGGCCGGTGGCGAGGGGGGATGCGGAGGCATCGAAGGACGGGGAGACCTCCATGGCGCGCGTGGTCAGCCATGGAGTTTCTTGAGGACGTGATTCGTGAAGCTTGATGCGTGAATCGTCCGTGAACAATTCGAATTTCGCATTTTGAATGTTTAATTTGAGCCAGGAGCGGTACGCTATTTATCACCAGCCATTCGCTCCTGGCTTCCTTCGAGCCAGGCAACGAGGAGTTCATAGGCCGCATTGATCGCCTTGGTCATGGCCTCGCCCTTGCGGTACATGCTCATGTATTTGCGCGGGTTGTTGGTGAGGTTGGCATAGCGGTGCGGGTGCCAGGTCGCCAGGAGTTCGCGGCGCCTCTCCTCAAGGTGGTCCCGCGTCAGCGGCGGGGTTAATCCGAACATCGCCAGCGCGTGGTCGATGCCTTCCTGCTCGCTGTGCTCGCGATCCACAGCCATCGATTGTCGCTCCCTTCCCGGTGAGTGTGACAAACCGATGTCCGGGCTGTCAATGCGGCATCGCGCCAGGAATACCGTCACACGACATGCAGATCGGAGATCGATATGGGCCGTCCACTGCCGGTACTCCAGCCTGCTGAAGTTCTTCGCGGGAAGGACTATCGGGAGATCCTCCGCAAAGAACTGGATGCCGGGAAGATTCCGATCAGCCTCGGCAAGAGCTGTCCGGTCCAGTGCGAATTCTGCTACGAACTGGACCACTCGTACCGCGAAACCGTCGAGCCTCCCCGAACGACCCAGGAGGACTGGGAGTTCATCCTAGACTACATCAACAGAAAACCGACTGATCCCCTCCAGTTCTGGTGCCTGGGTGGCAACGAATACATGGAATGGACGGATCTATTCCTCCATCCCAAGGCCATGGAATGGGTCGAGGATTTCCTGAAGTATACGGACAAGAATATTCAGTTCTTTACAGTCGGGTTCGTGCACGTCCCCAAGATCCATCAACTCGCCGAGCAGTATCCCGGCCGTATCAATTTCGAGTTGTCGGTGATCACACTCAGCGACTATCGTCAGAAGCTGATGCCACACGCGCCGTCGGTCAAGCATCTGCTGAAAGTGCTGGACGGGCCTGCTGTCTCATCGGCCAATTTCTACGCCTTTGACGACCACACGATGTCCGACGACGCCGTCACGATCTCGAAGATCAACCAGAAATGTGTCCTGTGGATGGGATGCCTGACCCCGGTCAGGGGTCTGAAGGAGGAGACGGTAGCGCTGATGCGTCAAGGACGCACGGTTCTGCCCCATGAAGCGGAACGTGTCTATGATGCTGGGCTACCCAACATGACGACGATTCACACCGAGGCGTACATTACGGCGTTCTTGAACCGGAAGCGGATCGTCAGCCTGTTCGATTCGCTCGAACTGGACAAGACGGACACGGTCGTCATGGCCGGGAGTGTGCATAGGATCCTCACCCTGTATCGGAAGCATCGCGCCCGGTTCCTGTACGTGCCGAACGCCACGCTTGGCGGGGATTCGGATTGCACGGTGCTGCTCACGTTCGACGATATCGCCAAACGACTCGCGACGCAGAAGGTTCTCCATATTCCGAAGTGTGTGATGCAATCCGGACGCGGGCCGTACACAGACATTGCGGGCGTGACACTCGAGGAATTTCTGCGAAAGACCGGCGTGACGGTCAAGGTGCTCCACAAGGTCGACACCCGCTTCGCCAATACCCGCCTTTTCAGGAACGGCCATCTGAAGACCTATGTCGAAGATTACGTCAGGAACCCGCTGACTCAGTCCTACGAAACGCTTCCCCTGCCGGCCTAAGTGGCGAGCCGCCGCGTTGACAAAGGTCCCCCGGTCACCTAGAGTACGCCTACCTCTCATGAGCGCTGAGCCGCGCAGTATCAGGTTCTATCAGGCGGATGTGTTTACCGATGTGCCCTTCGGCGGAAACCCTGTCGCGGTGGTACCGGATGCGCAATTGCTCAACGACCGGGATCTGCAGCAGATCGCGCGCGAGATGAATCTCTCTGAAACCGTGTTCGTGTTTCCTCCCGTGGATCCATCGACCGTCGCGAAGGTCCGCATCTTCACGCCGACCCAGGAAATACCATTCGCCGGCCACCCCGTCCTTGGCACGTTTTTCATGCTCGGAAAACTGGGCCGCTTGTTCCTAAAGGAACCGGTGACGTCCGCTCTCTATGAGTGCAACATCGGCGTGTTTTCGGTCGAGGTGCATGTCCTCAAGGGGGAGATCTCGCGCGTCGTCATGTCGCAACCGAAGCCGCAGTTTCTGGGCGCCGTGGAACCGGTCAAGGATTTGTACGAGGTGGCGAACGCACTCGGCTTAGCGAAGGGACTGATCACCGGCACGAAGTTTCCGGTCGAGGTGGTCTCGACCGGACTCCCGGTGATGATCGTACCCGTGAGGACCCTGACCGCGGTCCGATCGATCACGCCCGACTACACTGCGATCGACCAACTCTGTGCACGCTACGGGGCTCAGGGGATCATGACCTTCACGACGATGACGGTGGAAGAACTGTCCACCGTGCATACGCGTATGTTCGCGCCGTCCATCGGGATCCTCGAGGACCCCGCTACCGGCAGCGCCAGCGGGGCACTCGGCGCCTACCTGGTCCAGAATGGCGTTGTCGAGGTCGGTCCCATAACCGAAATTGTGGCCGAGCAGGGATACGAGATGGACCGACCGTCCCGTATCCTGATCCAGGTCGAGTCTGACGACGACGCCATCCAGGAAGTCAAGGTGGGGGGACAGGCGGTGATGGTGGCGGAAGGGACGCTCACGTTCTAGCAGGATGCTGAAAAAGGCCCCCAACTTTGTTCTCGGTCGTTCGGACCCCTCAACGTACGCGACTAAGTACGCCTCGGAGTCCTCACTCCCTGCGGCCTCGTTGGCTGGCCTTTTTGAGCATCCTGTGGGCGGTGTGGCTCCAAAAGCCGGACCGCAGTTCAGGGCCTTGTGGAAGTTGCCGGTGCCTGTTGAGTTATTTTCCTCGCAGTAAGGTGTGAAGAGATGAAAGCAGTGGTTTTCCATGAGCATGGCGGAACCGATCGGCTTCGCTACGAAGAGGCTGAGCCGCCGCGGATCGGGCCGCACGAGGTTCTAGTCCGGGTCAAGGCCTGCGCGCTGAACCACCTGGATATCTGGGTGCGGCAGGGGATTCCCGCCTATCGCATGTCGCTACCCCACATCTCCGGATGCGACGTGGCCGGTATCCTCGAGGAAGTCGGCAAGGAGGTGACCGGACTGAAGGTCGGAGATCGGATCTTTGTCTCGCCGGGCCTGAGCTGCTGGCGATGCAACCAATGTCTGTCGGGTCGCGATAATCTCTGCCCCTCCTATAAGATCCTGGGGGCTCAGGTGAATGGAGGGTATGCGGAGCTCGTTGCGGTGCCCGGGGTGAACGCGATCCCAATCCCCGGCACGCTCACGTTCGAGCAGGCCGCCGCCTTCCCGCTGGTGTCGGTCACGGCCTGGCACATGCTGTTCACTCTTGCCGAGGTTCGTCCGGGCGAAGAAGTCTTGGTCATGGGCGCCGGCAGTGGCGTGGGCAGCATCGCCGTCCAAATGGCGAAGCTCGCCGGCGCTCGAGTCATCACGACGGTCGGCTCGGAAGACAAGATCGAGAAAGCGAAATCGCTGGGTGCGGATGCAGTCGTCAACCACACCAGAGAAGAGGTGGCTGGTCGTGTCAAGGCCTTGACCGGCTCGCGCGGAGTGGACGTCGTGATCGAGCATATTGGGCCGAGTGTGTGGGACCAGTGCCTTGCTTCGCTTGCAAAAGGGGGACGGTTAGTGACCTGCGGAGCGACGACAGGCGGCGAAGCGAAGCTGGACCTTCGGTTCTTATTTTCGCGCCAGTTGACGCTGAAGGGGTCCTACATGGGGACCCGGTCCGAGCTGGTGCGGGCGTCAACGCTGTTCGAGCAGGGGCAACTGCGTCCGGTCGTTGACCGGGTGCTGCCTCTCCAGGAGGCGCGAGCCGCGCAGGAGTTGATGCTGAGCCGTAAAATCTTCGGCAAGCTGGTGCTCGCGATCGGGTGAAAGACGGGGTGCCAGTGTTGCGATAACGACAACGAATTCTGTTACGAGTGGGTGGTGGCCGTGTTCGACCAGCGTCATCTTATGATGGAGAGAGGAGACTGCTGATGCCAAGTTTGGCTCACGTCATGCGAAGGGAGCTCAAGAAAATATCCCACGATGCGTCGGTCAGAGAAGCCGCCCGACGCATGCGGGATGAACGCATCGGATCATTATTCGTCGAACGTGGCGGCACGTTGGTCGGCATCCTGACCGAAACCGACATCGTGCGCCGGGCCGTTGCCGATGGATCGGATCTGGAGAAGGTGAAGACCCAGGCGATCATGACGACTCCTATTGCGACGATTGAGTCAATGCGGACGGTCCAGGATGCTCACGACATGATGGGAGACCTCGGCATCCGCCACTTGGGCATCACGGAGAGTGGGAAGCTCATCGGGATCGTGTCGGTGCGGGACCTCCTCGTGTACTTCAAGCGCGTGTCGGAACCGAAGATTACGCAGGACTAACAAAACCGTGAAGGGTGATGCGTGATGCGTGATGCGTGACGCTTGGGAGTCGCAATCTAGGCGCGACACTTCTCGGTCGTAGCCCGTCACTCGTCACGCGTCACGGGCTATTTGGTGATTTCTCGGATCATGTGGGGGAGTTCTGGGAGGATGAGCTTCTCCATCGCGAGGCGGACGGCTGCTTCGGAACCGGGAGTCGAGAACAGCGCCCGACCTCGAAAGAGTCCGGCGGTAGCCCGGCTCAGGATGGCGGGTGAGCCAATTTCCTTGTAGCTCAGATAGCGGAAGATTTCTCCGAATCCATCCAATCGCTTCTCCAGCATGGCCTCCACCGCTTCATAGGTGGAATCGCGCCGGGAAATTCCCGTTCCGCCGTTGACAATGATGGCCTGCACGGCCTTGTTGCTGGCGGCCGCCTTGATCTTACCTCTGATTTTGGCCGGTTCGTCTTTGACGAGATGGTAGGCCACGACGGCGTGGCCCTGATCTTTCAGCAGGCGCATGATGAGATCGCCGCTGGTGTCAGTCTCGGGCGTGCGCGTGTCGCTGCAGGTGATGACCACGCAGCCGACCTGGCGCGGGGCGTGTTCTTTGTGTTCGAGGTGAGCCTTGGAGGTCACGAATTACTAAATTTCCAGAGGTCATCCCCAAATGGCATCGGGCTTGAGCCGGTCGACCGGTTTGCCCTTGCCGATGTGCTCGTCCAAGATCGCCGCCACATCCGCTTCTTTCACCTGCGTATACCAGGTGCCGGCCGGATAGACCACGATGGTGGGGCCTTGTTCGCAAGGTCCCAAACAACTCGAACTGGTGATCAGCACTTGACCGGGCTGAATATTGCGCTCGATCAATCCCATGTTGAGCGCCATCAGAATCCCCGGCGACCCGGCGGCGCCGCAGGATGGCTTGGGATGTCCTGGGGGACGGGAATTTGTACAGACTACGATATGATATTTCGGCTTCGGCATCGGTTTCTCCCTTACTGGGGGAAAAGCTATCAGGTTTCAGTCATCAGCCGTCTGCTTGGTCCGGAATCGAGCTGAACGCTGAGCTCTGATGGCTGTTTGCTCTCTCATTTCGGCGTGAACGACTGCCACTGTTCAATGCATTCGGCAGGGAGCCCCCAGTGTTTGAGGCCCTTCATGACCCATTGGAGATAGTGTTCCTTGGGCTTGAATTTGCCAATGGGAGTTGCCGCGTGCGTGGTCACAAGAATCTTCTCTCCCTGCTCCGTGACGACCGTCGCCTGAAGGTGGCGATACGCTCCCTGGGGTACGTCACCTTCATACTCGTCCAGGAGCTTGAGGTCCTCGTCCGTGATCTCGCAGACGATGCCCCAGACCCGTTCCCCTGGCGTCGGCGTCACGCTGGCCAGTCCGGAGCGCCACTGCGATGACCATCGGCAGAAGTGAATGGTGTGCTCCGGGAGGTACGCCTTACACACGAATTGGTGTTCAGGTGCCCTCCGCTTCAACTGGGTGAGGTTCAGGTTGTCGGCGTAGAGAAACAATTTCATGTGCGACTGGTGCGATGCAGAGGGCGATGGCGTCCGTAAGCGACCGTTCCTTGTACCACAGCGTCTTTCTGCCATGCAAGGGCAGTCTGCCCCTGCTGTGGAACGCTTATGCCAGCTAAACCGTGCCCACAGCCCCTTCTGGCGCGGTTGACGAGGTCTTACCCGGCAGGGTATGCTTTTAGGTATGGGAGTCCATCGTTGGGTATATGCGCTGGGCTTCTTCGTCGCTGCCTCGGTGGCAGCAGGAGGCGTGGCGCGCGCTGCGAGCGGCAGCGAATTCTACAGCTGGATCGATCCCTCCGGCACGATGGTCATGACGGACGATCCCAGCAAGATCCCGCCACCCACTCAGAGAAGCGAAGTTCAGGTCCATAAATTCACGATGAGCCAGCCTTCTCCGAAGAAGGCAAGCGTGGCCCGCCCACCGGCTTCGTTGGAATCACCAGACCCTTCCGTGGAGGCGCCCAGCGCTCCTTCGGTCGCCAGCCGAGAGCCATCTCGAGCCACGTCCGTAGACCCGAACGATCTCGATTTGCCGACCGTGTTGCTTGAGCCGCCCGGCGATGGGGTCCAGTCACAGTACGTCTGGGTTCCCCTGACGGCGCCAATTTACCTGAAGGCAGGCTCCGTGTCCGGCTTCTGGTGCCATCGAAAGGTAAAGTCTCCTGTCGACGCCTTCACGCAGTTTCTCAGGACCCAGCTGCAGCGCACGGCTAGCGGTCAGCCGATTGGGGTCGTGTCATGGCCTCCTGCGGGGTTTTCTACAGGGCAGCCGTCGGCTGCCGTTCAGACTCCCCGTTCCGGGAACACCGTCTATGATCAGGTCATGCGGGAACGGCAGGCGTTGAACGAGCGCGTGGTCTCTCAGTCGACCCGCAATACGGTCTATGATCAGGTCATGCGGGAGCGCCAGGCACTCACCTCACGTATGGCTTCTCAGTTTCCGTCGGCGCCACAGTCCCCGGCCCCCCCCAGTGGTGCTTCCCAGGCAGGCAGTGGGCGCAGTGGCTCAGGACGGTAAAGGCGACTCTCCGGCGGATCCGGTGCCTCTCCACCAACTCCCACCAACTCCGCCCCGCTCCAGAGTGCTGCACTACGCGGGCGCCGGCATTCTGCTCCTGGGGGGACTCTCTTACTGGTATCTCCAGCCGCCTTCGGTTACGCCGATGGCTGATCCCATGGCCGCAGAAGCCATGACGCTCGTCCAGACGCATCGGGCTCAGCGGGCGCCGACGCTGCAGCAGGCGATTACGGACCGGGTCCAGGCCATGGCGGCACGCGGGCAGGGTGTTCGACTCGGGAAATGGAGGGTGGAACACCAGCAGGGTGACTTCTATCTTGTCAGGATCTGGGTTCGGGAACAAGGGACGAGGCAGTGGTTTGAGCAGGAGTACATCTGGCGTGTGAATGTCGCCAAGCGCTCGGTGGAGCCCCTCACACTGCCCGCCACCGATCTGATGCCTGCCGAAGTGGAAGGGACGCCGTCTGACCGCCCATCCTGACAGCGACTACCTATTTGGCGGGAAGAGCAACAAGGATGACGTTGTCCTTGACGTGAACTTCATAACAGGCCACCTTGAACTGGGGATTCTCCGGCCTCTCCCCAGTCCGGACGTTGTACCGCCAGCCGTGCCAGGGACACTCCACGATCTCACTGGATAGTGTGCCTTCGCCTAAAGGGCCTCCCGCGTGTGGGCAGGTGTTGTCCAGGGCGTAGATCGTGCCGTCCACGTTGAAGAGCGCCACGCCGATCCCGTCGGCTTCCGCAGACATGCAGGATCCAGGCGTCAGATCCGACACTTTGGCAATAGGAAAAAACTTTTTCATCTGAGTCACTCCGGAGGACGAGAAAGTCGAAATGTCATCAGTCTACGCGGCCGAAGGTGCCGCTGCAAGGGATGGGACATGGTTCGACCACGCGCCTGGCTTGATTTCAGAGGATGAATATGGCATACAGTACTGACGAAGGATCGAAAGAGAGACACCACCCCAGAGGATCATTATGGAATTGACCTTGCTCCTGAACTCTACCTATGAGCCGCTCCGCGTCGTTCACTGGCGGAAGGCCATCACCCTCTTGTGGCAAGGAAAGGTGGAAGTCCTAGAGGTCTACGATCGAGACATTCAGGGTGTTTCTATTTCGATCAAGCTGCCGGCTGTCATGCGGCTATTGAAGTTGGTGAGGCTCAAGGATAGCCATCGAGCGGTCAAGTTCTCACGCATCAACATCTTTACGCGTGACGGGTATACCTGCCAGTACTGCAATCAGAAGTTCCGTACCGAAGATCTGACGTTCGACCACGTGGTGCCGATCGCCAAGGGTGGGAATAAGACCTGGGAGAACATCGTGACGGCCTGTTGGCGCTGCAACAACCGGAAGAGCGGTCGAGCTCCGGAAGAGGCCGGGATGCGCCTGATTCGAAAGCCGGTGAAGCCGCGGTGGAACCCCGTGATTACGATCACGATCGGTATTCGAAACGCTCCCGAGAGTTGGCGAGACTACCTGTATTGGAATATGGAACTGGATGAGGATTTCCCGGACCACTAAGGCGCGCGCACGCCGGGCACGAGGCGCGGGGCGAGAGGCTATGGGCAAGAACCTCGTTTGTTTCCCGTCAGTTGTTCTCGTTACCTATCGCCCCTAGCCTATTGCCTCGCGCCAGGCCGCTTAATAAGCCTTCTCGATCTCAACGTCCCGCACTCCCACCAACGTCGGGTTCCCTTTGTAGCGTCCCTCCAGATCACCCGCTTGCAGCGGGCAGGCTTGTCCGTCTTTATTGAGCCGCGCCACGACGTCCACCACCCGCCGCAGTTCAGCGGCTTCCACCAAGAGGATGGCGTTTACGCGGGGGGCACGCTGAGGTATGATTGGGCGCCGTTGGAGAAGGCACGATGGGTGCTAACCCTGGGTTTCAACTGAGTCTTGATGTGAAGGGTCGTACGTGCCTGGTCCTCGGAGGGGAGGATGAGGCGGCGGAGAAGGTTCAACGGTTGCTGGATGCGGGCGCGCGCGTCATCGTGATCAGTCCGACCTTGAATGATACCCTGCGAACGCTGGCGTCTTCTGCCAAGGTGCTTCACCGGGGACGTCTGTTCAGAGCCGCCGACACAGAGGGCATCCTGCTGGTGGTGAACACGCTGCGCGGCGACCCCGACTTGTCACGGTTCCTGTACGACCTGGCCAAGAAGGAGCGGTTTCTGCTCTGCTCGACCGATCAACCGAACCTCTCGACGGTCATGATGCCGGCCCTGGTGAGCCGCGGATACCTCCGGCTTGCGGTGAGCACCAGCGGGGTCGCCCCGGCGCTTGCCGGTCGCCTGCGGGAGCAACTCGGCGAACTCTTTGACGACGAATTTCGGGTGTTCCTGGACTGGTTGGCCGCAATTCGGGATGAAACGCAACAAGCCGAACCGGACGCGGAACGGCGGCGCGCGCGCTTGCGCGCGGCTGTCGAAGGATTTCGCCTCACCGGGCGCCTCGAGTACCCGAACGCCTGGCTGGAGGAGCGGGACAAACTAAAGAATTGAGCGATTGGCGATTGAATCATTGCATCATTGGCCGAGACAGTGACTCGATCAGTCAATGACTCAATGAATCAATTCTTTTTCGGAGGGCCACATGGTATTGCTCGAGTTCAGCATGTCGCCGCTCGGCAAGGGAGAGAGCGTGGGGCGCTACGTGTCGCGGTCGCTCGACATCATCGACAAAAGCGGGCTCGAGTATCGCCTGAATCCGATGGGCACGGTCTTGGAAGGGGAGTGGAATGAAGCGTTCGAGGTGGTGCGGCGCTGTTTCGAGCGCATGCGGAGGGATTGCAATCGGATCTCCTGTACGATCAAGGTCGATTACAGGAAAGGTCACCGCGGCCGATTATCGAGCAAAGTCGCGAGTGTCGAGAAGCACTTGAAGCGAAAACTTAAAGCGTAATAGTAGGGATGATTCCACCTGCCTGCTTGCTCAACCCACCCGCAACGATGCGCTGAACCGGCGGATTGGGGCTGAGAGTAAAGACAAAGGGGATAAGTCCCATTCTTGCCTGGTGAAGCTGCTTGCCCCTCAGGGAGGGGGATGCCTCGGACAGCCAGACGAGCCCCGGCCGATGTCGTCTTGCACGTCCTGAATCGGGGAAAT
>Ga0187892_10002404_pt1 | contig 37696 bp, 30 predicted proteins | sample MA1701073metaG_FD_139345 | JGI IMG/M metagenome (GOLD analysis project Ga0187892, IMG submission 139345) | Bio-ooze microbial communities from a basaltic lava cave in the Kipuka Kanohina Cave System on the Island of Hawaii, USA - MA170107-3 metaG ... | reverse complement strand
GTGTTTTTAAAGTAATGCTTTAATTGTTTTTATTTTAAAAGTTTTCGTTATAATAATATAATAAAAAAATAAAACAAAATCAAGTTTTTTGTAATTTTTATTTTCCGGACAGACACTAGTTACGCTGGATAATTACAATCATTTTTTATCTCATCGAACAAGTAAAACATGCACAAAGCGCTCCTGAATTTTTTTTGCGCCGGATTGGTTTTGACCTGCGGCAGCGCGAGACATGAAACACGCACGCTTGCGACGAGCGTCACGCCGCCGGTTTTGTTGCAGGAGATCAGTCCTTCTTATCCCGAACCGGCGCGGAAAGAAGGATTGCAAGGCGTGGTGAGCTTGTACCTGCTCGTGTCGGATCGCGGCAACGTGGAGCAAGTCAAAGTCGACAAATCTTCCGGACACAAAATTCTCGATGATGCTGCGGTCGCGTATGCGCAGGCGCTGGCATTCGAGCCGGCAATCAAAGACGGCAAGCCCGCGACGGTTTGGTTGACGTGGACGGTCGATTACAACTTGACGGAAGCCGCCGCGCCAAGCGCCTCACTGCAAAAAAAGAGCTACGTTTTCGACGCGGGCAGCGCCGCGTCCGAAATCGCTGCCGGCGCGATCAGATTGGCGCCGGAGAATCATTATCAGCCGAAACGCGGTTTTGGCTGGACGAGCGCGCCCGACTATTCTTTCCAGCGGCGGGAACTGTCGCGCTCGCGAACGGCGCTCACCGGCGACGGCGTCACCGCCATGCGCCTCGCCTTCCGCGCCGACGTGCCCTCCGGCAAATGGTGGCTCACGTTGTGGATGGAAGCCGGCACGGAAGATTCCAGCACGGTTGCGCTCGTTCTCGGAAAAGAAAAACAGCGATTGTCGTGGCATGCGTTTCAACCGCCGGCTGAGCCGCGCCAAACGATTCAACGAATTTATCGCGTGCTGCATCGCGCGGTGCAGGTCGAGCAAAGCGGCTTGCAATTTCACTTGCTCGGCGGCGCGGATTCGGTGCGCGTGCTCGGGTTCACGTTGCATCCCGATCCGCAGCCGACTTCGGTGCAGCAGCAAACGTTGTTGCAGCGTTTGGCAACTGCAGGGCGCTATGACGCCACCGCCTCGCTCGAAGCATTGCAAGCCGATCTCGAAAAAATTCCCGACGGCGCTTTCGCGGCGTATTGGCTGGAGCAGATTCAACTGCTTCGGCGCGCGGAGCAATTGTTCGACATGGCCGGCTGGGAATGGGCGAACAAGCAAACCGGCCTCGGTTTGTTCGACCGGCTGCATCAAGTCGTAATGCTGCTCGACGGCTTGCTGGATCGCCGCGACGCGGCTTCATCCCCGCTTTACGAGCGCGCTTTGCGCACGCGCGGAAAATTGCTTTACTGGTTGGGCAAGGAACGCGGCGGCCCGAATGAAATATCCGGCGGCCAGCGCGATCTTGCGGCGCTTTATCAACGCTATCCGCAGGACGCGCTGCTGGCGATGTATTGCGGCAAAAAAATCGATCTGCCGGATGCGTGCGATCGACTCGCGGCCGCGCCGAATGCGCCGGCATGGTCGGTGGCGCAACGCGAGGCGCTGTGCCGCTTGCGCGGCATCGCGCATTGGTGGGTGAACGAGCGCCAGGCGGCAAACGGCGAGTTCGGCGGCAAGCTCGGCGACGACGTTGAGCTGTTGCGCTGGTGGGCTGCGTTGATTTTGTCCGGCGATACCATTGCGCTGAAAAGCTGGCAGCGTTTGGCCGACGGCGTTTGGGAAAGCAATCAAATTCACGACGGCTACGCCCGCGTGCCCAGCGACGTGGAGCATTCTTCCGAATTTATTTCCGACACGGCGCCGGCGATGGCGTTGTACAGCGACGACGCGAAGTACCTCGACCGGCTGCGGCCTTCGGCGCGGCATTTTGAAAAACTTTGGACGGGCATGACGCCGAACGGCCGCCGTTTTTTTCGCTCGGCGTGGTTCAGCTCGACGCAGATCGAAACCGAGACGCCGAAAAACCGCGACGTGGAATACAACACGCGCGCGGTGAAAGCCGTGCGCTATCTCGCGTGGAAAACCGGCGATCCCGAGGTGATTCGCGCGTTGCACGAATGGTCGCTGGCGTGGGTGAGCGCGGCGATGCGCACCGACAAAGGCAAGCCCGCGGGAATCATTCCGGCTTCGGTGCGCTTTCCGGATGAAGCGATCAACGGCGATGAGACCACGTGGCACATTGCCAACATGTATTGGGATTATTTCGATTGGGCGCATCACGCCGGCAGCATGATGCTCGACCAGCTTTTGTGTACGTTCACGCTCACCCGCGACGAGCGTTTGCTGCAGCCGTTGTTTGCGGCGCTCGAATTGGTGAAATCGCACGAAGGCGCCGGTGATAATGGCCGGTTGTCGCAGCCTGGCTCGGCGGCGTGGGCTGCGGCCAAGCTTCGCGAGGAATCCGCGTTTTGGAGCGTGGTGGAGCAATGGCGTTTTCTCAGCGGCGACGCGCGCTACGATGATTTGATCGCGCGTTACGGCACGCCTTACGCGCGTTATCGTCTCACCGGCGACGAGGCGCACTTGCGGGAAGGTTTGCAAGTTCTCCTCGACGCGACGCGCTACAACACGCCGCTGCTCACTTCCGAAGCGCTGCACACCGACCGCGTGTATGCCCCTGGCGCCGATCATCTCAAGGCGATGCTCACCGGCGACGGCATGCCGGAAAGCACGTCGCCGTATGGCGCCCTTTCGTGGGAAAACACCGGCGATGATTTCACCGCGCTGGTGACGGACACCGGCAAAGAGCGGCTCGGCGTCAAAATATTTTCCCATGCCGCCACGGAGCGCGCGGTGCGCATGCGTTTGTGGCAACTCGCGCCTGGCGCGTATCGCATGAAATCGCAGACGGAAAAAAATGTTGTCACCGAAATGAAGATCGAGGTAAACGCGCGCGGCGAGAGAGTCGAGGTGGCGTTGCCGGCGCAGAGGTTGATCAAGATAACTTTTGAGCGCTTGGATTGAAAACTTGTCCCGTAGGGACATTTGACAATAGCCCAGATTTTCAAATCTGGGAAATGAATATGAGGCAAGCCCCAAGTCCCGAAGGGACGAATGAAATTCTTTTTGCGTTCTATTTGATTTTTACAAAACCTGAGTGGAATATATGCGTCCAGCGCGATTGCAAAAATCAATTCATGTTCTGGCTTTGATCATTGCGCCGTTCGTTTTTCCAGGCATGGCGTGCAACGGGAGTCATCAACCCTCCACGCGACCGAACTTCGTGTTGATTCTCGCCGACGACATGGGTTATTCCGACATCGGCTGCTACGGCGGCGAAATTGCCACGCCCAATCTCGACCACCTCGCGGCGAACGGCCTCCGCTTCACGCAATTTTACAACGCCACTCGCTGCTGCCCGACGCGCGCGGCTTTGCTCACCGGACTCTATCCCCATCAAGCCGGCATGGGGCGTATGGTGAGCGGCTTGAACAGCCATCCGAAGCCGGGGCCATATCAGGGCTATCTCAACGACCGCGGCGTGACCATCGCTGAGATTCTCAAAGCCAACGGCTACGGCACGTATATGAGCGGCAAGTGGCACGTCGGCGAAAAGCCCGAGCACTGGACGCGGCATCGCGGCTTCGACCGCTACTTCGGCTTGATCAGCGGCGCCAGCAGTTATTTCGAGATTATCAAAGAGCAGCGCGTGCGGCAGATCGTACACGATGACACGCCGTGGCAGCCGCCGGCGGAAGGTTTTTACATGACCGACGCCATTTCCGATTCCGCCGCGCAATTCCTGCGGCAGCATCACCGCCGACGCCAAAATCAACCCTTCCTTTTATATGTCGCTTACACCGCGCCGCATTTTCCGCTGCACGCGCTGCCGGAAGACATTGCGAAATATCAGGGCAAATACAACGCCGGTTGGGAAGCCGCGCGCGAGCAGCGTTACCGCCGGATGCAGGAGCTGGGCCTCATCGACGCGCGCTATGCGCTCTCACCGGCGCCGGCAACCATCCCGCGCTGGGATGAGGTCGAAGACAAAAGCAACTGGACGCGGCGCATGGAAGTCTACGCCGCCATGATTGACCGCATGGATCAAGGCATCGGCCGCATTCTCGCGGCGTTGAAAGAAATCGGCGCGGAGGAAAACACGCTCGTGCTGTTTTTGTCGGACAACGGCGCCTCCGCCGAGAACGTCGAAGATCGCGGCTTGAACGATCCTGCTGCGCCCATCGGCGCGCGTGGCTCTTACGTCACTTATGACGAACCGTGGGCCAACGTTTCGAACACGCCGTTTCGCCGCTACAAACAATGGGTGCACGAAGGCGGCATCGCCACGCCGCTGATCGCGCGCTGGCCGCGCGGCATCAAACAACGCGGACAGATCACCAAAGAAATCGGCCACGTGATGGATTTCATGCCCACGTATCTCGATCTGGCCGGCGTTGCTTATCCCGACTCGTTCAACGGCAAACCGATCACGCCATTGGAAGGCAAGAGTCTCGCGCCGATTTTTAATGGCAAGACAGGTGACGGTCACGAGATACTTTTTTGGGAACATTTGGACAATCGCGCCGCGCGACAGGGCAAATGGAAATTGGTTTACGCGCACGACGTTGGCGAGTGGGAGCTGTACGATATGGAAGCCGATCCGAGCGAGACGCAGAATCTCGCGGCGCAGCATCCCGAGCGCGTCGCCGAATTGCGGCAACAATGGGAAGCGTGGGCGGAGCGCGTCGGCGTGTTTGCGGAGCGTTGAGAATAACGTTTGTAGTTACGCCTTCAGGCATCGCGCTTTCAGTCGAGCACCAATGCCTGAAGGCCACTACGAACATTATTATTTCCTATAAAAAGTTTGTAGTTTCGCCTTTAGGCGTCGTGCTTTCAATCGAGCACCAATGCCAAGGCATCACTACGAACATCATTTTCATCATTAGTTTATGCTCAACTGGAAACCGATCGCCGAACTTTTGCTAATCGCCGGCATTGTTCTGAGCTGTCGCGCGAAAATTGAAAAGCCCAACATCCTCGTGCTCGTTGGCGATGATGCGGGCTGGCGGGATTTTGGTTGTTATGGCAACCAAGCGATCAGCACGCCGAACCTCGACCGGCTCGCGCAAAGCGGCATGTTGGCGGAGAATGCTTTTCTCACCACACCGCAATGCAGCCCTTCGCGCATCAGCATTCTCACCGGAAAATATCCGCACGCCACCGGCGCGGAAGATTTGCACACGCCCATGCCGGCGAATCAAATCATCGCGCCGGCGTATCTCAAGAAAGCAGGGTATTTTACCGGCCACGCGCGCAAGACCCACTACGGCCCCCATGCCGAAAAGCAATTTGATTGGTATGCCGAGAACGTCGATGACTTCGCGCTTTTTTTGAAAAGCTGCGGCGACCGGCCGTTTTTCTTTTGGGTGGGATTCACCGATCCCCACCGCCCGTATTCGCGCGACACCAGCAGTACGTTGCATAATCCGCAAGAGGTCGAGGTGCCGCCGCATCTTGCCGATAAGCCCGAAACCCGCGCGGACTTGGCGCTTTATTATGACGAGATATCGCGGCTGGATGGCGACGTTGGCCGCCTCATCAACACGCTGGAGCAACATGGCCGGCGCGAGAACACGTTGATTATTTTCCTGAGCGACAACGGCGCGCCGTTTCCCCGCGAGAAAGGAACGCTTTACGATACCGGCATTAAAACGCCCGTGATTTTTTCATGGCCGATGGTCATTGCGTCGGGCACGCGATACAAAGGCTTGCTGAGCGTCATCGACCTCGCGCCGACGTTTCTCGATCTGGCCGGAATAAAACCGCCGGCGGACATGCACGGCAAAAGTCTCAGCGGCATATTGAAGAATCCCGCGACCGCTGGGCGCGCGCACGTTTTCAGCGAGCGCAACTGGCACAACTGCGACGAGCACATTCGCAGCGTGCGCACGCTGCGCCACAAGCTCATTCGCAACGCCTACACGGAATTGCCGCATGGCTCGCCTGCGGATATTACCGGCAGCCCGTCATGGCAGAGTTTGATTCATCTGAAAAATCAAAATAAGTTGACGCCGGCGCAAAGTCTGCTCTTTCAAGCGCCGCGGCCGGAGATCGAGCTTTACGATTTGGAAAAAGATCCGTGGGAGCTTGACAACATTGCCGGCGCGCCTGAAAATGCCGGCCTCATTCTCGAGCTCACGAAAGTTTTAGACCGCTGGATCGAAGAGACCGGCGACTTTCCGCCGGCCAAGCGGCGACGCGATGATAATACCGACCGCATCACCGGCGTGAAATTCACCCAGGAAATACCGCCGCTACGGGAGGAGTGAAACGCCTGATTTTTTTCTTTGCAGTTCTCATTTCGTTGCAAGTTTTAAAAAAGTTATGGAGGTTTTGCTTTGCGTCAAATTTGTTGGGGCATCATCGGCTGCGGCAACGTGACGGAATTGAAAAGCGGTCCGGCATTCAATAAAATTGCGGGATCGAAACTCGTCGCCGTCATGCGCCGCGACGGCGAAAAGGCAAAAGATTACGCCAAGCGCCACGGCGTGCCCAAGTGGTACGACGATGCCGACAGGCTCATTCACGATCCTGAGGTCGATGCGGTTTACATTGCCACGCCGCCGGCATCACATGCGGCGTACGCCGTCAAAGTCGCACAAGCCGGCAAACCGGTATACGTTGAAAAGCCGATGGCGCGCAATCACCGCGAATGCGAGCAAATGATCAACGCCTGCGAAAAAGCCGGTGTGCCGTTGTTCGTCGCCTACTATCGCCGTTGCCTGCCGGTTTTTTTAAAAGTGAAGCAACTGGTTCACGATGGCGCAGTCGGCGAAGTGCGTTTCGTGACGATCAATTTATTTCATCCGCCCGCGCCGGAAGATTTTAATAAAGACGATCTGCCGTGGCGGGTGATGCCGGAGATCGCCGGTGGCGGCTATTTTTTTGATCTCGCCTCCCATCAGCTCGATTATCTTGACGACGTTTTCGGCCCGATGGTGTCGGTGAAAGGACTCGCGGCCAATCAAGCGAAACTCTACCAAGCTGAGGATATCGTGTGCGCGAGCCTCGTCTTTGCGTCCGGCGTGGTTGGAAATGGCGTCTGGTGTTTCACGGTCTCGAAAGAGTGCAAAACCGATCGCGTGGAAATCGTCGGCAGCCGGGGAAAGATCGCGTTCTCAACTTTCGACCGTGTGCCGATCAGATTGGAAACGGAGAAAGGGAGTGAAGAATTCCAATTGCCAACGCCGGCGCATATTCAACAGCCGCTGATTCAAACCATCGTGGATGAATTGCAGGGAAAAGGAAAATGCCCGAGCACGGGCATCACCGCGGCGCGCACCAGTTGGGTGATGGATGAAATCATTAGCGAATGGCGAACGAAGCTTCAATGAAATGGCGAAAGAACCTTCACAGTCAAATTTATGTTGATCAGATGAACGCATTGAAACATGCGGGCGAAGTCCGGCTTCGCGCGCTCACAATGATGGCGGCGATAACGTGCGCTTGTGCGTTAGCCCAAGCCCAAACTTCCAACAACCGCGCGCCTCTCGCAGTCGTGAAATCCGTTGCGGATAAAATCATCAACGACACGAGTTTTGAATTCAAGCTCGTGCCGCAGAAAACCGAATTGGGCGTTCAGTTTGTGGATTTCCGGCGAACGCTCGGCGGCGGTCAACCGGCGACCGGATACGCGCTGAGCTTCATCACGAGCGCGAAAGATACAACTGTCGCCTTCGGCCTGAGCAACAGCGACGGCGCGAAAATTTGGTTGAATGACCGGCTCGTCTTTCGCCGCGCCGCAAGCCGGCCGGCGGAGTTGAGCGAGGTTTCGTATGATCGCTTCGCGTTTCAAGATACGCTTCGACTTGCCCTGCAAAAAGGCGCGAACAAGCTGCTGGTGAAAATCGTGACGCAGCGCGAGCCGTGGATATTTTTTCTGCGCCCGATCACGCCTGCCGGTGATTTGGAAGGCGCGGTGCAGTTTTCACTCAAGCCGCTCGCGCCCGATCTCACGGCGGCCTGGCTTTGCCTCGGGCCGTTTCCAGCGAGCGATCTCGACGCCGAATTTGCGCCAGAAAAAGAATTTCAGCCATTCTATCGCTACGAAAATAAAACTTTGGCGTGGACGGCGCCGCCGCAAAACATGCTCGCCGAGCTGGTGGTTCCGCCGAAGGCAACTTACAAGCGCGAGCCATACTCGGATTGGCATTACGCCCTCGGCGCGGCGATGATGACACTGCTGCATCTCGCCGACGAGAGCGGCGAGCAGCGTTACGCGGAGTTTGCCAAAAAATATTGCGACTTCATTCTTGCTCATTACGAGGCGTTTGCGTGGCAATATCACGAGCAGCACGCTTTTCGCGGCAGCTATCACCGCTTGTTTCGCCGCACCATGCTGGATGATACCGGCGCGCCTGCGCTGCCTTTTGTGGAATTGTTGTCGCGCGAACGCTCCGAAAAATATCAAGCGTTTGTTGCGCCGATTGCGGAATATGTTTTGCGCCAGCAAGTGCGTTTGCCGGACGGCTCGTTCTGCCGCCCCGAACCGGAGCCGAACACGGTTTGGGCGGACGATCTTTTCATGAGCGGCCCGTTTTTGTTGCGCATGGGAAAAATTACCGGCGAGCGAATTTATTTCGACGAGGCGGCGCGGCAGATCCCCAAATTCGCCGCGCTGTTGTGGGACAAAAAAAAGCAATTGTTTCACCACGGCTGGTTCAGCGCGACGCAGAAAAATTCCGTGGCGCTTTGGGGGCGCGCGAACGGCTGGATGAGTTGGGCGACGTCGGAAGCCTTGCTGCATTTGCCCTCGGATCATCCGAGTCGCGCGAAGATTCTTAAGATTTTTCGCGAGCACGTCGCAAGTCTGGCGAAATACCAAAGCGCCAGCGGCCTGTGGCATCAAGTGCTCGATCATCCGGAATCTTACGAGGAAACCTCCTGCTCCGCGATGTTCGTTTTGGCCATGGCGCGCGGCGTGCGGAATGGCTGGATCGACAAGCAATATAAGGAAAACGCTTTGCGAGGCTGGCAGGCGATTGAGAAAAAGATCGAGGCCGACGGCACCGTACACGGCATCTGCCGCGGCACCGGCATCGGCGAAGAATTGGATTTTTATTTCAACCGCGCCACGTTCGATCACGATCCCCGCGGCCTCGGGGCAGTGATCACGGCGGGCATTGAGGTGGCGAAGCTGTCGAAGCGCTGATGATGAGAAGAAGAAGCTACGAGCCGCAAAAAGTCAAAGACTTTTTAAAACACGGAGCAACGGAGCTCGCGGAGTGTCACGGAGAAAAACCTTTCGATAATCTTTATTGTTCTCCGTGCTTTCTCTGTTTGCTCTGTGGCTCCGTGTTTAATTGAATTTTGTATCAATGAAGCTTTCAAAATTTTAATGAGAATTTGCCTTATGCCCTTCAACGTGAAATGGATGAAACCATTCACCTTTGCAACGTTGCTTATATTTGATTTTAGTCTCGTATCCGCGCAAAGTCTCGAGTCCATTGTCAACGTCAAACATCATGGCGCGACCGGCGGCGGTGAGAAGCTAGACACGGAGCCCGTCCAAAAAGCCATTGACGCTTGCCACGACAACGGCGGCGGCACGGTTTATTTTCCCAACGGCATTTATCGCGTTGGCACCATCGTGCTGAAAAGCAACGTGACCTTGCATCTCGAAGCCGGCGCAAAAATTTTGGGCAGCACGGATTTGCGCGACTATCGCCCGTTGAAGCTGCGCCCCGAAGAAGAGGCTAAAATCGAAGGTCAAACCAAAAAAGAAGATTTCGGCGCGCTGCATCTGATTTATGCGCAGAAAGCAAAGAATATCGGCATCACCGGCCGGGGCGTTATCGATGGCAGCGGCCGCGCTTTTTGGGATAAAGATTTCAAGCCGCTCGACCGCCCGAATCAGATGATCGAATTCGAAGCATGTGAAGAGGTGAACGTGAGCGGCGTGACCCTGCAAAATTCTCCATTTTGGACGCTGCACATTCTGAGCTGCAACCGCGTGCGCATCGACGGCATTTCCATCATCAACCCACGGCAGGGGCCGAATACCGACGGCATCGACGTCAATTCCTCCTCGAACGTTTTTATCGCCAACGTCTACGTCGAGACCGGAGACGACGCGCTCTGTTTCAAATCCAGGTTTGCCGATGAACCGGTGCAAAACGTCACGGTCACCAATTGCGTTTTGATCAGCGACGACTCCGCGATCAAATTCGGCACGCGCTCCAGCGGCGACATGAGAAACATCACCGTGAGCAATTGCGTCATCCGCAACAGCACGAACGGCATTGCTTTTTTCATGAAGGACGGCGGGCATTTTTACGACATCCAGTTCTCGAATCTCAGCATCGAATCGGCCAAATTCGAGGAAAGAAATCGCATGACCTACCCGATTTTCATGGACATCGAGAAAAGAATCGCGACCTCGAAAATCGGCCGAATTAGCGGAATCAGCTTCAACGATTTGACGATTCGCACCGGCGGCCATTGTTTGATCGGCGGCATGCGCGAGCAGCCGATTGAAAATCTCACGTTCGAAAACATCCGCATGTTGCTGCCGGAATGCGACGAGATCGCGGCGAAATCAAAGCCGCGCGGTGTGTCGAGCCTGGCGGCGCCGGCGCCGGGGACGGATTTCGCGGGAGTGCCGTCGCACTGGACTTTTGCGCACGTGCAAGGATTGACGCTGCGAAATTTTCAGATCAGCGTGGAGCAGCCGCGGCCGGATCGCCATCGCCATGCGATTTGGGGAACGCATCTGAAAGACGTCATTATGAACGTTTTTAAGGGCGGGCCGTCCATATCCGGAAGCGAGCTGGCAGCCATCAGAATGGAACGGTCCCAAAACGTGATGATTTCAAACAGCCTTGCCGCGCCGGGGACCGGCGTTTTTCTGCAACTGGCGGGAGCGGAGACCGGCAAGGTGAATGTGTTGCAGTGTGATTTGTCGGCAGCGCGGCAGCCGTTTGACATTTCAAAGGATGTCGAGCCGCATCATTTCTACGAAAACGCCAATCGCCTAAAGTGAAAGCGGCCGGATATACATGCAAAATTTGATTATTACCGCCAATGCGGTGGTGCCGGTGTTTCTGATCGTGTTGCTCGGCGTGTTGTTGGGAAAAATCAATTTGATCGATGACAATTTCGCCGCGATTAGCGCGAAGCTGGTTTTCAACGTGGCGTTGCCGGCTTTGGTATTTGTGGAGCTCGCGACGACGAATTTTGCGCGGGTTTTGGACGTGGGCCAAATCGTCTACGTTTGCGCCGGCACTTTGTTCGCATTCGGCCTGAGCTGGTTGTTGTCAATTCTTTTCATTCGCGAAGGCCGTGACCGCGGCGTCTTCGTTCAGGGAAGTTTCAGGAGCAATTACGGCGTCGTCGGTCTGGCGATCATTTTCAATTTGTTCGGCGAAAGCGCGATGGGCTTGGCGGCGCTGGTTCTGGCGTTTATCGTGCCGCTCTACAATTTTCTCTCGGTCATCGCGCTGGCCTTGCCCATGCGCCACGAAAGGCAGTTAAATCTGAAATCGACCGCCGTCGAAATCGTGACGAATCCGCTGATTCTGGCGCTGGTTTTCGCGCTGCCGTTTGCTTATTTCAAGATCGGCATTCACCAGATATTTTTGACGACGGGAAACTATCTCGCGGCGCTCGCCCTGCCCTTGGCGCTCATCGGCATCGGCGGCTCGTTGAATTTCGCCGGCATGAAAAAGGCTTTCAAGATTGCGCTCTCGTCGACTTTGATGAAGCTCGTCTTCGTGCCTTTGATCATGACGTCTGGCGCTTATCTGCTCGGCTTCGAGGGAGAAGCTCTCGGCGTCATGTTCATCCTTTTTGCCTGCCCCACTGCCATTGCCAGTTTTATCATGGCCGAAGCGATGGGCTGCAATAGCGAGCTGGCCGGAAATATTGTTTTGCTGACGAACCTCGGCTCGGTTCTGACCATAACGCTGGGCATTGCAATTTTGAAGAACATGGGATTGGTTTAACTTTAGCATGGTGAGGTAAAAAAATGAGAATCACGAAAGCTTTAACGATGATCATCCTTGTCGCCCTGCTCGGCGGGTGCAACAAGGGTGAAAAGAACGGCGATGCCGTTAGCAGCGAATATCCTGAAGTTTTAAAACTCGACGTGGAAAATTCGTCCGCTCAGATGCGCAAAGACGCGGCGGTTTTTTTGCCGGTTGAAAAGATCGAAGCCAGGCATCCGCATTTCAATGCCGGCGCTTTCGTTGTTTTTCACGAGCAGCAGGAGCTTGCCAGCCAAGCCAACGATCTCGATGGCGATGGCGATGCCGATCAAATCGTGTGCGTGGCGGATTTCTCTCCCAATGAAACGAAGGCATTGACTATTCGTTACGCGAAGTCCGGCGAGTTGCCGCGCGAATATTCCAAGCGCACGCAGGCGGAGCTTTCGCATAAATTTGGTGGCACGTTTGTCAATCGCAAATACGAGGACGGCGCGTTTCAGAACGTGCAATACCTGCGAGTGCCGCCGGAACATACCGATCATTCCTTTTATATTCGCTACGAAGGGCCAGGGTGGGAATCGGACAAAGTCGGCTATCGGTTTTATTTAGACTGGCGCAATGCCAGCGATATTTTTGGCAAGAAAACGCCGGAGATGGTTCTGCAGAACGTCGGGCAGGACGGCTTCGATTCCTATCACGCGATGGCGGATTGGGGCATGGATATTTTGAAAGTCGGCGAATCACTGGGCATCGGTTCGCTGGCGATGTGGCATGACGGCAAGGCCAACCGCGTTGCGCAGACCGACAGCATAACGTGCGCGATCGTTGCCAACGGCGCGGTGCAGTCGCAAATCCAAACGAAATATTTTGGCTGGAAAATCGGCGCCGGTTCCTACGACGTCGTTTCCGATTTATCCATCACCGCCGGCAGCCGCTTGACCGAACATGCGATTGAGATTTCGGGAAATCCGGAAAACTTGTGTACGGGCATCGTCAAGCTCGAAAACAGCACGCTGCTCCCGCCGCCGGAAACAAACTCCGGCTGGACGTATTTGGCAACTTACGGCAAGCAAAGTTTGGCGAATGATCATCTCGGCATGGCGGTGTTGTATCGCAAGCATGATTTGATCGAAGTGACCGAAGATCAATTCAGCCACGTCATCGCGCTCAAGCCGGCGAACGGCCGATTGACTTACTACTTTTTGGGCGCTTGGGAGCAGGAGCCGAACGGCATAAAAACCGCAGATGAGTTTGAAGCTTATCTGAAACAGACGGTGACGGAATTAAATTCGCCGTTCGCAGTCAATTTTTGACCGCTTAAAGCAAGGGTCTTGACTTTGGGAATGCTGTCATTAATTTTGTTTAATGATTGGCGTAGTCTCTAAAAGTCAAAGTTGTTCAAAAAAGAAGATTTTCGTCCACAGAAAAAGAACTCCCACTGAAATAAAGCAAAAAAATTCTGTAGGATTTCCAATTCAGTGGGCGGTGAATTCTTTCCCTATTTGGTTCCGGTTTGTCCAGGTTAGGAGGATTACGATGAAAATTTTGCCGGCGATAGATACCGTCCGCGCGAAGAGCATGAACACGGCGGAGCGGAGAGAGGCTTTTTTAATTGAAGATTTGTTCCAGCCCGATGCCGTAACCCTGGTCTATTCGGAGAACGATCGCGCGGTGATCGGCTCAGCAGTTCCGGTGAACAAGAAATTGCCCCTGCAAGCCACGAAGGAATTGGCGGCAACTTATTTTGCCGAGCGCCGCGAGCTCGGCGTGCTCAACGTCGGCGGCGCGGGACAAATCAGCGTGGATAAAGAGGTTTTCAAAATGGCGAACCGCGACGTGCTGTATATCGGCAGAGGCGCGCAAGCGATCAGCTTCAGCAGCGAAAAAGCCGCCGAGCCGGCCGCGTTTTTTATTTTGAGTTTTCCGGCGCATCAAGCTTATCCCACCAAACTCATGCGATTTTCCGAAGCTGCGGCCGTTCGTCTCGGCTCGCCTGAGGCCGCCAACCGGCGCACGATTTATAAATACATTCACCCTGGCGGCATTCAAAGCTGCCAGTTGGTGATGGGTTTCACCCAGCTCGAAAGCGGCGCGGTGTGGAACACCATGCCGCCGCACACGCACCACCGCCGCATGGAAGTGTACATGTACTTCGATCTGCCGGAAAACGCGCGCGTGTTTCATTTCATGGGCCGGCCCGAAGAAACGCGCCATCTCGTCATCGCCAACCGGCAAGCGGTGATCTCGCCAAGCTGGTCGATTCACTGCGGCGCGGGCACCGGCGCGTATTCATTCTGTTGGGGCATGGGCGGCGAGAATCAGGCGTTCGAGGACATGGATGCGGTGAGTATGGAAGAGTTGCGTTAATTGTTTGTAGTGACGCCTTCAGGCGTTGGCGCTCACTGCGAGCACGACGCGTACCCCGCTTCGCCTTTCCTTTTTCAGAAGGATACGGGGCGGAGAAGGCGTAACTACAAACGCTATTTTCATAGGAAAATTTTTGTAGTGATGCCCTACGGGCGTAGCCTTCAGGCATTTGTGCTCTCGTGAGAGCGCGACGCCTGAAGGCGAAACTACGAACCTTTTTTTATAAAGAAGGCATTGTTGCATGATCCTGGACAAATTCAAACTCAACAACAAAACCGCCATCGTCACCGGCGCGTCACGGGGGCTCGGCCGCGGCATGGCGCTCGGACTCGCTGAGGCTGGCGCGGATTTGGTTCTCGTTGGCATCAGCGATATGACGGCGATCAAAAAAGAAATCGAAGAACTCGGCCGGCGTTGTGCGACCGTCACCGCGGATTTGGGCGATAAAGATTGCGTTGCCACCATCGTCAACACCGCAGTTGAGAAAATGGGCGGCATCGATATTCTCGTGAACAATGCGGGGATCATTCGGCGTGCGCCGTTGCTCGAATTTGCCGAAAAGGATTGGGACGAGGTGATCAACGTCAATTTGCGCACGCTGTTTTTTCTTAGTCAAGCGGCGGCGCGAGTGATGGTTGAGCAGGGACGCGGCGGCAAGATCATCAACGTGGCTTCGATGCTCTCATTTCAAGGCGGCATTCTGGTTCCATCTTACACCGCCTCGAAAAGCGGGGTGATGGGATTGACGCGCATTTTTGCCAACGAGCTGGCGCGCCACAACATCAACGTGAACGCGATCGCGCCTGGCTACATGGCGACGGACAACACGAAGGCGTTGCGCGAAGATCCCAAACGCAGCGGCGAAATTCTTGGACGCATCCCGATGGGGCGCTGGGGTGCGCCGGAAGATTTGATGGGCGCGGTGGTGTTTTTGGCGTCGGAAGCGTCGAATTACATGCAAGGCCACACGCTGGTTGTCGATGGCGGGTGGTTGAGCCGATGATCTGACTCATCGGTTATAAATGTTTTTTTGCCAAAAAGATCAAAAGCATTCACGCAAAGACGCGAAGGCGCAAAGACAACGCAGAGAAAACCCTGTGGGCGTAGCCTTTGCGCGTTCTTTGCGGCTCTGCGTCTTTGCGTGCATTTTTGTTTTTGGATTAAAAATAATTTACCCACTTGTGTTTTTTTCATGAACGGCAAAACAAAAACTATCATCGTCATCGGAATTCTCGCCCTCATCGGCTGCGACCGTGAAAGCCGCATAACCGTCCTCAAGCTGGCGCACGGCCTCGATCCCAGCCATCCCGTGCACCAGGCGATGGAATACATGGCCGAACGCGCCCAGGAAAAATCCGCGGGCAAGCTCCGGATCGACATTTACCCCAGCCAGCAGTTGGGAACCGAGCGCGAATGCCTCGAATTGCTGCAGATCGGCAGCCTCGCCATGACGAAAGTTTCTACCAGCGTCATGGAAGGCTTCGCGCCGTCACACAAAGTTTACAGCCTGCCCTATTTATTTCGCGACGAAGCGCATCGCTTCCAAATTTTAGAAGGCGAGATCGGCACGCGACTCTTGCTGGCGCCGGAAAAATTTTTTCTGCGCGGACTTTGCTATTACGACGCCGGCAGCCGGAGTTTTTACACCAAGGCCAAGCCGATTATGAGCCCGGCTGATCTGACCGGACTGAAGATTCGCACGCAGGAGAGCACCACGTCGATGAAGATGGTGTCATCTCTCGGCGGCTCCCCGACGCCGATTGCCTGGGGCGAGCTTTATACCGCGTTGCAACAGGGCGTGGTCGACGGCGCGGAAAACAATCCGCCCAGCTTTTATCTCTCGCGGCATTACGAGGTTTGCAAATACTACGCGCTGGACGAGCACACTTCCGTGCCCGATGTGTTGGTCATCAGCACGATTGTTTGGAACGATCTTGCACCCGAGGCGCAACAATGGCTGCAGGCAGCCGCTCTCGAATCCGCCGAGCATCAGAAAAAAATCTGGAAGGAGGCGAGCGAGCACGCGCTGGCGGAAGTTCAAAAAGCCGGCGTCGAGATTTTTCATCCGGACAAAACTGCGTTCACGGAAAAAGTCGCGGCCCTCTTTGACGAATACAAGAGCCAGCCGGAGATTTATAACTTGATTCAGGAAATCAAAGCGGTGAGGTGAGCATGCAAATAATTCGATCCGCCGTCGATCAAGCTTTGAAGTGGCTGGTGATCGCGCTGATGGGGGTGATGGTTCTCAACGTTTTGTGGCAGGTGTTCACGCGCTTCGTGCTGCGCGACCCCAGCTCGTACACCGAAGAATTGGCGCGCTATCTTTTGATTTGGGCCGGCTTGCTCGGCGCCAGTTATGCCGCGAGCCAAAAAATGCATCTCGCCATCGACATTCTGACGATGCGCTTGCAGGGAAAGGCGCAGCATTACTCCGAAATGTTCATTTACCTCAGTGTTTTTCTGTTTGCGCTTTTCGTGATGGTATTAGGCGGCATGCGCCTGGTCAATCTCACTTTAACCTTGCAGCAGATTTCCGCGGCGCTGCAAATCAAGTTGGGATACGTTTATCTCGCGCTGCCGCTGAGCGGCATTCTCATTATGTTTTATGCGGGGCTGTTTTTTGTCGAAAGGCTGCGAATGCTGCTCGATGGAAATTCGGCTTTCGCGGAGCAGAAAATTGATTGAAGCTTCATTTTTTCAGCGGATAAAAAAACGGCAACGGATAGAACCCCGATTTTGCATTTTATAGCTAAAGCTACCACCAAGTGGGTTTGAGAAAAATAAGGAAAATCGGGGTTTGGCTTTTATATGTGCAAAATCAAGGTAGAAACATTATAGCAAGCTGATTGCAATTGTTTTGTCGAATGATCAGCCCGTCTTTTAAACACCCCAACCGATATGACTGAAATACTCGTTCTCGTCATCAGCTTTGTCATTTTGCTCCTGCTCGGCGTGCCCATCGCTTTTTGCATCGGCATTGCGACGACGCTCACGATGCTGTTGAGCATCAAAACCATGCCGGCGCTGACCACGGTGGCGCAGCGCATGGCGACCGGCCTCGACAGTTTTGCGCTGCTCGCCATTCCGTTTTTCATTCTCGCCGGACAATTGATGAACCGCGGCGGCATCGCGCGGCGCTTGATCGATCTCGCCAAAGCCATCGTCGGCATGTTGCCCGGCGGCTTGGCGTATGTGAACATCCTCGCCTGCATGTTGTTCGGCGCCATTTCCGGCTCGGCGGCGGCGGCGGCGGCGGCGATCGGCGGATTCATGACGCCGTTGATGAACAAAGAAGGCTATGACAAAAATTTCAGCGCCGCGGTCAATATCACGTCGTCGACAACCGGTTTGCTGATTCCGCCCAGCAACATTTTGATCGTCTATTCTCTCGCCAGCGGCGGCGTTTCGATTGCCGCGCTTTTTTTGGCGGGATACCTTCCCGGCATCATCGTCGGCTTGGCGCTGATGATCGTCTCCGGATTTATTGCCTACTTCAAAAAATATCCGGTGGGCGACCGCGTCGCGCTCAAAGAGATTGCGAAACGATTTCTGGAGGCGATCCCGAGCTTGTTTCTTCTGATCGTCGTCATGGGCGGAATCGTCGCCGGCTATTTTACCGCAACGGAGGCCTCGGCCATTGCCGTGCTTTATACCTTCGTTCTTTCCGTTCTCATTTATCGTGAAGTCAAATGGAAAGAAATTTCCAAAATTTTGCTCGACTCGGCGTCCACCACCGCTATTGTGATGCTGCTGGTCGGCACTTCGATGGGCATGTCGTGGATTCTGTCGTATGAGAATATTCCGCAAAACGTTAGTGAAACGTTGATCGCGTTGACCGATAATAAAATCGTCATTTTGCTGATCATCAACTTGATTCTGCTTTTCGTCGGCACCTTCATGGACATGACGCCGGCGGTGCTGATCTTCACGCCGATTTTTCTGCCGGTGGTGATGAAGCTGGGCATGGATCCCATTCACTTCGGCATCATTCTGGTTTTGAATTTGTGCATCGGCCTCTGCACGCCGCCGGTGGGCAGCGTGCTGTTCATCGGCTGCGGCGTCGCCAACACCACCGTGGTCAAAGTTCTCAAGCCGCTCCTGCCGCTTTTTGTCGCGATGGTTCTGTCGCTGCTCTTGGTGACGTACGTTCCCGAGCTGAGTCTGGCGGTGCCGCGATGGTTTGGGTTTTAGATATATTTTTGCTATTTTGGAGATGAATGAATTTCGCTAATTGTGAACACGTTGATGCTTAACCCATATCGTTTTTTCGACTCCGATCCTGAAGTGCGGCGCCTCGCTTATGAGCTTTACGTGAGCGTCAAAGATTTGCCGATCATCAGCCCGCACGGACACGTCGATCCGAAGCTGCTGGCGGATAATGCGCCGTTTCCCGATCCGGCGGAGCTGATCATCATTCCGGATCATTATATCTATCGCATGTTGTATTCGCAAGGCATCAAGCTGGAAGCCTTGGGCGTTCCAACCCGCGATGACTCAGCCGTGGAAACCGACCATCGCAAAATTTGGCAAATTTTTGCGGAACATTTTTATCTCTTCGCCGGCACGCCGACCGGCGCCTGGCTGTCGCACGAGTTTACCGAAGTGTTCGGCGTGAGCGAGAAGCTCGACGGCCGCAACGCCACGCGGATTTACGAGCATCTTCAAGAGAAATTGCGCGCGCCGGAATTTCTGCCGCGCGCGCTGTTCGAGCGTTTCAATATCGAGGTGCTTTCCACCACCGATGGCGCGGCGGATAGTTTGGAGCCTCATCTCAAAATGCGAAAATCGGGTTGGAAGGGAAAAGTCATTCCTTGTTTCCGGCCTGATGCAGTCGTGAACATCGATGATGAGAATTGGTGCGAGAGCATTCAAGCTTTGGCGCAAGCCGTTGGCTACGAAATCAATTCTTACAAAAGCTTTATTGCCGCGCTGGAAAACCGCCGCGCTTTTTTCAAGGAGATGGGCGCAACGGCGACAGATCACGCGGTCGTTATTCCCTACACGCACGAATTATCTCATCAAGAAGCCGACGCTATTTTTCAACGAGCCTTAAAAGGCAATGCGAGCGAGGATGATGCCGCGCGCTTCACGGCACACATGCTGATGGAAATGGCGCGCATGAGCTGCGAGGACGGTCTGGTTATGCAAATTCACCCGGGCTCGTATCGGAATCACAATGAACTCATCTTCAAAAAATTCGGACGCGACAAAGGCGGCGACATTCCACTGCAAACCGAATACACGCGCAATCTCCGCGCGCTGTTGAACAAGTACGGTAACGATCCGCGCCTCACGCTCATCGTATTCACGCTCGATGAATCGGCCTACAGCCGCGAGCTGGCGCCGCTGGCCGGGCATTATCCGGCGATGAAGCTCGGCCCGCCGTGGTGGTTTCACGACAGCATCGAAGGCATGACGCGCTTTCGCCAGCGCGTGACCGAGACCGCCGGCATTTACAACACCGCCGGCTTCAACGACGACACCCGCGCTTTTCCGTCGATTCCGGCGCGGCACGATTTGAGCCGCCGAGGTGATTCGAATTATCTCGCGCGACTCGTGGCTCGCCACATTATTGATATGGACGACGCGCGCCGCATGAGCCGCGCCCTGGCGTATGATTTGGCGAAGAAGGCTTACAAGCTTGGTTGAATGAGAAGCTTTTAATGGTTTTGCCCCAAATCGTTTTGCCTTTAGCTTTTTTGAAATGAAACTAAAAATTCTGTACATTCATCCTAGCGATAATGTTGCCGTCGCATTGGAGCTGCTCGAAAAAGGCATGGCCGTCGCCACGAGCGACTCCGAAATGGTGATTGCTGAAAATATTCCAGCCGGCCACAAGCTTGCCATCCGCGCCATCGGCGCGCAAGAAAAAATTTTCAAATACGGCCATTGCATCGGCCACGCCACGCAGGATATTCCGGCCGGCGCGTGGGTGCATTTGCATAATTTGCGCACGGATTTGGCGGAAGTGCTGGAATATAAATATGAACCATATTCGAATGAAGTCCGACTTGCGCAGGGAGGTACTCGAAATTATGAAGATTCTTCAGCGCATGTCGGACTTCGCCCGCCGGTTTTTCGCGGCTTTCGTCGCGCCAACGGCAAAACCGGCACGCGCAACGAAATTTGGATTCTCAACACCGTCGGCTGCGTGAACATTTCGGCGGAGCGCATCGCGAAAATTTGCCGCGAGAAATTCGCCGCGACGAAGTTCGACGGCGTGTTCTCTTTCTCGCATCCTTACGGCTGCAGCCAGCTCGGCGACGACCTGCGCAACACGCAGAAAATTTTGGCGGGATTGCTGCGGCATCCGAACGCCGGCGGCGTGCTCGTGCTCGGCCTCGGCTGTGAGAACAACCAAATGCAGCAGCTTTTGAACCTCGCGGGCGAAGTGGACCAGTCCCGCTTGCGTTTTTTCAACTCGCAGGACGTGCAGGATGAAGTCGAGACGGGCGTGGCCGCGGCCGCGGAATTGGCGCAACGCATGGCGCAAGACACCCGCACGGAATGCGCGATTGGCGACTTGGTGCTCGGCATGAAATGCGGCGGCTCCGACGGCTTTTCCGGCCTCACCGCCAACCCGCTCGTCGGGCGCGTCGCCGATGTGGTAACCAAGCATGGCGGCACGGTGCTGCTCACCGAAGTTCCGGAGATGTTCGGCGCCGAGCAGCAATTGATGAATCGCAGTCGTGATGAAAAAGTTTTCCGGCAGATCGTGGCCATGATCAATGAGTTCAAAAATTATTTCATCCGCCACGGGCAGCCAATTTACGAGAATCCTTCGCCCGGCAACATGGCGGGCGGCATTACCACGCTCGAAGAAAAATCTCTCGGCGCCATTCAAAAAGGCGGAACCGCCATCGTCACGCAAGTGCTCGATTACGGCGCGCCGGCGCAAAAAGGCGGATTGGCGCTTTTGCAAGCGCCCGGCAATGACGCCGTTTCCACCACCGCCGAAGTGGCCAGCGGTGCGACGATGGTTCTTTTTACCACCGGACGCGGCACACCGCTGGGCCTGCCCGTGCCGACGATCAAAATTTCCTCGAACAGCGCCATCGCGCAAAAAAAGCCGCAGTGGATCGATTTCAACGCCGGCGCCCTGCTCGAAGGCGCGGCCATGGATGAGCTTGCCCGGCAATTGCTCGATTTGGTTCTGCAAGCGGCTTCCGGTGAAACAAAAACGAAAAACGAAATTCACGGATACAAAGAAATTGCCATCTGGAAAGAAGGCGTGACGCTGTAAAGAAGCTTTATTTGGCAAAACTATTTTGGGTAAAACGATTACATGTAACCAGAGTTTATATGACCATGCCTTTGCTCACCAAACAACTTGTGCTCGCGCCAACGCTTCAAGCACAGACAAAAGCGGTGCTGCCCACACCGGAGCTTTTCACGCTTCCCGAAAAAGTTTTGCAATTCGGCGCCGGCGGATTCTTGCGCGCCTTTGCGGATTATTTTATTGACCAAGCCAATCGCCGGAATATGTTTAATGGCAGGATCGTGGTCGTCCAATCGACCGGCGCGGGCCGCAGCAACGCTTTGCAAGAGCAGGACGGCCTCTTCACGCTTTGCGTGCAAGGATTGGAGAACGGAACGCCCGTCGAAAACTACACCGTGCTGGCGTCGATCAACCGCACTTTTGCCGCCAACGGCGAGTGGCCGCAGGTGCTGCAATGCGCCGGCAATCCGAACTTGGAGCTGGTAATTTCCAACACCACGGAAGTCGGCATCGTGTTGGATGAAAGCGACGCACTCGATCTCGTTCCGCCGCGCTCTTTTCCCGGCAAATTGACGGCGTTTTTGTACGAACGTTTTAAAATTTTTCACGGCGCTGCCGGCAAAGGTTTGATCATCATTCCCTGCGAGCTGGTCGATAACAACGGCGATCTGCTCCGCGAGATCGTTCTAAAATTGGCAACAAGCTGGAAGCTCGGCGAGGCGTTTGTGAATTGGCTCCAGTCCGCCAACCGCTTTTGCAATTCACTCGTCGATCGCATCGTCCCCGGCACGCCGGCGAACGAAGCTTTGCAGCAGCATTGGCAGAAGCTCGGCTACGAAGATCGTCTGTTGACTGCGGCGGAAGTTTACAGCCTCTGGGTGATTGAAGGCGATGATACGATTCGGCAACGGCTGTCTTTTGCGCCGGCCAATCCGTCGATCATCGTCGCGCCGGACATCACGCCGTATCGCGAGCGCAAAGTGCGCATTCTGAACGGCGCGCACACGCTCACCGTGCCGGCGGCGTTTTTGTGCGGCAACCAAATCGTGCTCGACAACATGCGGCATCCGCTCGTTTCAAAATTCATCGAGCGCCTCATTTTCGATGAAATCGTGCCGAGTCTGGAAGTCGACCGCGAATCCGCGGTAACTTTTGCGCGGGAAGTGTTGGAGCGCTGGCGCAATCCGTTCTTGCAGCATAAACTTATCGACATTACCTTGCATTCCACGTCCAAAATGCGCGCGCGCAACGTGCCGACGATTTTGCGGTTTTATCAAAAAATGAAAAAGACGCCGCCGTTGATTGCCTGCGGCTTTGCGGCTTACTTGCTGTTCATGCGCGGCGTGGAGAAGCAGAACGGCAAAATCCGCGGCCGGCGCGGCGACGAGCTGTATCCGATCAACGACGATCAAGCCGGATATTTTGATGAGCTGTGGAGCGCCGTGCAGGCAAATCATCCGCCGTCGGTCGAGAATTTTGTGAAAACGGTTTGCCGCAATGAGAATTTATGGGGCACGTCTCTGGATGCCCTTCCCGGATTCGCGGAAGCCGTCAGCGAATATTTATATCTGATGCTCCATAAAGGCGTCCAGATGACGATGCAGGATGTACTCGCTTCCAAGTGAAATGTCATGCTGGAAGCATCCTTTTTAGTTTCAAGCATTGTGTTCGATAATAAAAAGATTCCTGCGGAATGACAGCACCATGATATTCTTCGAAAAAAATCTTTGACGTTAACACGAATTCCATGCAAATGACCTTTCGCTGGTACGGCGCAACCGACGCCGTCACGCTTGCCAAGATCAAACAAATTCCCGGCGTCACGGGCATCGTGAGCGCGTTATATGACGTGCCGGTGGGCGAAGCGTGGCCGCTGGCGAAATTGCGGCAACTCAAAGATGAAACCGAAAATGCCGGCTTGCGGCTCAGCGTGATTGAAAGCATTCCGGTGCACGAAGACATCAAGCTGGGGCGGCCGAGCCGCGATGGTTTGATCGACAAGTATTGCCGGAGCATTCAGAACATGGGTGCGCTCGGCATTTCCGTGTTGTGCTATAATTTCATGCCGGTGTTCGATTGGACGCGCACGAATCTGGCATTTCTTCTTGCCGACGGCTCATTCGCGTTAAGTTACGATCACGATGATTTGTCGCGTATTGATTTATCCAAAGGCACCGGCGAGCTTCCCGGATGGGCAACGGCATATTCGGCTGCGGAGCTGAATCGCTTGCTCGCGGCGTACAAAGAAATAAATACAGAACAATTGTGGGATAACCTGGGATATTTTTTGGAAAAAGTCGTGCCGGCGGCCGCGGCCTCGAATGTCGTCATGGGTATTCATCCCGACGATCCGCCGTGGCCGATCTTTGGCTTGCCGCGCATTGTTGTCAACGAAAAAGCTTTGCAGCGCGTGCTCGATCTTGTTGACCATCGCGCCAACGGCTTGACGTTTTGCACCGGCTCGCTCGGTGCTGATCCCGCCAACGATTTAGCGCGTATGATTCGCCGTTTCGGCGCAGCCGGGCGCATTCATTTTGCGCATTGCCGGAACGTCAAAATCACCGGCGACAAAAAATTTCACGAAAGCCCGCATCCTTCGGCGCACGGCGATGTCGATATGTTCGAAGTGATGAAAGCGTATCACGAAATCGGTTTTCGCGGCCCGATGCGGCCCGATCACGGCCGCATGATTTGGGGAGAGACCGGACGGCCCGGCTACGGCTTGTACGATCGAGCGCTCGGCGCGATGTATTTGTGCGGCCTGTGGGAAGCGTTAGAAAAAGAAAATGAAAGGAGATAAATTCATGTCAACCAAAGTCGTGACTTTCGGTGAGATCATGCTCAGGCTCTCGACGCCGGGCTACGAGCGGTTTGTGCAAGCCAAACAATTCGATATCAACTTCGGCGGCGGCGAAGCCAATGTCGCCGTGTCGCTGGCGCAATTCGGATTGGAGGCGCATTACCTCACCCGCCTTCCCAAGCACGAAATCGGCGACGCCGCGCTCAACGAATTGCGCAAATACGGCGTCAAGACCGATCATATTTTGCGCGGCGGCGAGCGTTTGGGGATTTATTTTTTGGAAACCGGCGCTTCGCAGCGCGCCTCCAAAGTCATTTATGATCGTTCGCATTCCGCCATCGCCGAAATTGCGCCCGGCATGGTGAATTGGCCGGAAGTTTTGCAAGAGGCAAAATGGTTTCACGTCACGGGCATTACACCGGCGCTGAGCGCCAGCGCGGCGGAGGCAACGATAGAAGCTGTCAAAGCCGCGCGCCAACAAGGTGTGACCGTAAGCTGCGATCTCAATTATCGCAAAAAATTGTGGACGCGCGAGCAGGCGCAGAAAGTGATGGCGAGCGTGATGCAAAACGTCGAGGTGGCGATTGCGAATGAAGAAGACGCGGAGATGGTTTTCGGCATCAAAGCCGGAGAAACCGATGTCGAGGCCGGCAAACTGGAGGTCGCGCGCTACCAATCCGTTGCCGGGCAATTGATGAAAATGTTTCCCGCGCTCAAAAAAGTGGCCATCACGCTGCGCGAGAGCCTTTCGGCTTCCGACAACAATTGGTCGGGCGTGTTGTGGGACGGCAAAACGTTTTATCAAAGCCGCAAATATGGCATTCGCATCGTCGATCGCGTCGGCGGTGGCGATTCGTTCGCTGCCGGTTTGATTTACGGCCTGCTCACTGGCAAAGACGCGCCAGCCGCGCTGGAATTTGCGGTCGCGGCGTCGTGCTTGAAACACAGCGTCCCCGGCGACTTCAATCACTGTTCGGTGGCGGAAGTCGAGGAATTGATGAAGGGCGGCGGATCGGGCCGGGTGCAACGATAGAATCCGGCTAAAAAACGCTTGCTTTTTCTTCCTGGATTTTTGATATTAAACCTTTAAGCAGTAAATGGCCAAATTTTAATGTGCTTGAAAATGCACGATCTGCCGGATAAACCAATAACGCAGGAGGTAAAAAATGATTCTTGCTCTTCTACTGGCGATGTGGTCATTCGTGGCGAATCCGCCTTCCGATGCTGAAAAGTATTGGCCGCAATGGCGCGGACCCTCGGCAACCGGCGTGGCGCCGAAAGCCAATCCGCCGCTGCAATGGAGCGAAGAAAAAAATATTCGCTGGAAAGTTGAGATTTCCGGCAAAGGCTCATCGTCGCCGATTGTTTGGGGCGATAGAATTTTCGTCACCACCGCGATTGAAACCGACAAAACGGTTGCCCCCTCGGAGCCGGCATCTGAAGGCTCACGCCGCCGCGGCATTGCGCCCTCCAGCGTGCATCAATTTGTGTTGCTCGCCCTCTCTCGCCGTGACGGCAAGATCATTTGGCAGCGCAACGCGGTCGAAGCGCTGCCGCACGAGGGCACGCATCAGGACGGCACGTGGGCCTCGAACTCGCCGGTCACCGACGGCGTGCACGTGATTGCTTTCTTCGGCTCGCGCGGGATTTTTTGTTACGATATGAACGGCAAGCTGATTTGGCAAAAAGATCTCGGCGACATGACGACGCGCAACAGCTTCGGCGAAGGCAGCTCGCCGGCGCTGCACGGCAACACGCTGGTCACGAATTGGGATCACGAGGGCCAATCGTTCATTGTCGCGCTCGACAAGCGCACCGGCAAAGAGTTGTGGAAAGCTGATCGCGACGAGCCGACGACGTGGTCGACGCCGCTTGTTGTCACTGATCAAGGCAAGCCGCAAGTCATCATCAACGCCACCAATCGCGTGCGCAGTTATGACCTGGCCAACGGCAAATTGATTTGGGAAAGCGCGGGGACGACGCTCAACGCCATTCCCTCGCCGGTGGCGGCGGATGAGATGGTTTATGTCACCGGCGGTTTTCGCGGCAGCGCTTTGTTTGCCATTCGCTTTGCCGGCGCGCAGGGCGATCTCAGCAACTCGGCGGCCGTCGTTTGGAAATACGATCAAGACACGCCCTACGTGCCGTCGCCGTTGTTGTACGACGGCAAGCTTTATTTTCTCAAAGTGAACAGCGGCATTCTCTCGTGTTTCAACGCAAAAACCGGCGAGCCGTATTACAGCCGGCAGCGTCTCGAAAGCATCGCGAATATTTACGCCTCGCCGGTGGGCGCCGCCGGCCGGGTGTATCTCGTCGGCCGGGACGGCGCGACGCTGGTGATCAAAAACAGCGAAAGCTTCGAAGAGTTGGCGACCAACAAGCTCGACGACGCTATCGACGCCTCGCCGGCGCTGGTCGACAATGAAATCTTTCTGCGCGGAAGGAAATTTTTGTATTGCATTGCGGAAAAGCAATGAGTGTAAGCGAGTTTTGGAAAGAATAAAGAAAATGTCATGCTCAATGCAATGACGATTTGCACCTTTTGAAACGCTGGAAAGAAAATGCGAGTTTTTCTTTTAGTCGGCACGGTAGTTGTCGTTGCAACGCTTACTTCAACGGCTCAGCAGCAACGAGAGAAGGCTCAATTCTCTCAACTGTCTTTTGTTCAGGTAAATTTTGCCCAGTCTCTTTCGCCGGCGCTCTCCTCACTTTTCGAAGCCGAACGCGCTTTTGCCCGCGCCAGTGTGGAGAAGGGCATTCGCGCCTCCTTTCTGGAATTTTTTGCCGATGAGGCAATTGTGTTTCAGCCGCATCCGGTGAAATATAAAGAGGCGGTGAAAGATCGTCCGGCGCCGCCCGATCCGCTGGCGGTGACGCTGAATTGGGAGCCGATCTTCAGCGATATTTCCGCCGCCGGCGACATGGGTTATAACACCGGCCCGTATACGTTGACCGACAATACGCCCGAAAAACGCCCGCCGCAGCACGGCTTTTTCTTTTCGGTGTGGAAGAAGCAAGCCGATGGCAATTGGAAAGTCGTGCTCGACGTCGGCATCCAAACGAATGAGGCGTACACCGGCTCACGGGAATTGAAAACAAGCCGCGTGATTCAAAGGAAAGCGAATCCTGCCGAAGCGAACGTCGAAGCCGAGCGAGCCGGCTTGCTGACGGCGGAACGCGATTTTCTCAAAGCCGCGCAAACCGATGGCCTCGTCAAAGCCTTCTCGAAATATTCGGCTCAAGACGCGCGCCTGCATCGCAACGGTACGCAGCCGATTTTGGGTGAAGCCGAGATCGTCACATTTCTGGCGAAAACTTTTTTCACGCCAACGTGGGCGCCGATGTTTGCCGATGTCGCGCAATCCGGTGATTTAGGATACACCTACGGCAGCTATGAATCGAAGGAATCCAAGCCGCCAAATGCGATAACCGAGAAAGGTTATTACGCGCGAGTGTGGAAACGCGGCGCGAATAACAAATGGTTTGTGGTGTTGGATACCTCGAGCCCGCTGCCGCCTGAACAAAAATAATCCGGAAATTGATTTGCTTAAAAATAAGAATGCCAAAGCAAAATCGCCTCACGCCGTTCGGAGAAATCATCGCCACGCCGGCGCGGGGCACGTTAATGGGGAATCGAGGGTGTTTGCACAACGGCAAGGCGCAAATCATTCGCCTCTATCAAAGCCGGCGTTGGATTATCTGCGAGCTGCAATTCAAAAATCGCCACAGAGTTGTTACGGCGCCAGGCCAGTACACCGAGTTATTTTTCCTCGATGAAGCCACGGCGCTGGCGGCTGGTCACCGGCCTTGCGCGGAGTGCTCGCGTCCACGTTTCGAAAAGTTTCGCTCGCTGTGGGCGCGAGCGAATCCTGATTTGGCGCACAGCACAAAGCCGCTCGCCACGGTGATCGATCGTGCGCTGCATCAAGAGCGGATTAGCGCGACGCAGCGGAAAGTGACTTATCAAAACAAGCTTGGGGCTTTGCCGGATGGAAGTTTTGTTGCTTTAAATGACAAACAGCCGTATCTTGTGTTTCGAGGTTCCTTGTTGGCATGGAGTCCGGAGGGATATGGCCAGCGTTTGTCCGCGCCAAACGATTTGCCGGTTGCGGTTTTAACGCCGCGCTCCGTCGTCAAAACCCTCGCGCAAGGTTATGCGGCTGAGATTCATCCTTCCGCCTTTTAAAACTCAAGACGAATGCCTCAAACTAAATGGCGCACGCTGCTCCTGCTCGCGCTGTCCGTCCTGCTCGCGAAAGGCGTGTGGTTCTCCGCCTCCGCCGTTGTCCCGGCGCTCACGGCGGCATGGTCGCTCACTGATTCCGGCCGCGCCTGGCTCACCATGTCGGTGCAAATCGGGTTCGTTGTTGGCGCGTTCGGCTCGGCGCTGTTGAATCTCGCCGACCGCATTCCCGCGCGCCCGCTGTTGACTTACTCCGCGCTGCTCGCAGCCTTGTCAAACGTTTTGATTCCACTCTTTGCCGACAGCCTCCCTTACGCATTACTCTTACGTTTTACCACCGGCTTTTTCCTCGCCGGCGTGTATCCGGTCGGTATGAAAATCATGGCGACGTGGACGAAGGAAGATCGCGGACTCGGCATCGGTTTGCTCGTCGGCGCGTTGACGGTTGGCACGGCCGGCCCGCATTTGCTCAATGTTTTTGGCGGCGTGAGTGAATGGAAGCCGGTGCTTTATTGGTCCAGTTTTTTTGCCGCGTTGGGCGGGCTGGTCGCGTTCTTTTTTGTTGAGGAAGGCCCGTTTCGCGCCAAGACGCCGCCGTTCGATTGGAAATTCGCCGGCGAGATTGCGCGCGACAAAAATCTCGTGCTCGCCAATCTCGGCTATCTCGGGCACATGTGGGAATTGTATGCGATGTGGGCGTGGATGCCGATTTTTTTGCTGGCGAGTTTTAAAGCGGCCGGCATCGCGCCAATGTGGGCCAGTCTCGTGGCGTTTGCGGTGATCAGCGCCGGCGGAATCGGCAGCTTGGTGGCGGGAAAACTTGCGGATAATTTCGGACGCACGACGCTCACGATTGTTTCTTTGGTGATGAGCGGATCGTGCGCGCTGATCGTGGGATTTCTCTTCGGCAGCAACCCGCTGGCGTTGGTTTTGCTTTGCCTGATTTGGGGATTTGCCGTCGTCGCCGACTCCGCGCAGTTTTCGGCCTGCATCACGGAATTATGCCGGAAAGAATACATCGGCACGGCGCTGACGCTGCAAACCAGCCTCGGATTTCTGCTGACGCTGTTGACGATTCGTTTGATTCCAACGCTCGAAAGCTGGGTTGGCTGGAAGTGGGCGTTTGCTTTTCTCGCCATCGGCCCGGCTGTTGGAATTTGGGCGATGCTGGCGTTGCGGCGCTCGCCGGCGGCAGCGCTGTTGGCCGGTGGCAAAGGATAGTTATTACCCCGATTTTGCATTATATGCTCAAAATCACCACCAAATGGATTTAAGAAATTAGAAGGAAAATCGGGGTTTGGCTTTATATGTGCAAAATTAAGGTATTAAAATAAAGAGACAAGAAAATGGCCGTTAGCACTGAGTTTCAAAATTATGTTCTCGAACAACTCACCGGCGTTGGCGCCATTATGCCAAAGAAAATGTTCGGCGGCGTCGGCTTGTATCATCGCAAGCTTTTCTTTTGAATTCTTTTCAACAACAATTTTTATCTCAAGGTCGATGACACCAATCGAAGAGAGTATGAGAAGGAGGGAATGCCGGCATTCAAGCCTTATAAAGACCGGCCGGCAATGATGCAATACTATGAAGTTCCCGCCGAGGTTTTGGAGAATAAAGAGCAACTCAAAATTTGGGCGCAGCAGGCTATCGAAGTTGCCGCACGGGCAGTCAAGAGCAAGCGGTAGGATTACGGCAAAACCTCTTGCAATACCCGCAACACATTCCCTCCCATAATCAGCGCAATTTCACTTTCCGAAAACCCCTCCGCCAGTAACGCCTCGGTCAATTGAATGATGTTGGCCGCGTCAAACGGCGTTTGCACCGCGCCGTCGAAATCCGAGCCGAGGCCGACGTGTTCGACGCCGGCAAGATCTGCCGTGTAGCGAATGGCTTTGGCGATGGCTCTCGTATCCGTGCCGCAAACCGCGGTTTCCCAAAAGCCGATGCCGATCACGCCGCCGGCTACGCCCGTAGGGGTTTGCGCGATGCGTTTCACGTGATCATCGCTGAGATTGCGGGTGTTGTCGCAAGTGCCTTTCACGCCGGTGTGTGAAACCACCAGCGGGCGGGTGGCGAGCGCGAGAACATCGTCGATCACCTTGGGGGAGGCATGCGCGAGATCGATGATCATTTTTTTCTCTTCCATTTTTTTGACCCATTGACGCCCCAGCTCGGTGAGGCCGGCTTTTTCCAAGCCATGCGCCGAGCCGCCGATTTCGGTGTCAAAAAAATGCGTCGGGGCCATCATGCGAATGCCGGCCTCAAAAAGCGCGTCGAGATTGTCCAAATTGCCTTCCAAAACTTGCGCGCCCTCGCTCCCGAGAAAACCGGCGGTGATTTGATTTTCATTCCCGCGGCGCAAAAGATAATTCTGCAAATCTTCCCGGGTTTTGATCAACACCAGCCGGCCATTCGAGCGCGCGGCAAAGTCGTGCAGCTTTCCGGCTTGATACAACGCGCGCTGTTTCAAGCTTCCCCACGTCGAGACGGGCCAGCGCTGCGACACCGCCAGGAGAGTGATCATATCCTGCTGGTCGGTGTTGCGCTCGATGTTGAGGCCGAGCGGGACTTTGCTGACGACGGTGAAGGCTTGCAGCGCCACATTGCCCGCGAGCAGGCGTGGCACGTCAACCGCGCCGCGGCTGTTGGCCTCTAGTAAATCGCGATTCCAGAGCAAGGCGTCGCAATGCAAGTCGGCGATAAACAGTTTTTGATGCAGCGTCGCCGCCCGCGCCGATGCCGCCGAATAAGAGCCGGCCAGAACTTTGTTGGCCCGTTGATCGACTTGTCTTGGCAGAACAAAAAAGAAAAGGGCGAAAAGAAGCAGCAAAATGAACGCGAGGGAGACGAGAATTTTTTTCATAGCCAAAATGAAATAGCTTGACATTGTTAACTTACCCTCGATCTGTCATTCCGACCGAAGGGAGGCTGCGCCCGTAGGGAATCTCTTTGAAGCAGACTGCGTCCGTCGGATTTCTCGCTACGCTCGAAATGACAAATTTTAACTTAACATTGTCGAGATAGAAGGTGGGAGGAAAACAAAAAACCCCAATTCAAAACTGAATTGGGGTGGGTGTTCACAAACCGGCCTTAGGCTCTGGAAACGTTCTTCGCCTGCAAGCCTTTCGGGCCTTGCTCGACTTCGAACTGCACGTGGTCGCCTTCTTCAAGCGATTTGTAGCCTTCGCCGACAATGGCTTTGAAGTGCACGAACACATCGTCGCCGCTTTCGCGCGCGATGAAGCCATAACCTTTGGCATTGTTGAACCATTTCACGGTTCCGGTTTCCATGGGAAACATCCTTTCTTAAAATAATGAATCGACCGTACTACCGGCTTTTAAGCCTGCTAAAACAAAAAATCGCCACACAATGGTTTTAGGTTTCAGCCACCATTTGCCGCGATTCTGTTTGTAACTGCCGGCCCGGTCTCCAAGAAAGGATGAGCGGGTTTTCCTACGAAAGCAGTCTTGCATTGAACAGGGCGTAAAAACGGTGTACTGTTATTTACGCTCATATTGTAACAATATTTTGCTTAAAAAGCAAGCTGAATTTTTTATTTCCCGTTCAGCGGCCGCAAAGGCCGCGACAGCTTGACGGCGCGCACCCAGGGCTGTTTCGACAGCTCTTCCACCGCGCGCGGCGAGACTTTGGCGGTCACGATCTGCTGCCGCGCTGAGACTTTCACGCCGATTTCTTTCAAAAACGTCGAGGCGTTCGGATCCGGTCTTGGCGTCATATAAATAAAAACCGATAGCGCCGCCTCTTCGGAATTTTCCATTTCATCCAAAACCGCCGCCAGCTTGGCGTCGAGCTTGCGATAGTTCATATAGACTCCTTCCCTCAAAGCTGAGGAATATTTAAGTTCGCGCCTTTCGCGGCGCCGTCTCGGCGAGCTCACGTCGCGCCGGCTCAAAGTATCGTATCAAGCCCTGGACATCGATCAATCCGTAGCCCCATTTCGAATCAAAAATATTGGTGGATTGATTGGGGATTTTGCTGTTTTCGCGCAAACGGGCTTTGACGGTTTCCGGATCGAGTTGCGGATCGCGTTCCAGCATCAACGCGATCAAGCCGGCGACGAACGGCGCGGCCATGCTCGTTCCGGCCATGACGCGATAGCCCGGCGCAACGACATAAGCCGGTGAAACCGTGGAATCGGCGGAGAGGGCGGAAGCGATCATCGCGCCCGGCGCCGCGATATCAGGTTTCTGGTTGCCGTTGCGCAGTGGGCCTTCGCTGCTAAAATCCGAAACGTCGTCAAGCTCGATGCCCATCTCCTGCCAGTTCTCATTGCGGTCGCGCCAGCGGTTCTTTGTATTGTACGACGCGACGGTGATGGCGCTGGCCGCCGCCCCGGGCGAGCCGATTTTCATCGTGTCCTGCACGCTGCGTCCGATAAACACGACGTCGAGCTGCTGGCTGTTGTCCAGCGTCCAGACATCAACCTGCCCGTTGTTCACCTCGATGCCGCGCAAGCGCAAGCGCCAGGTGCCGGGCGTCACGGCTTGCTGAAAATTCGGCGAGGGCAAAATTTCAATCAGAAAATTGTGGTCGCCGTTGACGGGATCGATATCCGGCGTGGAAATGCGCACGCGCCCGTCCGGCAGATCATAAATTTGCACCGAAGAGCCGGCAGGGATAATGCCTTGATACGGCGTTTGAAAACCGCTGGGCGAGCGCACCGCAAGCTCAAATTTGTCGCGGCCTGAGTACCAGCCGTTCAACGCCGCAAAACGCACGGCGTCTTCGCCGGCGGAAGGAGGGACGTGAAAAAGAATCGTTCGATTGCCGCCTTGCGGAATGGCAATTTGCGCATGAATATTGTCGTTGCCTTCGTTGCCGGCGGCGCAGCAAACAATCCGCCCCGGCCCGGATTCGGCGTCGATGATTTGCGACAAGGGATCGGTGCCGTCGTGCGGATCGCCGTGTCCGCCCAAACTCAAATTCACCACCGCCGGCCGCCCCATCTCTTCGGCGACGCGAAAGATATAACGCACGGCGTCGGCGATATGCGCTTCTTGGAAAGATGATTTGACCACGATCAGCTCCGCGCCGGGCGCGACGCCGGAGTAGGTGGAATCCGCGCCGGCCGCAATGCCGGCGACGTGCGTGCCGTGGCCTTGAACGTCGCGCGACACCGTGAGCAGCGGGCCGGTGAACTCGGCGCCGTAATCGCCTTCGAGCACGCCGGGCCCCGGCAGCGTTTGATCCCAAATGCGCAGGAGGCGATTTTTGAACGCGGGATGCTTGGGATCGACGCCGCTGTCCACGATGCCGACAATGACGCCCTTGCCGGTCAAATTCGTTTTCGCGCGAAATTCCGGCAGGTGCACTTGCGCCGGCGCGACATCCATGAACGGCTGCACGTAACGCGAGGGAATGATGCGCTGAATGGCCGGGTCTTCCGACATCTCACCCAGGCGCGCCAGCGGCAGAAAAGCTGTGCGCACCTTGCCGCGCGTTTGGTTGACGCGGATTTTATGCGTTTTGAGATGCTCGAGTTTGGCTTTTTCGTCGCAGCGAATAAAAACCACGGCCCGCGCCGGTTTGGGGCTGTTTTCTTCGACAATCAGTCCCAGCAGTTTTTTGTGCGCCGCCAGTCCCGCAGCGCCGTTCGCATGATAAGCCTCCAGCGCCACCATCAAGCCCGGGGCAATCTTTTCATGAATCATGTCCGATCTCCGTGATATCCTCCTTCAACTCAGAAATACCGCTCGCCGTTTTCCAAGCCACTCCCACTAATAATGTATCCATTTTATTTTTAAAAGCAAGCACGATTTGTGACACTGCAACGGGGGGAGGAAACTGACATTCCGTAGGAATCTTTTCCCGTCTCCATAGGAAACGCCTTTTCTTGAAAAACGGTGTACTGTTATTTACGCTCAAAATTTTAAAAAGATATTTTAAAAAAAACAATGTTTAATTTTTTACACGAGAGCCCGCTGTTAATAACGCGCTTATTGCTTGAACCGCAGCTTTTTCCAAAAACTCTCCCCGCCCATTTCTTCACGCAAAAAATCCGAAAAGGCCGGCGAAAAAACGGCGAACTGACCGTTTTTTTCGACCACGTAGGATTCTTTCAGAAGCTTGTTGACGAGATAACTATCCGCTTCACGCAGCTTCTTGCCGGTGATAATATTTTTGATCACATTCTGTTCCGCCGGAGCAAATTTTTCCCAGGTGTTTTTAAAATGAACCCCGGCCTCTTCCAGAAATTGGCGTTTGGCCTCACGCAGCATCGCCGCGTCCCGCGGGACGCCGTTTTTGGCCAGCTCGAAGAAAACGGAACAAGCCATCTGCAGATAAAAGGGGAAAAGGCCTGCCAAATTCAGAATGTCCTCCACGTAAGGCTCCAGCGGGTGGCCGGCAGCGTCAGAAGGCGCGCAAATCAATTCCCGCGCTTCCTCCAATTTGAAAGTAGTGAGATTGAGATTCGAAAAAATATTGAAAAACGGCGAGGTGGCGATTTCCTTGCTATGACAAAGGCTTTGCAGCTCCTTGGCCGTGGTGGCGACGTAGGCGATGTTATATTTGTTCGCCATGGAGCGAAAAAACGCAAAGAACTCGGGATCGTAGCGCGGATTCGAGGTGACCAACTCGAACTCGTCGAAAAGGACGATCATTCTTATGCCGTGCGCATCGAACGAACGCACCAGGCTTCTGAAGCCGCGATAGTCCGGCCGGGCAGGAATGTTGAATGCCCCCAAATATTCCTGGCTGAGAGCATTGTAGATTGCGCCAAAGAATTCTTGAAGAGAGCTGATCGGCTCCTCTTGAAAATCGATGAAGGCAAAAACATAGGTTTCAGAATTGGCGAGGTATTTTCGGCGATTTTGCGGATGATACAAAAAATGCAAGAGCGAAGACTTGCCGATGCGCCTGTCGCCGACTACGGAAATGGATTGCGGCCGCGACGCCGCGGCGATTCTGGCGTAGATACGCTGCACCTCGCTTTTGCGGCCGTAAAAATCCTCCGGATTGCGGATCATCACCCGATTGAGATACGGATTCTCGCCTTCAGGCCGCTTGGCTGAACGCAGCCGCTGCGAGAGCTTATCCAAATCCACCGGCCCGGGACTCGGTACCGTCGGCAGCTCAAGCGATTCTCTTGGCGCCTCTTCCGAAACAACGCCAATGGTTTTGGTTTCTCCCGGCGCTGAAATCGGTTGTCCGTATTGGATGCTTTCAATATCTTGCAGCATCTGCTCGACACGCTGATAGCGGTTTTCCGGTTTTTTGGCCAAGGCCCTCATGATGAGCGCCTCCAGCTCGTCGGGCACTTGTTTGCCAATTTCTCGAAAGCTCAACGGCTGGTCGTGGAGCATCGCATACATGAGGGCGGAGAGATTGCTGCCGCTGAAAGGCAGGCGGCCGGACAATAACTCGTAAAGAACCACGCCGATCGCAAAAATATCGCTGCGCTGATCCTGTTCGACGCCCTGCATGATCTCGGGCGCCATATAAGCCGGCGTGCCCATGATGTCGCCGTGTTTCGTCAGCACCGTCGCATCGACAAATTTCGCCAACCCGAAATCGAGCACTTTGACCAGGCCGTCGGCGGTGAGCATGATATTGGAGGACTTGATGTCGCGATGCAAGATGCCTTTCTTGTGCGCGGCGTTGACGGCGCTGGTGATCTGCGTGGCAATATCAAGCGCTTCTTGCAGGGGAATCGCGCGGGCTTTACAAATCTGCGCCAGGGTTTGGCCCTCGACGTATTCCATGCAAATAAACAGGCGGTTCTTCCATTCGTTGATTTCGTAAATCGTCACGATATTCGGGTGATTCAAGGAACCGCTGGTTTTGGCTTCACGAATCAAGCGCTGCTGGATCTGCGGGGCTTGCAGCATGTCGACGTGAGGAAACTTCAAAACCACCGGACGGTCGAGCTTCAAATCGCGCGCCTTGTAGACTTCCCCCATGCCACCGCTGCCGATTTTTTCCTCGATTTGATAATGCAAAATGGTTTGGCCGATCATGGTTTCACCTTATCAAAAGCATTTTATTGACCCGAACAAAATTTCCGGCCTGCAGCCGGTAAAAATAAAGTCCGGTGGCCAGCCGCCGGCCTTGTTCATCACGGCCATCCCAGGCTGCGCCGTGATAACCCGCTCCCAGATTCTTATTCACCAATGTTTTCACTTCACGGCCCAGCATATCAAAGATAGACAAACGAACATGAACCGCCTCCGGCAGAGCATAGCGAATCACCGTCGCTCCTCGCTGCGCCGCAAACGGGTTCGGGAAATTCTGACGCAAAGCAAAGGCGGTGGGAATGCCCATCAATCCTTCGGCGTGCTCCTGCGCAAAATTTGGATTGCCGACAATAAGACGAAAACGAGGCATTGTGGTTTCAACCTCGTCAGCAAAGCAAATATATTTTTTCTCCCGGCGCAGATCGACTGTTTGCCCGATTCGTCTATCGACCAAAATAACCTCAAACGACTCCGGTATCGCGTCGATGCCGTTCCAACGCAGTTCGGCTTTGCGATCCTCAAGGTTCGAAAGCAAAGTAAAATCCCAATAAGCGCCGTGATCTGAAAGAGGGCGATAGTCGGCGCTGTAATTGCCGGCATAGTTCCATTGCGGATGCGGAAAATAAAGCGACACGAAATTGCCAATCGGCGGCGGCTCCGGCGCATCGAAGCGATCCCAATCATCTGCAGCACCGCTGCGCATGCCGAGGTAATTCACGGTGTCCAACTGTGCGCCAACGTGGGCGAGCAACGTGAGACGCCATTCGCCAGTTGAAAGCGCCTGTTGTTTCGAAACCGTCGAAGATGAACGCGCCTCTTTTGGCAAGAGTTTTACTGTCGTCGAATCGGCATTAAAGTTATAAGCCAAATAGCCCTCCCACGGCTCTATAATATTTCTTGTCGTGAAACCGCCATCATCATACCCATACAAGCTACTCCACACCCCTTCCGGCTTTTCGGCCATGGCCCAGCTCACCCGAAAATTCCACGGTGTGCCAATCATGTTCCAGCCGGGGGCCAAAACCAGCTCGAACGGCTCTACAGTGAACACCGTCAAACCGTTGGTCACCATTATCCGGTCTAGTATAACGATTCGATAAAAAATTTACATTAGTTTTTGGCGAAATCAAATTTTTTCCAACGATGAATGACTGGCGCTGCATTAATTTCTTCAATTCCTTTGAGAATTCTCTGGCGCAGTT